>ERZ1645187.362-NODE-362-length-44558-cov-12.462553_pt1 | contig 44558 bp, 34 predicted proteins | sample MGYA00575352_ERZ1645187 | MGnify/ENA primary metagenome ERZ1645187 (study PRJEB40837, sample SAMN11349314) | freshwater sediment metagenome | isolation source: river sediment | host: Sediment | place: India: Wazaribad , New Delhi | collected 2017-02-21 ... | reverse complement strand
ACAACCGATCTGCCGTGTCTCTTTGTTCCTATTTCATCATACTAATGACAAAAATATGAGATTGCCACGCTACGCTCGCAATGACAACATTTCCTTCGCAGGCTCGCAATGACAAAAATATGAGATTGCCACGCTACGCTCGCAATGACAATAGCGGAGCGCTCGCGATGACAACATTTCCTTCGCAGGATCGCAACCCCCAAAGTGGGCTTTGACAAAAAAGGCTCGCAACCCCCAGAGGGTGCTTTGACAGAATGGCAGAAAAAACTGCACCGGCAAAAAAAAAGCTGCCGGCCCTTCAAGGGTCGGCAGCTTGATGTCAGTCATCTCCGCCTGTCTACGCTTCGTGGAATTCGCCTTCTACCACGTCGTCACCGCCTTCAGGCTGTGCACTTCCGCCTTGGCTTCCACCCATGCCCTGGCTTCCATCGCCGCCGGGCTGCTGATAGGCCGCACTGCCAATTTTTTGCAGGGCCTCATTCACTGCCGATGCCGCGTTTTGAATGGCACTGACATCTTCAGTATTCATCGCATTCCGCAGCGCCTGGATCTTGCTCTCTGTGTCGCTACGCAAAGCCGGATCCACCTTGTCACCGAGGTCTTTCAACGTCTTCTCAGCCTGATAGGCCACGCTGTCGCCCGTGTTGCGGGCATCGATCAGCTGCTTGCGACGTTCGTCTTCGGCTTTATGCTGTGTCGCTTCCCGTACCATCCGCTCAACATCATTTTTATCCAGGTTGGTCGAAGCGGTGATGGTTACTTTTTGCTCCTTGCCCGATGCCTTATCTTTGGCAGTCACGCTCAAAATACCGTTGGCATCAATATCAAAGGTGACTTCCACCTGGGGCACTCCCCGCGGAGCCGGCGGGATGCCATCCAGTCTGAAGCGCCCGAGCGTCATGTTATCCGCCGCCAGCGAGCGTTCGCCCTGCAGCACATGAATATCCACAGCGGTCTGGCTGTCTTCTGCGGTTGAGAAAACCTCAGTCTTCTTGACCGGAATGGTCGTATTGCGTTCGATCAATTTGGTCATGACGCCGCCCAGGGTTTCCACACCCAACGAAAGCGGGGTGACATCCAACAGCAAGACATCTTTCACGTCGCCTGCCAATACGCCACCCTGAATGGCTGCGCCAATCGACACAACCTCATCCGGGTTGACGCCCTTGTTCGGCTCTTTGCCGGTCTGCTTGCGAACTAGCTCCTGAACCATTGGCATACGGGTGGAACCCCCGACCAGTACAACTTCATTGATCTTATCAATGGTCAGGTTGGCATCCTTCAACACCGCATTGAATGGAACCAGGCAGCGCTGCAGCAAATGTTCCGTCATTTGTTCAAATTTTGCCCGGCTCAATTTGAGCAGCAGGTGTTTCGGCCCGCTGGCATCTGCCGTGATGTAGGGCAGGTTGATTTCGGTTTCCATGACGGTGCTCAGTTCAATTTTGGCTTTTTCAGCCGCTTCACGTAGGCGCTGCAAGGCCTGCCGGTCCTGACGCAGGTCAATGCCCTGATCTTTTTTGAACTCGTCGGCTGCCCAATTGACGATCACTTCATCCCAATCGTCACCGCCCAGGTGCGTGTCGCCATTGGTGGCTTTCACTTCCACAACGCCGCCGCCAACTTCCAAAAGACTGACGTCAAAGGTACCACCGCCCAGGTCAAAGACCAGGATGACTTCGTTTTCTTTCTTGTCAAGCCCATACGCCAAAGCGGACGCGGTCGGTTCGTTGATAATGCGCATCACTTCCAGGCCGGCAATCTTGCCTGCATCCTTCGTGGCCTGGCGCTGGCTGTCATTAAAATATGCCGGCACGGTGATGACCGCCTGGGTCACTTTTTCGCCCAGGTAAGCCTCCGCATCAGCCTTCAGCTTGGCCAGAATCATGGCTGAAATTTCCTGTGGCGTGTAAGACTGCCCGGTAACCGGGATTTGCACACGGACATCGCCGCTTGGGCCTGCCACAACCTTATACGAGACCATCTTGCGTTCAGATTCAACTTCGTTGTAATGCCGGCCCATGAATCTCTTAATGGAATAGACGGTATTTTCTGGATTGATAACCGCCTGCCGTTTGGCCGGAATCCCGACCAACCGTTCCCCGTTCTTATTAAAAGCAACCACTGAGGGCAGCAAACGCGACCCTTCCGATGTGGAAATCACAGTCGGGGACCCCCCTTCCATTACCGACACGACACTGTTCGTTGTACCTAAGTCAATTCCTATAATCTTGCCCATAAGATGCTCCTCATTAATAATTTTCTCTAATGACTAAAGAATAATGGCTTTTTGATAGAGAAGTATTAACATCAGATTGGATTCATCTATATAGCTGCAAGTTCACCCCGCGCTCACTGCGGCCGCCCATGACCGATGGCTGACTCATCTGATTGCAGCAAACAACTTGCGGCGTGAATTAGCATATAATAAAGAAAAAACCAATCACATTCAGTAAAGGACCAGAGATGAGTAAATTTGCAGCATTCTTAAAAGGATTGGTATGGGGCGGTCTGGTGGGCAGCGCCCTGGTTCTGCTGTTGACTCCCTATTCCGGGGAAGAACTGAAAAGTCGGATTACAGGGTTTACTCAAAATGTGCGCACGGAAGTGCAGCAAGCCGGCCTTGCCAAAAGAGAAGAATTGGAAGCTCAACTTAAACAGCTGCGGTCGGGTTGATTATGATCTGCCGGCAGGCAGAAAACATCCTCAGCAAAACTGCTGAGGATGTTTATTTAATGGCTTCAATTGTTATGGATAGCTCGTCGGCACAGGTGTCGGCGTCCCGGTAGTTTGTGGCAATGGCGTGGGCGTTGCCTGGGGCGTGGGGGTTGGCTGGTATGCCGGAGCTTCAGGTGTGGCCAGCAAATCACTGATGCGGGTCTCTTCTGCCGCCACAGTGGATATGTCTTCTACATATTCAATTCCAGATTGACACACCGGTTCCAAATAAGCGGAGACGTTGCCCCAGGTGAGGGGCAGGCCGGCATTAATTGCCCGCTGCATGGCGTTCGCCAGGCAGCCCGACCCGGCGTTATAGTTCAAGAGGGTGAACTTCCATAAGTCTTCATATCCGGCCACCCGTCCGGCCGGCCAACCGGTGCTGTTGTAAATGATCTGGCCGACCTGTTCACAATTGGCCAGCAAGCTGCGGGCAAAGATGCTGATGCTAAAGTTGGCTTGGGTGAGGTCAATCCCAACCGGACAGTCTGGGCAACTGGCGTTTACCTTTTGCACCAGAGCTCCGCGCAGCATCTCCTGCTGGCTGAGATCCAGGTTGCCAAACCCTTTCTGGCAAGTCCCTTCCGCCAAAACCAGCGGACAAAACTGACTAAAAAAACTGGGGTTCCAGAGAAGAACCGCGTCTGCCCCCAAATCACTGAGGTGCCCCAGGCCGGCTTCTTGCACCCGGTCATAAATTCCCGGCCAAAACTGGCTTTCGCGGCTGAATATATTCTTCATTAATTGCGCTGGTACGCCGCTATCTTGAGCCACCCTAACAATTTCGGAATCAAATTGATTTTGCCAATCTTCGACCACTGGGCGGGCTGCCTCCATCCCGCAGGCGTTAGCCGCTCCTGAACTCTCCAGCCCGCCCCCAGAGCAGGCAGAGGCATCGACCAGGCCTTGCTGAATGAGCGATCCGGCCAGCAGGTAATAATCATTCTTTGAAATCAACTGTTCCGAGAGCTCAGGGGTAGAAAGCCAGGCCGGCGGGCCATCCACCGGCTGAAAAGCCTGCCAGATGGCTGAACAGGTAGATTGGGCTTCGCCTTGCCATTGAGAGCTTAAGACATCGACGTAATACATCGGCTGATCAGCTGACACAGCATCCGGATCGGCAAAATCACCCCAGGGGATGACCCGCACCTGCGCTGTGTACTGTTCGCTGGCGTCGCCATAGCTGGATTCTGCCCAGAAGTTGACCACAACACCCTGCATTCCGGTCGGTGAGAGCGGAAGGTCGCAGGCTCCGCCCGGACAGCTGAAGGGCTGTCCGTTGATATTTCCTAAAATCTGAATGACCTGCTCATTGGGCAGCGGTTCCACCGCCTGCAGTCGCAGGTAAGGCAGTGCACTGCAGTAGCGTATCGGAGACTGCGGGTTACAGCCGGCAACCGAGACGTACACCTCTAAAGCCGGCAGCTTTACCTGAACTTCCTTGGTGGTTGGTGTCACATGCGCCAAATGCAAGTATAAGCCACTGCATTCTGCCGGGTTGGTAATGACATCATCGTACACGCAGGCTTTGGTGTTTAACCACTGCGTTTGGATGGCACTGCCGCAGTAGTAGAGCACTTCGTTGGCATCCGGCCAGGATTCATGCTCCACATACATTTGGCAAACCACCTGCGAGGTCTTCCACGAAAGCAGCCACCATTCATAAATGGTGGTATCCATTTGCAGCGTAACCACTCGGCTGGGTCCCTCAGAGGGCAGCGCGATTGACTCGACCGGCATCTCTCCCAGCAGCGACAGCAACAAACCAGCCATTAGCACAATGTGCAGTGCCTGGCGAAATCTGTCGTAGATTGGTTTGCGTGTCATTCCCTCACACTTACCCTCATGGGTAGGGGTTGTAAACATCGGTCGGCGTCGGTGTGCCCGCTGCCGTTGGCTCGAAAGGATACGGCTCCTGTGTGTAGATTGAAGTCGGCAGAATGGCTGTCGGGAAGGCGGTCGGCGCGCCGCGCGGGGTAGGCGTTGGCGTCGCTGTTGGGGTGGACCGGACGGGTGGCGTCTGTGTGAAACCAGGCTGCATTGTCTGCGTCAGGGCCACGGCTTGGGTTAGCTGTGCTTCGTAAGTCAGCACGATTTCGCCCAACGGTGAGGGCTGACTAATCTCCGCCAGTGCCTGCGCAAACAACTCTCGTACCGCATCTGCCCGGGGGAGCAAAACGGTGGTTTGGGTTTCATCGGGCAGTTCCCAGGCTGTGACGTACTCCCACCCCAAAACATGATAACTAACCCGCTGCGGGTCGCCCAGGCGCAGTGCTAGCGGCACTCGCCCCAGCAAATCCAGAAAAGAGATATCGGTATCCAACTTTTCTTGATACGAGGCATACATCAGCGGAAGCATCGCCAGACGGCCATTCTGAACTAATTTGGTAAAGAGCAACTGTAAAACCTGCTGCTGCCTTCTGACCCGGTAAACTTCGTCCTCGTCAGAAAGAAAGCTAACATAACAAAATGCCTTATCCCCGTTCATGCTGTGCAGGCCGGCTGGCAGCCCGCCGCAGGCATCCCGTACCGGAATAAGCACACTGACATCAATGCCACCGAGGTCATCCACCAGCCACTTAAACTCAGTGGGATGCGCCACGACATAACGGTCCGGACGCAATCCAAAGTTGTACGCCAAAGTTTCCCGCACCAGCTGCATTCCGCCCAGGGCGTAAGCCGTGCTGAGACGCTGCATGTTCTCTCCCGGCAAATAAACCATCAAATTGCCAGGGATCGAGATGACGCTGGCTTTGGCCAGGCGTTCGTTCAGCAGCACCACATGAAAAGCCTGCGTCCTACCTACCAGTGGTGCTTCCTGGTCAGACATCAAGAGCAGCCAAACCTGCACATCGTCTGGCAACGCAATCCGCGGGGCTGCATCCGGAACCGCAGTCGCCGAGTCCCCGCGCGGCGCGGGGAAAGTGTTCCAGATCACCGGTGTGGGGCTGGGGGCAGCAGAAGGCTGCGCCGTCGGGCTTGGCACGGGCCATTCCATGACGGCGCCATTCAAGGCCTGGCCAGCTTGGGGTGGGATGGCATTCACCGCGCAGGCGGTCAACAGCCCCAGCAGCACCCAAGCCACTGTCGCCCGAAAGCTTATTCTAAGTGGTAATGTGCGGGTTTTCTTCATGGTCAATGCTAGATTTTGGAACAACCCTCAAGTGGATTGATTATAACCTGAGTCAACTCCTCTGACGGGAATACCTTCCAAAAATTAGCTGTCACCCCGCTCAAAGTTAGCTCGGGTTGCCCCTAAAAGCTCATGATGGCCGCGGCTGCAATCAAAATCAGTATGCTGAGCAGCGATGCACCCCAAAGCAGGTAGACCATCCCGCGCTGTACCTGTTCCTGCAGGTAGAAGTATACCCCCAGCAGCAGATTGCCCGCCCAGATGAAGCTCCCCAAGACCCCCAATAAAATCAGCCGGTTAGCGGGGACGATCTCGAGGCTCACCCACATCACCTGACGCAGGCTAGCCATCAGGATTCCCAGAAACACCCACAGCAGCAGTACGGCAGCCAGGCTGGCAACCAGCAGCCTTTTGGCAGTTTGATCCTGCCACACCCGGTTCCACAAATCTGTAATACCCGAAGCGCTGTAGGCTACTTTTTCCGGGCTGCCAAGCTCGTACATTTTCTCGTAGGTCCGGATGAACGCCTCCCGGTCCTGCGGAGAAATGACCAGTGCGCCTTCGGGCAGCGCGATCAGGATCATCTGCTTTTTGTCCACTGCCAAAAAACGGGTTTCACCCAACCCCGCAATTTTGCGCCGGCCCAAAATGCAGCCCGGAAAGCTGAAAAAGGGGATGGGGAGTTCATGTTCAAAATCAGCTGCTGAGCGTGCCCAGCGAATCATGTCCATCGGAAAGACGAGTTGGCGCACCCCCCAGCGCAGGGTCAGGGCAGAACGGCTCAGGCGGTAAGTCATGGTGCGCAATTCATACATGCGCTTCAAGCAGAAGAGCAGCGGCGCCCAAAGCGCTATCCCGCAGGCTAATTTGAGCAGGTAGCTGCTGCGCACTGGGTCTTGGGAGGCGCTATAGATCAAAAGCAGCGAAGCAGCAAGAAAAACCAGGAGCAATACTCCCAGTATCCATGTGCCGTTGCGCTTCGCGGGAAGAAATTCAGTTTCCATCTTGAACCGAGGCCGTAATTATAGCCCTGTTAAAACAAGAAGGGCGCTCGAAAGCGCCCTTTAACATTCGTCAAGCTATCTCACCCATTCGTATTCTGCGCCTCGTGCCAGCGCCTGCATATTCATCGCGATGAACTTCTTCAGCCGCTCAGCCGTATGCGCCTGCAATGCTCGTTCGAGTGCACCGTCTGGAAGAAAATGCGCATTCGCCATCAGTGCACCCAGCATGACCATATTTGCTGCCCGCTCGTTGCCAATCTCCTGGGCAATGGCATTCGCCGGTAGCACCACCGATTGAATATCTGCACGGGTTGGAACGCGGTTGACCATCGATTCGTTGACGATCAGCCAACCACCCGGCTTGACCAACGGCTCATATTTATCCAATGATGGCAGGTTCATCGCCAACACCGCCGCTGGGTTCAGCACCGTCGGTGAGCCAATTTCATCGTCAGAGATGACTACCGTACAGTTCGCCGTCCCTCCGCGCATTTCCGGCCCATATGAAGGGATCCAGGTGACATGTTTGCCCTCATCCATCGCAGCGTAAGCCAGCAATTGCCCGGCATACAAAGTGCCCTGTCCGCCAAAACCCGAAATGATAATTTCAGACTGCATTAGAACTTCACTCCTTCCAGGTAACTGGCAGCGCCGGCAGAAACCTTATAGTCTCCTACCGGATAGTAAGGCAGCATATGTTCAGCCAACCACACTCTTGAGTCAGCCGGCGTCAGCCCCCAGTTGGTTGGGCAGATGGAAAGCAGTTCCACCATCGAAAATCCCAAACCCTGCCGTTGAATTTCAAACGCCGTCCGGATCGCTTTTTTTGCCAGGCGGATGTTGCGGGCATCATGCAGGCTGCGCCGGGCGACATAAGCCGCGCCTTCCAAAGAAGAAAGCAGCTCAGCCGTGCGGATGGGATACCCCTGCCGTTCCACATCCCTTCCCAGCGGCGAAGAGGTTGTTTTTTGCCCGGGTAAAGTGGTGGGGGCCATCTGTCCGCCAGTCATCCCGTAATTGGTATTGTTGATAAAAATGGTGGTAATTTGCTCTCCACGAGCCGCAGCAGCAACGATTTCACCCATGCCAATGGACGCCAAATCGCCATCGCCTTGATAGGTGAAAACGATTTTATCCGGCAAGGTGCGCTTGATTCCGGTCGCCATGGCGGGCGCACGCCCATGCGGTGCTTCAACGAAATCAAAATCGAAGTAGTTGTAGGCAAAGACCGAGCAGCCGACCGGTGCGACACCAATCGTGTGCCCCAGCTCGCCCATCTCTTCCAGCACTTCGGCGATCAGCCGGTGCGCCACACCATGTGTGCAGCCCGGGCAGTAATGCGTGGTGATGTCGGTAAACCCAGCCGGGCGCTGATATACCAGCTTGATATCTGTATCCAACATGATCAGGCTCCTGTTCCCAACATTGTGCGCATCTTGGCCAGCCAGCGGTCCCGCGGGTGTTGGGCTAAATCCTCACCACCCGAAACCATAGATTCAATGGCAGCTGTGACTTCGTCCGGGTAGGGCACCATACCGCCCATGCGCCCGTAAAATGAAATCGGGGTCTTCCCCTGAGAGATGGAAATGACGTCGTCCAACATCTGGCCGTTGTTCATCTCAACGACCAGGATGCCCTTTACCCTTCCAGCCAGTTCAGCAACCTCTTGTCGGGGGAATGGCGACAGGCTAATCGGGCGCAGCAAGCCAATTTTTAAACCTTTTTCACGGGCTGCGCGCACAGCGCTCAAGCCGATCCGCCCGGCCGTACCATACCCAATCACGACGTATTCCGCGTCGTCCAGGTAATAACCTTTGCTGCGAATCTCATTCCGCTCAATTTCCTGCCAGCGGGTCATCAGCCGCAGGTTGAAACGCTCCTGCGCGGGAGGATCGATGTTGATTGAGGTCTTGACGGCCCGCTCGCGGCCCGGGATGCCTGCTACCGCCCAATCAGCCACATCGGTTTTAAGTGGAGCGAAAGGCGGCATTTCGGCTGGCTCCATCATCTGGCCCAGATAGCCATCCATCAGCACGCACACAACGGTTCGATATTTTTCCGCCAGATCAAACGAGAGCACCGTCAGATCAATGGCCTCCTGTACTGAGGCTGGCGCCAAAACCAGCAGGTGGTATTCGCCATGGCCGCCGCCATGCACAATCTGATTGTAATCACCTTGTGACGGCGCGATGTTTCCCAAACCAGGCCCGCCGCGCACCACATCGATCAGGACCGCTGGAATTTCCGTCCCCATAATATAGGAAATCCCTTCCTGCATCAGGCTGACGCCCGGGCCAGAGCTGGAGGTCATAACGCGCCGGCCGGTGCAGGCTGCGCCATAGACCATATTGATCGCGCCCAACTCACTTTCAGCTTGAACAAAGGCACGCCCCAACTCGGGCATACGTGCGGAAAGATGCTCCAAAAGCTCTGTCTGAGGTGTAATCGGATAGCCAAAGTATGAAACCAAACCAGCCCTGAGGGCCGCTTCGGCTACCGCGGTATTGCCTTTAATCATCTCGAGAGTCATATGGCGCCTTCCTTTGCGATGCGTTCCTGTGGCCGTACCCCACGGTAAACGGTAATGGCTGCATCCGGGCAGACCACGGCACAAATTCCGCAGCCAGTGCAATCTTCCGGGTTGAGCATATACGAGGGATGATATCCCTTGGGGCTCAGGCGGGTCTTGTCCAGCGCCAACACCTGGCTCGGGCAATCGGTCACACACAACTCACAAGCTTTGCAATACAACTCGTTGATTTCTACCCATCCCTTTGCGGGCATGCACTTCCTCCTTTTTTGAAAACCAATCTGCCAATGTGGTGAGCCTGGCAGTTTTTAATTGACTTCAAGGTTTAGTATACTGCAATTCAGAGCGCCAGACCCCAGCTCTTAGCCGGCCGAAGGCGGAGCGCGAAGCGCAGAAATGGTAGAATTCTGATCAATCCCAGGCGCCGAGGAGGCAACATGTCTGAAGCTGTCATCATCGATTCCATCCGTACGCCGATTGGCAACCTGAACGGTTCACTTTCAACAGTCCGACCAGACGATCTGGCTGCTGCTGTGCTGGCCGCGCTGATTTCACGCAGCCAGCTGGACCCTGCCAAAATTGACGAAGTATATTTGGGCTGCGCCAATCAGGCCGGTGAAGACAATCGAAATGTGGCCCGCATGGCCCTGCTGCTCGCTGGTTTGCCCGTGGATGTACCTGGCCTGACGGTCAACCGGCTCTGTGCCTCAGGGCTTGCTGCCGTCAATTTAGCTGCCCGCTCCATCCGCTCAGGCGATTGCCAGGCGATTTTGGCTGGTGGTGTTGAAAGCATGACCCGGGCACCATTTGCCTTCATGAAGCAAGGCAGCGGCAACTTTACCGTTTATGACACTTCGCTTGGGTGGCGTTTTGTGAACCCGCGGATGGATACGCTTTACGGCAGCGAGCCGATGGGCTTGACGGCCGAGAATGTGGCCGCGCAGTTTGGCATCAGCCGGCTGGAACAAGATCAGTTTGCACTCGAAAGCCACCAGCGCGCCCTGGCGGCTCAAGACGCGGGCCGCTTCAGCGACGAAATTTTGCCGGTGGCCATCCCACAGCGCAAGGGTGAGCCCCTTATCTTCGACCGAGACGAGCATCCGCGCCGAGACAGCACGCTTGAAGCGCTCTCGGCGCTGCGGCCGGCATTCAAGCCAGGTGGCACGGTCACAGCCGGCAATTCCTCCGGGTTAAATGATGGCGCTGCCGGTTTGGTGTTGATGGAAGAAAAATTTGCGATTGCGCAGGGTGCCCAGCCTTTGGCTCGAGTGGTCGCCTCGGCCTCCGCTGGGGTTCACCCAAGTGTGATGGGCCTGGGTCCGATTCCAGCTGTGCGTAAAGCGCTGGCAGCTGCCAGGCTCACCCTGGCCGATATTTCTCTGATCGAACTGAATGAAGCTTTTGCGGCCCAATCCCTGGCTGTCATCCGTGAACTCGACCTCCCCCGCGAAATTACCAATGTGAACGGCGGGGCGATCGCCCTGGGGCACCCGCTAGGCTGCTCAGGTGCGCGCATTCTGACGACCCTGCTGCATGAAATGGCACGGCGCGCCCCCACTGCTCCCCGGCCTTTTTATGGCCTGGCGACCTTATGCGTGGGCGTCGGGCAGGGAGAAGCTACGATTGTGGAATGGCTGGATTAAGCAGCCCAGGCTGATCCGGATCAGGATAAACACTTAATAAAAGCGCCTTCATCCGTTCGCGTACAGCCTGGTTCAGTTCCCTCACGTCCAATGCCGGCGAGAGCTCTTTAGCGCTGACCGGTTGGCCGGCAAAAATCCGCATCGGGATGCGCCAGCCGTCGCTCTTGCCAGTGGCCTGGCGGGCAAACTGCCAGATCATGGCAATCTGGTGACGGCGTTTGCTCGTCTTGGCCAGCGAAGCTGGCAACCCATTCCAGGCCTTGGGGCTGACGACATGACTGATAAGCATGGGCTGCAAAACTGTCTCAGGCACTTTGTGTAGAAACACTCCAACGCTCTCAGTCCATTGATTAAGCGATTCCAGCGCCCCAGGCAATATTGCCGGGTCTGGTTCCAAAAAGCCTCGCGGGAAAACAAGCACCGATTCGCCATTCTGCAGCCGCGCGATCGCCTCCCGCATGGCCCCCATCCGGTTGGTCGCATTCTTGGTCAAAAAGATTAAATGCCGCGTGACTTCGGGCAGCCCTTCCATCATATGAAGATGGCCGGCCAAAATGTTGATATCAGGCCGCTTCAAGGCAGCGACCACCCCCAGCGAATCGGCTGAACCGGGGTGATTGGCTACCACCAGCAGCGGCCCTTCATGGGGGATGGATTGGCCGCCAAAAACCCGGCAGCCGTCAGCAAAATGTTGCAAAGCCCCCGTGGCCGCTTCCCAGACTGTGCTCTCTGCTGCAGTCTCATTCAGCGCCTGCAGCGCCTGGGCAAACTTCTTCGCCGGGGCGCGGGTGATGCGTTTTATAACCTGCGTCAGCAGCCGCTGGTCGGGAATCTTCAATGCTGAACTGACATCTTTGTAAATCAGGTCTGCCAGCGCTTTGGTACGGCCGTCGTTTGAGATTTTAGCTTGCATAATCAGGTCCTGTTCTTTCATCCTGCATTTATTTTATGCTTAATTAAACCGCAATATGGGCAATTTATAACGCCAGATAAAAACAAAACAGGCACAAACATTGCAACTAAACAAATGATGCCTGAGCGATAATCATGATGAAACAGGTGGTTATATATGAATAATTCAACATTCACTCCGCAGGAGGAACCCACACCCCAGCGGCGCAGCCATGCCACCCGATTGTTGATCCCCTCCCTGCTGTTATTGGCAATCACGCTTTTTCTTCTCTTTAGCGGCAACCAGAAGCTGCAGGCTTCAAAGCAGGCGGCCACAACCCCCTCCCCCAAAACATTGAGCTCGCTGGAAACGCTGCTTTACACCCAGCTGCCAGAGCTATTGGCGAAGCAGAAAAAATCAGACTGGGTGCTTGATACCATCCAATTTAGTGATGACAAAACCCAGGCGATGCTTTGGCTGGCCGAGCAGGATCATACTTCGGGATTGGTTACCGAAAAGGAACCGGATGTCGTCCTGGCATTGTGGGACGCACCTTCTGAAGAATGGAGGCTTTATCTTTCCGACAGCCCCGACTTTATCCCACTGCTGACGTCTTCCTGGTTTAAGGATTCAGAAATCACCAGCTATTTTGTAAATCAGGACCCCAAGCCCGGGTCGACCGGAGTGGTATACGGGGGGTACAAACTGCCCTGGAGAGCTGATTTAACCAAACGGCTGACTTGGTCGGTCGGTCATAATTCGTGCAACCCAACATATTATTGCACTTTTGCATTTGATTTCGCAGACGGAACCATGTTTGAAATCTTGGCCGCCAAAGGCGGCTATGTTTATCATTGGCGCGATACCTGCGCCAACGGTAATCCCAATTGCACCAACAGCATCACGCTCGAAGACCGCTCTACCAGCCCCTGGACCTACCAGATCTACATGCACATCGCCCAAAACAGTATACCTTTTGCCCTCAAAACCAAAGGTGTCTACGTGACTCAGGGCCGAAAAATTGCCAATGCCGATGATACCGGCTATAGCACCGGTCACCACCTCCATTTTATGGTTGTAGAAAAAGCCACGCTCGATGCCTGCGTCAATTATTGTTTTGGAAAAGCAGTTGACATTACCTTCCGCGATGTTGGCATCAATTGGGACGCAGGCACCCAGGGCGGGCGCCCGCGGCTGGCATCGGAGGCGGCCTGGTACGGGGGAACCGGTCGCACCTATTACGCCAGTGCCAACACCTACAATACTGGAGTTTATATCATTCGCTTTCCCAGAGTGTGGCGCTGAAATTTAGCGTTCAGGGTGGCACTTGGCAGGCTTCCTTGTGCCCATCCCTATCATCCCTTTGCCTTTATAATATAAGCCTGAATTCAATACAGGCGCCTCCTGAATGGAAAATGCAGAACTGAGTGAACGGGAAATCGAGATCCTGAAGTTAGTCGGTCAGGGTAAAAGCAATAAAGAGATCGCACAGGATCTCTTTATCAGCGTTAATACCGTCAAAGTGCACCTGGCTAATATTTTTAAAAAGATTGGCGCCGACTCGCGTCTGGAAGCGACTCTCTTTGCGATCGAACAGGGGCTGATCGACTCCCCGCGCACACCCACTGAAATCCCTGCTGTCACTCTGCCCGGCACTACCTCTACCGAGGTGCAGCCCGCCCGCGCCGTGCAGGCGCGCTGGAAGGTCGCCTTGCGTTTCGCATTAATAGCCCTGCTGCTGGGCGGGCTTTTCCTGCTCATCCGCACCGGATGGCTTCAAACTGAAACAGGGACGGTTGACCCATTGGTCAGTTCCCTCAGCCAGCAGCGCTGGTCAGCGCTGAGCCCGCTCCCCACCGAACGCGCCGGCTGCGCATTGGCTGCGTACGAGAATAAGGTCTACATCATCGGCGGGGAAGGCCCAAGCGGGGTCGTAAACACACTGGACGCCTACGACCTGACCACGACTACGCTTGAGTCACTGCCAGCCAAGCCCACAGCCATCCGTGCTGCCGCAGCGGTCATCATCGGGGGTAATATCTACGTCCCTGGTGGCGAGACGGCGCCTGGCCAGCCAACAAACCTGCTCGAAATCTACCAGCTGCAAAACAGCCAGTGGCGCCAGGGCTCCCCCCTGCCCTACCCAGTCAGCCGCTATGGTCTTGCCGCCGTTGAGGGTATGCTTTATCTTTTTGGCGGATGGGACGGCAGCCAGATACTGAACGATGTGCTCAGATATGACCCGATTAACGACCGCTGGCAGAAGATGACAGCCTTTGCCATGCCACGCGCCGACGCCCAGGCAGTACTCTTGGGCGACAAAATCTATCTTGTCGGCGGCAGCGGCAACGCCCAGCCAGCCAACCCGATCGAAGTTTATACCCCCAGCCTGGACCAGCCCGGTTTAACCCCCTGGTCAAGGCAAATCAGCCTGCCTGAGGGTTTTAAATTTCTCGGGGCGCAAAACTTGAACGGCACGCTATTTGTGATCGGACGCGATGAAGATGAGGCTTTCACCCTGATGCAGTACACCCCCCAAAACAATACCTGGTATAGCTACGAAGAAACGCCCCCCGAAGCGCTGGCCGCCGAACCTGAGATGATTGGCACGGGCGGTGAGATTTATTTCTTTGGCGGAAAAAATAAAGATCTCTCTTTCAGCAGCCAGGTAATCCGTTATCAGGCAGTCTTCACCATCGTCCTGCCAAGGATCACCAAATGAGACTGCCGGCAACTGTTGGGACGGTCTGACATGGAAAAAGTTGCCATCCTCGGCGCCGGTGCAGCTGGCCTTTCAGCTGGTTTTTATCTTTCAAAACAGGGCATCCCATTCCAGATTTTCGAGAAAGAAACTTATATCGGCGGCCTTGCCCGCAGCTTTAATTGGCATGGGTTTGATTGTGATTTTGCCGCTCACCGCTTTTATACCAATGACGAAGAAGTCTTGCGGGCCGCATTTCAACTGGTGCCCATGCTGCGCCATTACCGGCGCAGCAAGCTATACGTCAAAGGCAGCTGGCTGAATGACCCGATCAACCCGGCGGAGCTGGCACGGGTAATCCCGCTCTCAGAGGCCCTGCGCATGGCTCGCGAGTTGGCCGCACCGGATGCCGATATCCGTCAGGCTCGCAGTTTTCAGGATTACATCCTTGCCAAATATGGCCAGTATATGTTCGAAGCATTCTTCCGCCCCTATACCGAGAAGATGTTTGGCATCCCCTCCGACCAAATCTCGGTGCTTTGGGCTGAAAAGAAAACGCGCCTGGTCAACCCGTTCAAGCGGACTGATGTCCGTTCGAAGCGCTTCTTTTCCTACTTTTACTACCCAATCAGGGGTGGTTATGGCAGCATCAGCCACGCGCTTTATGAACCGATCGCCGCACAAGTGCACCTGGGGTGCCAGGTGAGCGCCATCCTGACCATAAACGGGCGGGTCAGCGGCATTGAATATCTTGAAGGTGGCGAGCCTCACACCTTTGAATGTGACACCATCATTTCAACTCTGCCACTGCCCACAACCGCGCACCTGGCAGGCTTCGATGCCTCTCTGCGCTACAACAAGGTGGACGCAGTCTACCTGTGGGTCGACAAACCCTTCGCTAGCCCTTATCACTGGGTGTACTTCATCGACGAAAACATCTGTATAAACCGCATGGTCGAATTCAAGCAGATGAGCCCGTACAACTCGCCAGAAGAAACAACTGTTTTATGCGCCGAGGTCACCCAAAAAGTGCTTGACCCTGCCGGTCAAGTGATTGCAGACCTGGAACGGACCGGCTTCCTAGAGCCAGGCAAAGTGAAGGACACGCTGGTCATCAGGGAACCCTACAGCTATCCGGTTTATGAGGTTGGCTATGAAAAAACCGTCCAGGCGGTGACCGACCAACTCAGCGAAATTGATGGGTTATACCTGTTTGGCCGCAATGCCGAGTTTACACATTATGAAGTAGACGACCTGCTCGGCGGCGGAAAACGCCTGGTGGAACGTCTTTTGGAGAAAGAAGGTAAGGAAATCGCCGCTGTGCCCACCCATGAAAAAAAGGCCGAAAAAACCTGCATTGTCATCCTCAGCTATAACAACAGTGCCGACACGTTGGAGTGCCTGGCTTCCCTGCAAAATTTAAAAGGCGGTCCGCTGCCCACCTATCTGGTGGATAACGGCTCCACGGATGATACCTTGGTGCGCGTCCAGGCTGAATTCCCGCAAGTACGCATCCTGGCCCAATCCGCCAATTTGGGCGTCCCGCGTGGGTTTAATAAAGGCGTCTACCAGGCATTGGCAGATGGATTTGACTACATTCTGATTTTGAACAATGACACGGTGGCCGACCCCGGCCTGGTCGAGGAACTGCATAAGGTCGGCCTGCAAGATCCGGACTGTGCAGTGGTCATGCCGCGCATCTATTATTACCCACCGCGCCAGGGCCCACTCAGTCGGCAGGACGTCTGGGCGGACGGCGGATACTACCGCACGTTTCCCCCGGCCATTAAGCTGAAGGATAACCGCCAGCACATTGATTTTTCCAAACCCCGCCAGGTCGATTACGTGCCAACCTGTGGGCTACTCTTTCACCGGCGCGCATTTGAAAATGCTGGATTGTTTGACGAAGGCTATTTCCTCTTTTATGAAGACTGGGACTTTTCAGAACGGCTGCGTCAAGCCGGGCTGACGCTATGGAGCGCACCTGAAGCAGTGCTCTGGCATAAAGTCTCCCGGTCCACTGCCAAGAATATGAGCTTTTATTGGCAAAAACGGGGTGAGAGCGCCATGCGCTTCTTCCGCCGGCATCACACCAAATTCTCCACCAGCCTGCAGATGGGGTATTTTTACCTGCGTGATTTTCTCCTCAAGCCTGCCAACCTAAAGTACCTGCCCGATTACCGGGCTGGGATCCGCTCCGGCCGCAGCGCTGCCCTTGAAAACTACCCTGATCTTGCCACCATGCTGCGCAATGACCAAAACGGGGAATGACCCTGATGAGCCCCCTAACTGACCATCCCTGCGATTTTTGCGGCTCTGAAGCTGCGACGCTAATCATGAGCGGCCCGGACCTCCTGGAAGGCTTGCCCGGCCACTTCCAATTTGTTCGCTGCGAAAGCTGCGGCCTGCTGCGCCAAAACCCACGGCTGGACTGGGAAGAGCTTTCTGGCTATTACCCACCTGACTATGTTTCTCACGCCAGCCAGATTGCCGCCCAAACACGCGGTTTAAAGCGCTTCGGCCAGCGCTACGGTCACTGGAAGCGTGTTCGCCTGGTAGCCAAATACAAGCCGGCCGGGCGCTGGCTGGATGTGGGCTGTGGCAGCGGCCTGAACCTGCAGGAAGCCCACTTTTGGAACCAATGGGAGCTTTCCGGGCTGGAGCCGGTCACGGCAATGGCTGAGTACACCAGCCAGCAACTGGGTATTCCAGTTTTTAACACCACCATTGAAAACTTCTCTGCCGAAGCAGAGTCTTACGATATCATCACGCTTTGGGACGTGTTGGAACACCTGCCCAACCCCAGTGAAGCGATCAGCAAGATCAGCCGGCTGCTCAAACCCGGCGGCATCCTGGTGCTCTCTACCCCCAACCTGGCAAGCCTGGACCGGCGCTGGTTTAAGGACGCCTGGATTGGATACGACCTGCCGCGCCACCTAAACCTGTTCCCGCCAGCTCTTTTGAATGAATTACTGAAAAAAAACGGGTTGACCCCCATCCGTTCCGTCTGCCTGGCTGGCTCCCACGCCGCCCTGCTTTTGGACTTTGGTTTCCTTCACCGCAAAACCGGTTCAGCACTCGCCGGCCGGATTGCCGGCCGAGGGGGTGAATTTCTTCCCTACCGCCTGCTGACTTTTCTGCCGTTATGGGTGATTGATCATTTAAAAATGGGCACGAACATCACGGTCGTGGCACGGAAAGACTAAACCAATGGCTGAAAAACCCACCTGGATGGATCGGATTAGGAGCCTGGCTCAAGGATTGCGCGCCAAACCATGGATTTCCAGACTGCTCCTGGCGCTTTCCATCCTTTACATCCTGCTGTTGCTCTACCTTAGCCGCTCCGAAATCCAGAATATTGATTGGGGTTCCTTTGGGGCGCGCTTCGCTATCTGCGCCGGGCTTTATTATCTTTCCATGCTGCTGCAAAACCTGAACTGGTCGCTCATTGTCGACCAAAACACCCGTGGCCTTAGAGAAAATTCGGAAATTTACTTCAACACCCTGCTGATGAAACGCCTCCCGGGTGGGTTCTGGCATTGGCTTGGCCGCAGCAATATGTACGCAGAAAAAGAAAAAACTCCTGCCAATAACCTGGTTAAATCCAACCTGATTGAATGGCTGAGCCTGATTTTGACGGGGCTTTGCTGTTACGTGGCGACGCTGACTATTTGGGGCGGCATCGCCATCCTGGTGCTTTCTGCGGGTGTAATTCTGCGGCTTGGCCGCAATCCTTCCAGAAGTAATCTGCAAAGCTTGCCGCGGGTTTTCCTGATGCTTGGGCTCTACCTTGCTTGCTGGCTGCTTGGGGCGCGGATTATGGACATTTTGCTTGATGGCATTATCGCTCCGCAAACAAGCCCTTTCTTGCTTTCGATCAAAACCTGGTCGCTCTCCGGCTCGGTGGCAACTTTTGTGTTTTTCCTGCCGAACGGCGCCCTCATCCGCGAATTTACGCTGACTGCCTTGCTCACCCCTTATTATGACTTGCCCAAAGTGGTGATGCTGGCGCTGCAGATCCGGTTGGTATTCACCCTCTCGGAAGTTGTGTTCTCGCTGTTAAGCCTGCAACTGATCCGGTTATCGCAACGGCTGACTGGCCGGCCTAAGGCCAGTTGACGTAGACGACACCCAAGTCGATTACATCCCCCGCTTTCAAGTCAAGATGGATTTCTTCGTTTTGATCGGTTAACAGGCCATAATTTCCAAACGGCGTCACCATCATCATAATAAACGGGCCTGGTTTAATGCCGGTCAGTAAAAATTGGCCGGCCGCATCAGTCTCATCATGCGGAGACGATTTTTCTTGAATAGAATAAACATAGCCACCGTTTGGCTCCAAAGGCACTTTGTCTGCCGCATAAATCTGGACAAGCTGCAGCGGCTCCTTGGAGGTTGCTGAAACCAGCACACCGTGCACGATCGCGGTTTCTGCTTCCGGGGCAGGGATCTCCAACGCTTCAGCCGGGGGCAAGGATGTGGGCGTTTGCTGCGGGGAATTCATACCCTCTTCAAACCCTCCCGGATAAGGCGTGCCAGTGGAAGCCGGCAGCGTGACCTGAGCATCGTCCACAGGGTAGTGGTCCGCGTTTTGCTGCTCTGTAGTGGCCGTTTCTTCTGGCATACTGGTCGGTGTGACCGATTGAGGGCGTTGGGCGCAGGCAGCGACCAGCAAAACACAAGCGAGGATGGTAATAATCTTAAATGAAAGTTTCATGGCGCACCTGTCGATAAAAATTGGAGGTCTTCGAAGTGAAGACCTCCAATATTGTAACTGATTTTTACGACTACTTGTTGACGCCGTTGTATGAGTAGAGCATATCCATGGACTGGGTACTGTAGGGTGCTTCGTCCATGTTGCTGTTGACGATACAGGCAATCGGCTGGTTTGCAGTGATCTGAGCGCTGCCGTTATAGCTGTTCGCCAGGGCATCCTTGATGGGCAGGTAAATGACCCAGTTGGCTCCCGGAGCGATTGCTGCAGAGGTTTCAGCAGCAGCTGGCTGACCAGCATATTCAATATGCATGGTGGCTGCGGCAGAGCCCAGATTCTGGCAGGTCACACTGGAGCTGTAGTTGTAGTAGCGTTTCATCACATTCGGCACGTAAACCGTTTGCGTTGCTGCAGCAACACCCGTATGCGTGGCTGCGCGATTGTAGTTGTTGGACTCGTTCACCATTACCGCGACATCCTGATCGGAAGTAACCTTGGCGCTGAAGATTCCATTCGGCAGTTCGGTTTCACCCGGGATGTAAATTGACTTCGCGGAGTTTGGCTGAACGACGTATGTCTTGACAAGGCCACCGCTGTAGGTGATGGTCACATTTGCAGCCTCAGTACTGACGTTCTGAATGGCAATAGCCACATTCCAGCCGTAGTAGTTCTTCATCACCACCGGCACATAGAAGGTTTTGCTGCCGCTGGGGAAGGCATTGAATGAATACAGCTGGGCGGCAGTGGCGGCAGAGCCAAAGGTATTAGCGATGGCCACAACTTCAGCACTCGCAGTCACTTTGGCGGAATAGGTCACATTGGCATTCAGCTCAGCAAGGTCTTTCAGGCCCCAGTTTACACTGGCATTGGCCGGCACAGCCGACTTGGTGTTGGTATAAACAGGAGTGGCACTGCCGGGGGCAAACACCTGAAGGGTGATATTCTGGGCGCTTGAGGAAATGTTCTGGGCATAGACCTCAGAATAGTAACCATAGTAGTTGTCATAGACACCCGGGATAAACCAGGAAGTGCTACCGGCGCTGGCACCGGAGTAGCTGGCGCCGCTATTGGTATCACTGAAGTTGGAGATGGCGGCGATGGGCTGGGTGGATGAAACAACAACAGAGTATTCACCTGAAGCCAAACCGCCGACACTTGGAACATAAATGGACAGCACATCCTCCACTGCGATGGTGTGCGTGGAAGTGAAAGCGACAGCGCCCGCGGGATTGACGTATTGGACCGTCACAGTCGCGGAACCGGTTCCAATATTTTGAATGTTGATGGCACTGGCAAATGGCCCGCCGGGAACGGTAGTCGCGGCTTCCACTTTACCAAAAGCCACCAGGGCAACGCATAGAACCAGGAAGATCGTTAAAAACTTTTTCATTGCAGCTCCTTGTAAATTAGTATGCCTAAATTTTAGCGGTTTATGGTGCACTTGCAATAATACTTTGGAATAGTTCCAATTCGAACTGCCCTCTCTAAATGCCAACTTGTTGATGCACTCCAGCCAGACATGCCAATTGGCATTACCCAAAAGTATTACTGCGGGGATGCAAAAGCTGCACCGGCACACCAACAGATCTTGGAGGCCCAAAAAGCTGGCAGGGTATGCCAATATTTGACCGGCAGTTTTTCAAACAGCAGCACCTTGAGCAAAAGTAGAGTTGAGATTACTGGCGCAGCGAGAATCCAAACCACGCTCATTAGTGGGCTGGCTTTGCCCAGCTTGCGCTTAAGGTTTCGGCTGCGCGGGCTGTTTTTGCCAAAATTGAAGGCATGCCTGACCAGGGAGGCAAGATCATTGCGGCTGTGGCGGTGTATCACCCTCAAGCCCGGCTCAAAGCGCACCTGACCCCCAGCATTTTTGACCCGCATGGAAAAGTCAACATCTTCTCCAGTCGGGTGGCGGGTGTCGAACCCCCCGGTTTTATTCCACAGCGACCGTTCCAGGCTCATATTCAAACTGGGGACCATCCGCCGCAGGCCCGCTGGCCTGTGCGGCATGTACTCATGAAAGCTGGCCACATTATCACTCAGCTGCCAGTACCCGCCCGCTGGAAAAATAACTGCCCCGCCAATCAGGGCTGCCTGGTGGCGCTGATGTGCCTGCCAATGCTGCTCCAGCAGGTCAGGCTCAGCCACGCAGTCTGCGTCAATGAAAACCAGCAGGCTTCCCCGAGCAGCCTCTGTGCCCGCATTTCTGGCTTCCGCCGGGGGGATTGGGGCTGCAGTTTCGATTTTCTTCACGCTGGGGCTGCGCGGGATAAGCCCTGCGCGGTCCATTCCAACAATGATGATCTCAAAAGTGTGCCGGGTGGTCTGGGCCAACAGGGCCGCGGTCACGCTGTCGATCACCGGCGAATTGAGGTTCGGAATAATCACGGAGATATCCGGATTTTCTGAGCTTTCTGCTGGTATATCCCAAGGCAGGCTGGCGTTCATAAAGGAGGCTCCGGCTGCCGGCTTTCTGGCAACAACTGCTTTCCTAATGCCTCTTGATAAATTTTCAGGATGCTCTCCGAAAGCACATCCCAGCTGAAGGCTTCCTCTACGCGCTTGCGCCCTGCATTCTGGTAGCGCTGCCAGAGCTGATCGTCAACCAGCAGGCTGCCAATACCCCGGCTGAGGTCCGCGCAGCTCCCCGGCTGCACCAGGCATCCTACGCCGGCGATGACGTCCGGAATGCCGCCCACGGCACTGGCCACACATGGCGTGCCGCTGGCCATGGCTTCCACTAAAACTACGCCTTGCCCTTCTTCGACCGAAGGTAGCACAAATAATTTCGATTCCCGCATCAGCTGCGAGACCTCTGCTTGACTTTGGTTACCCAAGAAATGCACATGGTCTTCTAAATTCAGTTTTGAAGTAAGCGCCCTGAGCTTGCCTTCCTCCTCCCCCTCGCCGACAATCAGCAGCTGGTAGGCTGGCCAGTGTTCATAGATTTCAGCCATAGCTTCAATTAAAAAGTTGACTCCCTTACGCGGGATCAGCGACCCGACAAACAGAATCTGTTCGCGGCGGTCTGCGCTTGGGTTCATTGGGAAATCCTCCAGCGTGATGCCGGTATGTACGACCGCCACACGGCCTGGATCGATGCCCAGTTGAATGACGGATGCTGCCAGGTCCTTCCCTACCGCAATGATCTTATGCGCCCCCCGCAGCCCATAACGGACCACTGCCCGCAAAAGAGGGTTGGAGGTGGTCTTGTAGATATCACTGCCATGTACTGTCACCACATATGGGGTGCGCTGCTTGAATGAAGCCAGGCGCACAATTGCAGCGCTTAGCGCCCAATGGGCATGGATGATTTGCGCCCGAGGGCTGGTAATTAACAGCTGCTGCCACATTTTCAGTGAAAACCAACCCAATAAGAATTTACTTTTCAGCCCATGCTTCCAGGCTGAAGGGATGCCGGCTGCGTCTTTCTGCAAGGTTTCGTTGCGGTCAGCGGCATAGCGCACGCGCCTGACGGACACACCTTCCAGTTCCTCCTGCAGGCTGGCGCCCGGGTTGTGCATGCTGAGCACCCGCACCTGATTTCCCTTTGAGGCCAGCGATTTTGCCAGACCAAGGATGAAGGGAGCGCGGCTATCTTTCGCCCAACGAGGAAAGTTGGTCGTAACCATCAGGATGTTCATGCGTCATCCATCCTCAAGGCTGGCTCTACAGCGCTAGCAGAGACCAAGCGTGTTGGCCCCGGCACCATCATTGACAAATCCTGAGGATTTGAACCCCATCCTGGTCGAAGACGAGGCTGGTTCCGGGCAGCTGAGCCAGCCTGTCGATGTCAAAGTCTTTGCCGTCATACGGCACGGCTTTGCCGGAATAGATGTAATCAAACCCATCCGAGCAGAGTGGCGCCAGGTCGGGCTGTGGCTCATACAAGCCGATGACATCTTCAGTGAATTCCGTTTGTTGCGCGGCCTGGCTCCCCAGGTCAGAAATCATCACCCCCGCATTGGTCTCGCGCTCGGTAAAGTAAGGAATCCAGTACCCGGCATCGGTTCCTTGAGCTTGATCAACGTTCCAAAGCATCGAGTTGATCGCGAAAGAATCGGTCGGTTCAGTATTTGCCACAATCCATTGCATGGCGCGTTCATCCGCACTGGTCATAAATTGGCGCGAAATTTCAATACCGCTCATCCGGTCAAGCGAAGCGCTGTAACCGACGACAACCGCCAGAAACAGGAAGAATCCTGCCAGGTTAATCCCGAACTTTTTCTGCACAAAATCTGTCAGGGCTTCCGCCAGCCACCCGATGCACAATCCGGCCGGCAGGTAGGCCATGAGCATGATGGAAGTCATGTTGGTAAACGCCAGACGCGGGATGTTTAAGCGGTAGAGAAAGCCTTCAGCAGCCAGGGCCAGCAGCCAAAAAAGCAGTATCAGGGCGGCGCGCCGCAAGCGGCGGTCTATCAGCGCCAGCAGCAGTCCGGCTGCCGCCATACCAGCTACCCACTTCTGCACACCCAAACCGTAGATCGTTTTCCAGGTAAATTTGGCATAGTAATCCAGGCTGTTGAGGTCGACAATCGGCGCAGCTGCAGCCTGCCCCTCTGGTTGGGTCAGAGCGGCGGGTGCTGGCGCAAGATACTCCGAGAGTGCCGGCAACATCGCCGGTGCAATCAGCAGCAAAGCTGCCAACCCAATAACTGCAGTGCCGGCCACCACGCGCAGCCTGCCTTGACTGGTTTGGTCGCGGCCAGTAAATGCCGCCAGGCAGATGACCAAAATCAGCGGTAGCAGGTAGCCAGCCACTCTGAAGTGGAACAAGCCTACGGCAGCAATACTCAAGGCGCTAAAAATGGTAGGGGTCCAAACCGCCGCCCGTCCCTGAGGCCCTTCTTGCTTCCAGGCGTCCAGCGCTTCCCAAAGCAGCAAGGCTCCCGCCAGGAGTATCGTTTGAGCGGCCAACTGAGAAAAGCGCCCCCAGTTAAAAAACCAGGCCGGCTGAAAGCTCCACAGACCAGCAGCGATCATCCCGATAATTGCTGCCAGGCGGGAGGCTTTGCGGTCTAACAGCAGAAAAATCCCGACACCGCACAAGCCGTTTAAGAATTGGGCCATCCACAGCAGCGCGGTGTGTGAAGGCACCCGAGCCAAGAGTTGCAGCGGAGCGGTCAGCGCGTACAGCCCAAGATGATAGCGTGTCAACGGCACATCAGCGAACGGTGCCAGGCTCTCTGGCAGCTGGCCGCCCAGTGCAGTCAACTGCGTGATTAGGGTGTGGTGCAACGAATCGGTCCAGGCAGGGTATGGGTAACGCACCGCCAATGTCAATCTGGTGATCAGAATAACCGCCAAAACAGCTAAAACCAGCCAGCCCCATTGGCCCAGCTTAAATTGGTCCCGCCAGTTGCGCCAAAGTTTCCAGACGCACACGGCCAAAAAAATCACCAGGAGCGCGATCAGTTTGTTCTGACCCCACTGCAGAGATGGAAAAACCGTCCGGGAGGCATAATAAAGCACCGGCCAAAAAGCGATGCTAAGGCTGACGGCCAAAAACCAACGCTGCAGCGCTTCCCACTTACGCCAATAGCCGCTCAGTGCCAGCATGGCCCAGCCTGGCAACGTCAAGAGGGCAACAATGACAAGGATGATTCTGATCTCGGTCCAAAGCATGAAAATACCTCTTCCAATGATACCTCAGATGCCCTCAGTAGAGGTTGGCGGAAGAGAAATCAACCAGATGCTGACACCACCCTGAGCGTATAAGCGGGTCAGCCCGGCACACTGGCTGAGGGCGGCTGGCTGCAGCGCTCCTTTCCCTTCTCGCAGGTAGATGTAATCCAGATCCGCTTCGGCCACCAACTCCCAAAAATCCTGACTGCAGGCATCTACTTTGGCTGCGCGCAGAGACCAATCCGCCCAAAGTGCAGCCTGGTCTGGGCTGGCACCGTAAGTATAAAAAATGGTAGGGGCCAGTGTCCATCGCCCGGTAAAAGGGAGCAGCCAGGCTCCGCCATCCACACCGCGGTACATGCCGTACCCCCAATGAGTGGTATTGACAAAAAAGCGGGCATCCGCCGGCAAATGACTGTTGACCCACTCCAACGCCTGACGGTCCGCCCGGTCAGCCAGGATGGTATCGTCATTGACGGCGTCGCGGGTGGCAAATGCCCCCCAGATCAAAACCGCCAGCAGCAGCGCTCCAAAAATGGCTGCAGTTGCCTTAAATGGCAGGCGCGTGCGCAGCCAATCGCCAGCCGCAATTAAACCCAGCGCAGCAAAGGCTGCCATCGGGATGAAAAGCACCAGTCCGAAATAATCACTGCGAAAGCTGAATACCTGCAAGCCAAGCGGCAGCGCCAGTAAAGCCAGCAAAGCGCTCCAACATGCCAGCGGGCGTAAGTCTTTTCGGAACAGACCCCAAACCAGCCCAGCCAAAGCTACAGCTGCAAGCACCAGGCCGCTTGTTCCGCCCACCAAATAGCGTAGATAGTTCCATTGGTCGGCGCTTCCCCCCAATTCTGCTGAGAAGCTTACTTCGGTTGAAATAAAATCAGCGGAATAGCGCCAAATTCGGGAGTACCACGGCAGCGCCATCAGCAGCCCCGCCCCGGCTGGTAACGCAAACCGGGCGATGACCGGCCATTGAAACCGCTTCGACCGGGCGCTTGTAACCAGCCAGATCAGGCCGAGGATCAACAAAAAGAGCGCCAGGAGCAGCGCTGCCAGGTAATGGCTGAGGAGGGTCCCGGCTGTCAAAATGGCCAGGCCTGCCAATCGCCATCCCTGCCGTTCGCCCCGGAAGACACGGATCGCCTCGGCCATGGCCAACGGCAGCAGCAAACAGCCCATCAGCAGTGTATAGCGCCCCCAACTGAGGTAATACCCGGGCATACGGGTGAAAAAAGTGACCAAAAGGGCGGCCAGCGCTGCCGGGCGCCAATCCCGGCTGGCCGCCTTAACCAGGGAATAGACACTTAGCCCGACTGCTGCAGCCATGAATTGGCCCACCCACAGCACGCTGTCAGCGGGAGCGGCCCCGCTCAACATAGAAAACAGCGCGCTGACCGCATGAAAAGCGTAATGGTAATAAAACGGGCCCGGCAGGTAAGGCTCAAGTGTAGCGGTCAGCCCGCCAGCTTCAACCATCTTGCGCACAATCAAAGCGTGGTGGAGCGAATCCACCCAGTTGGGGAATACCAGCCCGTGGGCTTGCCAAAAGCGCCAGGCGGCCATCAATGCAAAAATTGCCGGCACTGCCAGCCAGCGCCAATCCATATGCGGGTGTTTACGCCGGCGCAGCCCTAAGATCAACACAGCCAGAAAAACGGCTCCGATGCCGGCCAGCCAATAGGGGGTCAGTTTGACTCTCAGCAGATAAAAACCCAACAGCAGCAGCGGTGCGGCTGCGGCGCTAACCCCAAAGATAACCGCCAAGACTTCCGCCGGGTCACGCTCTGCGTCGTCGGCCCAGGCCCACCAGGCTAAACCCGGCAGCAGCAGCCCCAACCCAGCCAGGGCGTTTACCACCGGTGCACGCTTTCAAAATCGCCCAGGGCAGCAGCCAATTGGGCCGCAGTCTTCCCCAAAACCGGGTGCACCCATTCCGGGGCAACTTCCGCCAGCGGGATGAGCATAAACGCCCGTTCAGCCAAACGTGGATGGGGCAGCGTCAGGCGGTTGGTCTGCATGACCAGTTGGTCATATGCCAGGATATCGAGGTCGATCAGGCGCGGGCCATAGCGAAAGTTTTCCTGCCGGCCCATTTGCTGCTCTATGCGCTTCAGGTAATTCAGGACCCGCAGCGGCGAGAGTTCCGTCCTGGCCCGCAGCACCTGATTGAGAAAAACCGGCTGGTCCAGGTAACCCCACGGTTGGGTCTCGTAGATGGCAGAAGCCTGTTCAACCCGGATTTTGCCTGCCAGCATTTCACGGGCAGCCGTCAGGTTAGCCTGCCGATCCCCCAGGTTGGTTCCCAAAGCAATAAATACCTGAGCCAACCGGTTCAGCCTCCGCGGACAATCTGCAGCAGGTCCGCCAACACGCCAAAAGCAGTGGTTTGCGGGCCGGGGTTGGACTCAAGAATACCCAGCCCGGGCAGTACGTCCAGGTGAAACATGACAAAAGAGCTGGTGCCATTGACGGCAAAAAGTGGTGAGTCGGGGCCCACCATTTCAGGGCGGACCCGGCCAACAAACTGGCCATTTTCCACTCCGCCGGAACACACCAGCTTCCAGCGCTTGCCCGCCGCGCGCGCTGCCGCAAGCATCTGGGCATCCACATCGCGGACGCCGGTACGGTCAACCTGCTGCGGAACAAGTGGCTGGCCCATGAGTACCGTGGCCAGCGCTGCCACCTTGATGGCAGCGTCCCAGCCATCCACATCATTGCTGGGGTCGGTTTCAGTGATCCCGATGGATGCGCCGTAACGGATGGCCTCCTCCAAAGTTTCTCCCTGTTCCATCCGTTCCAAAAGCAGATTGGTACAGGAGTTTAAGATGCCCTCAAAACCCAATAGCCGAGCCCCGGCCAGTGAACCCCGGAAAAGCGAAAAGATAGGCGCGCCGTCCATCACCGCCGACTCAAACAAAAAATGGCGACCTTGCTGCCTGGCCAGGCTGCTCAGTTCCTGCCAGCCAAACACCACCGGCCCTTTGTTTGCTGTGATTGCATGCATTCCCTGCAAAAGCGCAGCACGGATATGATCCAGCGCCGGGCGTCCATTTTGGGGGTTCACCGGCGTTGTCTCGATAAAAACATCCCCGGGGCAGTTTGCAATCATCTCCAACGTGCTGCCCAAAAAGCGGTCAGCATTCAATTCGGCCAGGCTGTTCCCGCTTTCCACCAGCGAAAGCGCACGCCTCAAGTCTAGACCGTCTGCGTTCACTGCGCAGCCATGGGCACCGGTTGCAATGCCGGTTACGATAAATTGACAACCGAACTCCTGCAGCAGGTCTGCTTCCTTCTCCATCAGGAGGCGCGCGAAAGCCCGGCCTACGTTGCCAAATCCAACCATTACCAAGCGGATAGGTGCTTCCATGTCTTCCACAGCTCCAACACAAAAAGATGGCTATATATTATCGCGAATCAAACCAGCGGCCAGGGGAAATTTCTCCGTTCTGGCACTGGAAGCGGAAAAACATTTTCTTGTAATAGCGCCAGATTGCGCTGACGAATCATGATTATTTCGGCAGCAGGAAGACAGGGGTTCAACCGTTTTTGGGCTGTGCCGTCGGCAAAGCTTTCTTCCAGCCTTTCCAGCGCATGCCGCTCTTCCGCCCGGAGAGCTTCTCCGGCAAAGTCCCAGATCACGCTGCGCAATTTAGGTTCCGGGTGAAAGCAGAGGGCATGATCAATCGCCCAACATTTCCCGGCCCCGTCCAGCAACAGATGGCCGCCTTTGCGGTCGGCATTATTTGCGATGACGTCAAACAAGGCGATCGGGCGGAGCGCTTCTTTTTCGGCCAGAGAGAAATTAAAATAATGGCGGCGGGGGTCATGATCAATAAAGATCTGTAGCGAACCAGCCCCCAACGGCAGGCCGCGCCGGCGCAAGATGGTAACGGGCACAAAATCCCAACCCAGCAGACCGGCCAGCCTCCAGGCTGCCACCTCGCGGGCCGGCAAACTTCGGCGGTCAAAATCCCATAATGGTGCTTGGCCGCGGATAGGTTTGTAAACGACCGGCAAGCGAAAGCCCTCAAAATCGCAATCCGCCAAAAATGTAGCATTGCTGCCGGCAACGAACTGGCCGCGCAAAGTTATTTCACCAAGGCGCAGAGCCTTCTGCAGGAGGGCTTCATCCATCGGCGCTGCGCGGAAATCGGTCAGGATTTATGCCCGTTGTGGCGCGGCGAAAATTCTTCGCGCGGCAAGATTGGTTTGTTATCTGAAGGCCACTTCTGCCGGCCGCGGCCAATCAACTTGCCGGCCCAATCAACCAAAGCCATGGCCTGACTCCGGCTGCACCAGAGGCGCGCTTCCGACAAACCCGTGTCTTGGCGTATATCGGAATCCTCGTCAGTACGAAAGATTATCACGATCATGTCATCATCGGGATCGTAGCCCAAGGCCATATTGGCAACCGAAAACAGAGGATCGACCGGCGGATGGATGTGCATGTCATCTTCGGAGTATTGGAGTGGTGGAACTGGCAAATTTGGATGAGTTGGCTTGACTTCATTGAAAAGTTGGTGGAGCCCTCCCGCCAAAAGGAGCAGCTGCGACTTTTCGATTAGCAGCGTGATAATTTTATCTTTATTGCCAGCCTGAAAAAAGAACACGCGCTGGCCGGGTTTGCCAATCGCATCCGCCCGCAGGATAGTGAGATCCCGCAATTCGATGATCCGGTCTTCCATAATTCCTTTCCGCCTGAAGCAGCAGGCGGACGCCAGCTTTATTTATTGATTATTCTAAAGTTTTCTTCACCGACCAGCTGGACCAGTTCTGATTTTAATGCATCACTCCACTCGACGTGATCATTCGGAAAGTCAATCCGCCTCAGGCTGCCATTTTGATGAAAATTGATTGAAAATCGCATATCCCCGGGTCTCGAAACCAAGATCCCATGAATATGAACCACCCGCCGCCAGGCTTTAGCCGGATCACTGCCGCAATTAATGTCGATGAGGAGTGTCGGCCGCGGGATGGAAGCTTCGAACACAGTGGATGGCCCAGGCTCGCCTGGGCTGGTCTTCGCGGTTACCGGCTCAGTAGTCGTGCCATCCAACGGAGCGGCTGCAGGGCTGGCGGGAACCTTCGAACTAGTGCCAATTTTCGGATCATCATTTGCATTGCTTATGTCAGGCAAGCCGCCAAGGTCGTCCAGATCACCCCATGGCATTCCTTCCAGGTCGATGTCGCCATCCTCCCAGCCCCATTCATCATCCGCGCTCAAGGCAGGCCCGCTGCCGCGCTCCAAAACCACAGGCAGCGATGCGCTCCCCGTTTTGCCTGCCTCACCCCAGGCATATCTTGATAACGCGCTTAAGTCCGGCAGGAACTTTTCCAGGACCTGTTCGTACCAAGGGCCACTATTGGGGCTCTCTCCCTCGCCTGAGTCAGTGGCTTCTTGTGCGACCACTTGAATGCTGTCCACCTTGATGCTGGTGCCTTGTTCGCGGTGATCAACCTTCCCCTTGGCGATCAGCAAAACGCCCGGCCCGATGGCCGCATTGAAGCGAGCCCACGTGCGGGGGAACAGAGTCAGCTCGACTTCACCGTAAGTATCTTCAAGGGAGACAAACGCCATAGTATCCCCTTTACGGGTCGGGATTTGCTTCACCCGCCGGACAATGCCCCCGACAGTGACGTTGGCATCATTCTCAGCCTCTTCCAGCGTGTTTGAAAAATCACTCAGTTGGGAGCTGATTTTGTCCATCGCGCTCTGCAGAGGGTGGGCGCTAATGTAAAGCCCCAAAAGCTCTTTTTCCCATTCCAGCTGTTCAGCGCTATTCACCTGACCGCCGACGCCCAAATAGATTTGACCAGTTTCTTCAGATACGCCGCCAAACAGGTTCATCTGGCCGATTTCTTCCGCCCTAAAGTGAGCAGCCGACTCGCTGATCATCTGATCAAGCGCTCGCAGCAAAGCGGGTCGGCTGCCAAAGCTGTCCAGCGCGCCGACCTTGATCAGGCATTCCAAGGGACGCCGGCCCACCGCCCGCAAATCGACCCGGCGGGAGAAGTTGTTGACATCACTGAAAGGTTTGCCTTGCCGGGCGGCAATGATCATATCGATCGGGTTTTGACCCACATTCTTTACACCGCCCAACCCAAAGCGGATCGCAGATTTGCCATCTGGCAAATCTTCAATGGAGAAATCATACTCGCTGGCGTTCACGTCCGGCGGCAGCACTTCCAAACCCATCGCCCGGCATTCGGCGACATAATCGGCACACTTTTGGTTGTTGCCCTTCCAGGCAGAAAGCAGCGCGGTCATGTACTCCACCGGGTAATGCAGCTTTAGGTATCCGGTCTTGACTGCGATCATGCCGTAGTTGGTGGCATGCCCCTTGTTGAAGCCGTAATGCGCAAAAGCTTCCCAATGTTTAAAGATTTCTTCAGCCGTTTGCTCTTCGATGCCATTCTTGACGGCGCCCTTGATGAATTTATCATGGTGACGTTTGACTTCTTTTTCTTTTTTCTTGGCAATCGCTGAGCGCAGGTTATCGGATTCAGCGGGCGTGTACCCCCCAAGTTGAATGGCAGCGGTCATGATTTGTTCCTGATAAACCGCGTGGCCATAGGTTTCTTCCAAAATCGGCTTTAGTTTGGGGTGTTGGTATTCCACTGGCAGCAGCCCATGCATATTGGCAATGTATTTTGGGATGATCTCCATTGGCCCGGGCCGGTATAGCGCTACCATGGCAATGACGTGGCTGAGCAGTGTGGGTTGCATTTGGGTGATGTAGCGCGTCATGCCGCTGCTTTCCAGTTGGAACAAGCCTTTGGTATGACCCTCGCTGATAAAGCGATAGGTCTCCGGATCGTCCACCGGAATGTCACTCAGCGTCAGATGAACGCCGTGCCGTTCTTCAATGTACTGACAGGCTTTGGCCATGATCGTCAGGGTTACCAGACCCAAAAAGTCAACTTTAAGCAGCCCGAGCTGGCTGATGCCGTCCATTTCGTATTGAGAAATGGACTTGATCGGCAATTTTTCGTCATCGCTGGTAGGCCGGTGCAGCGGCACATAATCCGTCAGTGGCCGATCGCTGATGATCACACCGGCGGCATGGGTGCCGACGTTGCGGATGGAACCTTCCACCTGGCTGGCAGTATCAATGAGCTTGTGGATGGTTTCAGAAGAGTTGTACAGCTGGCTCAGCTCGGGTGAGCTTTGCAGTGCCTCGCGGATCGACACCATTTTGCCCTGCACGGGCGGCGGCACGGCTTTGGCCACCCGGTCGACCACAGAAAGCTCCAGGTTCATCACCCGCCCAACGTCGCGAATGGCTCCTTTAGAGCCCATCGTGCCAAAAGTTACGATCTGTGTGACCCGGTCGGCACCATACTTCTGGTTGCAATATTCCATCACCTCCGCACGCCGGTCGTCCTGAAAATCCAGGTCGATATCCGGCATGGAGATGCGGTCGGGGTTCAAAAAGCGCTCAAACATCAGGCGGTATTCCAGCGGTTCGACTGACGTGATCTCCAGCGCGTATGCCACCAGGGAACCATTGCCAGACCCGCGCACGTTGTACCAGATGTTCTTCTCGCGAGAAAAGCGGCACAAATCCCAAACGATCAGGAAGTATTCCGCAAAGCCCATATGGTTGATGACCTGCAGCTCGTACTTAAGGCGTTCCAACACTTCTGGCGCATTTGCCCGCTCGGGGATGCGCTTTTCCAAGCCGGCCCGGCAGAGCTTTTCAAGGTAGGCTTTCGGGTCTTCACCCCCCGGAATCTCGAATACAGGCAGGTGGTAGCCCGTTTTGGAAAGGTCCACATTGCAGCGCTCGGCAATCAGCAGGGTGTTGCTGATCGCGCCGGGGATTTCTCCGAAAAGTTCCTGCATCTCGTCCGGGCTGCGCAGGTAATAAGAATCGTCCGACATCCGCATGCGATTCTTGTCGGTTAGCAGGCTTCCGGTCTGCACCGCCAATACCACATCTTGCAGCTCGGCGTCTTCGCGGCGGATGTAGTGCACATCATTGGTTGCAATCAGGCCAGTGCCAGTCTGGTGTGCCAGTTCAAGCAGCCCGCGGTTCACACGATCCAATTCTGGGATGTTGTGGTGCTGCAGCTCCAAAAAGAAGCGCTCCTGCCCAAACACCTCCAGGTACCACGACAAGGTGCGGCTTGCTTTCTGAGCGTCTCGGCTGAGAATTGCTTTCGGGATCTCGCCAGAGAGGCAGGCGGAAGTGGCAATCAGCCCCTGCGAGTGGTCAGCCAGATAGGTCCGGTCAATGCGCGGGTGCTGATAAAAACCGTCCAGCTGGCTGGCAGTCGCGATTTGCAGCAAATTTTGATATCCGGCCAAATTTTCAGCCAGCAGCACAAGATGATAATATTCACGGTCTTTTTGCGGGTCGCGATCGCGCATCCCGCGCGGCGCCAGGTAGGTTTCCAGCCCAATGATGGGTTTGACACCAGCTGCGCTGGCCGCATTAAAAAATTCGAGTGTGCCAAACATAGTGCCATGGTCGGTCAGCGCCACAGCTGGCATCCCCAATTCCTTAACCCTCGCCACAAGTTCTTTGGGCAGCCCAAAGCCGTCCAAAATGGAATAGGTGGAGTGAACATGCAGATGAACGAATGACATGATGGTCTTCTTAGAATCCTGGCAGAAAGTCTTTAGTAAAGAACCGCACCCGGCCTGCCAACCATTGTGCGGTTTTTAAGATGGCTGCCGTGTGCGCTGCAATCAAAGTATAGCACAGGCAAATACCCGGATGAAGCCTGAAAAGGCGACGTCCATTCCCACACTTATAGGCCTTAATCCCCGGGAAACGGGTGAAATTTTGAATAAATCGGTTGACCGCAGAATTCCCGCAACTGACTAAGCTCGCCAATTTGGTGAACATCCCGCAGGTGAATCAGCGATTCTTCAGTCAGCTTGCGGCTGGCGCGCAGCGCGTCGCCCAAAAAACCAAAAATGGTCAAAATAATGCCTGCCACCAGCAGTGCTCCACCAAGAGACACGGATTGTACATACCGGCTGGAACCAGGGTCCAGGAAAAAATACGTAATTAAAAAGCGCAGGATCAGGATGGCACCGGCGCCGAACGAGACGGCACCTAATGTGAGAAAAGTGCGCAGCGGCTGGTATAACACATAAGAGCGGATGATGGCCCCACTTTGCCTCCAAATAAAATGCCCAATGCTCTTGTGCAGCCGCGACTGGCGCACAGCCGGGTTGGTAGTGATCGCTACATTGCTGATGCGAAAGCCACCTTTGCCGGCCTGGATCAATGTTTCAAGGGTGTAGGAATACGGGTTGTACACCTGCAGCTGCAGCGCGGCGAAACGCGAAAAGGCCCGAAAACCACTGGCAGCATCTGGCACCTTGGTAAAGCTGACGCGCCTGACGAAGGCACTCCCCAACCCTTCCAACAGGCGCTTCATCGGCGAAAAGTGCTGATTTTGCTTTAGCTGCCGATCTCCGATCGCCAAATCGGCCTCACCGGAAAGGATCGGTGCAATCAGCTCCGCAATCGCTGCGCCAGGGTACTGACCGTCTGCGTCGGTATTAACGATCAGATCGGCACCCAAAGCCAGCCCAAACTGGATGCCGCTGATAAAGGCGCGCGAGAGGCCGCGGTTTTGCCTGTGCCTCAAAACGAAATCAGCACCGTTTCTCAGCGCGACCCGGCCAGTGTCATCACTTGAACCATCATCAATGACCAGCACGAAAATTTTATCCACGCCAGGCAATTCCCGCGGAAGTTCAGCCAGCACCGCCGGCAGGGTCGGGGCTTCATTGAAGGCAGGGATTTGAATGACAAGTGTGGTCATGGGGGCGCTTTCCTCAGTTAGATCTAATTTTACCCGTTTACGCAGGGGGCGAAAGGGCTCGCGCAGCGAAACGCTCAAAAATACCAATGAACGTTTTTATGGTATATATCAGATGATGACCCGGAAAATAGTGGCAAGCATAGCGCTGCTCCTCAGCGCGATCCTGATCCTGGGGCTGGTTCAGCCGGCGCAGCCCGCTCAAGCAGTCCACGCACCTGCTCCGCTGCGCTCCAATGTGACCGCATACGACCTGATTGCCGCGATGAACGCGCTGCGCATGTCTTTTGGCTTACCCGCGCTCATTGAAGACCCCATCATCGATGGCGTCGCCCAGTACACTGCCCAGGTGATGGCTGATCAGCTGCTCTCGTGGCATATTGGTGACGTGCGCGGCCGTTTGGCATCTGCCGGTTATGGCGGCGGCGGCACAGTCTGGGCAACAGAGAATTTTGCAGTCGGCTCAGACGCCATCACCATCGACGAGATTATGGTCATGTGGTCCGACGAATCCCACATGCTGCCAGCCACCAAATCTTATTATTGCAACGTTGGTGCCGGGGTTGCCACCGCCGCCAATGGCATGACATACTTCATCCTGCAGGCAGCCTATGTTTCGGGAAAAACCTGCGGCACGTACACATCCGGTGGAACCCCTAACCCGATTGACGGTTCTACAGTGCCAGTGGTACCCGGCATTATTGTGCCGGTCGCGGTGGCGGAGGCCGGCCCGGACGGTAACCGTCTGCATGTCGTCAAGTCTGGGCAGTCATTTTGGGCCATTGCCGTGGCGTATCAGGTCACCATTAAGGAAATTCTGCAATGGAATAACCTCCCTGAAGGCTATCAACTTCAGATTGGCGATGAATTGCTCATCCCGGGTCCGAATTCAACCGGCTATTCCACCCCAACCCCGATTGGCAATGTGGTGACGAGCACACCCGCACCGGACGGAAAAATTGTCCATGAAGTGCAGCCCTACCAAAACCTGACCACGATCAGCGCTGCTTATGGCGTGACGGTAGAAAACCTGTTGGCTTTAAATGGCATCAGCACTGATACCCCGCTTCAAATTGGCCAAACGCTCATGATCCGCGGGCCAGACGTCACCCCCAGCCCCACCCCGCGGCCGCTGACGCCGCTCGAGATGCTCACACCAGCAGCCGATGGCCGTTATTACCATATCGTGCGTGAAGGGCAAAACGCCTCATGGATCGCTGGCTACTATGGCATTTCGCTGACGGATCTGATGGCCTGGAATAATATGACCAGCACGACGGTGCTTTACCCGGGCGAGAAGCTCCTGCTGCAAGTCACCCCACCCGCGACCGCTACGCCCACTGCGGCTCCGCCAACCGCGACACCACAGCCGACCGCCACACTGACTCCCACAGCTTCAGCGATAGCCCAGCCAAGCCCTTCCCCCAGCCTGGTGATGACAGCGCAGCCAGAGAGTGCGCCAGATGCAGCTTCAGCTTACTGGCTGCTGATTCCACTGAGCCTGGCTGGCGTCGCTATCATCCTTTATGGATGGTGGAGTCGGAAAAAACAGCAGCCGCCGCCTCAATAACCACACTCAAAGGCTTCTCACCCCCCAAAGGTATACTGGTCCTTTAGATGACAGAAGAAGAAGCGCATCAGCGCTTCTTCTTTTTAACTGGGGCTGGCTGCCTGGAAATAAAACGAATTAAGGCTTGCGCTGCATCAAGAACAATGTACGCTGCGACCCTTCCACCGGCTTTTCTTCAAGAATGGTGTAGCGGGTGCTAAAAGCCTGGCGGAAGCCTTCCAGGTTGTAATCCGGAAAGATGTCTACCCGAGAAGCCAGCAGTCGTTTCACCTGGGAATCCTCTTTGGGTACAAATTCGATGATCAGATGGCCGCCGAGCTGCGCGAAGAAATCGGCCACGCTGTGCAGAGGCACGTTATTGGCGATTGCCAGGTGGTGGATCAGCGCCAGGGCCATCACCAGATCGGTCGGGGCGCGCTCCAAAAGCGATTCCCGTTCGCGGTTCTGCCAGCCTAGAGCTGGCGAAGGATTGGTCAGGTCCATCACCAAGGGAAGCATGTTCACTTCATTGTTTCTTTTGACCTGCTGATAGTTTTGCTGTACTGCGCCCGGGTCAATATCGAAAGCGACGGTCGGAATCCCCAGTTCCGCGGCAGCGCGGCTGAATTCACCGGTATTGGCGCCCAAATCCCAAACGTTTTTTGGGTTAACCTGGCTAATCAGTGCTTTGACCAGAGCCCGTTTGGATTCAAAGGATTTTTCTGTGTAATTATTTGCCTGGTAGTAATCCGCCCATTCCGTTTGGATTTGCCGGATCGACAGAGAGCGCACGGTTGAAAGCAGGCTGTCCAGAAGGTTGTACATTGCCTGTTTGGTAAAACGGCCTCTGGTTTGTTCCTGCGGGACCTCCTGATCTGAATATTTTTTTTGCGATTTGGCATGCAGGTGAATATGGCTTGACACTCCCAGGCTGAGGCGTGTCTTTGCCGGAAGAAGGCTGGAGGCCAGATCCAATGGGATGCCGTCAATGTAAACCCGCAGCAGCTGTTCCAGGCGGATGTCTTTGTAGGCCATCAAGGCCAGAGGCGCCAAAAAATGCTGGCAGAATTGGCGGTAGGCTACCCAGGGCAGGCCTGGTTGATATCGCTCGAAGGAAAGCGTATCAATAAATATTGGCTTGCCGGCTTGAAACTGGACGTTATAGGCGCTGGCATCCTTGAGCGCCATGTCATACTCCAGCGCTCGGCGGGCAATGGAGAGTGTCAAAATTGCCGCATCCTTCAGCTGGCCAAACGACCATTCATATGGATATGAGATGAAACCAATCCGTTCAGGTTTAATCACTTTATAGGCGCTGGCCGGCTGCGGGGCCAGCTCTATAGCGGCTTCCTCATGCGCCACCAAAGTTCCAGACCTGGCCAGGTGGTCATACAGCCCGGAATTCATCAACAAATCAAAATCTTGCTGATAAGACCGGTTGACCTGCCGGTACAAGACGCCGTCATGCGTAAAAACACAGCCGCTCGGATCGCGGAAAGATCCGCTCAGTGGATCACTCATTCAGGTAACCTTTCTGATTTTTCAGCGCCGCCAGTTCACTGGCCAGGAGGGGTTGCCCCCTCACACGCGAGCGGCCGGCAATGCGCTCTTTTAGATATGCTTTTGCATATCCTCCGGCAAAGCGGTTGGGTCATAACTGGCGTCTTCGCCGGTCTTTTTCTTCGTAAACCAACTCTTGATATTTTTCCAAAAAATCGTAACCGCAGCACCTAACCCCAACGCTGCTGCCAGGGCCATCTGAATAATCATGCTGCCAGAGCTTGGATCAAGGTAGACCAAGGGTCTGCTAATGGGAGCGAGAAGTATATTCATTAAATGCATATTGCACCTGCCTTTTTAGTAACGGCGTTAATAATAACATGATTTAGATTAACGCCAAGCTTTCGAAATCTTGCGGCCGGGCAGCGAGCCTTCGCGAAACAGCGGCAGCTGACCTGAAAGTCCGCTGGGGGGTCAGTGGTAAAATGCTGCCAATAAGGTATGCTAAACCTGAGGCACCATGAGCAAACACGTCAGAAATTCCGTCAAGGCAGTGATCATCCGCGATGGACGCCTGTTGGTGGTTCGCAAATCAGATATTTCCGCTGGTTATTCCGTTTTACCTGGGGGTGGCCAGCATAAAGGTGAGACCCTGCCCGAAGCTTTGATTCGGGAATGTGCCGAAGAAATCGGCGCACCGGTCACGGTCGGGAAGCTGCTTTTCATCCGTGAATACCGCTCCGACCGGCACGAATTTGCCAACCTCCGCCCCAAGGTACATCAGGTGGAATTTTGCTTTGCCTGCCAGCTGCCTGTTGAATACAGCCCCGCCAATGGCAGCAGCCCGGACGCAGGCCAGGTGGAAGTCCTGTGGGTTGGGCTGAATGAACTCACCCAGGCCGGCCTTTACCCGAAAGTGCTGCGCCAGATTTTGCCTCAGCTGGGTACCCAGCCGCCGCCCGTCTACCTGGGCGATGTGAACTGATTCCCCGTTCCCGCGCCAGACGGCGGCAGCTCAGCCCGAAAAGAACGCTACTTACCGACCCAATGGCAGTTTGGCCAAAAGGTATAATTAATATTCACACGGTGGTAGTTTTCTCACCTATCCCGTGGGGAGCACGCAATGCGACAAACCTTCCTGACCAATAATCAGCTGCTGTTTATCCGTAGAGAAAAAGAGATTTTGGGTCAGTCCTTTACGCAGCTTTCAGCGCTAAAGCTCAGCCCGGATTCCCTGAAGCCGTTGCGCCAGGCCATTGATCAACTGGATGAGTTATTTTTAATTGTGACCGTGGGTGAGTTTAATGCCGGCAAAAGCGCGCTGATCAATGCCCTTCTGGGAGATAAAGTGCTCGAAGAGGGCGTGACCCCAACCACCGCTCAGGTGACGCTGGTGCGCTGGGGAGAAGCACCAGCCTTCCAGCCAGTTGATGAAGGCTTCGCCATTTTTAGCCATCCACTGCCTCTGCTGCGTGAGCTCAACATCGTTGACTCCCCTGGTACCAACGCCATCAACCGCCAACACGAAAAACTGACCAATGAATACGTCCCGCGCAGTGACCTGGTATTGTTTGTAACTTCTGCAGATCGTCCGCTGACCGAAAGTGAGCGCCAGTTCCTTGAGAGGATCCTTTCCTGGGGTAAAAAGATCACGCTGGTGATCAATAAAGTCGACATCCTCGAAGATGAAAAAGCGGTCGCCCAGGTGCGCGCGTTTGTCGAACAAAATGTGCGCCAAATTTTGGGCACGGAGCCTGAAGTTTTTACCGTTTCATCCAAGCTGGCCCAAAAGTCCCGCCTGGCCGCCGACGCCGGCGAAGCGCAGCGCCTGATGGCCGCCAGTGGGTTGGAATCGCTCGAAAAATTCATCACCGAGACCTTGGACGATCGCGCCCGCCTGGCCCTAAAGCTGGAAAATCCGATTGGGGTAGCGCTCAGCCTTCAGCAGCTGGCCGTAGCGCAAAACCAGGCCCAGGCAGCTGACATTTCTGAGGATGTTCAGCTGGTTTCATATCTTGAAAACAGCATCGCCCAGTACAAAAAAGAATTGGAAGCCGAAATTACACCGCGCCTGGCGGAAGTCGAAAACGTTCTCAGCCAATATGAACTGCGCGGCCAGGAATTTTTTGATAACACCATGCGGCTGGCCAACATCACCAACCTGACCAAGTCTGAGAAGATTAAGACCAAATTCCGCGAAGAAGTGCTGCGAGACCTGCCTCAAGAGGTCGAAAGCAAAGTGCACAGCCTGATCAACTGGCTGGTGGATAAAGACCTGAACATCTGGTTCCAGGTAGCCGGCGCATTGGAGATGCGCCAGGCCCAAAGCCAACTGCAGGCTGAAGGTGGATTCATTTCTCCTCAAGCTGCCCGCCGAAAGGAATTGGTGGAAGATGTCGGCGCTGCCATCCGCACTATTGTCAACAGCTATGACCGTGAAAAAGAAGCGGAAGAATTAGGCGCTTACGTTACAGATTCAGTTGCCCAAACCGCGCTGTTTGAAGCCGGCGCAGTCGGGCTGGGCGCACTGGTTGCTACTGCGCTGTTCTCTTCTGCCATGGATGTGACCGGCATTGTAGCCGCCTCCACTTTGGCTATTGTGGGCTTGCTTGTCATTCCGCATAAACGCCGCCAGGCCAAAGACAATTTCAAAGCCAAAATGGATCAGCTGCGTCAGGGTCTGATGAAAACACTGACTGCCACGTTTGAGCATGAATTTGAAGGCTCACTGACGCGCCTGTCAGAAAACATCACCCCCTATACGCAATATGTTCACAGCGAACAGGATCGCGTCCGGCAGGAAGGTCAAATGCTGCAGGAAATAAATGCGCAGCTGGGAAGCCTCAAAGCGGAGATTAAAAATATTCTTTAATTAAGCGCCAGAACCCAGTAGCCTGACAGCTCCACGGAGTGGGTTCACCCCAATCCTTCTTCCTGCAGAAAGCTTTCCATTCGGATGGTACGCTCTTCCAAGCGCGCCTTCTCGGCAGCAAAAGCCAGCAAATGGCTTTGCAGCGCGCTGCGCGCGCTGTTCAATGGGTCGGCCTGGCCGTGGATCATGCGCACAAAGGCGCGCATCAAACCCGCATCGCCGCCGCCATGGCCAGATTGTTTGCGGTCGACCTCCGAGGCAAAAGTCCGACGCCAGAGCAGAAACCCGCGCTGATCCCATAGCTCAAGAAAGACCGAAGCGTGAGCAAATTTGCCAAGCAGGGTTGCTTTTGAGCCGTCAAAGCGGATGGTACGTCCTTCTTCATAAGAATGCCCATGCATGGTCAGGCTGACGCTGACGCCGCTTTGTGTCGTCATCAGCACGATTTGATGATCGACCACGTTATTGTCACAGTGGTAGACACAGCGCCCAAATGGGCCCTCGCGCAATGCCTGCATCACCGCTTCATCATCCTCGGGGTGCGGCGTCGCAACAGAACGTGGCCAGGCTGTCAATGCCGACTGCAGTGGCCGGCCGGCTGGCAAGCTTTCGATCACCGGCACCAGGCGCGGATTTTTAATGATCGCCCGCCCTAAAGCCCGGACGGGGACCTGCGGACTGCGCGCAAGCGTATATTTGATAGGCAGCATGTCGCGGTAGATAGCCGGCGCGTAAAACGGGCAAGTCATCTGAGCCGGACAGCCATCGGTACAGCGATCAGGTGCGCCGGCAGGGGCATTCTCGGGGCGGAAGTGCAGCAGCGAACCGCTGGACGCTAGCCAAATGACCGGATCCCTCAGGTACCATACCAGCAGGTCCAGATCATGGCAGCATTTTGCCAAAATCATCGGGGCGGCTTGTTGGGTGTTTCGCCAGTTGCCGCGGACGTAGCTGTGAGCCATATGATAAGCCGCCACATTCTCTCGCCAGGAAACGGTGATCAGCTGGCCTAACGCCCCAGATTGAAGCACCTCGCCCAGCGCTTCAAAAAATTCGGCATAACGCAGCACATGACAGATCATCAACTTGCGGCCAAGCTGCTCCGCGGTCTGTACCAACGCGACAGCCTCGGCCAGCGTTGGGGCAATTGGCTTTTCCAAAAGCATATCGTACCCGGCCTGAAGCGCAGCCATTCCCGAAGCATGGTGCAGGCTGTCGTGAGTGCAATTGATGACAACATCTGCAACCCTGCCAGCTGCCAGGGCTTCTTCCCAGCCGGTGAAGCAGTTTTCTGGAGCAATCTGATGGTCGCACGCAAAGCGGTTTCTTCGTTCTTCGTTCGGCTCCGCAACGGCAACAAAGCGCAGCTGGTCAGGCGCTTCAAGCGCAAACCGGCCATAAGCTCCCGCCCCACGATCTCCGGCTCCAAACAGCAAAGCAGTCACAGGCTCTTCCATCGCACACCTCCAGCAGAATTGTATTCGTAAAAAGGCTGATTGGCTATCCAAATGCGACGAAACCCCTTTTTTGGATACTCCTGACTTGCAGCAGATCCGATTGGCCCTGGGGATTTCACATTTTTCGTGCTGGGTCAAGCCTGCCAGTCAGCGCCAGGCTGCTTTTTCCCTCTGGCCCTAATCGGTTATATAATTCTTTAACCAAGCAAAATTCGAGAAAAAGGTGAAAAATGTCCGATAAACCTGAGGTCAATGTACAGCGCCGCCGCAAAGGCAGCAAACCCACCAGTCAGGCTGCCCGGCCGAGCGGCCGCCCCAGCACAGCGGGCTCTTCAACCCCCACCGGCGGCCTGGGTGGCAGCGGCTCCGGCGGCTACACTTCAGGTAGCGGGCCTTCAGGTTTGGGTTCCATGCTTGGGTCCGGAGGGTCACGCAGCAAACTGGGCTGCGGCGGTATCGCCCTGATTGTCGTCATCCTCATTCTTTGGGCAGTTTTTTCACGCGGCTGTGAAGGGCTCGGCCTGGGCGGGCTGGCGCCGGTAGAACAGATGCCCGGGGAGGGGGGTTCTGCCGAGACGCTCCCCACCAGCGGTCCAACCCGCACGCCACGCCCAACTCTTTCTGCCCCCGCCAGCGCTGATGGCAACAAGTGGCTGGTGATGGTCTATCAGGACGGGGACGATCAGGCCCTGGAGCAGGATATTTTTATTGATTTGAACGAGATGGAAAGGTCCATGGCTTCAACGGATCAGGTAGTGGTCGTTTCACAAATTGACCGCTACCGCAGCGGTTTCAGCGGCGACGGCAATTGGCAGTCCGCCAGGCGCTACCTCGTTATGCCGGATGATGACCTGACACGCGTGGGTTCCGACATGCTGATGGACCTGGGGGAAGTGAACATGGCCGATGGAGATTCCCTGGTGGACTTTGTCACCTGGGCTGCTCAGACCTACCCGGCTGATAAATACATGCTCATCATGTCAGATCATGGCATGGGCTGGCCAGGCGGATGGACTGACCCCAACCCCGGAGGGCGAGACAGCGGCAGTGCACCATTGGTATCCGCATTGCCTGATGACGCGCTCTATCTGAACGAGTTGGACGCAGCTCTGGCTGAAATCCAGGCTTCTACTGCCATCGACAAGTTTGAGCTGATCGGTTTGGATGCCTGCCTGATGAGCCAGCTGGAAGTTTATACCATGCTTCAGCCTTATGCCCGCTACGCGGTCGCTTCAGAAGAAACCGAACCCGGGCTCGGTTGGGCCTATTCGGCTTTTTTGAGCCTGCTGGTTTATGACCCAGCCACGCCCACCGCAGATGTGGCAGCCAATATTGTTGAAACTTACATTAACCAGGACGAACGGGTGATAGATGATCAGGCCCGCTTCGACTTTCTGCAGCAAAACTCCAATTCGGGCGGCTTCTTTGGCGTTTCGCGCATCAGTGCCGAACAGTTAGCCGGCCAGCTGACCCAAGGCGTTACTTTGGCTGCCGTAGATTTGGAGAAGTTACCCGCCTTGCAGTCCAGTTTTAATGACTTTTTGTTTGCTCTGCAAAGCGTGGACCAGCGCGCAGTGGCCAGTGCCCGCAGCTATGCGCAGTCTTATACCAGCATTTTCGGCACTCAGGTTCCTCCATCCTATATCGACCTGGGTAATTTCGTTGCGCTGGTCGCCAAGAACGCCGGCAGCGCCGCCATCAGACAAGCAGCTGCAAATGTAGAATCCGCAATCAATGACGCGGTTATCGCTGAAAGACACGGCGAAGATAAACCTGGCTCCAGCGGTATTGCCATTTACTTCCCAAATTCCCAGCTTTACGGCTCATCCACCACTGGCATGCGATCTTATACAGTGATCGCGGAACAATTCACCCGCCAATCACTTTGGGATGACTTCTTGGGCTTTCATTACAGCGGCCGGCAATTCCAGGCTACTGCCGCTGAGCCAGTGACTGCAGCGGTCAGCCGGGCGCCGGGTAAAGGGGAAATCACCATCTCTGCCATTCAATCCTCAGCAAGCTCAATTAGCGCAGGGGAAGCAGTGACCCTGCGGGCGGATATTGGCGGGACCAACATCGGTTATATTTACCTTTTTACCGGCCTTTATGATGAAACTTCCAACAGCATTTACGTTGCCGATACGGACTACCTGGAAAGCCCCGAAAGCGCTGAGCTTGGCGGTGTGTATTACCCGGCCTGGCCACAAAGCGATGCTTTTACGCTTTCATTCGATTTTGAACCCTTGCTTTTTACCATCAGCGATGGGTCACAGCAGGCTCTGGCACTGTTTGAGCCCGTCAGTTATGGTGCCAATGCTGCCCAGGCGGTCTACGCCGTCCGCGGGACGTACACATTCGCGCAAAGTGGAGAGCAGCGGTTGGCGCGCCTCTATTTCAAAGATGGCAATCTGTTCCAGGTGATGGGGTTTGTCGG
>ERZ1645187.361-NODE-361-length-44574-cov-106.400189_pt1 | contig 44574 bp, 33 predicted proteins | sample MGYA00575352_ERZ1645187 | MGnify/ENA primary metagenome ERZ1645187 (study PRJEB40837, sample SAMN11349314) | freshwater sediment metagenome | isolation source: river sediment | host: Sediment | place: India: Wazaribad , New Delhi | collected 2017-02-21 ... | reverse complement strand
CGGAGAAGGTCGGCAGGCCCGCCGGCATGATCATGAATTCCTGGAAGTCGATCGGGTTGTCGGCATGGGCGCCGCCGTTGATGATGTTCATCATCGGAACCGGCAGGACGCGGGCGTTGGGGCCGCCGACGTAGCGATAGAGCGGCAGGCCGGCGGCCGCGGCGGCGGCCTTGGCGACGGCGAGCGACACGCCGAGGATGGCGTTGGCGCCGAGGCGGGCCTTGTTGGGGGTGCCGTCGAGGGCGATCATGGTGTTGTCGATGAGGATCTGGTCCTCGGCGTCGAAGCCGCCGATGGCGTCGTAGATCTCGCCGTTGACCGCGTCGACCGCCTTGGTGACGCCCTTGCCGAGATAGACCTTCTTGTCGCCGTCGCGCAGCTCGACCGCCTCGTGGGCGCCGGTCGAGGCACCCGAGGGAACGGCGGCGCGGCCGAAGGAGCCGTCTTCCAGCACGACGTCGACTTCGACCGTGGGATTGCCGCGGCTGTCGAGGATCTGGCGGCCGACGATGTCTACGATGGCGGTCATGGAACTCTCCTGGAGGCGAACCGCGGAAACTGCGGCTCGAGGGGCGAGTGGGGCCCGCATCGCGCCGGCCCCGTGAGACGATACGGACCACCGACGGCCCTGTCCGGCCGAGGCGCCGTTCCGCTGCGATGTCGAGGCTGCTATAGCCGAGCCGGATGACGCTTTCCACCCCGGCATTCGCCGGATGCCGGAACGCATCGCCGAAACCGGACCACGATGCCGCGCCAGGAGGACCCGATGACCGAATTCGACGCGACCGGCCTGCAGCTCGGCCACGCCTCCCGCCTGCCCGCCTCGCCCGAGGAGGCGGTGCTCGACCGCGTACCCAACCCGCACGCCGACACCCGCTACGTCGCCCGCTTCGCCGTGCCCGAGTTCACCTCGCTCTGCCCTGTCACCGGCCAGCCCGACTTCGCCCATCTCGTCATCGACTACGTGCCGAAGGACTGGCTGGTCGAATCGAAGTCGCTGAAGCTCTACCTCGCCTCATTCCGCAACCACGGCGCCTTCCACGAGGACTGCACCGTCGCCATCGGCCGCCGCCTCGTCGCCCTGCTCGAGCCGCACTGGCTGCGCATCGGCGGCTATTGGTACCCGCGCGGCGGCATCCCGATCGACGTCTTCTGGTCGACCGGCCGTCCGCCCGAAGACCTGTGGATCCCCGACCAGGGCGTCCCCCCCTATCGCGGACGAGGGTGAGGACCGGCTCCCGTCCGACCATGACGACCGGGAGCCGGAAGCCCAGGACGCGGAGCGTGCACGGCCGACCGCGATCGCCGACCGCGAAATCCCGGTCCGGCGGACGTCCGAGAGGCGAACGGCCGTCGGATCGCACCCTCACCGCAGAGGCTGCACGCCACCGGAGCAGATTCCGAGCAGGTCGACGGTCCCCGGCGGGCAGGCGCTCTGCGGACCGCCGGCCGGTTGCCGCCCTGCCGCGTCGCGAATGGTCGCGCTCCACTGCCAGGGGCCGGGCGCCCAACTGCACCCGTAGGTGCCCTGCGCCCTCGCGCCGTCGGCCGACAGCGTTCCTTGGTAGCGGCACTCGCCCTTGCTCTGACGGCGGAGGATGACGACCTGTCGACCGTTCACGGTGAAGGTCAGCTCGGCCGCATCACGCGCCCCGTTCGGATGCACCCATTGGGCGTCGAACACATTCGAGCCGCCCCGCCGCGTCCAGGTTCCCCGCCAACCGAGTTCCGTCTCGTCCCAGGCCGCCCCGAGCGGATCGCCGCCGGTCCGAGGTATCGTCGGAGGCTGTGGCGTCTGGGGCGGCGTCGCGCCTCCCCGGCCCGGCGTCGACTGCGCCGGTGGCAGGCCGCATTGCGGTCCCTGCGAAGTCTGCACGCAGATCAGGCCGGCGCCACAGATCACACCGGCGCAACAGGTCGCCGGGATCACCGCGCATTGTGCACCGCGGCCGCAATCGATGCAGGTCATGCCGGCCGGGCAACCGCCGGGGAGACAGATCCCCGCCGTCGGCGGCGGAGCCACCGGCCGCGGCCGCATGGCACCACCGGGCGGCGCACCGCCGCCACGGATGCCGCATTGTGGTCCCTGCGAAGTCTGGACGCAGATCATTCCGTCGCCGCAGATCGTCCCGGCACAGCAGGTCGCCGGACTGACGGCACATTGCGATCCGCGCCCGCAATCGATGCAGACCATCCCCGGCCCACATCCACCGGGAACGCACTGCGCCAGGGCTCCTGTCGCGATCGTGAAGAGGAACGCCAGTGCATACAGGAGGACATGCACCGGGCCGACGACGGGCGACGACGAACGAGCGCTCATGACGAGCCTCCCTTCTTCCGAATGCCTGTCGGCCCGCCCTGGCGCGATCTCCTCGACCCTCACCTGCGCCCACGCCCACGATCGGGGACGGTCGAAGACGCAGCTCAACCCCCGATCACACGCCCTCGAACCATCGATGCGCGATCACACGGGCCACCGATCGTCGTCCGTCGCAGCGGACGAGCGACGATCGCTCCACCACACCACCCACGCCCATCCGAGGGGACTTCCACCATCGATCGCTCCCGAGAGGCCGACCATCCGATCCTCGTCGCGAAGTCTATCCGTCCGCCCGATGGGCGCATTGATCCACATCGTTTTGGGCGCCGTTCCCGCACGGTGCTGCAGCGCCCACCCCCGAGCGGGCGGCCGAAACCCGGGGCTGCGCCGCGGCACGCTCGGCACGCGCCGACCGGCGACGCGCACCGTCCCACCCTCGGCCGACGACCGGATCGCCGGTCCCGATCACACCAACTGCACCTGCACCACCCCCGGCACCGTCTTCAGCGCCCCGGCGATCTGAGGCGAGACGCGGTACTTGCCGGGCAGCCTGACCTCCACCTCCTGCCGGCCCTCGCCGAGCATCAACACCAGCGACACCTCGCCCTCTCCACGCTCGCCGAGATGCCGGGCGAGGCTTTCGACCGGGCCGCAATCGCGCAGGAAGACGCGCAGATTCTGCTGCTCCCGCGCCGCCAGAACGTCGAGCGGCTCGGCCTTCTCGATCCGCACCGACACACCCTCGGCCCGCTCCTCCGCCGAGGCGTAGACGATGACCGACTGCCCCGCCTCCAGGAGATCGCGGTACTGCGCCAACCCTTCCGAGAAGATCACCGCCTCGTAGGACCCGGTCGGATCGGAGATGCGGACGATGCCCATCTTGTTGCCGGTCTTCGTCTTGCGTTCCTGGCGCGAGGTGACGGTGCCGGCGAGCCGGCCGAAGCTCGCCCCGCGCTTCACCGAGGCTTCGAACTCGCGCCACATCTGCACCCGCATCTTCTCGAGGACGACGCGGTATTCGTCGAGCGGATGGGCGGAGAGATAGAAGCCGACCGCCGCGTGCTCGCGCTGCAGCCGCTCCGCCGGCATCCAGCCGGTCACCTGCGGCAGGCGGATCGGCTCGGCCACCGGCCCGCCGCCGAACAGCGCCCCCTGCCCCGCCGTCGCGTCGTCGCGTGCCCGGTTCGCCGCCGCCATGATCACGTCGAGCCCCTCGGTGAGCCGCGCCCGGTCCGGCTCGAGCTCATCGAAGGCGCCGGCGGCGACGAGGCTCTCCAGCGTCCGCTTGTTGAGGTGCTTGGGATCGATCCGCGCCGCGAAGTCGGCGAGATCGCGGAACGGCCGCCCGTCCCGCGCCTCGACCAGATGCTCGACCGCCTGGGTGCCGACCCCCTTCACCGCCGCCAGCGAATAGAGGATCGCCCCGTCGGCGACGTCGAAGTATTCCCGCGACCGATTGACCGACGGCGGCTCGACCCGAATGCCGAGCCGCATCGCCTCGCGGCGGAAATCCGCCAGCTTGTCGGTGTTGGACATGTCGTAGGTCATGGTCGCCGCGAGGAACTCGACGGGGAAGTTCGCCTTCATGTAGGCCGTGTGATAGGCGACCAGCGCGTAGGCTGCGGCATGAGACTTGTTGAAGCCGTAGTCGGCGAACTTGGCCAGGAGGTCGAAGATCGTGTCGGCGTGCTCCTTGGTCAGCCCCTGCTTCAGCGCACCGTCGACGAAACGCACCCGCTGGGTGTCCATCTCCGCCTTGATCTTCTTGCCCATGGCGCGCCGGAGCAGGTCCGCCTCGCCGAGCGAATAGCCCGACAGGATCTGGGCGATCTGCATCACCTGTTCCTGGTAGACGATGATGCCGAAGGTCTCCTTCAGCACCGGTTCCAGGAGCGGATGCATGTAATCGGGCTTCTCCAAGCCCTGTTTGCGCGCGCCGTAGACCGGGATGTTGGCCATCGGGCCGGGCCGGTAGAGCGCGACGAGCGCGATGATGTCCTCGAAGCGGTCGGGCTTGATGTCGGCGATCGCCTTCCTCATGCCCGTACTTTCGAGCTGGAACACGCCGACCGTCTCGCCCTTGCCGAGCAGCGTGTAGGTCGGCGGATCCTCGAGCCCGAGCTTGGCGAGATCGACGTGGATGCCGCGTCGCTCGACCAGCTTCACCGCGGTGTCGAGCACCGTCAGCGTCTTCAGGCCGAGGAAGTCGAACTTGACCAGCCCGGCGCTCTCCACCCACTTCATGTTGTACTGGGTGACCGGCATGTCGGAGCGCGGATCGCGGTAGAGCGGCACCAGCCGATCGAGCGGTCGGTCGCCGATGACGATGCCGGCGGCATGGGTCGAGGCGTGGCGATAGAGCCCCTCGAGCTTCATCGCGATGTCGATCAGCTTGTCGACGATCGGCTCCTCGACCCGCGCCTCCTGCAGCTTGGGCTCGCCGTCGACCGCCTGCTTGAGCGTCACCGGATTGGCCGGGTTCTGCGGCACCAGCTTGCACAGCCGATCGACCTGGCCATAGGGCATCTGCAGCACGCGGCCGACGTCGCGCAGCACGGCGCGCGCCTGCAGCGTGCCGAAGGTGATGATCTGGGCGACCTGATCGCGGCCGTATTTCTCCTGGACGTAGCGGATCACCTCCTCGCGCCGGTCCTGGCAGAAGTCGATGTCGAAGTCGGGCATCGACACGCGCTCGGGGTTGAGGAAGCGCTCGAAGAGGAGCGCGAAGCGCAGGGGATCGAGATCGGTGATGGTCAGACACCAGGCGACCAGCGAGCCCGCGCCGGAGCCGCGCCCCGGCCCGACCGGAATGCCGTGCTCCTTCGCCCACTTGATGAAGTCCGACACGATCAGGAAGTAGCCCGGGAACTTCATCTTCTCGATGATGCCGAGCTCGAACTCCAGCCGATCGCGGTATTCCTCGACGGTCCGCCCCGGCGCCGGCCCGTGCACCGCGAGCCGCCGCTCGAGCCCCGCGATCGCCTGCGCCCGCATCTCCGCCGCCTCGGCCGCCTCGGCGTCCGCCCCCGTACCGGTGAAGCGCGGCAGGATCGGCTTGCGCTTGAGCGGCCGATAGGAGCAGCGCCGCGCGATCTCCACCGTCGACGCGAGCGCCTCGGGCAGATCGGCGAAGAGCACCGCCATCTCCGCCCGGCTCTTGAAATAGTGCTCCGGCGTCAGCCGCCGTCGATCCTCCTCGACGATCACCCGCCCCTCGGCGATGGCGACCAGCGCGTCGTGCGCCTCGTAGTCGTCGCGCTTGGGGAAGAACGGCTCGTTGGTGGCGACCAGCGGCAGCCCCATCTCGTAGGCGAGATCGATCAGCCCGACCTCGGCGACCTTCTCCTCGTCGAGCCCATGGCGCTGGATCTCGACATAGAGCCGATCGCCGAAGGCCGTCGCCAACCGCTCCATCCGCCGCCGCGCGAGCTCCGCCTGCCCACCGACCAACGCGCGATCGATCGGCCCGCTCGGCCCTCCGCTGAGGGCGATCAGCCCCTCGGCGAACTCCTCGACGTCGGCGATCCCCACATGCGGCGCCTCCGCCCCCTCCGTGGCGAGGAAGGCGCGCGAATCGAGCCGCACCAGATTGCCCCAGCCGGCTTCGTTCTGGGCGATCAGCACCAGCGACGGATATTTCTCGTTGAGGCTCGATCGCCGCCCGCTCTCGCCCGACTGATCGGCGAAGTCGACCGCGACCTGACAGCCGACGATCGGCTGGATGCCCTTGTCCGACGCCTTCTCGGAGAACTCGAGCGCGCCGAAGAGATTGCCGGTGTCGGCGAGCCCCAGCGCCGGCTGGCCGTCGCTCTTGGCGAGTTCGAGGAGCTTGCCGAGCGGCAGCGCCCCCTCGAGCAGCGAATAGGCCGAATGGACACGCAGATGGACGAAGCCGAGCCGCGGCTTCTCCCCCCCGTCGGCACCACCCGCCTCCGCCATCGCCGCACTCCCCCCACCACCGGCTCGCCACCCGAGTCGCGCCGCGGGCGGAGCCGCAGTCTCCCCCTCCCACCGGCCACGTCAACGCGCGCCACGGTTCGTCGCGGCGCCACTCCCCGTTATCCCCGACCGGAGACCGCATCGGAGGGCTCCGAGTTCCGGCCCCCGCTCCCGACGCCCCATCGCGGCTCGCCGGCGAGCGCAGGGACCGAGATCGACCCGAGCGCCGAAACCGGCCCTTGCGCGATGCGAATTTTCCTGTTTTGTTCTCAGAAACGACCGGCCCGTCCGACGAAGTCGCCCCACATGGCGATCATCGCCATGAACGACACCAGCGCACCGAACGACGCGAACTCCCGAACGAAACCGCGAACCAGATGAGCCATCGGACCCTCCCTCGGTGAGCTTTCCACCGGATATCCACAACATGTTCGCTTTTTGTTCTTTCGTCAAGTCGAATCTCTCCCGAGCCGCGTCTCGGCTCGAAATTCTGCGGTGATCCCACCCGAGCCCGACGCCGCACGGATCCGCCCCGCACCGCCCGGGTTCCCCCCGTCGTGCGCCGATCACGCCAGCCGCAGTGCCGCAGCGCCCGCGGCGATCAGCGCCACCGCGACGATCCGGCCGGCGTCGAGCCGTTCCTTCAGGACCAGCACGGCGATCACCGTGGCGAAGAGGATCGACGTCTCGCGCAACGCCGCGACCATCGCCACCGGCGCCCGGGTCATCGCCCACAACGCGATGCCGTAGGAGGCGAGCGTGCCGAGCCCCCCGAGCAACCCGACGCCGAGATGGTCCATCAGGTAGCGAGGGAAGTCGCGGCCGTCGCGCCGGGCCGCCCACGCGGCGAGCGGCAGAGCGGTGAGGAGGAAGACCCACAGGGTGTAGCCGACCGGCGATCCGGAGAGCCTCACGCCGATGCCGTCGACGATGGTGTAGGCGGCGATCACCGCCGCCGTCGCCAGCGCCACGACCACCCCGCGCCCGTCGCCGCCGCCGCGTCGGCCGCTCAGCGCCATCGCCGCGACGCCGCAGCAGAGCAGCCCGACGCCGATCCAGGCGACAGTCCCGAGCGCTTCGCCGAAGGCGGTGATCGACACCATCGCCACCAACAGCGGCGCGGTGCCGCGCATCAGGGGATAGGCCCTGCCGAGATCGGCGACGCGATACGCGTTGGCCACCGCCACCCAATAGACGACCTGGAGCGACACCGACGCCGCCGCATAGGGCCAGGAGGCCGGCTTCGGCGCCGCGACGAAGGGCAGACCGAGAGCGGCGATCCCCGCCGCCGAGATCGCCACCGCGATCGAGGTGCGCAGCGTGTCCGCGCCGCGTTTGACGACGAGGTTCCATCCGGCATGCAGCGCCGCGCCGAGGAGCACCAGTGCGAAGACGGTGAAGGACATTCCTTCACCCTAGACCGGATTCGGACGAATGCGGAACGGTCACGGTAGGGTGCCGACGAGCGGCGAAGGCGCCCCCCGCGCGACGGCGGCGGTTTCCCGATCGCCGGCCGCCCCGTCGCGGTACGTCCCGCCGATCGTCCGGGAGACCGACCGTCCGCCGGTCGGACGGCCCTCAGGCGGCTTCCAGATCGTCGAGATCGGTCTCGACCGCCACCGTTTGGCGGCGCGAGAGCATACCCTCGGCGAGGTCGACGAAGAGCTTCGCCGGCAGAGCCGGGGCGAAGACGTAACCCTGGGCCGAGGTGACGCCCTTCTCGCGCAGACGCTCGAGCTGTTCCTGGTTCTCGACGCCCTCGGCGACGACGCCCATGCCGAGCGAATTGGCCAGTTCGACCAGCACGTCGACGATGGTGGAGGCGCCGAGGTCGGAGCCCATCGCGTCGATGAACATCTTGTCGATCTTCACGATGTCGATGCCGAGTTGCTGAATGTAGGCGAGGCCGCCGTGGCCGGTGCCGGTATCGTCGAGCGCCACCCGGCAACCGAGCGAATGCAACTCGGCGATGATCTTGCGGGCCTGGACGATGTCGCGCAGCGGATAGCGCTCGGTCACCTCGAAGACGAGTTGGTCGAAACCGATCTTCGATCCCTCGAAGATCGTCATCACGTCCTCGACGATCCGACGATCGTCGAAGTGTCCGGCGAAGAGGTTGATCGAGAGCTTCAGCTCGGGATGGTCGGAATAGAGCTCGCCGAGTTGCAGAACCGACTTGCGCATCAGGAGGCGAGTCATCTCGAAGACATGACCCGAGGTCTCGCAATAGGACATGAAGGCGCCGGGCGACACCATCGACCCGTCGGAGCGGATCCAGCGCACCAGCATCTCGCAGCCCTCGATCCGCCCGGTGTCGATGTTCATCACCGGCTGGAAGTAGGGCACGAATTCCTCGCGCCGCAACGCGACCGAGATCTCGTCGTCGACCTCCGACGTCGGCTTCCAGTAGATCAGGAAGGCGATGCCGATCAGCACTGCAGAACTGGCCAGAGCGCCGATCGCCAACGTCGCCTCGAGCGGCCGCACCAGGTCGTAGAGCGTCGAATTCGGGACTTCGGCGCGCACCGTCAACGGGAAGTGATCGGATCGCGCCTGCTGCACCACGACGTCCGACCCGCGCGGACGTACCCCGCCGGTCGTCCACACCCGACCGTCACCGATCGTCACAGTCACCGCACGCGACGCACGGAGATAGTCGGCGCCGGCATCGAGATCGATCGCCGAGGCCGCCAGTTCGGCGACGACGTGGTGCCCCGCCGCCGAGCGCCAGGCGACGAGTGCCGTGCCCGGCGCGACGTCGACCACCCGCTCGGGATCGAGCACGGTGATGGTCACCTGCCGCGCCTGAGCGACGTCGAAGAGCACCGCGCCGCGCCGCTTGGCGGTCGGCGGATCGAAGCACATGGCATAGCCGGAGGCGTCGACCAGCCCCATGCGACGGACGAACCGGCTGCGAGCCGCCATGTCGCCGAGCCGGGCGGTGTTCGTGGCCATGCAGTCGGCGATACCGGCCCGATCGGCGTCGCGCACCGCGGTGATCGCCTCGGCGATGGCGCTCTCGGCGCGCAGCAGTTCCTGCTCGGCGATCGACAGGAGTTCCGCCCGGCCGACCTTGTCGGCATGGGCATGCAGCACCATCCGCCCGACCAGATAGGGCGTCAGTCCGATCATCGCACCGACCAGGATCGCGACGAGGAGGTTGCGGCTACGGCTGCGCAAGACGCCGGGCTCCGTTTGCTAGTCGCGCCACTCTCTCCCGACCATGGTAAACATGTCCTGAAGACCGGCGATTCAGCCGGGCCCGGGCCGGCACCGTCGGGTGATCGCTCGCCTTGCACCGCCGAGATCGACGAGAGCCGTCATGTCCGCCGTCCGCCCCCGAGCCACGCTCCTTCTCGCCGTCCTGGCGGCCTTCGTCGCCGCCCTGTTCCTCTCCCCGACGCCGCTGCGCGCCGCCTCGCTCGGCGAGACGCTGCTCACCGGATGGGCCGATTCCCTGCGCGCCGCCGGTGCCGAAGTGCGCTGGGCCTCGCTGGTCGAGACCGGCGACGACCGCATCGAACTCGCCGAGGTCGAGATCCGGATCCGCAGCGCCGAGCCGGAGCGCTCGCGCATCACCGTTCCTCGCATCGCCTTCGTCGGCCTCGCCCCGCGCCCGGACGGCGGCTTCACGGCTCGGTCCATCGCGTTGCCGCGCCTCGAACTGACCGGCACCTCGCGCGGCGACAGGGTGACGATCGCCGTCACCGACGTCGACATCACCGCGCTCGATGCCCCCCGGCTCGTCGTTCCGCCCTTCGACGCCGACGCCCCGCTCGCCTCCGCCATCGACCGCAGCCACGTCCTCGACGGCCTCGCCCTGGCACACGCCGCGATCGGACGCATCGCCGTCACGGGCACCCTGAAGCCGCACGACAGGAACGAGTCGATCACCTTCGAAGACGTCTCCTTCGACGGCCTCGCCGGCGGCCGCCTCGACCGGTTCCGGCTCGGCCGGCTGGCCATCGAGGCCCCCGCCGACGATCGACAGGGGCGGTTCACCGTCGAGGCGTTCGAGGCCGAGGGCCTGGACCCGGGCGCCTGGTCGCGCGTCTTCGACGATCGCACCTATGTCGACGGCCGCGGCGACGGCCTGTGGCGCCCCTATCTCGCCGCGGTTCGAACCGGCCGCGTCCTTCTCGACGTGGGCGATGCGGCGATCTCGATCGAGCGCTTCTCGTCCGGACCACGCAGTATCCGTCCCTTCCCCGAGCCGCTCGGCGGGATCATCGGCCGCTTCGCACGCGAGCCCGACAGTGTGCCCCCCGCGGATGCCCTGCGCGTCTTCCTCGAACTCTACCTCGCCACCCGTCACGACGGCTGGTCGATCGACGGCCTGCGCATCACCGGGGCCGATCTCGACCACGCCGAGATCGGCCGCTTCGCCCTCGGTCCGTTCACCCCCGAAGGCCTCTCCGAACTCGCGGTGGAGCGCGTCGACGTCGCCTCGCGCAAGGCGATCCTGCGCCTCGGCCGGTTCGTCCTCGCCGACCTGCGTCTGCCCGACGCAGAGGACCTCCGCCGCGCCATCCCCGCCGCACTCGCCGGCGCCGAGATCGATCCCTCCTCGCTCGCTCCGACCCTCGGCAGTCTGGCGTTGGAGGGTCTCGAGCTCGCCGAGCCGGGCGTCCCCTCGATCCGCCTCGCCCTCTTTCGCCTCGATCTGTCACGGCATCTTCGGGCGATCCCGACCGTTCTGGCCCTGACCGTCGACCACCTCGTGGTTCCGGCCGGCCTCGCCGACGCGGACGGGCGCGCCACGCTCGCCGGCCTCGGCTACGACCGCGTCGACGTCTCCCTCGCCGGACGCCTCGAATGGCTCGAGGCGAAGCGCGAACTCGTCCTGGAGGGCGGCAGGCTCGCCGTGACCGACCTCGGCGAGGCGACGGTCGCGGCACGCCTCACCGGGGTTCCGCGCTCGCTGTTCCTGCGCCCGGACACCCTGCCCCTCACCCTCGGCGGCATCGGACTGGCCGAGGCCACCGCGACCCTGACCGACGCTTCCTTCGGCGACCGCCTCGTCCGCCTCCTCGCCAAGGACGCACGCATGAAGCCGGAGAAGGTCCGCCGCCGGCTCGCCGACGAGGTCGTCGCCGAAATGCGTGCGATTCGCGACCCCGTCCGCCGCAAAGCCATCGCCGCCGCGGTGCGCGACTTCCTCTTGCGGCCGACGTCGATCACCTTCGCGGCGCGGCCGAAGCGCCCGCTCGCGCTGCCCGAACTCATGCCGCTCCGCGACGACCTCGCGACCGCCGCAGAAAAGCTCGAATTGTCGGTGACGACCGCGAAGTGATCGTTCATTCTTTCTCATTCTTTTCGTCCGATGACCCCGACCGGGCATCGCCGATGCCGGAATATCCCTCACGACGGCTCGAACCGAGGATCGCCGCCATGAACCTTTCCAAGTACCGGGGCGGCCTCGCCGCCGCATCGATCGCGTTGCTCGTCGCCTTCACCGCCCCCGTGACCCCCGCCGCTGCTCAGGCGACGCGCGACAAGGTCCTGTCGATCATCACCGAAGCCTCCAAGGCCGCGGGCGCCAAGGACGTGAAGTGGGGTTCGGTCAGCGGCGGTGACGCCGAGTTCTCCGTCGAGAAGTCCGAGACCACCTTCGAGCACGAGGGCAAGACCTCGACGCTGACCGCCGACAAGGTGGTCTATCGCGGCGCCAAGCCGACCGCCGACGGCGGCTTCACCGCCGATCTCGTCACCGCGACCGAGGTCGAGTTCGAGAGCGACGACGCCTCGATGTCGATCGACAGCCTCACGATCACCAACTACGTCGGTCAGTCGCCGGAGAAGATCCGCGCCAAGACCACCTCCGGCGAGCGCTTCGACCGCATCGAGGCGACCGGCCTCGAGTTCACCGACGAGAACGACAAGACCGTTCCGGTCGCCTCGGTCGTCGTCGCCGCCTCCGACTACGTCGCCGGCATCCCGCGCAAGACCACCGTCGACGTCAAGGGCGTCAAGGTTCCGGTCGACGCCGCCGACGAGCAGATGAAGGACGTCGCCGAACTCGGCTACAAGGAGCTCGTGCTCGACGTCGGCCTCGTCGCCTCCTGGGACGACAAGACCGGTCGTGCCACCGTCGACCGTCTGGCGATCGCCGGCGCCGAGGCCGGCAGCCTGACCCTCTCCTTCGCCATCGGCGGCGTCACCCCCGAGGTGATCGACGGCCTCAAGAAGGCGGAGAAGGATCAGGCCAAGCAGCTCGAGCTGCTCCAGGGCCTGTCCGTCGAGAAGCTGTCGCTGCGCTACGAGGACGCCTCCCTCGCCAAGCGCATCCTGTCGAACCAGGCCAAGAAGCAGGGCGTCCCGGCCGACGCCCTGGTCCAGCAGCTCTCCGCCATGGTGCCGATGATCGTCTCGCAGATCGGCAACAAGGACTTCGAGAAGAAGATCTCGACCGCCGTCGCCGCCTTCCTCAAGGCGCCGAAGTCGCTGACCGTCTCCGCCACCCCGGCGAAGCCCCTGCCGGTCGCCGAACTGATGGGCGCCGCGATGATGGCGCCGCAGTCGCTGCCGACCGTGCTGGGCGCCGACGTCCGCGCCAACGACTGACGCGACGACGGGACCGGACGCCGCACCGCGCCCGGTCCCGTTCTCCGCGGCAGAACGCCGCCGCGCCACCATGCGTACCGCCACGAAGGGGAGTTTACCCGTCGAGGCAAATCGACTAGCTTCCGCACCGTCTTCGACGTCACGCCTCCGTGAAGAGAGGCGACCGGCGGAGCAGCGATCGCCACGAGCGCCGGTCGACAACGACGAAGAAACCCGAGGCCGAATGACCGACCCGCAGCTTCCCGCCGAGAGAGGCCTGCGCGCCACCGTGCGCATGGCGGCGGGGATCAACATGGGCGAAGGTTGCGAAGACGAGGGTTTCCTCGCCCGCCTCGCCCGTCGTCGCCGTCCTGCCGCACCGGTCGAATCCGCTCCCGTCGCGCCCCCCCCCGAGAGTCCCCGCGAAGTCTCCGAAGCCTCGGTCGCCGACGCGCCTCCCTCCCATGCCGCCACCCTCTGGCGTCGCGCCGGGCACGGCGTCGCCGCCGGGCTCGCCGTCGTCGGGCTCGCCTTCGCCGGCCTGGTCGCCGAGGCGACGCTGAGCCACCCGGAGGCGGGGACCACTCCGGCCACCGCACTTTCGCTGATCGAGGCCGCTCCCAAGGGCGACCGTCTCGCCGTCGGCATGCGCCTCGCGTCGCTCGGCGAGACCAACAGCGTGATCTCGACCGGCGTCGACGACATCACCATCACGACACGCGACCCGAACGCCGCGGTCACCGTCGCCATGCCGGTGCTCGCCTTCGCTGCGATCGAGTTGCGCGACGGCTCGGCCCATGCCGCCATCGACCGCATCATCGACGTCGATCCGATCGCCCCGCTCCCCTCCGTCGCCGCCCTGGCGCCCGTGATCCCGGTGATCGAGGAAGAGGACGACGAGGCGATCGTACCGATCGATCTGCCGGTCCCGCGTCCGCGCCCCGCGGTCGTGGAGCAGGTGAGCCTGCCGATGCCCAAGCCGCGGCCCAACCTGCCGGCCTCTCTGCTGCCGCCCGGCGTCGGCGAGATCCGCGTCGCCTCGCTCGGGCCGGTCGCGGTTCCGGCGAGCGCCCCCGGAGCCGTACAGCCGGCCTCGCGGTCTCCGTCGACCGCCGCGCTCGGCTTCTTCTCCAGCCCGACCGAACCGGTGCGCCCGCCGTCGAAGACGACGATCGAGACGCCCTTCGGCGTGCCCTACGTGCTGCAGACCGACTCGGTCGAGACCGCCTGCATCAAGCCGGAACTGGTCGACGTCCTGCGCCGCATCGAGGGCCACTATCACCAGAAAGTGGTGATCACCTCCGGCTTCCGCGATCGCGGCCGCCAGGGCTCGCTGCACCGCCAGTGCGCCGCGGTCGACATCCAGGTCCCGGGCGTCGATGCCGCCTCGCTCGCCTCCTTCGCCCGCACCATTCCGGACATCGGCGGCGTCGGCACCTACTGCCACCCGCACATGATCCACGTCGACATCGGCACGCCTCGCGACTGGAAATACGGTTGCGGCAGCTTCTTCGCCATGCGCGGCGCCCCCGGCAAGTGGGGCAAGGTGCCGCCGACCATGGCCAAGGCCCAGCCGACCGGCGTTCCCAACGTCGTCGCGAGCGACGCCGAGGAAGAGTGACGCCGGTCGAGCACCCGCGTCACCAATACCCCTCTCGACATCCCCCGGAATGAGGATGCCGACCGGCATCGATCCTGCCATGCTGGCCAAGAGTGCTCTTCGGGATCGAACTCGTGCGCCAACGCCTCCTCGCCACCCTCCTCCTCGCCATCGTGCTGCCGGCCGAAGCCTCCGCCGAGATTCGCTCGCTCCTGCGACGTTTCAAGGACTACGAGGTCTCCTGTTCGAACTTCGCCGGCTTCTGCGCCGCGTCGGGGCGAGATCTCGCCTATGCCGCAGAGAAGCTCCACCTCGTCGTCGGCCGGCGTCACGAACGCGACGCTCCGTGGTGGATCGGCTTCGATCTCGGCCCCGGCCGGCTCGACACCGCCGAACCGATCGCGGTTTCGGTCGACGACGCCGCCGCGCTGACGCTCGCCCCCGGCACCGGTTGGGCCGTCACCTCTCACCCGGGCTTCGCCTCGATCATGGACGGCGCGGCGGCGAACGCGCTCCTCGCCGCCATGGGGAAGGGAACGAGGGCGACGCTGAGGGGCACCACGCCGGAGGGCGCCGACTTCGAACGCGACTTCTCGCTCGACGGCCTGATGGCGTCGAAGGGCTGGATCGACGAACGCCAGAAGCGTGACCGCAGCCCGCTTACCGCCGGCCCTTCGCCCCTCGAACCGATCGACGCGCAGACCGAGAAGCGCTTCGCCGATTGGGCGAAGGGTCCTTTCCCGGGAAGGCTCCTCGCCGCCCACGAGGCACTCTCCGGCCGGGCGGCGAAGGACCACCGATACGTCGAGTGCGATCGGCCCGGCCCCTCCGACGACGACCCGTCCAAGGTCGAGGCGGGCATCGCCGCCCTCCGCCTCGATGCGACGCGGACCCTCTTCGTCGTCTCCTGCACTTGGCACGTCTACCAGGGATCGGACGCGGTATTTCTCGCCGAGGGGGCGGATCTGGCCAGGATCGTCCCGCTGCCGATGCCGGTCTTCGACCGCAAGAGCGGCATCCGCCCCACGCTGCCCTACGTCAACGAGAGTGCCTACCAGCCGCTGTTCCGCGGCCTGTGGAACCACTCGCGCGGCCGTGGCGCCGACGACTGCGGCGAGGAGCAGATCTGGCGATGGGACGGCAAGGCCCTGCGGCTGATCGAACAACACGCCCGGAACTGCCCGACGCCCCCCACCACCGACGAGAGCGACGAGGGCGAGCGACAGGAGGCCCCCCTCGCCTTCCCGGTCGTCTGGCAGGAGAAGGCCGAGCTGCGCTGAGACCATCGCCGCCTGCCCCGCGAAGGTCTCCGCTGTAACGAACGTGCGGCACCCCTCTTCGAGGCGGCGCCACACCGTTCAATTCGTCAGCCGCACGCGTTTGATCAGCGTGGCGATCTGGAGAAACGTGTCGGAGAGCTGCGAGGCGGTCGAGACGGCGAAATATTTCGTCGGATCCGTCGCGCAATAGGACAGCAGCGTCGCGTTACCCTGCACCAGATTGATCGTGTAGACCGTGATGCCGGCCCGCTTGGCGTTGTCGCATGCGAGCCGGGTGCGGGCGTCGATCTTGTCGCGGTTGGGAGAGTTGGCGGTTCCGTCGCCCCACCAGCGATTCTGGGTGTTCAGCCCGTCGGTCATGAGCACCATGAACTTCTTCGATGCCGTGGATGAGCCGACGAACGGCGACGACGCAGTCAGAGCCTCCATCCCCCACTGGACGCCGATCGTCAGGTTCGTCGCCCCCGAGGGCTGCATGCCGTCGACGATCGTGGACAGCGACGTCAGCATCGGCGACAGACCCCGCGCGGCGAGGAGTGTTCCGACCGTGCAGTTCCCCTTGGGATAGAGCGTCGCGGGCAGGCCGGCGATCGGGGCGTCGTTCTGCACGTCATAGGGCTGCGTGCGATCGATCAGGCATCCCGACCAGACGTCGGTCGGTTGCAGCAGGAGGTTGGCGTTCGCCGTCTCGTCGGTGGCGGTCTTGGTGGTCTGGGGCGTCGCCGCCGGGGCGGGGGTATAGGGCTTCGACTGGAGGGTGACACCGTTGGTCCAACCCCAATCGGCGCAGACCAGCAGCAGGTAGCGGGTGCACCCCCATTCGGTGCGGGTCAGCTTGATGGAACTACCCGTGTCGGTCGTCGTGTAGCTGTACCGAACGCTGTTAAGGCAGAAGATGTGGAACAGGTCCCAGGCGACGCAGTCGTCGTAGGCACCCGACGTCCCGGCCTTGAAGCCACCCGAGTTGTAGCTGGCATTGCAACGGCTCTGCGAGACGGAATAGTTCGGCGCCGAGGTGGAGAACGAATTGCAGCTGATCGTCGGCTTCGCCGATTGGGCGGCCGTGCAGGCCGCCTGATCGTTCGGATCGACCAGGGTCCGGCAGTCCGTCCCGGCGGCGAAGGGGTTGGCCGGCGCGCTCGCCGTCGTGTTGCTCAGAGAGGCGTTGTCGACCCGCACCTGGCTGTCGAACGGGACGAGCGCGACCTGCACGTCGGCGCCGGTCGGGAAGCTGCCGAGGAAGAGCTTGACCGCCTTCTTCAGTTCGACGATGCGACTGCCGTCGGCCATCGATCCGGAATTGTCGAGCACCAGCGCCACGTCGAGCGTCTCGCTGGAGGAGGTCGCCGAGGCCGCCGCCTCGAGGGTGACCCGCTCGATGCCGATGATCTTCAGGAACACGGTCGGCGCCGGATAGGTCGCCGTGTAGGTCCAGGTCGAACCGGACGATGTCAGGGATCCTGCCAGTGCGCCGGTCACTTCGGCGACGTTCGCCAGGTAGATGCCGTCGGCTCGATTCTTCCGGTCGGTGGCGTCGGTGCCGGCATAGCGCGCGGCGGAAATCGCGGCGGCATCGGCGCCCGACTGCAGAGTGGAGTGGATCCGCATCATCTGGACGACGTCGATGGCCCCACCCATCGCCACCGTCAACATCATCACGACCAGACCGAAGATGATCGCGATGTTTCCACCTGTACTCTTCCAAATTTTCTTCATATTCCCCGAACCCTGACGTTCTCTTCCTCGGTCTCGTAGATCCAGGTTGCGCTCGGTTGGGCCTGAGTTTCCACTTCGTTTCAAATACTCTATCCTGTCTCTTATCCGCAAGTTAATCGACGTCCCGAGCATAGCCGATACTCGGTGAATTCAGATCTCGAGGGGCCGAGGCACGTCCGAAAACGTTTCGATCGCCCCCGACGACCATCGGCGATCGCCGAACCGGTGGTCGTTCAGGCCGCCGAGCGGTCGGGGCGGGACGGGGACAGAACGACGAAGGGCCCCGTCGGGGCCCTTCGCGTGTCTCGGATGGATCGATGGTTCGCCGGCTCAGCTCGGCAGGTTGAGCCGGATATGGAGCTCTCGCAGCTGCTTGGTCGAGGCGTGCGACGGGGCACCCATCAGCAGGTCCTCGGCGCGCTGGTTCATCGGGAACAGCGTGATCTCGCGCAGGTTCTCGGCGCCGACCAGCAGCATCACGACGCGGTCGACACCGGCCGCCATGCCGCCGTGCGGCGGAGCGCCGTACTGGAAGGCGCGATACATGCCGCCGAAGCGCTCCTCGACGTCCGCCTTGGAGAGGCCGACGATCTCGAAGGCCTTGACCATCGCTTCCGGCGACTGGTTGCGGATCGAGCCCGAGGCGATCTCGTAGCCGTTGCACACCATGTCGTACTGGAAGGCCTTGAGGCTGAGCGGGTCCTGCGTCGTCAGCGCCTCGAGGCCGCCCTGAGGCATCGAGAACGGGTTGTGCGCGAACTCGACCTTCTTCTCGTCCTCGTCCCACTCGTAGAAGGGGAAGTCGACGATCCAGCACAGCGCGAACTGGTCTTCCTGGGTGAGCCCCAGTTCCTTGCCGACGCGGACGCGGGCGTCGCCGGCGAACTTGACGAACTTCTCCGGCCGCCCGGCGACGAAGAAGCAGGCATCGCCGACGCCGAGCCCCATCTGGGCGCGGATCGCTTCGGTGCGCTCCGGACCGATGTTCTTGGCGAGCGGGCCGGCGCCGCCCTCCTCGCCCTCGCGCCAGAAGATGTAGCCGAGCCCCGGCTGACCTTCCGACTGCGCCCAGCCGTTCATCCGGTCGCAGAAGGCGCGGCTGCCGCCGGTCTTGGCCGGGATCGCCCAGATCTCGACCTTGGGGTCGTTGGCGATCATGCCGGCGAAGACCTTGAAGCCCGAGCCGGCGAAATGCTCGGTCACCGCCTGCATCTCGATCGGGTTGCGCAGGTCCGGCTTGTCGGAGCCGTACTTGCGCATGGAGACGTCGTAGGGGATGCGCGGGAAGACCTGCGTCACCGGCTTGCCTTGGCCGAACTCCTCGAAGATGCCGCGGAGCACCGGCTCCATCGTCTCGAAGACGTCGTCCTGGGTGACGAAGCTCATCTCGAGGTCGAGCTGATAGAACTCGCCCGGCAGGCGGTCGGCGCGCGGATCCTCGTCGCGGAAGCACGGGGCGATCTGGAAATAGCGGTCGAAGCCGGCGACCATGAGCAGCTGCTTGTACTGCTGCGGCGCCTGCGGCAGGGCGAAGAACTTGCCGGGATGGATGCGGCTCGGCACCAGGAAGTCGCGCGCGCCCTCCGGCGACGACGCGGTCAGGATCGGCGTCGAATACTCGGTGAAGCCGATCTCCTCCATGCGATTGCGCATCGAGCGGATGATCTTCGTCCGGGTGACGATGTTCTTGTGCAGCGTCTCGCGGCGCAGATCGAGGAAGCGATACTTGAGGCGGGTGTCCTCCGGATAGTCCGGCTCGCCGAACACCGGCAGCGGCAGCTCCTTGGCGGTCGACAGCACCTCGATCTCGCGGGCGAAGACCTCGATCTCGCCGGTCGGCAGATTGGCGTTGATCGTCTCGGGCGTGCGCTTCTTGACCTCGCCGTCGATGCGGATCACCCACTCGCCGCGCACCATCTCCGCCGTCTTGAAGGCGGCGCTGTCGGGATCGCAGACGACCTGGGTCATGCCGTAGTGGTCGCGCAGGTCGATGAACAGCAGGCCGCCGTGATCGCGCACCCGGTGCACCCAGCCCGAGAGCCGGGCGGTCGAGCCGGCGTTCGCCGCCGTCAGTTGTCCGCAGGTGTGGGAGCGATAGCGATGCATGATGGCGTCTCTTCGAGGCGTTCGTCGGGGGGCGCGCAGGAGGATCTCGGGCCGGCATGTCCGAACGAATCCCATCGCGCGATCGAACCCGGAAGGGTCCGAAAGTCGGCGCGAGAAGCGCATGCCGCCCCCGTCTTGTCAAGCGAATGACGCCGGAACCGACGGGATTGCGCGGCCCGCGCCGAGCCGTCGCGGGCGCCTCGACCATCCGCGGTCGCGTCCCGCCCGCCACTCTCGCTCGGCCCGCCCCCGCCCCCGCCTCGCCCGGCCCACGAATGGTCGGATCCGTCACGATACGCACTTGCGAATGACTTTCATTTTCGCATAGTAGCGACAGTGACGCCGGATCGGCACGCGACTTGCTCGTGCGTCCGGTGTCCCGGTGCGGATGGGGGCTTCGTCGGAAACGCGACAAGCGGCCGGCGACGGCGAGATGTCTGGGAGGCCGCGGGTGATCGTCTGTTCCTGCAACGTCTTGAGCGACCATGCCATTCGCCGCACCGTCGGCGGCCGCGACTGCCCCGGGCGGGTCTCCGAGGTGTTCGACCGCCACGGCTGCCGGCCACAGTGCGGGCGCTGCGCCCCGACCATCCGCGCCCTGCTGCGCGACGGCCTCGACGCGATGCGCGTCGCCGCCGAGTGAGCCCCGCAGACGAAGAAGGCCCCGCCGAGCGGAGCCTTCGAGCGTCGTCGGAGAGGAGCGAATCGGCCTCAGCTCGCGATCTCGCCGATCTGCGTCTGGGTGTAGAGCTCGAGGCCGATGCGGCCGATGAGATCGAGCTGGGTCTCGAGGAAGTCGATGTGACCCTCCTCGTCGGTCATCACCTTCACGAACATGTCGCGGCTGACGTAGTCCTTGACCTCTTCGCAGTAGGCGGCGGCCTCCTGATAGAGGGCACGCGCACCGAGTTCGGCCGCCAGATCGGACTCGAGCACCTCCTTGACGGTCTCTCCGATCTTCAGCGGCTCGAGCTGCTGCATGTTGGGGAAGCCCTCGAGGAACAGGATGCGCTCGACGAACTTGTCGGCGTGCTCCATTTCCTCGATCGATTCCTTCCGCCAAGTCTTGGCCATCGCCTTCAGACCCCAGTTGTCCAGAATGCGATAGTGGAGCCAATACTGATTGATCGCGGTGAGTTCGCTGCGTAGCCCGCGGTTGAAGTATTCGATGACCTTGGGATCACCCTTCATGACCTCGTCTCCTCGAGACTGAGCGCTGGCTGGACACGAACCGGAAGGCGGAGCGCGTTGGCTGGGCGCGATTTGGAATGAGTCCAACGGGAGACTAACGCGGCCGACCGAGGAATCAAACCGCTTCGATGCCGCGCCCGTCCGTGCCGTGCCGGACCACCCGTCTAAACCGAGGACAAACGCCGGAAATTGCGCTATGGACCGGCTCCATGCACCTCATCTCGACGACCTCCGATCTCGCCGCCGCCTGTGAAGCTCTCGCCGCCCACGACTATGTCGCGGTCGACACCGAGTTCCTGCGCGAAACCACCTTCTGGCCCAAGCTCTGCGTCGTGCAGATGGCCGGGCCCGACACCGCCGTCGTCGTCGATGCCCTCGCCGACGGGCTCGACATGGCGCCGTTCCTCGATCTGATGAAGAACGAGCGGGTGGTGAAGGTCTTCCACTCCGGCCGCCAGGATATCGAGATCGTCTTCAATCTCGGCGGCTTCGTGCCCCATCCGATCTTCGACACCCAGGTCGCTGCGATGGTCTGCGGCTTCGGCGACTCGATCTCCTACGACCAGCTCGTCCAGCGCGTCAGTGGCCACCACATCGACAAGTCGTCTCGCTTCACCGACTGGACCCGCCGGCCGCTGACTCAGAAGCAGTACGACTACGCGCTGTCCGACGTCACCCACCTGCGCGACGCCTACCACCACCTGAAGAAGCGCCTCGCCGATCAGGGCCGCTCCGACTGGGTGGCCGACGAGATGGAGGTCCTGACCTCCCACGAGACCTACGACCTCGACCCGGTCAATGCCTGGACCCGGCTGAAGCTCCGGGTGAAGAAGCCGATCGAACTCGCCATCCTGCAGGAGCTCGCCGCCTGGCGGGAGCGCGAGGCCCGCGCCCGCGACGTTCCCCGCTCGCGCATCCTCAAGGACGACGCCATCTACGAGATCGCTGCCGATCAGCCGCGCGACGCCTCGGCCCTCGGCAATCTGCGTTCGCTGTCGAAGGGCTACGAGCGCTCGCGCGCCGGCGAGGAGATCCTCGCCTGTGTCCAGCGGGCCCTCGCCATCCCACGGGACCAGTTGCCGGTGATCCCGCGCGGCAAGCCGATGCCGGACGGTGCCGGCGCCGCCGTCGACCTGATGAAGGTGCTGCTGAAGCTCGTCTGCGAGAAGCACGGCGTCGCCTCCAAGGTGGTGGCGACCGTCGACGAGCTCGAGGCCATCGCCACCGACGACGAAGCCGACGTGCCGGCGCTCAAGGGCTGGCGCCGCGAACTCTTCGGAACCGAGGCGCTGAAGCTCAAGCACGGCCGCCTCGCTCTCTCCTTCGACGGCCGCAAGGTGATCGCCGTCGAATGCGAGCCGCCGCCGCCCAAGGTCAGGAACGGCGTCAAGTGACGGCCGGCGGGCGACCGCCGGCACCGCATCCTAGTCCTCCGATCGACCGGTCGCCTCCCGGTCCCGCTCGTAGCGATGCGCCAACGGGAACGGCGGCAGCCACGATTCGCGCCGGATGGTCCACAACTCGTAGGTGGGCGTGAGACGGTCGGGCGCATCGAGCGTCCCGAGATGGACCTCGATCTCGTCACGGCTCCGCGAATAGACCGGCGATCCGCAACGCCGGCAGAAGTGCCGACCGGCATAGTCGCCGGTTTCGCCCTCGATGGTCACCGCGTCCTCAGGGAACACCGCCGAGGCGTGGAACAGTGCCCCGTGATGCTTGCGGCAATCGAGACAGTGGCAGATCCCGACCCGGTAGGGCCGCCCCTCCGCCACGATCCGAACGTCGCCGCACAGGCACCCGCCCGTGAACCGCTCCATGGCGTACTCCTCCCGTGATCGCCGCGACCTCACCGCCGTGGGGTGCCGCCGAGCCGGCGGCGAGGTGCACCGACCGAGTCTACGAGAGAAGACGGCCCCTGCGAAGACGTCGACGGAGGCCGTCCCCCGAGACGGCGCCGGTGCGCCTCACCCCAGATGCGTCTTGAAGAACGCCAGCGTCCGCTCCCAGGCGAGCTTGGCCGCCGCCTCGTCGTAGCGGGGCGTGGTGTCGTTGTGGAAGCCGTGGTTGACCCCCGGGTAGACGTGCGCCTCGTAGCGCTTCCCCGCCGCCTTGAGCGCCGCCTCGTAAGGAGGCCAGCCGGCGTTGATGCCCTGATCGAGTTCGGCGTAGTGGAGGAGCAGCGGCGCCTGGATCTTGGCGACGTCCTCGGCCTTCGGCTGCCGGCCGTAGAAGGGCACGCTCGCCGCCAGCTTGGGGAAGGCGACCGCGAGCGCGTTGCACACCCCGCCGCCGTAGCAGAAGCCGACGCAGCCGACCTTGCCCTTCACCGACTCGTGCCCGGAGAGGAAGCCGTAGGCGGCGAAGAAGTCCTCCATCAGCTTGGCCGGCTCGATCTTCGCCTGCATCTCGCGGCCCTTGTCGTCGTTGCCGGGATAGCCCCCCTGCGGCGACAGCCCGTCCGGCGCGAAGGCGACGTAACCCGCCACCGCCACCCGCCGCGCCACGTCCTCGATGTAGGGGTTGAGGCCGCGGTTCTCGTGGACGACGAGCACACCGGCGAGCTTGCCCGTCGCGCCCGCCGGCTTGGCCATCAGCCCGCTCACCGTCCCCTGCCCATTCGGCGAGGCATAGGAGACACGTGCCGTGACGATGCGCGAATCGTCGGCCTTCACCTGCTCGGCGCGGGCGTAGTCCGGCGAGAGCGCCCGGACCAGCGCTGCCCCGGTGAGCCCGGCCACGGTGAAGCCGGCGGCGCGATCGAGGAAGGCACGCCGGTCGATCCGCCCATGCACATAGCCGTCGAAGATCTCGAGCAGCTCCTTGGGGAAATCGCTCGCCCTCATCCGCGGGATCTCGTTCATGTCCTGCCTCCCTCGCGACCACCTTCCGGGTCGTCACCTCATTGAGCCCGACTTCGGAACGCTTCGCAGTACACGGATGAGCGAGGGACCGGTCACGTTTCGGTGACGCCGCGCCTGCGACCCTGCCTCACGCGAACGGCACTGGCGCGCTGGCGCGGAATCCTGTTGAAAGGCAGGGCTCGACCCCGCGTGGACCCTGGAAACGGCCACGCGGGCGTTTCCGCGTTCTCCACCCCGAGGTCCGCCGTCCGAGGTCCGTCCGTTGAAGAAGCTCACCGGTCTCTTCCGCTACCGCTCCCATGTCCGGCTCGCCAGCGTTCCGGACGGCGCCGAGGGGCTCGTCGTCGGCGATCTCGCCCGCGATGTCGGCGCCCGCGACGGCCGCCCGGCCCTGCTCGTCGTCTGCCGCGACGGGGTGCGCATGCAGCGGCTCGAGGCCGCCCTCGCCTTCTTCGCTCCGGACGTCCACGTCCTCACCCTCCCCTCCTGGGATTGCCGCCCCTACGACCGCGTCTCGCCCAACTCGGTGGTCGTCGCCCGGCGCATGACGACGCTGTCGCACCTCGCCACGCCGCGCGAGCGGACGAAGCCGGTCGTCGTGCTGACCACCGTCAACGCCGCCACCCAGCGCCTACCGGCCCGCGACGTCGTCGCCGGCGAGACCTTCTCGGCCGTCGCCGGCGGCCGCGCCGAGATGGGCGATCTGGTCAAGTGGTTGGAGAACAACGGCTTCGAGCGCACCGCCACGGTCCGCGACACCGGCGAATACGCGGTGCGCGGCGGCATCCTCGATCTCTTCGCGCCGGGCACCGAGGCGCCCGTCCGCCTCGACTTCTTCGGCGACGAACTCGAGCAGATCCGCCGCTTCGACCCCGAGACCCAGCGCACCACCGGCCAGCTGAAGCGCCTCGAATGGGTGCCGATGTCGGAGGTCACCCTCACCCCCGAGGTCGTCGCCCGCTTCCGCCGCAACTACGTCACCACCTTCGGCGCCACCACCCGCGACGACGCGCTCTATTCGGCCATCTCCGACGGCCGCCGCTACGCCGGCCTGGAGCATTGGCTGCCGCTCTTCCACGAGCGCCTCGAGACCCTCTTCGACTACGTCGGCGACGCCCGCATCATCCTCGACCACCACGTCGACGACGCCTTCGCCGAGCGCCTTTCCGACGTGAAGGACCACTACGACGCCCGGCGCGAGGCGATGGACGAAGCGGCGTCGGGCACCGTCCCCTACAAGCCGCTGGAGCCGGCGCGGCTCTTCCTCACCGAGGGCGAGTGGAAATCGCGGCTGGCCGACGCCAAGACCGTCCGCCTCACCCCCTTCGCGCTCCCCGACGACCTCGACGTCGTCGATCTCGGCGGCCGCCAGGGCCGCAGCTTCGCCGCCGAGCGGGCGGCGAGCGAGGGCAACGTCTTCGACGCCGCCGTCGGCCACATCGCCGAGCTGCGCGCCGGCCCGCGCCGGGTGATCGTCGCCGCGTGGTCCGACGGCGCCCTCGACCGCCTGCGCCAAGTGCTCGGCGACCACGGCCTCGGCCGGGTGAAGCCGCTGGCCAGCTGGCCGCAGGCCGGCCTGATGGAGAAGGGCGAGGTCGGCCTCGCCGTCCTCGGGCTGGAGAGCGGCTTCGAGATCGAGGATCTCGCCGTCGTCGCCGAGCAGGACATTCTCGGCGACCGCCTGATCCGGGCGAAGCGCAAGCATTCCAAGGGCTCGGACTTCATCAAGGAGGTCGCCGGCCTCGCCGAGGGCGATCTCGTCGTCCACGTCGATCACGGCATCGGCCGCTTCATCGGCCTGAAGACCATCACCGCCGCCGGCGCTCCGCACGATTGCCTCGAGCTGCAATACCAGGGCGGCGACAAGCTCTATCTGCCGGTCGAGAACATCGAGCTGCTCTCCCGCTACGGCTCGGCCGACGAGGACGACTCGGTTCTCGACAAGCTCGGCGGCGTCGCCTGGGGGATGCGCAAGGCGCGGATGAAGAAGCGCATCCGCGAGATCGCGGATCAGCTCATTCGCACCGCCGCGGCGCGCCTGCTCAAGACCGCGCCGAAGTACGTCGCCCCCGAGGGTCTCTACGACGAGTTCCGCGCCCGTTTCCCCTACGAGGAGACCGACGATCAGCTCGCCTCGATCGATGCCGTCTTCGACGACCTCGCCGTCGGCCGGCCGATGGATCGCCTCGTGTGCGGCGACGTCGGCTTCGGCAAGACGGAGGTGGCGCTCAGAGCCGCCTTCGCGGTGGCCGCCTCGGGCAAGCAGGTGGCGGTCGTGGTGCCGACGACGCTGCTCGCCCGCCAGCACTTCCGCACCTTCGCCGAGCGCTTCAAGGGCCTGCCGATCCGCGTCGCCCAGGCCTCGCGGCTGGTCTCGGCCAAGGATCTCGCGGCGGTCCGCAAGGAACTCGCCGACGGCACCCTCGACGTGGTGGTCGGCACCCATGCGCTGCTCGCCAAGGGCATCGACTTCAAGGACCTCGGCCTCCTCATCATCGACGAGGAGCAGCACTTCGGCGTCAAGCACAAGGAGCGGCTGAAGGAGCTGAAGGCCGACGTCCACGTCCTCACCCTGTCGGCCACCCCGATCCCGCGCACGCTCCAGCTGGCGCTGACCGGGGTGCGCGAGCTGTCGATCATCGCCACGCCGCCGGTCGACCGCATGGCGGTGCGCACCTTCGTCTCGCCCTTCGATGCGCTGGTGGTGCGCGACGCGCTCTTGCGCGAGCATTATCGCGGCGGCCAGTCGTTCTACGTCGTCCCCCGGGTCAGCGATCTCGCCGAGCGCAAGGAGTTCCTGGAGCGCGTGGTGCCGGAGGTGAAAGTCGCCGTCGCCCATGGCCAGATGGCGGCGAGCGAGCTGGAAGACGTCATGAACGCCTTCTACGAGGGCAAGTACGACGTGCTCTTGTCGACCACCATCGTCGAGTCCGGCCTCGACATTCCGACCGCCAACACGCTGATCATCCACCGCGCCGACATGTTCGGCCTCGCCCAGCTCTACCAGCTGCGCGGCCGCGTCGGCCGGTCGAAGATCCGCGCCTACGCGCTGTTCACCGTGCCGGCGAAGAAGCCGCTGACCCTGCAGGCCGAACGCCGCCTCAAGGTGCTGCAGTCGCTCGACAATCTCGGCGCCGGCTTCCAACTGGCGAGCCACGACCTCGACATCCGCGGCGCCGGCAACCTGATCGGCGAGGAGCAGTCCGGCCACATCAAGGAGGTCGGCTACGAGCTCTACCAGCACATGCTGGAGGAGGCGGTGGCGGCGCTGAAGTCGGGCGACGAGGCGATGCCGGAGGAGCAGTGGTCGCCGTCGATCACGGTGGGCACGCCGGTCTTGATCCCCGACCACTACGTCGCCGATCTCGGCCTGCGTCTCGGCCTCTACAAGCGCCTGTCGGATCTCTCGACGACGGAGGAGATCGACGGCTTCGGCGCCGAACTCATCGACCGCTTCGGCCCGCTGCCGGAGGAGGTCGAGCACCTCCTCAAGATCGTCTACATCAAGTCGCTGTGCCGCCGCGCCAACGTCGAGAAGATCGAGGCGGGTCCGAAGGGCGTGGTCATCGCCTTCCGCAACGCCTCCTTCGCCAATCCGGCCGGCCTCGTCCGCTTCATCGGCGAACAGGGCTCGCTCGCCAAGATCCGCCCGGATCAGAAGATCGTGCTCACCCGCGACTGGCCCGACCCGCTCGACCGGCTCAAGGGCGCCGCGGTGGTCCTGACCCAGCTGGTGCGCATCGCCGAGCGCAAGGAGGACGGGCCGCTGACGCTCTCGGCCGGGATGATCGAGCAGCCCGAGACCAAGAAGCTCAAGCTCGCCCCAACCCCACCGCCGCCGCCCCCGCCGCAGAAGAAGCTCGGCCGCTACCCGAGCCTCCAGAGCCTCGGGAGAGACAAGAAGCCGCCGGGTGGGGGGTGGAGGAGGTGAGAGGCGTCGCGCGCGTCCTCGCCGGGCTCGACCCGGCGACCCACGAGGCCCGCCCCCGGAAGTATCGACCTTCTGCGAAGCGATTCTGTTTCGAAGGTCGGCGCCCCAAGGTCCCCTCCCCCCTTGTGGGGGAGGGACAGGGAGAGGGGTCCGCGGCCTCTCCTCGGGCTCCCATGCTCGCGGATGATCCCCACACCCCTCTCTCTGTCTCTCCCCCACAAGGGGGGAGAGGACCGGATGCGAGCGTCATCGGAAATCTGGCTCCGATACGAGTCGGGATTTCGTGAATGCAGCATGAGGCCTCGCGACGCGGGGAAGCGCCGCTGGGTTGCCGTGTCGAGCCCGGCCATGACGGCGTGGAGAGGTCTTCGGCGATGAGGAAGTCGATCGCGCCGCGTGATCGCAGTCGGTCGGCCGGTGCATTTCACTCGCGTTCGATGCACCCTACGGCTCCCTGCACCCCAAAAACCCCGCCCCCTCACTTCGTCTGGTGCGTGAAGGCGTGCATCGCCTGCCACACCGGGCGGTCGTGGATCGGGTCGACCTCTTCGGTGCCGACGATCCAGGCGAAGAGTTCGCGGTCGGAGACGTCGAGGAGTTCCTCGAAATCGGCGAGATCGGCCTCGCTCAGGCCCGCGATGTGCGCGTCGGCGAAGCGGCCCATGACGAAGTCCATCTCCTTGGTGCCGCGATGCCAGGCGCGGTAGAGAGCCTTCTTGCGCCGTGCATCGAGCCCGTCCGAGGAAAGCGTCGTGGCCATCGCGAGAACTCCGTGGGTTCGTCCGGCGCCGTTCTAGAGCATTTCGCCGCGCCGCGACACCCGCCGATCACCGAAAACGCGAACGGCCGGCGGAGTGCGCCGGCCGTCGGGAAATCAGTGAGAGGCGGCGCTCAGCGCACGCAGCTCTCGTAGGCCTCGGTGGTGGCGGTGTAGAGCTCGTCGGGGATGGCGCGATCGGACGAGATCTTGGCGACCTCCTCCGGCTTGATCGGCTTCATCGCCTTGAACGAGGCGCACTGGCAGGCGTCGACCACCTTCTCCTTCTTCGCCCCTTCCTTCGCCGCCTCGGCATAGACGCAGGTGTCGAGCAGGGCGCGGCGGACGAGATCGCGGTTGATCTCCTTGTCCGGGATCGCCTGGGCCGAGGCGACACCGGCGATCGTGAGAGCGAAACCGGCGCTCGCCAGGATCGAGACGGCGCGGCGGAGGACGGCGGCGGACATGGCATTCTCCAGAACGGCTGTGCGGCGCGGCGGACGGCCGGCGCGGGAAACGGAATGCCAGTCCGTAACCCGCCGCGCCCCCCCGGCTCAAGTGGCGCTGCCGCCACGGTCCCCATTTTTCGTCGCCGCGATGCCGACGCGACTGTCGTGGAAGGCCGGCCCGCCGTAGGGCGCCGACGGATCGTCGCCGGTCAGCGTGTTGATGCCGCGCCCGTCCCGGTGCGCCGAGTTGGGGAAGAGCCCCTCGGCGATCACCACGCCGCGCTGCACCCCGTCGAAGGCCTCCGCCCGCGAGATCACCGCGCCGCGCGCGTTGAAGAGCCGGATCTCCTCACCGTCGGCGATGGAGAGCGTCGCGAGATCGTCCGGATGGATCTTCACCCGCGGCTCGCGCTCCCGCGCCATCGAGGTGGCAGTCTCGGCGAAGGACGAGTTGAGGAAGTTCCGCGCCGGCGGCGTCACCAGCTTGAAGGGGTGCGCCGCGTCCGGCTCCTCGGTCACCGCCCAGTGATCCGGCAGCCGCGGCAGCTCCGCCCACGGCCCCATCGGCCCGTTGTTGTCGGCCGCGATCTCCGTCCACGCCGGAGCGAAGCGGAAGCGTCCGTCGGGATGGCCGAAACCGTCGAGGAAATGCGCCCGCTCGAACGGCGGCTGGCAGTCGATCGCCGGATGCTCGACGTGAGCGTCGAAGCCGCCGTGCCCGGCCGAGCGCAGCATGTGGTCGACATGCTGGCGCGCCGTCATCTCGAAACCCGGATGCGACGCCCCGAGCCGCCGCGCCAGATCGCAGATGACGCCGTGGTTCTCGCGCGCCTCCCCCGGCGGCTCGATCAGCTTCGGCCCGACGAGCAGATACTGGTTGCCGCCGCCGCGATAGAGGTCGTCGTGCTCGAGGAAGGTCGTCGCCGGCAGCACGATGTCGGCCATCTTCGCCGTGTCGGTCAGGAACTGCTCGTGCACCGCGACGAAGAGATCCTCGCGGGCGAAACCGGCGCGGACCCTCTCCTGATCCGGCGCCACCACCATCGGGTTGGTGTTCTGGATCAGCATCGCCGTCACCGGCCCGCCGCCCTCGAGCGCTTCCCGCTCCCCGGTCAGCACCGCGCCGATGCGACTCTGGTCGAGCCGCCGAACCGTCGGATCGCGCAGCTCCGTGCCCTCGACCAGCGACTTGTCGATCTTGTAGATCGCCCCGTTGTTGTGGAAGGCCCCGCCCCCCTCGTGGCGCCAGTGCCCGCCGACCACCGGGATCGCACTCGCCGCATGCATCGCGACGGTGCCGTTGCGCTGGCGCGAGAAGCCATAGCCGAGGCGGAAGAAGGTCTTGGGCGTGGTGCCGATCGCCCGGGCGAAGGCCTCGATCTCTTGCGTCCCCAGCCCGGTGATCGCCGCCGCCCATTCCGGCGTCCGCGTGGCGAGATGCGCCTCGAGCTCGGCCGGCACGTCGGAGTACTTCGCCAGATACGCCCGATCGGCGAGCCCGTCGCGGAAGAGCACGTGCATCACCGCACAAGCGAGCGCCGCGTCGGTGCCGGGCCTGAGGATGAGCCCGATGTCCGCCTGCTCCATCGTCGGGGTGCGGTAGACGTCGACGACGGCGATCTTCGCCCCCCGCTCCTTCCGCGCCCGGACGGCGTGGGTCATGACGTTGACCTGGGTCGCGACCGGGTTGGTCCCCCAGATCACGACGAGATCGGACTTCGCCATCTCGCGCGGATCGGCGCCGGTCAGCCGTCCGGTGCCGGCGATCCAGCCGGTCCAGGCGAGATTGGTGCAGATTGTCGAGAACTGCTCGGAATACTTCTTGGCGTAGCGCAGCCGGTGGATGCCGTCGCGCTGCACCTGCCCCATGGTGCCGGCATAGTAGTAGGGCCACACCGCCTCAGCCCCATGGCGCGCCTCGGCCGCGAGGAAGGCCTCCGCGATGCGGTCGAGCGCCTCGTCCCACGAGATCTCGCGGAACTGGCCGGACCCCTTCGGCCCCGAGCGGGCGAGCGGCTTCAGCAGTCGGTCCGGCGAATGCACCCGCTCGGCGTAACGCGCCACCTTGGCGCAGATCACCCCGGCCGTATACGAGTTCTCGGTCGAGCCGCGCACCCGCCCGATGGTGCGGTCGTCGAGGACCTCCACTTCGAGAGAGCAGGTCGACGGGCAGTCGTGCGGACAGGTGGTGCGGCGGGTGGCGACCGGGGTCGGGCGGTTCATCGGGATCCTCGCGGCGTCGGGGGGCCGATGATGCCGCAAACCGCTCTGCCCGGCGAGACGCCGGACCGATCCGCAGCGATGAAATTCCCCGATCGATCCGATCGCGCGCCCTGATCGATCGCCCTCACCGCCCGCCCGAAAACTTCGGCAGGAACGGAATGTCGTCGAGCCCGAGGCCCGAATTCAGCAGCCCGACGATGCCGGCGAGCACGATCGCCGCGACCACCGTGGTGATGCCGGCCTTGAGCAAGAGATCCGGTCGCGCCGGCGCCGAGGCCGGCGTCCCCGGCACGACGTCCCCCGCCTCGCCCTGGGTGCGCACCCCGAGTGGCAGCACGGCGAAGAGGCAGATCCACCAGATCACGAAATACATCGCGATCAACGTACCGATCTTCATGGGACCTCGGCTGAAACGAGACGGGCGCCGGCTCGGCGCCGACGCCCATCGTGGACCGCGGGGCTCGCCCCCCGCAAGGGGGCGCGAGCTCAGATCTGCTCGAGCTCGACCAGCGTGCCGCAGAAGTCCTTCGGGTGCAGGAACAGCACCGGCTTGCCGTGGGCGCCGATCTTCGGCTCGCCCGAACCGAGGACACGGGCGCCCTCAGCCTTGAGCTTGTCGCGCGCCGCGATGATGTCCTCGACCTCGTAGCAGACGTGATGGATGCCGCCGCTGGCGTTCTTCTCCAGGAAGCCGGCGATGGTCGACGCCTCGCCCAGCGGCTCGAGCAGCTCGACCTTGGTGTTCGGCAACTCGACGAAGACGACGGTCACGCCGTGGGCCGGCTGCGGCAGCGGCTCGGACACCTTGGCGCCGAGCGTATCGCGATAGATCGCGGTGGCCGCCGCGAGATCCTTGACCGCGATGGCGACGTGATTGAGACGACCGATCATGAGGCTTCTCCTCGCAGGAACCCTGAACTCGCGACGTTGATTAGTCCGGTGAGGCGGCCCGGGCAATCCCGACGACCACCCTCGTTGGTCTTACTTAGACGACGGTGATCAGCACCTCGACGATCGGCTTCTTACCCCAGCGCTCGTTGACCGCGCCTCGCACTGCCCGCTTGACCGCGTCGCGCACCGTCTCGATGTCCTTCCGCCGCGCCTTGGGCAGCCCCTCGAGGGTGTTGGCGGCGGCGATCTCCACCGTGTCGCGGAAGGTCCGGCCGCGTTCGTCCTCCTCCGGCAGGCCGATCACCGCCACCTCGGGCTCGGCCAGCGACGTCCCTTTGGCGTCGATCACCAGCGACACCGCCACCACGCCGGCGAACGACGCCTTGCGCCTCTGCCCGGCGCCCGACTTCTCCGGCTCCATCACCAACTTGCCGTCGCGGAACAGCCGCCCGGTGAAGACCTCGTCGACCTCCGCGACCGGCCCCGGCGCCAGCCGCAACATCTTGCCGTTCCAGGCGTGGCCGATCTCCTTCACCCCCATCGAGCGGGCGAATTCGGCATGGACCGAGAGATGCAACGCCTCGCCGTGCACCGGCACCGCCACCTCCGGCCGCACCGCCTCGTAGAGCCGCGCCATCTCGCCGCGCCGCGGATGGCCGGAGACGTGCACCAGCGCGTCGCGGTCGGTGATGATCTTCACCCCGGCCCTGGCCAGCGCGTTCTGGATGGCGTTGACCGACTTCTCGTTGCCCGGAATGGTCCGCGACGAGAAGATCAGCTGATCGCCCGCCGACATGGCGATGTGGCGGTGATCGCCCTGGGCGATCCGCGCCAGCGCCGCCCGCGATTCGCCCTGGCTGCCGGTGAGCAGCGCCACCACCTTGTCGCGCGGCAGGTAGCCATAGGCCTCCTGATCGAGGAAGTCCGGCAGCCCGTCGAGATAGCCGAGCTCCTTGGCGACGTCGATCGCCCGGCGCATCGACCGCCCGAGCACCACGACGTTGCGCTCGGCGGCGAGCGCCGCTTCCGCGACCGCCCTGACCCGCCCGACGTTGGAAGCGAAGGTCGTCACGCCCACCCGCCCCGGCGCCTTCGCCACCAGCTCGGTCAGCGTCGCCGCGACCTCGCTCTCCGACGGGCTCGATCCATCACGCAGCACGTTGGTCGAATCGGAGATCAGCGCCCGGACGCCCTGATCGCCCAACTGGCGGAACCGGTCGAAATCGGTCGCCCAGCCGAGCACCGGCGTCTCGTCGACCTTCCAGTCGCCGGTGTGGATCACCGTGCCGAGCGGCGTGGTGATGGCGAGCGACACGGCCTCGGGGATCGAATGGGCGACCGCGATCGCCTCGACTTCGAAGGGACCGAGTTTCAACGTGTCGCCGGCGGTGAAGCGCGTCACCAGGATTTCCGGCGCCCCCGATTCCCCCACCGCCTTGGCCTCGAGCAGCCCGGCCGCGAAGGGCGTCATGTGCACCGGCACCTTCAGCTTCGGCCACAGCTCGAGCAGCGCGCCGAAATGGTCCTCGTGGGCATGGGTGATGACGATGCCGACGAGGTTCCGGCGCTCCTCCTCGGCGAAACGCACGTCGGGGAAGATGATCTCCACCCCCGGCTCGTCGAACTCGGAGGCGAAGGTGATGCCGCAGTCGACCATCAGCCACTGCCGGTCGTCCTCCGGGCCGAAGCCGTAGAGGGCGAGGTTCATGCCGATCTCGCCGACGCCGCCGAGCGGCAGGAAAACCAGTTCGTCGCCCTTGCGGGTCCGCTTCACCATCGTTCACTCCGTCCCCGCGCTCGCGGGGAAGAACACGTCGCCGGCCGAGATGGCCTTCCGCGTCCCGTCCTCACATCTCAGAACCAGGCGTCCGGTGTCGTCGATCGCCTCGAAGACACCCTTCTCCTCACGGTCGATCAGCCGTACCCGGATCCGCCCGCCGATGCCACCGGCATGCGCCAGCCACTCGGCCCGCACCGCCGCGAACCCGCGGCCGCCGTCCCAGAGCGCCACCACCTCGGCGAAGGCGGTCGTGAGATCCTCGAACAACACCTCGGGAAAGACGTTCGCCCCACAGGCGAGCAGGCTGGTCGCCACCGTCTCGGTGCCGCCCGGCGCCCGACTGCAGTTGATGCCGATACCGACCGCCACGGCGTTCCGCCCGTCGGGAAGCCGGGTCGACTCGAGCAGAATGCCGGCGGCCTTGGCGCCGTCGACCAGAAGGTCGTTCGGCCACTTGATCTTCACCCGCCCGTCGCCGCCCGCGACCTGCGTCGCCACCGCCCGCTGCGCCGCGACGACCGCGACGAACGGCAGCTCGGCCAACCGCATCGGCTCGCACGGATCGATCAGCAGCGCCGTGGCGTAGAGATTGCCGCTCTCCGACACCCAGACACGACCGCGCCGACCGCGACCCGAGGTCTGCCGGTCGGCGACGATCCAGAGGTTTCCGGCATCCCCGGCGCGAGCCCGATCGAGCGCCGCGTCGTTTGTCGAGGGTAGCGCGGCGAAGCGCTCCACCCGGAAAGAGCGCCCGACCGCGGCGGCCGAGGACCGGCCGCCGGTCGATGCATCCGCCATCAGAAGAACGTCTTGGCGGCGGCGGCGGCGGCGGCGGTGATGCCGTTGCCGGCGAAGACGAAGACCAGCACGAACAGGCTCGCCAGCGCGAACACCACCTTCTGCTCGATCGACGGCCGATCGAGAGCGACCGCCGGCTCGTCGAAGTAGATCACCTTGATGATCCGGATGTAGTAGAAGGCACCCACCACGCTCGCCAACACGCCGAGCACGGCGAGCATGTAGAGCTTGGCCTCGACCGCCGCCATGAAGACGTAGAGCTTGCCGAAGAAGCCGGCGAGCGGCGGAATGCCGGCGAGGCTGAACAGCAGCATCGACAGGCCGAAGGCGGCGAGCGGCTGCGACCGCGACAGGCCGGCGAGATCGGAGATGTCCTCGACCGCCTTGCCGTCGCGCCGCATCGACAGGATCAGCGCGAAGGTGCCGAGCGTCGTCACCAGATAGATGGCGAGATAGATCGACACGCCGGCGATGCCCTGCGCCGTCCCGGCGGCGAGACCGACCAGGGCGTAGCCCATGTGGCCGATCGACGAATAGGCCATCAGGCGCTTGATGTTGGTCTGGCCGATACCGGCGAAGGCACCGAGCGCCATCGAGGCGAAGGCGATGAAGACGATGATCTGCTGCCAGTTGTGACCCGCCGGGCCGAGCGCCTCGGCGACGACGCGGATCACCAGCGCGAAGGCGGCGATCTTCGGCGCACCGGCGAAGAAGGCGGTGACCGGCGTCGGCGCGCCCTCGTAGACGTCCGGCGTCCACATGTGGAACGGCACCGCCGAGATCTTGAAGGCGAGGCCGGCGAGCAGGAAGACCAGGCCGAAGACGAGGCCGACCGAGACGCCGTGCGCCTTCAGATGGGCCGCGATCTCGGGGAAGCCGGTGTGGCCGGTGAAGCCGTAGAGCAGCGAGGCGCCGTAGAGCAGCATGCCCGAGGAGAGCGCGCCGAGAACGAAGTACTTGAGGCCCGCTTCGGTCGACTTCAGGTTGTCGCGATCGATCGAGGCGACGACGTAGAGCGCCAGCGACTGCAGTTCGAGGCCGAGATAGAGCGAGATCAGGTCGTTGGCCGAGATCATCGCCATCATGCCGACCGTCGCCAGGACGAGCAGCACCGGATACTCGAAGCGGGCGTACCGGTCGGTCGCCGCCGGCCGCGCCGACAGCACGATCGCAACCGCCGAACCGATCAGCGCCAGCACCTTCATGAAGGTCGAGAACGGATCGACCACGAAGGCCCCGCCGAAGCCCGACGCGGCCTTCGGGCCGCTCAGCACCAGAACCAGCGCGACGACGACGAACGCCACCGCCCCCCAGGTCACCGCGCCGACCGACTTCTCGCCGACGAAGACGCCGTACATCAGGAGCGCCAGCGCGCCGATCGAGAGCAGGATCTCCGGCATCGCCGGCATCAGATCGAGTGTCATGTCGGACTCTCAGCCCCTGTCGTCACATCATCCCCGCCCGGGCTACCCCGTCGCGGTTCGTCCATCTCGTGGTCGAAGGGAGGGAGACCCCTCCCCTCGCGCGTCTCAGTTCGCCACCAGCGCCGCGACCTTGGCCGCCGCACCGAGCGCCGCCTGGGTCTTGGCGACCAGCGCCTGCACCGACGCTTCGGAGGCGTTCAGCACCGGCGCCGGATAGATGCCGTAGAAGATCGTCACCAGAACCAGCGGGATCACCACGATCCGCTCGCGCCAGTCGAGATCCATGATGCCCGCCAGCGACGGCTTCTCGAGCTTGCCGTTCATCACCCGGGCGAGCAGCCACAGAGCGTAGCCCGCCGACAGGATCACGCCGGTCGCGGCGAACATCGCCACCCAGGTGTTGGCCCGGTAGGCGCCGAGCAGCGTCAGGAACTCGCCGACGAAGCCCGAGGTGCCCGGCAGGCCGACGTTGGCCATGGTGAACACCAGGAACGCCACCGCATACCACGGCATCCGGTTGACGAGACCGCCGTAGGCGGCGATGTCGCGGGTGTGCATCCGGTCATAGATCACGCCGACCGAGAGGAACAGCGCCCCCGACACGAAGCCGTGGCTGACCATCTGGAAGATCGCACCCTGCAGACCGGCGGCATTCAGCGTGAAGATGCCCATGGTCACGTAGCCCATGTGGGCGACCGACGAATAGGCGATCAGCTTCTTGATGTCCTCCTGCGCCAGCGCCACCAGCGAGGTGTAGACGATGGCGACGATCGACAGCGTGAACATCATCGGCTGGAAGTACTCGGACGCCAGCGGGAACATCGGCAGCGAGAAGCGCAGGAAGCCGTAGCCGCCCATCTTCAGGAGGATGCCCGCCAGGATCACCGAGCCCGCCGTCGGCGCCTCGACGTGGGCGTCGGGCAGCCAGGTGTGGACCGGCCACATCGGCATCTTCACCGCGAAGGAGGCGAAGAAGGCGAGGAACGCCCAGGTCTGAAGCGTCGCCGGGAAGTTGTGGGAGAGCAGCGTCGGGATGTCACCCGTGCCGGCCTCGAAGTACATCGCCAGCATGGCGATGAGCATCAGCACCGAACCCAGCAGCGTGTAGAGGAAGAACTTGAACGAGGCGTAGACCCGCCGCGGTCCGCCCCACACGCCGATGATGATGAACATCGGGATGAGGCCGGCCTCGAAGAACACGTAGAAGAGCATCAGATCGAGCGCGGTGAAGACGCCGATCATCAGCGTCTCGAGCACCAGGAACGCGATCATGTACTCCTTCACCCGGTTCTGCACGCTGTCCCAGGAGGCCAGGATGCAGAAGGGCATGAGGAAGGCGGTGAGGATCACGAAGGCGACGGAGATGCCGTCGACACCCATGTGATAGTTGAAGAGACCGCCGAGCCAGCTCGACTTCTCCACCATCTGGAAGCCCGGGTTCGACGGATCGAACCGGCCCCACACCACCAACGAGACGAGGAAGGTCACCACCGTGGTGATCAGCGAGATCACCCGGACGTTGCGCTTCGCCACCTCGTCGTCCCCGCGGACCAGCGCCAGGAAGACGACGCCGACCAGCGGCAGGAACGTGACGATCGTGAGCAGCGGCCAGTTGCCCATCACCGAACTCCCCCGAACATCACATAGGTCACCAGCGCCGCGACACCGATCAGCATGGCGAAGGCATAGTGGTAGACGTAGCCCGACTGCAGCGCGACGACGCGGTTGGTGACGTCGACGACCCGCGCCGACACGCCGTCCGGCCCGAACCCGTCGATGACGCGCCCGTCACCCTCCTTCCACAGGAAGCGGCCGAGCTTCTTCGCCGGGTTCACGAACAGGAAGTCGTAGAGCTCGTCGAAGTACCACTTGTTGAGCAGGAACCGATAGAGACCCGGCACCGCATTGGCGAGCGCTTCCGGAATGCTCGGGTTCATCACGTAGAACACATAGGCCGTGGCGAGACCGATCAGCATCGCGACGAAGGGCGCGAACTTCACCGCCGTCGGCACATGGTGCATGTGGTCGAGCACATGGTTGTTCGCCCCGGTGAACAGCGCGCCCTTCCAGAACTCGCCGTATTCGTGGCCGATGAAGTGCCCGGTGAACACCATGCCGGCGAGCACCGCACCGGTGGCGAGCACCATCAGCGGCACGGTCATCACCGCCGGGCTCTCGTGGACGTGATCCATCACTTCCTTCGAGGCGCGCGGAGCGCCCCAGAAGGTCTTGAAGATCAGCCGCCAGGAGTAGAACGAGGTGAACAGCGCCGCGATCACCAGGAGGCCGAAGGCGAGCCCGGCGAAGACGTTCTCACCCGCATAGGCCGCTTCGATGATCGCGTCCTTCGAGTTGTAGCCGGCGAAGCCGAAGGGCGTGCCCGGAATGCCGACGCCGGTCAGCGCCAGCGTGCCGACGATCATCATCAGATACGTCAGCTTGATGTGGCTCTTCAGCCCGCCCATGTTGCGGATGTCCTGCTCGCCCGAGACGGCGTGGATCACCGAGCCGGCACCGAGGAACAGGAGCGCCTTGAAGAAGGCGTGGGTGAAGAGGTGGAAGATGCCCGGGCCGTAGGCGCCGACGCCGAGGCCGACGAACATGTAGCCGAGCTGCGAGCAGGTCGAATAGGCGATCACCCGCTTGATGTCGTTCTGGACGAGACCGACGGTCGCGGCGAAGAAGGCGGTGAGCGCCCCGACCAGCGTCACCACGGTCAGCGCCGTCTGCGACTGCTCGAACAGCGGCGACAGGCGCGCCACCATGAAGACGCCGGCAGTGACCATGGTCGCGGCATGGATGAGGGCGGAGACCGGGGTCGGGCCCTCCATCGCGTCCGGCAACCAGGTGTGGAGCAGGAACTGCGCCGACTTGCCCATCGCGCCGAGGAACAGCAGGAGACAGAGCGTCGTCATCGCGTCGACATGCAGCCCCAAGAAGACGATCTCCTTGCCCTTCATCGAGCCGGCCGAGGCGAAGATCGTGTCGTAGTCGATCGTGCCGAACAGCCAGAACACCCCGAAGATGCCGAGGATGAAGCCGAAGTCGCCGACGCGGTTGACGACGAAGGCCTTGATCGCCGCGGCATTGGCCGAGGGCTTCTGGAACCAGAAGCCGATCAGCAGGTAGGAGGCGAGACCGACGCCCTCCCAGCCGAAGAACATCTGCACCAGATTGTCGGAGGTCACCAGCATCAGCATGGCGAAGGTGAACAGCGACAGATAGGCGAAGAAGCGCGGCCGGTCCGGATCGTGGCTCATGTAGCCGATCGAATAGACGTGGACGACCGCCGAGACGGTGTTGACCACAACCAGCATCACCGCGGTCAGCGTGTCGACGCGGATCGACCAGTCGATCGCGAGACCGGCAGTGTGGATCCACGGCAGCAGCTGGACCTTGATCGCGCCGGCCTGATGACCGTAGCCGACCTGGAAGAACGCCACCCAGGAGAGCGCCGCCGCCAGGATCAGGAAGCCCGAGGTGACGAGCTCCGCCGCCCGCGAGAACGGCTTCTCCGGATGATGGTCGCCGTGGCCGTGACCGTGGTCGTCGGCATGCGCGTCGTGGCCGTGGCCATGGTCGTCGTGACCATGTCCATGCCCGTGCCCGAGGTTGGCCGCCCCCATCGGCGCCACCGCGTGCGGGAACAGCGTCATCGCGCCGGCGATGAGGAAGCCGAGGAGAGGGAGAAAGACGATCGCCGTGAACATGAGACCGCTCACCCCTTCATCACGTTGATGTCTTCCACCGCGATCGAGCCGCGGTTGCGGAAGAAGACGACCAGGATCGCCAGACCGATGGCGGCTTCCGCCGCCGCGACGGTGAGGACCAGCATGGCGAAGATCTGCCCGACGAGGTCACCCAGCGCAGTGGAGAAGGCCACGAAGTTGATGTTGACGGCGAGAAGGATCAGCTCGACCGACATCAGGATGACGATGACGTTCTTCCTGTTGAGGAAGATGCCGAACACCCCCAGCGTGAACAGGATCGCGGCCACCGAGAGGTAGTGCGACAAGCCGATTTCCATGTCTTCCCCCGTCTTGCCCGAGGTACCACGTTTTCCGAGGTTCCCCTCGACCGACACCCACGACGGCCTCCGCCGCGGATCGGACCGGCCGGCGAACCGGCCCGCCCTCTCAGATTCCCTTACCCGTCTCGACCTTGACGATCTCGATCGAGGTCGCGGGTCCCCGCGCCACCTGCTCCGAGATGTCCTGCCGCTTGACGAAGGGCTTGTGGCGAAGCGTCAGCACGATCGCGCCGATCATCGCCACCAGGAGGACGAGACCCGCCCCCTGGAAGAAGTAGACGTACTTGGTGTACAGCACCTGCCCGATCGCCTCGACGTTGCCGGCGCCGGCGGTATAGGGCACCGCCCCCTTGCCGATCATCCCCGGATCGATCGCCCATCCGCCGAGCACCATCAGGAGTTCGGCGAGCAGCACCAGCCCGATCACCGAGCCGATCGGCAGATACTGCAGGAACCCTTCGCGCAGCTCGAGGAAGTCGACGTCGAGCATCATCACGACGAAGAGGAACAGCACCGCCACCGCGCCGACGTAGACGATGACCAGCAGCATCGCCAGGAACTCGGCGCCCATCAGCACGAAGAGCCCCGCCGCGTTGAAGAAGGCGAGGATCAGGAACAGCACCGAATGCACCGGGTTGCGCGCCGAGATCACCATGAAGGCCGACCCGACCGTCATCGCCGCGAAGAGATAGAAGAAGAGGGCTTTCAGGATCATCGGTCATCCCCGACGGCCGTGGGCGGGCGAACCCGCCGGACCGGTTCTCAGCGGTAGGGCGCGTCCATTTCGATGTTGCGAGCGATCTCGCGCTCCCAGCGTTCGCCGTTCGCCAGCAGCTTCGCCTTGTCGTAGTAGAGTTCCTCGCGCGTCTCGGTGGCGAACTCGAAGTTCGGTCCCTCGACGATGGCATCGACCGGGCAGGCCTCCTGGCAGAAGCCGCAGTAGATGCACTTCACCATGTCGATGTCGTAGCGCGTGGTGCGCCGCGTCTGGTCGTTGCCGCGCGGCGCCGCCTCGATGACGATCGCCTGCGCCGGGCAGATGGCCTCGCACAGCTTGCAGGCAATGCAGCGTTCCTCGCCGTTGGGATAGCGGCGCAGTGCGTGCTCGCCGCGGAAGCGCGGCGAGATCGGCCCCTTCTCGAAGGGGTAGTTCAACGTCGCCTTGGGCGCGAAGAAATAGCGCATCGACAGGAAGAACGCCGATACGAACTCCTTCAGGAACAAGGACTTTGCCGCCCGGTCGAGTCTCATCTTCCATCCGCTCCCACATCCCCGGTCGCCCGGGGGGCCGCGTGTCTCACGGCCTCGTCAGCCCGCCATCGCCACGCCGAACCAGTAGCCCAGTCCGGCGAAGACCAATGCGTTGACCACGAAGGCCACCTTCAGGACCGTCTCCAGGGTCTCCGCTCGGCGGATCACCCCGGAGGAGCCGGCCCTCTTGTCCCAGGCCCGTCGCAACAGCATCGCGACGAAGCCGAAATCGATGACCCCGATCACCAGCCCGAACAGGGCTCCGACGAGGCCGACGAGAGACAGTTCCATCGTGTCTCTCCTCTCGCTCGCAGGCTCAGGGCGCCCAGCCCATCACCTGCAGCACCGCGGCGACGATCACCACCATGCCGAGCGACATCGGCAGGAACACCTTCCACCCGAGACGCATCAACTGGTCGTAGCGGTAGCGCGGCACCATCGCCTTCGCCATGGCGAACATGAAGAAGACGGCCAGCGACTTCAGCGTGAACCAGACGATGCCCGGCACCCAGGTGAAGGGCGCGAAGTCGAACGGCGGCAGCCATCCACCCAGGAACAGGATCGTCGTCATGGCGCACTGCACGGTGATCGCCACGTACTCCGACAGCATGAACACCATGTAGGGCGTCGAGCCGTACTCGACCATGAAGCCCGCGACCAGCTCCGATTCCGCTTCCGCCAGATCGAACGGCGGGCGGTTCGTCTCGGCCAGCGCCGAGATGAAGAACACCACGAACATCGGGAACAGCGGCAGCCAGTACCAGTTCAGGAAGGTCGCCCACGGGATGCCCAGCTTGGCGGCGAGCCCGTGATCGGCCTGATAGCGGACGATCTCCATCAGGTTCAGCGAGCCGACGCAGAGCAGCACGGTGATGATGACGAAGCCGATCGAGACCTCGTAGCTGACCATCTGCGCCGCCGAGCGCAGCGCCGACAGGAACGGATACTTCGAGTTCGACGCCCAGCCGCCCATGATCGTGCCGTAGACGCCGAGCGACGACAGCGCCAGCACGTAGAGCACGCCCACCGAGATGTTCGACACCGCCCAGCCGTCGGCGACCGGGATCACCGCCCAGGCACCCAGCGCCACCGTCGCCGAGACGAGCGGGGCCAAGAGGAAGATGCCCTTGTTGGCCGAAGCCGGGATCGTCGGCTCCTTGAACACGAACTTCAGCATGTCGGCGAAGGACTGGAACAGTCCCCACGGGCCGACGACGTTGGGGCCGCGCCGCATCTGCACCGCCGCCCAGATCTTGCGGTCGGCGTAGAGGATGTAGGCGATGAGCACCAGGAGAACGACCATCAGCAGCAGCGACTGCGCCGCGATGATGATGAGAGGCCAGAGATAGTCGGCCCAGAACCACGCCATCACGCTCTCCCCCTCATTCCGCCGCCGCGGCGAACCGCGTCGCCGCGAGCTTGGAACACTCGGCCATGATCGCCGAGGCCCGCGCGATCGGATTGGTCAGATAGAAGTCCTTCACCGGCGAGACGAAGTCGGCTCCGCCCAGCGCCCCGCCCGCCGAAGCGGCGAGCTTGGCGACGTCTTCATGGCTGCCGCCCGCGATCTCGTCGACCCCGGCGTAAGTCGGATGCGCCGCTTCGAGCGCCGCGCGCAACTGCATCAGGCTGTCGAACGGCAGCGTCTTACCGACCAGTGCCGACAGCGCGCGGATCACCGCCCAGTCCTCGCGGGCCTCACCCACCGGGAAGGCGGCACGCGCGCCGACCTGCACCCGGCCCTCGGTGTTCACCCAGGTGCCGGACTTCTCGGTATAGGCCGCACCCGGCAGGATCACGTCGGCGCGATGGGCGCCGGCATCGCCGTGGGTGCCGAGATAGGCGACGAAGGCAGCGCCGAGCTTCGACGTGTCGATCTCGTCGGCGCCGATGAGGATCAGCGTCTCGATCGCGCCCGAGGCGCAACCGGCGAGGATCTCGCGGGTCGAGAGCCCACCCTCGCCCGGCACCACGCCGAGATCGAGCGCCGCCACCCGGCTCGCCGCGGTGTGCAGCACCGAGAAGCCGTTCCACTCGGGGCTCGCCGCGCCGACCTCGACCGCCAGCTTCGCCGCGGCCGCGACGATTGCCGCGCCGTCCTCGCGGGCGGTGACGGCGTTGCCGACCAGGATCAGCGGCTTCGAGGCCTTCTTCAGCACCTCGAGGAAGCCGTTGTTGCCGGAAGCGAGATTGGCGAGCGCGTTCGGACCCTCGCCGAGGAAGTTGTAGGCGTAGGTGAGGTCGGCCTCGTCGCCGATCACGCCGATCGGGAAGCCGCCCTTGCGCCAGCGCTTGCGGATCCGCGCGTTGAGCACCGGCGCCTCGAGCCGCGGGTTCGACCCGACGATCAGCAGCGCGTCGGCCTGCTCGATGCCGGCGATCGTCGCGTTGAAGAGGTAGGAGCCGCGCCCCGCCTTGCCGTCGAGACAGGAGCCGTCGGCGCGAGCGTCGATGTTGGCGATGCCCATCGCATCGGCCAGCGCCTTGATCGCGTAGAGCTCTTCGGCCGAAGCGAGATCACCGACGACGATGCCGACCTTGCTCGGCTCGGTCGCCTTCAGCTTGGCCGCGACGGCGCCGAGCGCCTCGCCCCAGGAGGCCGGCATGTGGCGCAGATGATGATGGCTGTCCATCGCGCGCAGATACGGGCGATCCAAACGCTGGGTCTTGAGCCCGTCGACCACGTGGCGGGTCTTGTCGGAGATCCACTCCTCGTTCACGTCCTCGTTGAGACGCGGCAGGATGCGGACCACCTCGCGACCGCGCACGTCGACGCGGATGTTGGAGCCGACCGCGTCCATCACGTCGACGGTCTCGGTCTTGGAGAGCTCCCAGGGACGGGCCTTGAACTCGTAGGGCCGCGAGGTCAGCGCGCCGACCGGGCACAGATCGACGACGTTGCCCTGCAGCTCGCTCGCCATCGCGGCGCCGAGATAGGTGGTGATCTCGACGTCCTCGCCGCGCGAGATCAGGCCGAGATCGCCGACGCCGGCGACTTCCGCGGTGAAGCGGACGCAGCGCGTGCACTGGATGCAGCGCGTCATCACCGTCTTGACCAGCGGACCGATGTCCTTGTCCTCGACGGCGCGCTTGTTCTCGGCGAAGCGCGAGGTGTCGACGCCGTAGGCCATCGCCTGATCCTGCAGATCGCACTCGCCGCCCTGATCGCAGATCGGGCAGTCGAGCGGATGGTTGATCAGCAGGAATTCCATCACGCCTTCGCGGGCGCGCTTCACCATCGGGGTGTTGGTGAACACCTCCGGCGGTTCGCCGTTCGGGCCCGGACGCAGATCCTTGACCGACATCGCGCAGGAGGCCTGCGGCTTCGGCGGCCCGCCCTTCACCTCGACCAGACACATGCGGCAGTTGCCGGCGACCGACAGGCGCTCGTGGAAGCAGAAGCGCGGAACCTCGGCGCCGGCCGCTTCACAGGCCTGCAGAAGCGTCGCTTCCGGAGCGACGTCGATCTCGTTGCCGTCGATCT
>ERZ1645187.360-NODE-360-length-44615-cov-7.247060_pt1 | contig 44615 bp, 44 predicted proteins | sample MGYA00575352_ERZ1645187 | MGnify/ENA primary metagenome ERZ1645187 (study PRJEB40837, sample SAMN11349314) | freshwater sediment metagenome | isolation source: river sediment | host: Sediment | place: India: Wazaribad , New Delhi | collected 2017-02-21 ... | reverse complement strand
TCAGCAGAATGGAGATGAAGGACAGCGCGGCGATCTGGTCCATCGCGCCCGAAGTCAGCAGCGACACCATCAGCGAACCGATCACTTCCGTGCCCGCGCTCATCAGGTAGACGCCGGTAGCGTATTCACGCAGGAACACGATCATGATCATGGCCCAGGCCCCGGCGAGACCGGGCTTGACCAGCGGGATCACAACATCGCGCCATCCGCGATAGACGCTCGCACCTGTGATGCGTGCGCTCTCCTCCAGTTCCGGCGCCACCTGAAGCAGCGTCGACTGGATGATCCTGAGGCCATAGGAGAGGCCCACGATGATGTAGGCGATCAGCAAACTGATGAGGGTCGGCCGCAGTGGCTTGAGGATCGGCACGAACAGGAACAGCCAGAAGAACGCCAGACCGACGATCAGCCCCGGCAGGGCGCGCGGAATCAGCACCGAATAATCGAGCAGCGTGCCGCTTCTGCCGGTATTGCGGTGCCCGGCAAGGCCGATGGCGAGATAGACCAGAACCGCCAGCGCGCCGCCGAGCCCTGCGAGAAGGATCGTGTTGAGAATCGAACGCGAGAGTGCCGGCAGGTCGAATACAGTACGGAAATGATCGAGGGTCAGATGATCGAGCAGATTCACCCCCTGCCCCCAGTCGCTGACAAAGGAGCGGAGCACCACACCACCGACAGGAAACACCACCGAGATCAGCATCCACAGCCCGATCAGCGAGAGGGCGATCCCCTGCCCTGCCGGCCCGAGGCGCAGCGGATTGGCGCGGGCGCCCTTGCCGCCGACAGCCGCGAAGCGGCGCGCATGGCGCAGCAGCCGGCGCTGGATGAACACCAGCGGCAATGTGATCAGGATCAGGAACACCGTGACCGCCGCCATCACCTGATAGGTCGGCGTGCCGAAGATCGTGTTGACCTTGTAGATATAGGTCGTCAGCACCAGAATGCCGTTGGGATCGCCCAGGACCAGCGGAATGCCAAAGGTCTCGAAGCCGAGCAGCAGATTCAGCGCTGCCGAAAAGATCATCGCCGGCAGAACCATCGGCAGCGTCACATCCAGTGACACGCGCCAGATGCTTGCGCCCGCCGTTCGCGCCGCTTCCTCAAGGTCGGAGGGCAGCCGCCGCATGGCGGAGGCGACGTAGAGATAGACCGTCGGCACATGGGCGAGACCAGCGATCAGGATAATGCCCGGCAGGGAATAGATGTTCCAGAACGCAGGTCCGAACAGCTTTTGCCAGCCGATGGTGACGATGCCGGAGGGACCAAGCGACACCGTGTAGCCGAAAGCCAGCACGATGGAGGACAGGAACATCGGCACGAGCAGGACCGGCTCGAGCCAGCGCCGGCCTTTGAGATCTGTTCGCGTGACCAGGAATGCCAGAAGCGCCCCCAGCGGCACGGCAATCGCCACCATGCCGACCGAATAGAGCGTTGTGGTCCGGAGCGCGCGCCAGAACTCCGGATCCGTCAGGACATAGCGATAGGCCTCAAGGCTGAAGGCGACCTTGGCATCGAAGAAGGGTGCATCCAGAAAACTCTGGTAGATGACCAGCAGCGCCGGCGTCGCCACAGCGACAAACAGCGCACCGATAACGGTGGTGCGGTAGCCGCTGGCGTCGATCGCGCGCTGCATGGTCGCTCTCCCGGGGTCAGGCCGTCAGCCGCGAAGCACCTTTTTCCACTGCTGGAAGAATTCCGCGCGCTTCTTCGGGTCGGAATAGGCCAGGAGGCCTTCGTCCACGGCGATGGGCTTGAGCTTGCCGCCCGCCATTTCGTTCAGCTTCGCGATGTTGATGCCGTCGGTCACATCGGTGCGGACTGACGGCGCACCGCTGCTTGCGAGGATCGTCTGGCCCTGCCTGGAGAGCATGAAATCGACCAGCAGGCGGGCCGCGTTCGGGTGCGGCGCACCCTTGGAAATGTTGACGACGCGCGAAAAGGCAGCGGTGAAATCTGAAGTCATCACGACGCCCAGATTCGGGTTCTTCTTCGCCCATTCCAGCGCGTATGAGCCGATGATGTTGAACGCAATGGCATGTTCACCCGAGGTGATCTTCTCGCGGATGTTGCCCGAGCTGCCATAGACCTTGGCATCCGTGGCGCCGAATGCGGCCACCATGTCCCAGGTGTCCTTCTGCTCTTTCACGTCGTTGGTGAAGAACAGAAAGCCGGTGCCGGATTTCTCCGGATCCATCGAGGCGACCTTGCCCTTGAGCGCGTCCTTGTTGTCGCGCATCAGCTTGATCAGGTCGGCGCGGGTTTTCGGCGGGGCAATCGCACCGAGGGCCGACTTGTTGTAGAGGATCGCGATGGGCTCGACGGAGTTGGCGTACAGCGTCTCCTTGTAGTTTGCCCAGGCGGGAAGACTGCCGGCTTCCGGTGACTTGTAGGGCTGTACAAGGCCCTTTTCGATCATGACCATCTGCAGGTCCATCGCCGAAGTCCAGACAACATCGGAGCCGACCTGACCGGCCGCCGCCTCCGAGATCACCCGGTTGTAGGTCCCGTTGGTGCCAAGATCGTTGTACTCGACCTTGATGCCGGGGAAGGCCGCCTGGAAGGCATCGACGAACGGCTTGCCCTGCACCTGATCGGTCGAGGTGTAGATCGAAACCACCCCTTCCTTTTTCGCGGCAGCGATCAAATCCGAATAGTTCGCGGGGTAGCCGGCGGGCGTCTGCTGGGCAGAGGCAGGCAGGCGCACTCCAAGAACAAGTCCGGCTGCGCCGGTGGCTGCGAGAAATTGACGACGGGAATGCATTGCGTCCTCCTCAGTGATTGTTGAGGAGTCCTCTAACGCAATCAATTGGTCTTATCAAGCAATAAAACCAAATGTGCCATCAAGCCCGCTTTCCGAAAACCAAAGGAGACTTGGCCGCCAGTGCGCCGCTGAGGTGCTTTTTCATGAAATGGGCTGCTTCGAGATTCTCGCCGCGCTGGACCAGATCCAGAATGTGGAGATGGTCCGCACACTGGATTTCAAAGCGCTGGCGATTGACGTTCGTGCGATATTCGAGCAGCCGCCGCAGCTGGTTTGCGCGCTCAAGAGCCTGAAAATACATCAGGTTACCCGACATCTTGATCAGTTCTTCGTGAAATTGCGCGCCGGCCTGCACGAGCGCCTCGGGCGCGAGCCGCCGCGCGTCCCCGTCGAGCATCTTGTTCTGCACCCGCGTCAGTGTTTCATGGATGCTGCGGTCAAACACGAATCCCGGATCCAGCAATGCGGCCGGCTCGATGACCGCACGAAACCGGTAGATTTGCTCGAACGTCTCCGTTGTCTTGGCAACCGGCCGCAACCGCCAGCCATAACCAGGCTTGGGTTCCGCCCAGCCTTCGCGCGCCGCACGGCCCAGCATCTCCTGCGTTTCCGCTTTGGTAAGTCCGTACTTTTCCTTGATGAAAAGCTCGGTCACATCGCCCGGAATCCGATCGTTCAGCCAGTCTTCGGCGAAGATATAATAGCTTTCGTCCGGATTTTGCAGCTTCTCGGCGGCCTCCTCGGCAAGCTGCGCCGCAATCGAGCCGTGCCCGACAAAATAGCCTCGGTTGGGCAATTGCTCGATCAGCTGCTGGTCTGCGAGCAGACGCAATGCCTCGCGCACCGGCGATCGCGAGACGTTGAACTGCTGCGCCAGAGTCTCCGTGCCGAGATGTGACCCGGACGGCAGGCCGCCCGTATTGATCTGTCCGACGATATCGCGTGCAATTTTCAGTGCGAGGGGGCTGGGCGCCATTGTGCTTCTCCGGGGCTGCATCTCAACATGTCTGCCGAGCCGCTGCCAGATGGTTATATCATAAGAAAAAGCCAATTGACAAATTTGGTTTTATACGGATTAATATCCACCAAAATCCAATGACTCAGACAGTGGAGCCTTTTCATGAAAATCCTTGTGCTGCCCGGTGACGGCATCGGCCCGGAAATCATCACCTCGTCCATGAAGGTGCTGGAGGCAGCGAGCGACAAGCTGGGTCTGGGGCTGGCGTTCGATTATGACGATGTCGGGTTCGTCAGCCTGGACAAGCACGGCACCACCTTGCGCGAGAGCGTGCTGGAAAAGGCAAGAACCTACGACGGGATCATTCTGGGCACCCAGAGCCACGCGGATTACCCGGCGCCGGAAAAGGGCGGACGCAACGTTTCGGGCGGGTTTCGCATCGGGCTCGATCTTTACGCCAATGTGCGCCCCGCGCGCAGCAGGTCTTTCCTTGAAAGCAACATGAAACCGGGCAAGACCATGGATCTCGTGATCATGCGCGAGGCGACCGAGGGCTTCTATCCTGACCGGAACATGAGCCGTGGCTGGGGCGAAATGATGCCTTCCCCCGATATGGCGCTTTCCGTCCGCAAGATTACCGCCCATTGCTCGAACCGTATCGCGCGCCGTGCGTTTGAACTGGCGATGAAGCGCCGCAAGAAGGTCACAGCCGTCCACAAGGCCAACAGTTTTCATATGACCGACGGATTGTTCCTGCGCGAGGTGCGCAAGGTCGCCGAAGAGTTTCCGGAGGTTCAGCTCAACGATCTTCTGATCGACGCCTCGACCGCCCATATGGTGCGCAATCCCGAAAGCTTCGATGTGATCTGCGCCACCAATTTTTACGGCGATATCATTTCCGATCTGGCCAGCGAACTCTCCGGCAGCCTTGGCCTCGCCGGCTCGATGATGGCCAGCGACACCCATTGCTGTGCGCAGGCCCAGCATGGGTCCGCGCCTGACATCCAGAACCAGGACAAGGCGAACCCTGTGTCGATGATGCTGTCCTGCGCCATGCTGCTGCAATGGATTGGCGAGACGCGTGGCCTGCCGGCATTCGAGGCGGCGTACCATGCCATCGACAAGGCGATTGACGCCGTGCTGGCCGATCCGGCTTCGCGCACGCCGGACCTCGGCGGCAAGGTCGGGACACAGCAGTTCGGCACGCTGGTGGCTGCTGCCATCCGGACAGTCTGACAGGCAATAGGGGGGGCATCATGCCGATTTCTGTCAATACCGGGATGACGCCCGATGCCATCAGACAGGTACTGGCGCCCGGAGGGGTGCTGCGTGCCGGGATCAACATGTCCAATTTTCTGCTGGTGTCGCAGCGCACGGCGGATGGCGGTCCGGCCGGTGTCTCGCCGGAAATTGCCGCGGCGATTGCAACCTCGCTCGGGCTTCACATCCGGTATGTGCCCTATCCCAATCCCGGTGCGCTGGCGGATGCCGCAAGCCGTGACGAGTGGGATATCGCACTGCTCGGCGCCGAACCGCAGCGCGCCGAGGTGATCGCCTTCACTCCGGCCTATGCAGAGATCGAGGCCACCTATCTGGTGCCTGCCGGCTCACCGCTGGAGCGGATGGACGACGTCGATGCGCAAGGTATCCGCATCGCGGTGGCGGAACGCACAGCCTATGGTCTCTGGCTTGACCGCAACATCAGGCACGCCGAACTGGTCCACGCGCAAGGGCTCGATGGCAGCCTGAAGGCTTTCACCGAGGGCAAGCTGGATGCGCTGGCTGGCCTGCGCCCACGGCTGATGGCTGATGTCGAAACACTGCCCGGCGCACGTCTGCTGGAGGGCAAGTTCATGGCCGTGCAGCAGGCGGTGGGTGTGCCCCGGGCCAAGGCCGCGGCGATCGATCATCTTACCCGGTTTGTCGAGGCCATCCGCACAGATGGCACCGTGGCCCAGCTGATCGCGACATTCGGCGTCAAGGGTCTCAGCGTGGCCGGAACCTGGGCGGCTCCGCGTGCTTGAGACCATGTTTTTCATCGGCTTTCACAGAGACCCAGCTCATGATTGTATCCATTAACCCCCATACCGGCGCCCAGACCGAGTTTGGGCTTGCCGCGGCTGTGTGGACCCGGGATGTCGCAAGGGCCCGCTGCCTCGCCCGGCAGATCGACGCCGGCGCGGTGTTCATCAACGGCATGGTTGCCTCGGACGCCCGCCTTCCGTTCGGGGGCATCAAGAAATCCGGATATGGCCGCGAGTTGGGTGGTCATGGCATCCGTGAATTCACCAACATCAAGACACTTTGGATCGGTCCGGTCAGGACCTGAGCAGATGACGAGGACAATCATGACAGACGGCAAAATCCTGCGCCCTGCCGACATCACGCCGCACGAACGCGGTGGCGGCGCGCGGACCATCCCGCTTGTAACCTCGGGCGTCGGTTCGCAGAGCCTGCTCAACGGCATTACCGAATTTGCGCCCGGTGCCTCGATTCCGCTGCATAAGCACAATTGCGAGGAAAGCGTGATGGTGCTCGATGGTGAAGCGATCTGTGAGATTGACGGCGTTCAGCATCGGCTTGGTGCGAACGACACCACGTGGCTGCCTGCGGAGGTGCCGCACCGGTTCATCAATGCGTCCGGCACGCATCGCATGCGTATCTTCTGGACCTATGCGTCGATCAATGCGAACCGCACGATCATTGCGACCGGCGATACGCGATCCATCGATTCAGAACGTCGCTGATCAATCCGGGCACCGAGCAGAAATCTATCTGCCTCCCGGTCGTTTTTCGGTCATGGAACGGGAGCCTCCGGCAAACCCGGGGCGGTTCAGAGCTTCGTCATCACGGCTCCTGAGGCAGTCCCGGTAGATGCGGCGGGAATGGGCAAACGGATCACCCGCCGCGCCGCCGGACCGATATCAGGGCCGCGTCCAGGGAAAGAAGACCGGCACGCGTGCCGCATATCTTGAAAAAGCGCCTGGCCGGGTTCGCTGCATATGGGCTTCGAGGTGGGGAACGCCAGACCCGTGCCGCAGCAGGGCATACATCATCAGGGGAGCGGCGAGCGCCAGCGCGGCGTGCCATCCTGCGGGCGGGGCTAGGGCAAGAGCAGCAATGGCCAGCCAGAACAGCCATTCGAAAAAGTAGTTCGGATGCCGCGAGATCGACCACAGGCCGGTGTCACAGACCCCGCCGGGCGGGCGCTCGCGCCTGAAGGCGGAAAGCTGCGCATCGGCGAGCGCTTCTCCTGCACCGGCGACAACAGCAAGGACCGCCAGCGCAAGTGTGGGCACACCAAGGGCAGGCGCCGGGGCGGAGGCCGCGAGCAGAACGGCCAGCACCAGCACGATGCCTGCGAGTGCCTGCACCTGCAGGAACAGAAACAGGCGCAGGGGTGCTGCCGGCCCCCATGTCGCCATCAGGCTGGCATAGCGCGGATCATCGCTGATCCTGCCGGTGCGGATCAGGATGTGGCCTCCGAGCCGGGCCGACCAGAGCACGACAAGCCCGGCCAGAAGCCATCGCCTGTCCGATGGAACGGGCAGCAGCGCAAGGCCGATCAGGCTGGCAATGCCGACAGAGAACGACCAGACCGTGTCAATCCAGCCGCTGTTGCCGGTGCGCCGCTGGAGGATCCACGCAACCGACATGGCCGCTGCAAGGAAGGTGGCAGCCGCTCCAAGCGCCGGGATCATCGCATCATCCAGCGCGCGACCCTGCCCAGTACTCCGGGCGCGGCCAGCGGGCCGGACATGACCGCAAGGCAGATGCACTCCACATCGCCGGTCGCGACCGGTTTGTGGATCGTCTCGTCGTCTTCCTCGATAAAGGCGCCGGCGTGATACTCGCCGCTCTCGTCACGATAGGCGCCCTGCACAATCAGGGTCCATTCACGGTCGGCGTGGCTGTGCTGGAGCATGGCCTTGCCGGGCGCGATCCGCAGCGCATAAGACTGCAGTTGTGAGCCGGGAACCGTGACATTGGCGATGCTGCGCCCCGGCCCGGCCCAACGCCAATGCAGGCTGTCGAATGCAGGCCAGGCGAGAGCCGGGCCATCGGATGCGGTGGGGGCGGCGATGCGCGCCAACGCCCGGTCGAGGCTGCCCGCTGTCATGGCAGAGGGGCGTTCGGCCGCCAGCAATTGACCACCGAACCTGGAAAAACCGGCACTCTGTCCGCGGGTTCCGGCGTCGATCTCCATGTGCCGTTCGACCAGCAGCCGCAGGGCGGGGTCGAGCACGCCGGACGCGTATTTCATCAGGATTTCGTCGGAAGGCCGCGTGATCATGCGTCGTCTCCCAGGGCTTGTCTCAGTTTGCCGATGGCGAGCCGGATCCGCGATTTCACGGTGCCCAGCGGCAGTTCCAGCCGTTTGGCGATCTCGGCATGCGGCAGGTCCGCAAAGAACGAGAGGTGAATGATCTTTCGCTGCTCGGCCGGCAGGGTCCGAACCAGAGTTTCGAGCCGGGCGGCATCGGCGCCGCCTTCGATCGGATCGCTGCTGAGCAGCGGGCTATCCGCATCAATGTCCACGGCCTGCGACATGTGCCTGTCGCGGCGCATGCGATCAATGCGGGCATGGGTTGCAATCGAAAACACCCAGGCGGAGACCGAGCCGCGCGTGCTGTCAAACTGCGCGGCGCGGCGCCAGAGTGACAGCATCGCATCCTGCGCCACATCTTCCGCAGCCTCGCCGTTGAGGCCAAAACGCATCGCTTGCGACTTGATGCGCGGGGCGTAGAACTCGAACAGGGCGATGAAGGCCGCACGATCGCCCGCTTCGGCAATCCTGCGAATGAGCAGAGCACGGTCCGCGTCGGACTGGGGCGGGTTTGAAGCCATGAAAAACCGATGCGTGGCAAGAGCGCCCGCGTCAAGACTGTCCTGGGTGAGAGAGGCCGGGGACTGGAACATTCCTGCTCACCCCTTGGTCCGGAGCGTTGCGCGCCCGCCATCGACGCCGATGATCTGGCCGGTGATCCAACCACTCCCGGCAGACAGCAGGAATGCCGCGAGGGCGGCCGCATCCTCCGGTTCCCCGAGCCGTTGCAGCGGGTGCATCTGTGCAATCGTCTCGGCCATGGGCGAACCGGTGATCCCGGCTGCCAGCGGCGTGCGGGTCAGGGAAGGCGCAATGCAGTTGACCCGGACATGCGGGGCGAGTTCCGCAGCGGAGGCGCGCGTCAGGCCTTCGACCGCACCCTTGGCCATGGAAATCGCTGCATGGCTGGCAAACCCTTGCGCCACCGCCACGGTCGAGAACAGCACAACCGATCCGCGCGCGGCTTTCAGGTGCGGAGCTGCCGCCTGCAGGGCAAGCGCGGCGCCCAGTGCATTGAGCCGGAAGTCCTCCACAATCTCGTCAGGCGAAAGGCGGACCAGCGGTTTCAGGCGGATTGAACCGACGCAATAGGCCAGACCCGACAGCGGCGCTCCTGCCGCCTCGATGGCGCGCGGAACGGCTGCGGTGTCGGTCACATCGCAGAGCGACCACGTGGCGCCGGTTTCACCCGCAACTGCGGCCAGCCGTCCGCCATTGCGGCCGACAAGGTGACAGGCGCGGCCAGTGGCGGCAAGTGTGCGGGCAAGAGCGGCACCAATGCCGCTGCCGCCTCCGAAAATCAGAACCGTCATGATGTGCTCCGCTTGGCAAAGGCGATGTGGCAGACATCAATCGTTCCAGCGGAAAAGCCGGCCTCGCAATAGGCAAGGTAATAGCGCCAGATGCGCCGGAACCGGTCGTCGAACCCGAGATCCGCGATGGAATGCCAGTTGGCCTCGAACCGTTCGCGCCATTGGCGGCAGGTCACGGCATAATCCGCGCCGAATGCCCGGTACGACAGTGCCGCAAAGCCGTTCCTTGCGATGAGCTGCTGGAGGCGGGTTGGCGTCGGCAGCATGCCACCGGGGAAAATGTAATGGCGGATGAAATCCATCTCGCGCCGATAGCGCGGGAAAATATCCTCGCGGATGGTGATCACCTGAAAGGCCGCCTTGCCATCGGGCTTGAGGCGCGCCTGCACCACATCGAAAAACCCCTGCCAGTAGGCCTCGCCGACCGCCTCGAACATCTCGATCGAGACAATCCGGTCATAGGTGCCCGGCTCATCACGGTAGTCGCAGAACTTGATTGTCACCCTGTCGGACAATCCTGCTGCCGCGATGCGGGCGGTGGCATAGTCGAACTGTTCGCGCGAGATGGTCAGTGCGGTCACGCGGCAGCCGATGTGCCGCGCGGCAAATTCGCAAAAGCCACCCCAGCCGCAGCCGATCTCCAGCACATGATCCTGCGGACCAATGCCGGCGGCGGCGGCAACAGCGGCATACTTGCGATGCTGCGCGGCTTCCAGATCATCGCCGACATCGAGCCCGGAGGAATAGGTCATCGAGCGGTCCAGAAACGCGCCGTAGAAACCGTTGCCGAGGTCGTAGTGGGCGTGAATGTTGCGGCGCGAACCTTCGCGGGAATTGCGGTTGAGCCAGTGCCGGGCCATCTGCACGCCGCGCACAAGCGGGTTGGCGGCAAACCGGTCAATCAAATGCTGATTGGCCGCAAGTACCTCCAGCAGCGCCACGAGATCGTCGCACGACCATTCGCCGGCAATATACCCTTCGGCAAAGCCGACATCACCGGCGGCGAGGCGCTGGACAAACCGGTAGCTGTCAATCACAAAACGCGCATGCACGCCCCGTTCCGTGCCCGAAAACCGGGCAACGCGCCCATCCGGCAGCACGATGTCGAGGCTGCCGTAGCGAATGCCGAGCAGGGCCGCAAAACAGCGGCGGATCGACCAGGGAACCGCGCGGGACCGGATCAGATCACGCGGGGAAACAACGACAAGCTCAGACATGCGGCACTCCGGGCTGGGGCGGCGTTCCGGACAGGGTGAATTCTCCGGGCAGATTGCGGCTGAAAGCTGCGGGCGGCGCGGGACGCGGGCGGATGTGATGCCCTTTCAGCCAGAGCCGCAGCGCCTGCCAGTGAATGGCGGCGACCACCTTGAGACACAGGAGCGGTGTGCGCAGAAGCCGCCGCACGAGCGACCGCCGGGTCGCCTCGAAAACGCGTGTCCGCATCAGTGCCGTCAGCACCACGCCGTTGCGGTCGCGCTCGATGATCTTCAGGCAAAAGGCGCCACCCTGCGGCGGCGACAGGCGGAACCTGTAGCGCAGCGGCATGTCCATGAACGGGGAGACATAGAACAGCTTGTCGCATTCATGGGCGGCAACCGCTCCTTCCGACGACGTCTCAAGCGGCATCACATAGCTGTGGTGCTCGCCGAACGTGTTGCGCACTTCGTAGACGACGCTCGTGGCGCGGCCGGTCTTGTCGGTGCCGATGTAGGTCGAGATCGGGTTGAACACAAAACCGAGGATACGGGGGAAGCAGACGAGCGTGACATGGTCCGGAATGGTCAGTCCCGCCTGAAGGTGCAGCCAGTCGATATAGGGCCGGAGCGGAGAACCATCCCGCGGGCCATGGTCCCGCGGGTCGAAGCCGAAGATGCCGAACGTGCCGACAGAGACCATCGGAAGGCGCGCCTCCTCGTGCAAGCGGTCGATATCCACATGCAGGGCAAGCACCGAATAGTGGAACGTCAGCCCGTTGGGCCGCAACCGGGCGTGGAAGACCTCTGCATCTGCAAAGCTGATCGGGCCGGTCACCGCAGCCATGGCGCGATCCCTCCGAGGGCATGGGCTGCGGCAAGTCCCGACCGCAAGCCATCCTCATGAAAGCCGTACCCGCTCCATGCCCCGGCAAACCAGATGCGGTTCTCACCCTGAAGGGTCGGCAGGCGTTGCTGCGCGGTGATGGCCTCCGCGTCATAGACCGGGTGATTGTAGGAAAAGGTCGCGAAAACCTTCGCTGGATCGATCTCGCGGTCGGGATTGAGCGTCACGAACAGCGGGCAGTCCTCGGGGATGGACTGAAGGCGGTTCATCCAGTAGGTGACGGCCGCCCCGTCCCCCTTGCCACGCCGCAAGACGTTCCATGATGCCCAGGCTGCCCGGCGGCGCGGCATCAGCGCGACATCACGGTGCACGACCACCGTGTTGCTGCTGACGCGGAATGCCCCCAGCACTGCGCGCTGGCGTGCGGTCGGGTCGGCGATGAGCCCCAGGGATGTGGGCGCATGCGCCGCAAGGATCGCCGCATCGAAGGCGCGTTGCTGACCTTTCCTATCGACCACAGTCACGCTCCCGGCCGCACTGCGCACCTCGGCAATCGGTGACGAGCTGCGGAGGCTCTCGCCAAGATGCGCATCGACCGCGCGAACATAGGACCGGCTGCCGTTCCTGACGGTGCGCCAGCGCGGGCGATCCCATTGCAGCAGCTTGTGATTGTCGAAAAACACCATGAAGGCGCGTGCCGGGAACGCCAGTGTGTCGCCCGGCGTCATCGACCAGATCGCCGCCCCCATCGGCACAACGTAATCGTCGCGCACGCGGTTCGGAACATTGCGCTCGGCAAGATAGCGGCCAAGCGTCACATCGCCGATTGTGCCGGCCGCGACATCCGCCATAGCCTGCTGCTGGAACCGGCGGATGCCGAGCAGGAAGCGGTAGAACCCCGGATCGAGAAGGTGGCTGCGCTGCGCGAACAGACCACCAAGCGGCGAGGCATGCCGGCCCGCCCATTCGCGCGCTCCGTCATCGGAGGAGAGCGCAAAGCTCATGTCCGATGCGAGCGTCTCCACCCCCGCCCAGCGGAACAGGGCCGTCAGGTTGGGATAATTGAGTTCGTTGTAGACTATGAAGCCGGTATCGACCGAAATCGCGCGGCCATCGTAGTCGATGTCGATGGTGTGGGCATGGCCGCCGGCACGCGGTTCCTTTTCAAACAGCGTCACCTCTATGCCCTGGCGCTGCGAAAGGGCGAGCGCTGCGCCCAGACCGCTGATACCGGCCCCTATAACCGCAACCCGCATCTGTTCACCCCAACCGGAGGGCAACAAATGCGCCGGCAACGGCAGCGAGGGCCGTCAGGGCTGTTCCCCAGGCAAGATCAATGAACGTCAGACCGACCGGCCAGTCGCGCATGACCGCCCAGTTGGTGAAATCGTAGGTGCCGTAGGCAAGAAACCCCAGGATGGCACCGGGCACGATTGCATCCAGCGAGCGCCCGCTGGCGAGGGCGGGGTTCACGGCGAAATAGACCACTCCCGCGACATACATCAGGTAGAACAGCGCGGCTGGCCCCAGGCGGAACTCCGCCGCCAGGAGATGGCCCATCTGGGAACGGTACAGGTCTTTGGCGATGGTTCCGAGCCAGACAAGATCTGCGGCAAGAAACACAACCGCCGCACCGGCGTAGGCCAAGGCATATCGTGACATCAGCAGCCCTCCAGCCCCGGATACGCAAGGACCGGCGGGTTGGATCACTCACGCCCGCGATGATCCTTTGACCGTCTTGCCGGGTCGTGACAGGATAACGCTTCAGGACAGGTGCGACAGGCGGGACCACGAAGTGAGCGCCGCCGGCGCGTTGCCGAGGAAGGTTTCCAGTTTCTGGATCCTGCGCGTCAGGGCGGTCTGGGTGATGAAGAGCTTTCCCGGACCATGGAGGAGACCCGGCATGCTGATGCGCAGCAAGCTTTTCGTGCCCGGATCGCGGCCTGAGCTTTTCGCCAAGGCGGCGGCCTCAGGGGCCGATGCCATTTCCTTCGATCTTGAGGATGCCGTTGCCGAAAGCCGGAAGGCCGAGGCCCGCGCCGCCCTCTCCCGATACCTGTCGCAAGCCGGCGCCTGCGCCGGCAAGGGGGTCGTCGTGCGGGTGAATGCGGTGGGCACGGCGCATTTTTCAGAGGATATGCGGGCGCTGGCCGGGGCCCGTGTCGATCTCATCAATCTGCCGATGGTGGAGGAGCCGCAGGCGATTGCCGAGGCGGCGGGCTTTCTTGCGGGGCAGCAGGCGCGGATCCTCGTCAACATCGAGACGCCCAAGGGGTTGCGCAAGGCGGCCGAACTTGCCACGGCCCATCCCCAGGTTGCGGGCCTCCAGATCGGCTATGCCGACCTGATGGAACCGCTCGGGATTGACCGCCGCGACGGAGCGGCGCTGGCGCATATCCGCCTCGCGGTCCGGATCGCGGCGGCGGAAGCGGGCATCCCGGCCTATGACGGTGCTTTCGCCGCCGTGAATGATCCGGAAGGCTATCGGGATGAATGCCTCGCCGCGCGGCGACATGGCTTTGCCGGCAAGAGCTGCATTCACCCCTCGCAGATCGAAACCGCCAACGCCGTATTCCTGCCGACGCCGGCGGAAATCGAAAAGGCGCAGCGGATGATCGAGGCTGCCGACGCGGCGGACCGGGCCGGTGTCGGCGCCTATCTGGTCGATGGCCAGATGGTGGATGCGCCGTTTGTGGCGCGTGCCCGCGCGATTCTCGCATTGGCCGATCATCATGCCCGCAAGGGGGAGGCGTAGATGGCACAGCTCCACAGGCGGGATTATGCCCCCGCCGCCGCCGGAACGCTCGGGGGCCTTCGCGTGCTCGATCTGTCGCGGCTTTTTGCCGGCAATGTGCTGACCCAGATCCTTGGCGATTTCGGCGCCGAGGTGATCAAGGTGGAGCCCAAGGAGGGCGACACGCTGCGGTCATGGGAGACCAGCGGCGTCAAGACGCACTGGAAGATCTACGCCCGCAACAAGAAGAGCCTCGCGCTCGACCTGCGGCACCAGCGCGCCATCGCGATCATTCTGAAGCTGGCGGAAACGGCGGATCTGTTCATCGAGAGTTTTCGCCCCGGCGTGCTGGAGCAGATGGGGCTCTCCCCCGATACGCTGCTGGCCGCCAATCCGCGCCTCGTCATCATGCGCATTTCAGGCTGGGGGCAGACAGGGCCCTATGCCCAGCGGCCCGGCTTTGGCACGCTGATCGAAGGCATGTCCGGGTTTGCCGCCATCAACGGTTTTGACGATCGCGAGCCGGTGTTGCCGCCGATGTATCTGGCCGATGGCATTGCCGGCATTTACGGCGCCTCGGCGGCGATGATCGCGCTGCGCGAGGTGGAAATGAAGGGCGGGCGCGGTCAGGTGATCGATCTGCCGCTGCTCGATCCGCTGTTTGCCCTGCTCGGCCCGCAGGCGGCCAATTTCCGCCTGACGGGCAAGCAGAAGCCGCGCACCGGCAGCCGCTCGACCAACTCCGCCCCCCGCAATGCCTATCGCTGTCGCGACGGGCGCTATGTGGCGCTCTCGGCGTCGATCCAGTCGATGGCGGAACGGCTGTTCGCCGCCATCGGCCGGGCCGATCTGATGACCAATCCGCGCTATGCCACCAATGCGGACCGCGTGCGCAACGCAGCCGAACTCGATGCGATCATCGGCGAATTCGTCGCAAGGCGCACCATGGCGGAGAACGTCGCGTTCTTCGATGCCGCGCAGGTCACCATCGGGCCGATCTACGGCACGGCGGAATTGATGGACGACCCGCATGTGATCGAGCGGGAAATCCTGGCCGATTATCCCGATTCCGACATGCAGGCGTTGCCCATGCACCATGTCGTGCCGCGCCTGCTGGGCACGCCCGGGTCCATCCGCACGCCGGCGCCCCGCCTCGGCGAGCACAATCGCGAACTGCTGGCCGGCATCGGGGGGAGCGGGGAGGAGTATGCCGCGCTGCTGGCGCAGGGCATCGCCGTCGAACAGCCGGCGGAGTAACAAACAGCCACCGGAATGCGGGGCGATCAGGGAGAGCGGACCATGGTGCGACGCATATTCCTCAGCTGCGGGTTGGCAGCCTCGGCTGTCGGCCCGGCGGCGGAATCCGGCGCTGTCATCAAGAGCGAAATCGCCGAATGGCAGCAGGTGATCACGCTTGCCAGCGTGAAGATCGATTGAGCAATCCCGGGAACAGAGCGGAGACCGACATGTCCAGTTTCATCAACACCCGCAGGGCCGTGCTGGCCGCCATTGCCGCCACGGGTCTGGCGGGGCTGGCCCCGGCGGGCGCGCAGGCGCAGGCCACCGCGACGCCGGCCATCGCCTGGCCCAGCCAGATCACGATCGTCGTGCCCTTCCCGCCCGGCGCCAGCAACGATACGTTTGCGCGGATCATCGCGCAGAAGCTCGGCCCGCGGCTCGGCGTTTCGGTGATCGTGGACAACAAGCCGGGCGCCAGCGGCAACATCGGCGCCGGCTTCGTCTCCCGCGCGCAGCCGAACGGCGCGACGCTGCTGCTCACCTCCTCGTCGTTTCCGGCCAGCGCGGCCATTGCGCCGAACCTGCCGTTTGATCCGCTCACCGGGCTGACGCCGGTCGCGCAGCTCGCCAAGGGGCCCATGATCGTCGCGGTCGGTCCGGAATCGCCCTACAGGAGCCTTGCGGAGCTGCTTGCCGCGGCCAAAGACAAGGGCAAGGTCACCTTCGGCACGGCGGGGGTCGGCTCGATCAACCAGATGGCCAACGAGATGCTGGCGCAGATGGCCAAGGTCGAGATGACCCATGTCTCCTATCGCGGCATCGGTCCTGCGATCACCGATCTGATGTCCGGCCAGATCCAGATGACCATCGCCAGCTTTCCGTCGATCCACGGGCAGGTGAAGGCCGGCAAGGTCAGGGCGCTGGCCGTCACCTCCCCAGCAAGATCGCCCTTCGCCCCGGATCTGCCGCCGGTGGCGCAGACCGTGCCGGGCTACAGCGTCGAACTCTGGTGGGGCATCTATGCGCCGGGCGGAATGGCGGCCGGCATGATCGAGGCGCTCAACAGGGAAATCGGCGCGATTGTCGCGGAGAAGGAGATGCAGGACCGGTTCGCGCAGGAGGGCGCGGTGGCAAGCGCCCTCTCTGCCGCCGAGTTTGCGAAGATCACCGCCAATGATCTGGCGACATGGCGCGCGATCGCCAAAGAGCGGAACATCAAGGCGGAGTAAGTGCAGGCAATGGCCGCACGCGGCGCCACGCGTGCGGCCGGTCTTGCCGCGTATGCCACCTGAGGCCGGGGCGGACAGCCACCCCGGGGCGGGTTACACCCAGCCGCCGTCGACGACATATTGCTGGTTGGTGCAGGCGCCCGCCTCGTCGGAGGCGAAGAACAGCGTCGCGCGGGCGATGTCATCGGGCACCAGCTTGCGCTTGAGGCACTGGCGGGCCATCAGTTCCTTCTCGCTCTCCGGCGTCAGCCACAGGTCGATCTGCCGCTGCGTCATGATCCAGCCCGGGGCGATGGCATTGACGCGGATGTTGTGCGGGCCGAAATCGCGCGCCAGCGAGCGTGTCAGGCCAAGCACGGCGGATTTGGCGGCGGTGTAGGCGGCCATGCCGCCCTGCCCGATCATCCACGAGGTCGAGCCGAAATTGATGATCGAGCCGGATTTCGCGGCAATCATATCGGGCAACACCGCCTGCGCGGCAAAGAACTGGTGCTTGAGGTTGACGGCGATCCGCTCGTCCCAATAGGCGGGCGTCACCTCCAGCGTGGCGTGGCGCTCGTCATGCGCGGCGTTGTTGACCAGCACCGAGACGGGGCCGAGCGCGGCGCGCAGCCGGCCGATGGCGGCCTGAAGCGCCGCTGTGTCGGTCAGGTCCGCCGGCTCGAACCGGACGGTGGCGCCCTCTCCCGCCAGTTCGGCGGCGAGCGCGCGGGCCTCGTCGATCTTGATATCGATGAACGCCACTTTTGATCCCTGCGCGGCAAAGCGCCGGACGATCGCCTCGCCGATGCCGCTTGCCCCGCCGGTGACCAGAACCACCTTGTCCTTCAGGTCCGGATAGATCGCCCCGCTGCTCATCTGCGCCTCCCTTGCATTGCTTCCCGTTCTAGCATCATGAAATGAGTTGCGCACCTCAAACTTTGTGTCTAGGGTCGCGGCACAATGAAAAAACGGTCGGAGGAAGCCATGGGAATGTTCAGGCGCGCCGTGTTCGCTGCGGCCGGTCTTGCGTTGTCGACCGGTCTTGCCGCTGCGCAGACCACCGTGAAATGGCTGCATATCGAGGCCAATCCCGCGCAGGTGAAGATCTGGGAAGAGGTGGCGCGCGATTTCGAGGCCAGGAATCCCGGCGTCAAGGTCGATATGCAGTATCTTGAGAACGAGGCCTACAAGGCCAAGGCGCCGACGCTGCTGCAATCGAAGGACCGGCCGCATATCATCTATTCATGGGCCGGCGGCGTGCTGAAATCGCAGGTCGAGGCCGGCGTGCTGGAAGACATCACGGCGCAGGTGCAGGACTTCAGGGAGACGCTGTCGGCCAGCGCGGTCGCGGCCTTCACCGTCGGCGGCAAGATCTATGGCCTGCCGCATACCGTCTCGCAGGTCGGCTTCATGGCCAACAAGGAGCTGCTCGGCAAGGCGGGGGTCGATCCGGCCGGGATCAAGACCTGGGACGCCCTGCTGGATGCGGCGAAAAAGCTCAAGGCTGCAGGCATCACGCCGATCGCGGTCGGCGGGGCCGACAAGTGGCCGGTGCATTTCTACTGGACGCATCTGGCCGGGCGCATCGGCGGAAAGCCGGCGTTCGAGGCGGCGCTGAAGGGGCAGAACGGCGGGTTCGAGGCGGAACCCTTCCAGAAAGCCGGCGATCTCTTCAAGCAGCTGGTCGATCTCGCCCCGTTCCAGAACGGCTTTCTCGGCTTCAAGAGCCAGCAGGCCATCGGCCATTTCGGCGATGGCAAGGCCGCGATGATCCTGGCGATCTCCTCGTTCTATCACACGCAGAAGGTCTTCGCGGTCGACAAGGTCGGCATCTCCGATGACAAGCTGGCGTGGATCGATTTCCCCACCGTTCCGGGCGGGGCGGGCGCGCCGACCGATACGCTCGGCGGCATCAACGGCTGGATCATCACCAAGGGCGCGCCGAAGGAGGCGGTGAATTTCGTCAAGCACTTCATCTCGCCCGAGGTGCAGAAGCGGCTGGCCGGCAGCAACTTCCTCATCCCCACGGTCAAGGGGGCGGAAGCCGGGCTGGGCAGCGCCTTCATGCGCAACATCGCCCGGAACATCGCCCGCTCGACGTATCACCAGAACTTCTGGGATCAGGACCTCGGCCCCTCGGTCGGCCGCGTCGTCAATGACGCGACGGCGGAACTGGCCGGCGGCACCATGACGCCGAAGCAGGTGGCCAAGGCCATTCAGGACGCCTTCCGGCAAGGCAACTGAGGCGCGCACCTCAGGTCGCGGCGTCCGTCCGCGGCCGCAAGGCGCCGGTCCGCCCCCTCATCCCGGAGGTTTCATGTCCGCCCTCGGTCTCCGCTCCAGCGGCTCGGGCAAGGTCACCGCGCTGGTCCTGTTCCTGCCGCCGGCGCTGACGCTGTTCACGCTGTTCGTCGTGCTGCCGATCGGCGAGGCCGCGTGGTATTCGGGCTTCAACTGGAACGGGTTCGGCACGCCGAAAAACTGGATCGGCCTCGACAACTACCGGTTCGTCTTCGCCAACAAGGCGTTCGGCACGGCCTTCCGCAACAACCTGCTGATCATCGCCGTCTCGCTGCTGGTGCAACTGCCGCTGGCGCTGGCGCTGGCGATCATCCTGTCGGACCGGTTCCGCGGCGCGGTGGCGCTGAGGATGCTGTTCTTCATGCCCTATATCCTGGCGGAAATCGCCACCGGGCTGATCTTCAGCTTCGTCTATGACGGCGACTACGGCCTGCTGGCCGCGATCTACCGGCTGTTCGGAGCGGAGGCGCCGCATCTTCTGGCCTCCAGTTCCACCGCCTTCCCCGCCGTGCTGCTGGTCGTGGTGTGGAAATACTTCGGCTTTCACATGATGCTGTTCATCGCCGCGCTGCAGGGCATGGACAGGAACATGGTGGAGGCCGCGCGCATCGACGGCGCCTCGCGCTGGCAAGTTTTGCGCTACATCGTCATCCCGACACTGTACCCGACCATCCGGCTCTCGGTGTTCTTTGCCATCGTCGGCTCGCTCCAGCTGTTCGATCTGGTGATGCCGCTGACGCGCGGCGGGCCGGCGGATTCCTCCCATACGATGGTCAGCTTCCTCTACAATTTCGGCGTCACGCGGATGCGTGTCGGCTTCGGCTCGGCGGTGGGGGTCATCCTGTTCCTGATCTGCGTCACCTTTGCCTTCACCTACAAGCGCTGGGTCCTGCGCGATGAGTGAGGAGACCGCGACGGTTCCGTTTTCCGAAGACGGCTGGAGTCCGGCGGCCTTTGCCAAGGCGGCGTTTCTGGCGGTGATCGTCGTCTTTGTCGTCACACCGCTGGTGGCGACCCTGCTGGGCGGGCTGAAATCGCTCGGCGAACTCAGGACCAACCCGTTCGGCCTGCCGCGCGTGTGGGAGTGGGAGAACTACGCCGGCATCCTCGGCTCGAAGCGCTACTGGCAGCTTCTGGTCAATTCGCTGGTCATCTCCACGATGACCGTGGCGATCACGCTGGTGGTCGCCGCGATGGCGGCGTTCGTCTTTGCCCATATCCGCTTCTTCGGCTCGGCGATGCTGCTCAACTACCTGACAATGGGGCTGCTGTTTCCCGCCGCCACGGCCATCCTGCCGCTGTTCATCAAGGTGCGCGATCTCGGGCTGCTCGATTCCTACTTCGGCGTGGTGCTGCCGCAGGTCGCCTTCGCGCTGGCGATGAGCATCCTGCTGCTGCGCCGGTTCTTCAGGGATCTGCCGGGGGAACTGCTGGAGGCCGCGCTGGTGGACGGGTGCTCTTACGTCAACTTCTTCCGTTATGTGACGCTGCCGCTGTCGCGCCCGATTCTGGCGACGGTCGGCACCATCACCTTCGTCCATTCCTGGAACGCCTACCTGATCCCGCTGGTGATGCTGAATTCCGACAGCCTCTACCCCTGGCCGCTCGGCATCATGGTCTATCAGGGCGAATATTCCACCGAATGGCACCTGATCCTCGCCTTCATCACGCTGACCATCCTGCCGACCATCCTGCTGTTCCTGTTCGCGCAGAAGCATATCGTCGCCGGGCTGACGGCAGGCTCGGTGAAGGGCTGAACCATTGCATGAGACCTGACCGGAGTATGACATGAGAAAGATCGGTGTTGGCGTCGTCGGCTGCGGCGTGATCAGCAAGGCCTACATGACCGCGATGCAGCGGTTTCCGACCATCGAGCTCAAGGCAGTGGCCGATATGCGCTCGGCGCCTGCCGAGGCGCGGGGCGCGGAATTCGGCGTGCCGGCGATGCGGGTCGACCAGCTCCTGAAGCGCGACGATATCGAGATCGTCGTCAACCTCACCGTGCCGCTGGCCCACACCGATGTCTCCCTCGCGGTGCTCAACGCCGGCAAGCATGTGCATTCGGAAAAGCCGCTGGGCGTCAACATGGTGGAAGCGCGCAAAGTGATGGACCTTGCCGCCGCCAAGGGCCTGCGCGTCGGCTGCGCGCCCGATACCTTTCTGGGCGGCGGCCACCAGAGCGCCCGCAAGCTGATCGACGACGGGGCGATCGGCACGCCCGTCGCCGGCACGGCGGTGTTCGGCTGCCCCGGCCACGAGCGCTGGCACCCGGCGCCGGGGTTCTATTATCTGCGCGGCGGCGGGCCGATGCTCGACATGGGCCCCTACTACATCACCGACCTCGTGCAGCTGCTGGGGCCGGTGGCCAGCGTCATGGGCGCCACCTCGCGGCTGCGCAAGGAGCGCACCGTCACCTCGCAGCCGATGAACGGCACGGTGATTCCCGTGGAGGTGGACACCCACGTCGCCGGCACGCTGGAGTTCGAGAGCGGCGCCATCGTGTCGATCGCCATGAGCTTCGATACCCCCAGGCACAAACACACGCCGATCGAGATCTACGGCACGGCAGGCTCCCTGCTGGTGCCCGATCCCAACCGCTTCGGCGGCGAGGTGATGCTGGCGAAAACCGGCGGGGACTGGGAGACGATGCCCCACACCCACGGCCATACCGACGGCGAGTTCCGCTCGATCGGCGTCGCCGACATGGCCGCCGCCATCCTGTCGGGCCGGCCCCACCGGGCCAGCGGCGCGCTGGCGCTGCATGCGCTCGAAGCGATGGAAGCGTTCCAGATCTCCTCCGACGAGGGGCGGCGCGTGACGCTTGAAACCACCGTGGAGCGTCCGGCGATGATCCCCGCCGGGCTTCCCACCGGCCAGCTCGATTGATACGAGGCACGATATGACAAAGACTGCACTGATCGTCTGGGGCGGCTGGGCCGGCCATGATCCCGATCTCTGTGCCTCGATGATCCGCGGCTGGCTGAAGGCCGAGGGGTTCGATGTGCGCATCGAGACGAAAACCGAGGTGTTTCTCGATCCGGCGATCAGGGACTATTCCCTGATCATCCCGATCTACACCATGGCAAAAATCGAAAAACCCGAGGCGCTGGCGCTGTGCGAGGCGGTGAAGGGCGGCGTCGGCCTGGCCGGCCACCACGGCGGCATGTGCGATGCCTTCCGCGATTCGGTTGATTACCAGTTCATGTGCGGCGGCCAGTGGGTGGCCCATCCCGGCAACATCATCGATTATACCGTCGATGTGACGAAACCGGATGATCCGATCATGGCCGGGATCAACAGCTTCGAGCACCGCTCGGAGCAGTATTACATGCATGTCGATCCGGGGGTCGAGGTGCTGGCGACGACGACCTTCTCGGGCGAGCATGCGCCATGGACCAGGGGCGTGGTGATGCCGCAGGTGTGGAAGAAGAGGTTCGGCGCCGGCCGGGTGTTCTATTCCGCGCTCGGCCACCGCGCCTATGAGCTTGACGTGCCGGAATTGCGCACGCTGATGACGCGCGGCATGCTGTGGGCGGCGCGGTGAGGTGATTGCATGAGGCAGGGCGGGGGCTACGGACGGGCGACGCTGGAAGATGTCGCGCGCGAGGCCGGGGTGTCGCTCGCCACGGCGGACCGGGCGGTCAACGGCCGTCAGGGCGTGCGCGACAAGACGATGGCGCGTGTCTCGGCGGCGGTGGCCAAGCTCGGCTACCGGCCCAACCCCGCGGCGGCGCGGCTGGCCCGCGGCCAGAGCTTCCGCTTCGCCTTCATCCTGCCGTCGAATGCCAACACCTTCATGGCCAGCCTTGAGGCGCACCTGACCAAGGCGGCAGGCTGGCTGGCCGGGCAGAATGCCTATTGCGATGTGCTGCGCGCCGATGTCTTCGATGCCAATGCGCTGGCCGAGGTGCTGGAGCGGCTGCCGGCGCTCTATCAGGGTGTGGCCACCGTGGCGCTCGATCATCCGCGCGTCCGGGTGGCGATCAACGATCTGGTGCAGCGCGGCGTCACGGTGGTGACGCTGGTCTCCGATGCGCCGAGCGCGCAGCGCGCCCATTACGTCGGCATCAACAACCCGGCGGCGGGCCGCACGGCGGGGTCGCTGATGGGCCGGTTTCTGGGCGGCCGGTCGGGCACGGTCGCGGTCATCGCCGGGTCGATGGCGCTGCGCGACCATGCCGAGCGGTTCGTCGGGTTCAACGAGGTGATCGCCCGCGAATATCCCCGGCTGACGCTGCTGCCGGTCTGCGAGGGGCGCGACGACAGCGCGCAGAACCGGGCGCTGGTGGCCGCGCTGCTGGCGGCCCATCCCGATCTTGTCGGCCTCTACAATGTCGGGGCGGGCAACGAGGGCATCGCCGAGGTGCTGGAAGCCTCCGGCCGGGCGCAGGATCTGGTCTGGATCGCCCATGAACTCAGCGCCGAGACACGGCGCCTGCTGGTCTGCGGCGTGGCCGATGCGATCATCAACCAGGATGCCGGGCACGAGGCCCGCTCCGCCGCGCGGGTGCTGCTGGCCCATGCGGCGGGCGAGCCGATCATTCCCGAGCAGGAAGTGATCCGCATCGAGATTTTCCTGCGCGACAACCTGCCGTAACGCGCCGCGGCGGCCCTGCTGCGGGTCAGCCGGGCGTGATCACCCCGGCGGCCCTGCCAATGCCGAGGACGAGAAGGATCATGCAGCCGTCGTCCCGCCCTGTTGCAGCAGGGTCCAGATCGCCTCGGCGGTCGCCGGCATGTCGAGATGCCGGACGCCATGGGGGGCGAGCGCATCGACCACCGCGTTCATCACCGACGACAGGGAGCCGGCGCAGCCCGCCTCCCCGCATCCCTTGGCGCCGAGCGGATTGGTGGTCGCCGGCTGGGTGGTGATGTTGGTCAGCGACAGGAACGCCACATCATCGGCGCGCGGCATGGCATAATCGGTGAACGAACCGGTCAGCAGCTGGCCGGAGCTGTCGAAGGCGGTCCGTTCCATCAGCGCCTGGCCGAGGCCCTGCACCACGCCGCCATGCATCTGCCCGTCCACCAGCATCGGGTTGATGATGGTGCCGAAATCGTTGGTCATGGTGTAGCGCACGACGCGCGTGACGCCGGTCTCGGGGTCGATCTCGACCTCCGCCACATGGCAGCCGTTGGGATAGGCCGAGGGCGAGGGCGTGATCACATGCGCGACATCGAGCGTGGCGGGCAGCCCCTCCGGCAGGGCCCAGCCCTGCCTCAGCCGTGCGGCGAGATCCATGATGCCGACCGAGCGATCCGTCCCGGCGACGGAAAACCGCCCCTCCGCAAAGGTGATGTCGCCGATGCCGGCTTCCAGATGATGGGCGGCCAGCGCCTTGCCTTTTTCGATCACGAGGGCGCTGGCCTCGACAATCGCCCGGCCGCTCGCCATGATCGATTTGGAGCCGCCGGTGCCGTTGCCGGCGATCAGCCGGTCGCTGTCGCCCTGCACCAGTTTGATGGTGTCGAATGGCACGCCGAGCGTGCTGACCAGCACCTGCGCGAACGCGGTCCAGTGCCCCTGGCCGAAATCGAGTGTCCCGGTGAGGATCGTCACCGAGCCATCCGCCTCGAAATGGATGCCGCCCAGTTCGTTGGCCGGGTTGCCGGTCACTTCGAGAAAGCAGCCGATGCCGATGCCGCGCAGCTTTCCGTCCCTCTGGCTCCGGCGTTTGCGCGCCTTGAAGCCTTTCCAGTCCGCGCGTTCCAGCGCCTCGTCGAACAGGGCGGGAAAATCCCCGCTGTCGTAGATCGTGCCAGCCGGGGTGGTCCACGGAATCTCACTCGGCCTGACGAGATTGCGCCGGCGCAGCGCCACCTTGTCGATGCCCATCTCGGCGGCGGCGGTGTCGATCAGCCGCTCCATGAAATAGTTGGCCTCCGGCCGTCCCGCGCCGCGATAGGCGCCGACCGGCACGGTGTTGGTCACCACGCATTGCGTGCTGACCTCGATCAGCGGGGTGCGATACATCCCGATGCTGTTCTTCGGGATGTTCATCGTCGGTATGACGAGCGCGAACGGCGTGACATAGGCCCCGAGGTTGGCAAAGCCGGTGAAGCGGGTGGCGAGGAACCGCCCCTTCGCATCCAGCGCCAGTTCGCAGTCGAACAGCATGTCCCGGCCGTGGTGATCGGACAGGAAGCTCTCCGAGCGGGTATCGGCCCATTTCACCGGCTTTTTCAGCATCCGTGCCGCATGCAGCAGCACCTGATATTCGGGAAACGCCGTGCCCTTCATGCCGAAGGAGCCGCCGACATGGCCGGTGATGATCCGCACCTTGTCGTTCGCCACGCCCATGGCGGCGGCGATGTTGTTGCGCATGCCGAAGGTGCCCTGGCTCTGCACATGCAGGGTGTAGCGTTGGCTCCTGCGATCGTAGGACGCCACCGCCGCGCGCGGCTCCATGGCGTTGACGACGACGCGGCTGTTGACGATGCGCAGGCGCGTGACATGGGCGGCGCCGGCAAACGCCGCCGCCACCTTGTCGGTCTCGCCATAATGAAAATCGGTGACGCGGTTGCCGATCACATTGTCATAAAGCTGCGGCGCCCCGGGCCTGACCGCCTCTTCCGGGCTCGTCACCGCCGGCAGCGGGTCGATATCGACATCGACCGCTTCGGCCGCCTCCACCGCCAGCGCCGCGGTTTTCGCCACCACCATCGCCACCGGATCGCCGAGAAACCGCACCTTGCCGGTGGCCAGCGCCATCCGCACCGTCGGCGCCATCGGCGAGCCGTCCCGGTTGGGCACCGGGGCGAGGCATTTCTGCGGGCCGTAGCCCTGCCCTTCCAGATCGGCGCCGGTATAGACGGCGAGGACGCCCTTCATCGCGCGTGCGGCGCCGGCATCGATGCCACGGATGACGCCGTGCGCGTGGCGGCTGCGCACGAAGGCGGCGTAGACCTGCCCTTCCAGCGCGACATCGTCGGTATAGCGCCCCAGACCGCGCACCAGGATCGGGTCCTCGTTGCGCGATACGGACTGGCCGATGCCGAATTTCATCAGCGACAGGTCTTGCGGCGGGGGGGCAGAGGTCATGGTCATGGCACCGTTGGAACGAAAGGTGGGCGTCAGTCTTCTATGCTGTTTCGGAGATTGCGGCCACGCCCATGCCGCCGCCAAGTCACATCGTGGCGACAATGGACCTGTCGCGCCGCCGCTCAGCCCGCCAGCGCGGCGAGCGCCACCGGCTGGCCGCTGCGGGCGCTGAGGGCGATCGCCTCCAGCATCGCGGCGATATCGAGGCTCATCGCGGCGTGGCGCTCGAAGCCGGCAGTGTCGCCGCCGCGCACCATCGTGGCAAAAGCCTCTGCCGCAAAGCGGAAGCCGCTGCCGGTCGGTGCGGCCACCGTCCCGAACGGAAGGGTGCCGGCGACGCCGCGGCGCACGCGCAGGGTGCTCGCCAGATAGCCGAAGGGGTGCGGCCCGCCGTCGGCGGTGTGGTTGAGGTATTCGGTCTCCACCGTGAAGGTGTCGCCGACGATCACCGCGCGGCGGTGCTGGCCGGCATCCATCGAACAGGACATCTGCGCCCGCCGCCCGCCGGGGAAGGTCAGCGTCGCCATGGTGCTGGCGTCGACGCCGCTCTCCGTCAGAGTCGCCTCGGCCCGCACGGTCAGCGGCGCCTCGCCCATCACCAGCCGGATCAGGCTGAGGGGGTAGCTGCCGGCATCGAGCAGCGCGCCGCCGCCGAGATCGGGGTTGAGCCGGATGTTTCCGGCGGGGTTGGAGACGGTGAAGCCGAAGCTCGCCTGCATATGGCGCACCGGCCCGGTGATCTCGGCCATCATCGCCGCGGTCTGCGGCTGGAACAGGTAGGGATAGGCTTCGAGCAGCATCACCTTGTGCCGGCGCGCGGCCTCGATCATCGCCCGCGCATCGTGCAGGCTGACGGTCAGCGGCTTTTCACACAGCACATGCTTGCCTGCTGCGGCGGCGCGGATGGCCCAGGGGGCATGCATCGTGTTGGGCAGCGGAATATAGACGGCCTCGACCTCGGAGTCGGCCAGCAGCGCCTCGTAGGAGGCGTGGCGCGCGGGGATGCCACAGGCCTCGCCGAAGGCGTTGGCCTTGTCGATGCCGCGGCTGGCGACCGCCGTGAGGGTGGCCAGCGGGCTGCCGGCGACATCGCGGGCGAACTGTCTGGCGATGGTGGCGGCGCCGAGGATGCCGATCCGCAAGGGGGAATGCCGGGTCATGCCGGGGTCCTTTGTCTGGCTGGGGAGGGGCTGGTTCAGTATCCCGCTGCCGGGTGCACGCGGCCGCGCAGCGGCCGGCCCGCCAGCCAGGCATCGAGATTGGCAACAAGCGCTGCCGCCATCCGCGCGTCGAGATCCTCCACCGCGCCGGAGTGATGCGGCGTCAGCCGCACGGCGGGGTGGCTGTAGAACGGATGGCCGGCGGGCGGCGGCTCGGGCGCGGTGACATCCAGCGTCGCGGCGGAGAGGCGGCCGGCATCGAGCGCCGCGATCAGCGCGTCCTCGTCGATCATCGCCCCGCGCGCGATGTTGATCAGGTGCAGCCCCGGCCGGGCATGGGCAAGGGTCTGCGCATTGACGATGCCGCGCGTCGCCGCCGTCAGCGGCAGGGCGAGGACCAGATGATCGCTGGCCGCCATCAGCGCCTCGAACGTGCCGGCCGGCGCCACCCCCGGCGGCAGGGCGCCGCCCCGCGTCATGCCGCAGACGTTCATGCCGAGCGCCAGCGCAAGGCGGGCGCAATCGCGGCCGATCTCCCCCACCCCGGCGATGCCGAGGGTCTTGCCCGCCACCGAGCCGAGCGTGTGCGGCGCCCATGCCGCAGGCCCGGCGACGGAGCCGCGCCAGAAGCCCTTCTCATGCGCGAAGACCGCGCCGATGACATATTCGGCGATCGGCCGGGCATGCACCCCGGCCGCCCGCGTCACCAGCGGCACGCGGTGCACCCATGCGGGGAAGGTATCCACCCCCGCCGAGGCGACCTGCACCCATTCAAGCGCGAACGGCCAGCCGGGCGGCGCCTCCGCCGGCGCGGCCTTCCACTGGCTCTGGTAGGTGAACAGCGCGCGGGCGCCGGGCGGCACCTCCCATGGCCTGCCGGCGATTCGCCGCACCTCGGAGCCGCTGGAATGGCCGGCCAGCGCGGCGCCGAAGGCCTCCGGCAGGGAGCTGGCGAGAATGACGGACATGCGGCAGCACCTTTCGGGAAAAGGCATTTTCATTTGTGCCGGCTGCAAAAGACCGGGCATCTTTCGGGTTGACTTGTCAGACAACCCTTCCTGTAATGCCGCATCGTCCGAGCGCGGACAAGACCCCCGGAGGCTCTGATGCAGCGCGATACGACCTGGCGACCGCTCGGGATCGGCTGCATCCTTCTGGGTGCCGCGGCGATGGGCATCGCCACCGCCTATCCCTATGGCACGGTGACGGCGATGGGCCCGGGCTTCGTGCCCACGGCGGTGGCGCTGCTGCTGGTGCTGTTCGGCGGGCTGATCCTCGCCGGGCGGGGCGGGGATGTGCCGGCCGCGGCGGAGGCGGAGGCCGGCCCGCCGGCCTTCTCGGCAGAAGGGCCGTGGCGGGTGATCGGCGCGATCACCGCGGCCATCGTGCTGTTCGGGCTGGCGATCAGGCCGCTCGGCCTGCCGCTCACGGTGTTCGGCGTGGTGATGGTGGCGGGCCTTGCCCACCCCGAGGCGCGGCCGGGGCCGCTCGTGCTGCTGGCGCTGCTGCTGGCGGCGGCGGCGGCGCTGGTCTTTGTCGGGTTCCTCGGGCTCAGCATCGGCCTTGCCCCGAGGCTGGAGGGATGATCGATCTCGCGGCGGTCTTCCAGGGGCTTGGCCTGGGCTTCGGCGTCGCGGTCGTTCCGGTCAATATCCTGTTCTGTTTTCTCGGCTGCCTTGTCGGCACGCTGGTCGGCGTGCTGCCGGGGCTGGGGCCGACGGCGACCATCGCCATCCTGCTGCCGATGACGATGACGCTGTCGCCGGTCACCGGGCTGATCACGCTCGCCGGCATCTATTACGGCGCGCAATACGGCGGCTCGACCACCTCGATCCTGCTGCGCCTGCCGGGCGAGGCCTCCTCGGTCGTCACCGTGCTCGACGGGCACGGCATGACGCGCAAGGGCCGCGGCGGGGCGGCGCTGGCGATTGCGGCCTGGGGGTCGTTCTTTGCCGGCACGGCGGGCACGCTGTTCATCGCGCTGTTCGCGCCGCTGCTGGCCGTGCTGGTGCTGAAGTTCGGCGCGGCGGAATATTTCATGCTGATGGTGCTCGGCCTCGTCGCCTCGGTGGTGCTGGCGCAGGGCTCGGTGATCCGCGCGCTGGCGATGGTGGCGCTCGGCCTTCTGCTCGGGCTGGTGGGGACGGACCAGAACTCCGGCCAGTACCGCTACACCTTCGGCTCGCTCGAACTGCTGAACGGCCTGCCGTTCGTGCCGCTGGTCGTCGGGCTGTTCGGCATTGCCGATATCCTTGTGGCTTTGGAAAAAGCGCGCGGCGGCGACGGGCCGAAGCAGACCGGCGCCATCGGCAGCCTGTGGCCGACGAGGGCGGAGGCCCGGCGCGCGGCCCCGGCGGCGGCGCGCGGCACGCTGATCGGCCTGTTCCTCGGCCTGCTGCCGGGCGGCGGCGCGCTGATGAGTTCGTTCGTCGCCTATTCGGTGGAAAAGCGCCTCTCCGGCAAGACCGGTGATTTCGGCAACGGCGATCCGGCCGGCGTCGCCGCGCCGGAGGCGGCCAACAACGCCGGGGCGCAGACGGCGTTCCTGCCGCTGCTCACCCTCGGCCTGCCCTCCAACGCGGTGATGGCGCTGATGACCGGGGCGATGCTGATCCACGGCATCATTCCCGGCCCGCGCATCATCACCAGCCAGCCCGATCTGTTCTGGGGGCTGATCGCCTCGATGTGGATCGGCAACCTGATGCTGCTGGTCATCAACCTGCCGCTGGTCGGGCTGTGGGTGCAGATGCTGAAGATCCGCTACCGTCATCTCTATCCGATCATCCTGATCGTCAGCCTCGTCGGCATCTACAGCGTCGATTATTCGGTGACGCATGTGTATCTCACCGCGCTGTTCGGGCTGCTGGGCTATCTGATGAACCGGTGGAAATGCGAGCCGGCGCCGCTGGTGCTGGCCTTCGTGCTCGGGCCGATGATGGAGCAGTATTTCCGCCGCGCCATGCTGGTGGCGCGCGGCGATCTCGCCATCTTCATCGAGCGGCCGATCAGCCTTGCGCTTCTGGTGATGACGGCGGTGCTGCTGGTCGGCATCGCCGCGCCGCATGTCCGCAACTTCCGCAACAAGGCCTTTGCCGAATGATCCGCTTCAGGGAGGGACCCCCCATGACGACGCCTGCATCGACCCGCACAACCACCGCCACCGCAGCCCCCGCGCTGTCCCGCCGCGATCTGCTGGCCGGGGCCGCCGGCCTCGGCCTTGCCGCCGCCGGCGGCCTGCCGGCCCGGGCGCAGGGCTTCCCGGACAGGGATGTCGCCTATATCATCCCCTACAGCCCGGGCGGGATGAGCGACAACATCTCCCGCATCGTCGCCGACAAGGTGGGCGGCAAATCCGGCAGGAAGATGCTGAACGAATACAAGGCCGGGGCGGGCGGCGCCATCGGCGCCAATTTCTACATGACGCAGAAGCCCGACGGCTACGCCATCCTGCAATCGACCAACAGCTTCTTTGCCGTCATCCCGCAGGTGACCAAGGTCGAGTTCGACCCCAAGAAGGATCTGACCCCGCTGGTGCTGGTGGGCGATGCGCCGATGGCGATCGCCGCCAATCCGGGCCTCGGCGTCAAGACGTTGCAGGAGCTGATCGCCAAGGCGAAAGCCGCGCCGGGCAAGATCGCCTACGGCACGGCCGGGCGCGGCACGGTGGGCCACCTGTGCGGCATCTGGCTGGCCAAGCGGGCGGGCATCGATCTGCTGCACATCCCCTACAACGGCGCCGGCGAGGCGCTGCAATCGGCGCTGTCGGGCGAGACGCAGCTGTTCTTCGGCCCCGAGGCGGCGGAGCATATCCTGGCCGGCAAGCTGACCGGCCTCGGCGTGATGGGCAGCCAGCGCTGGACCTCGCGCCTGCCGGAGGTGCCGACCACGGTGGAAGGCGGCATCCCCGGCTGGGCGCCGCGCAGCTGGCATACGGTGACGATCCACTCCGCCGCGCCGGCGGCGATGAAGGAGAACTGGGCCAGACTGCTCAACGAGATCCTCGCCCAGCCGGATGTGAAGGACCGGCTGGTCAAGTTCGGGCTGATCCCCGGCATCGAGACGCTGGAGGGCATGCGCAAGCGCGCCGATGACGATTTTGCCGAATTCGGCACCCTGCTGCAGGAAGCGGGCCTCGCCCTGAAGAAGTAAAACCCCGTTCCGGCGGCCCCGTGGCCGCCGGCCCATCCCTTCGAGGACATCCCATGCGTATTGTTGCCTGCGGCGACGCCCTGTTTTCCGGCGGCAATCTTGCCCGGCGGCTCGACCCCGCCCTCCTCAAGGTGCTGGCCGAGGCGGACGGGGCGTTTGCCAATGCCGAGTTCTGCTGTCCGGCGCGGACGACGCCGCCCGCCCCGCGCCGGTTCATCACCGCCGTCGGGCCCGGCGCCATCGACGAGATGACAGCGATCGGGCTGAACCTGATCTCGTTTGCCAACAACCACACCGGTGATTTCGGCATGCAGGGCGTGGTCGATACCATCGAGGCCTGCGAGGCGCGCGGCGTCATCCCCTCCGGCATCGGCCGCAGCCTGGAGGAGGCGCGGGCTGCCCGCTTCCGCGATACGCCGAACGGGCGGATCGGCCTTGTCTCGCTCTCCACCACCCGCTCGGCGGAGTTTGCCGCCAGCTCTCCCGGCACGGGCATTGCCGCCCGCCCGGGGCTGAACCCGCTGCGCTGGGGCCGGGCCTATGTGCTGCCGGACAGGGAGTTTGCCGAGTTGCAGCGGATCGAGGCGGTGCTCGGCATCGCCGAAAGCCGGAAGGAGGTGCTGCGCGTCGAGGTGGTGAAGGATCCCGGGCCGGATAAATTCGGCTTCGGCTCGTTTTTCGAAGGCAATCTCCAGATCGAGCGCGGCGCGGTGGCCGGCGTGCGCACCTTCTCCAACGAGAAGGACCGCAAGGCGATCCTTGCCAACATCCGCGATGCCGCCAACCGGTCCGAATGCGTGCTCGTCTCGGTCCACACCCATGAGGGGACGGACGAGAACTGGTATTCCGAGCGGGCCGCCCCGTTCATCGAGGAGTTCGCCCGCCTCGCGGTGGAGGCCGGGGCCGCCGCCGTGCTGTGCCATGGCGCGCATATGCTGCGCGGCATCGAATTCCATCGCGGCGCACCGATCTTCTATTCGCTCAATTCGCTGATGATGGAATTCGAGGCGGCGGAGACAAGGATGACGCCGGAGATGTACGAGGCCTACGGCTTCACCCGCGACGCCCTGCCGTCGGACCTGCATATGTCGCGCATCCACGATGATCAGGGCCGCAAGCAGGGGTTCTATGCCGAGCCGCGCTTTTCCCGCTCGGTCATCGCGGTGTGCGATTTCGGCGGCGGGACGCCGAGGGTCAGTCTGGTGCCGATCGATCTCGATCTTGGCCGCCCCCGCCCGTCCGACCGCGGGCTGCCGGCCCTCGCCTCGGCGGAGGAGGGCCGCGCCATCGCCGCGGACATGACCCGCCTCAGCCGCTGGTACGGCACCGCCTTCGCCTATGATGCGGCGAGCGGGCGGATCACCGTCACCGGCTGATCCGGCGGCCCGAACGGCTGAGGATTCAGCGCTGATCGCCGCCTGTTCGGGCGGCGAGGAATCCGGGTTCGGGGGTGTTCAGGGGCTGTTCGTCGCCCGTTTCGGCGGCCCCGCCTGTCGCAGGGCCGCCGGCCGGGCTGGCAGGCGTCAGGCTCAGGCCCGCGCCCCGGCCGGCAGCATGCGGGCCATCACGCCGTCCCTGAGAAGGTAGTGGTGGGCCAGCGCGGCGGCGGCGTGCAGCCCGGCGAGCGCCAGAAGCGCATGGGCGGCCAGTTCATGTGCGCCTTCCAGCGCCTTGCCGACCGCGACATTGATCGCGAACGGATTGACGATCTCAAGCCCGAAGAACCCCACCGTGCGGCCCTTGATGAAGGCGGCGGCAATGCCGACCACCGGCGCGGCGAGCATCAGGATATAGAGCCCCATATGGGCGAAACGGGCGGCAAGATGGGCGTGTGAGGCCATCGGCGCCGGGGCGACCGGCGGGGCGGCAAGACGCCACAGGATGCGCACGGCGACGATCCCCAGCATCGCCAGGCCGAAGGAGATGTGCTGGGCCAACATCATCGTCCTGAGGTCGCCCTTGGGCAGGAATTCACGCCCCAGCCCGATGGCGTAGGTGACGATGACAAGCGCGGCGGTGGCCCAGTGCAGGCTCCGGGTCAGGCGGTCATAACGGGCGCGGACCATCGGTTTCTCCTTGGATTTCAGGCATGGAAAGGGGTTTGCAGGCCGTCAACGGGCTGCAAAAGGGGATTCAAAGCAGGAAAGGACGGGGCTTTCGCGAATAGCCCTAGTCGTCGTCGCGCAGCCGCTCGCGGATCAGCGCCAGCGTGTCGGGGGCGAAGATCGCCCGCACCTTCCTGCCGTCGCCGCGCGTGCCGTGAACCTTGTAGCAGCCGTCATCGGTCTTGATGCGGCGGATCTGCCAGCCCTCGGCTTTCAGCTTGTCCTCCAGTGCCTGTCGCGGCTGCCAGTCCGCCATCGGGGCGTGGCAGCGCGGGCTGGCCAGCGCGGCGGGGGCGAGGCCGAGGAGGAGGGTTGCGGTCAGGATCGGGCGGACATGGCGCATGGGGTTTGCTCGCTGTTTGTGCCATGGTGATGCCGCACCAAGCTGACATCGACCTGAACGGGCGTTATTTTGTCGTTCAGCCCGGCGTCAGGTTCACATCCTACCGCTCGTCCGGGCGAATTCTCAAGGAAGACGATGCGGATCCTGCTGATCGAAGATGATGCGGTGCTCGGCGCGGCAGTGCGGGATGGCGCGGCCGGCGCCGGCCATGCGGTGGACTGGGCGCAGCGCCTGTCGGAGGCGGAGGATTGCCGCGCGGTCGCCCGCTACAACCTGATCCTGCTCGATCTGATGCTGCCCGACGGGCGCGGGCTCGATTTTCTCGGCCAGCGGCGCAAGGCCGGTGACAATACCCCGGTGATCGTGCTGACCGCGCGCGATCAGGTGTCCGACCGGATCGCCGGGCTGAACGCCGGAGCGGATGATTACCTCGTCAAGCCGTTCGATCTGTCCGAACTGCTGGCGCGCATCGCCGCCGTGGCGCGGCGGACCGGCGGGCAGGCCGCCCCGGCGGTGACGCTCGGCCCGCTGACGGTGCATCTCGGCGAGCGGCGGATGACGCGCGAGGGCCGCCCGGTTGTGCTGACCGCGCGCGAATGGGCGGTGATGGAGGCGCTCATCACGCGCCCCGGCGCCCTCGTCTCCAAGGCCGCCATCGAGGACCGGCTCTATGCCCTTGATGCGGATGTGGAAAGCAACACGATCGAGGTCTACATCGCGCGCCTGCGCAAGAAGATCGGCGCCGATCTGATCACCACCGAGCGCGGCCTCGGCTATCGCCTCATCGCCGGGGCGAAGGGATGAGCGGCCCGGCCCCCCGTGTCCTCAGCCTCCGGCGGCGGCTCGGCCTCGGGCTCAGTGTCGCGGTCAGCCTGTTCTGGCTGCTGGCCGCCGCCGGGGCGGGCCTGATCGTCCGCCACGAGATCGGCGAGGTGTTCGACAGCGCGATGCAGGAGGTGGTGCAGCGGGTGCTGCCGCTGGCCTATTCCGATATTCTGGCGCGCGACAGCGACGATACGACCGAGCAGCAGCTGCCTGATGTCAGCCGGCATGTCGAATACATCACCTATATCGTCCGCGACGAGCGCGGGCGCGTGCTGCTCAAATCGCACGATGCCGAGCCGCAGCAGTTCCCGGCCGATCTGAAGCCCGGCTTCGAGGACCGCGGCGCGATCCCGTTCTATACCGAGACGGCGGTGCGCGGCACGCTGGCGGTCAGCGCGATGGAGCGGCCCGGCCACCGCGCCGGCACCACATGGAAGGCGGTGGTGACGCTGGCCCTGCCGCTGGCGCTGCTGCTGCCGGCGGTGCTGGCGGTGGTGCTGTGGCTGACGGGCAAGGCGCTGAAGCCGGTCACCGCGCTGGGCGAGGCGATTGCCACGCGCGGCGACGGCAACCTGGCGCCCGTGCCGGCCGAGACGCTGCCGGGCGAGATCCGGCCCGTGGGCACGGCGGTCAACGCCCTGCTGGCGCGCCTGCGCCGGGCGCTGGAGGCGGAGCGCAGCTTCACCGCCAACAGTGCGCACGAAATGCGCACGCCGATTGCCGGCGCGCTGGCCCGCACGCAGCAGATGATCGCGGCGACCGGGGGCGGCGACCGCGACCGGCTGAGGGATGTCGAGGCGGCGCTGCAGCGGCTGGCGCGGCTGACCGAGAAGCTGTTGCAGCTGGCCAAGGCCGACGGCGGCCACCTGAGGACCGGCGCGGCGCAGGATATCCGCCCCGTCGTCGGGGTCCTCCTTGATGACAGCCCGGAGGCCGGCCGCGTGGTCGCCACCCTGCCGGAGGCACCGGTGCTGACGACGATCGATATCGATGTCTTCGCCATCGCCCTGCGCAATCTGGTCGAAAACGCCCTCAAGCATGGTGATCCTGCCGCGCCGGTGGCGGTGTCGCTGACCGCCGGCGCGGTGCTGGAGGTGGCCAATGCCGGGCCGGTGCTGCCTCAGGAGGAGTTCGCCCGGCTGTGCCAGCGGTTCGAGCGCGGCGGCACCGCCAGCGATGGCTCCGGCCTCGGGCTGGCGATTGTCGATGCGATCGCGCGCGGCACCGGCGGGGCCTTCACCATGGTCTCGCCTCGCCCGGGCGCGGCCGATGGCGTCGCGATGCGGCTGACGCTGCCGGTTTCCTGACAGCGGGCTGAACGGTTTTCGTCATTCGATTCAGGTCCATGTCAGTTTGGCGGCGTCCACTCCCGTGCATTGATCACGAGGAGTGCCCCGATGAAGAAATCCCTGCTTGCGCTGGCTGTCGCCCTGCCGGTCCTGCTGCCTGCCGCTGCCGCCGAGGCGCGGCCCGTCCGCATCACCACGACGCTGAAGGCCTATGGCGGGGACGGCGCCTATCTCGCCATCTACCTGACCGACAAGGCCGGCAAGCTGGTGAAGACCATCCATGTCGCCGGCGGCAAGGCGAAGTATCACTCCCATCTCTCCGCCTGGCAGCGCCAGTCGGGTGGGCGGATCGACGGGACAACCGGCGCCAGCGTCGGCGCGGGCCGCAGCCTGCGCGTCACCACCGATATCGCCGATGCGCTGATCGAGGCGGGGTTCGAGATCCGCGTCGATGCGGCGGTGGAGGATATGGCCGATGCACCGGGCGATGCACGCATCCCCGTCTCTGCCGGCAGTGTCGGCAAGCCGGCCTCCGGCCGCCGCTATATCCAGTCGCTTGCCATCGACATGTGATCGGTGACGCCCATGCTGCGCAAGGTTCATTCGCTCCCCGGCCTGATCTTTGCGGTGATGCTCGCCGTCACCGCGACCACCGGGGCCATTCTTGCCCTCGATGCCGCGGTGGATGCCGCCGCGGCGCCGCCGGCGGCCAACGGGGCGATCACCCTCGCGGACCTGTCGGACCGGCTTGCCGCGCGTTATCCGGAACTGGAAAAGATCACCCGGACCCCCTCGGGCAAGGTGCGCGTCACCTACCTTGAGGAGGGCGCGGCGAAAGCGGTCTTCGTCGATCCCGCGACGGGCGAGGCGACCGGCGAGGCGACGGCCTCGCCCGCCCTGCGCACGATCACCAACCTGCACCGGGCCTGGCTGTCCGGCGACGGCGGCCGGGCGGCGGCGGGCCTTTCCGCCCTCGTCATGCTGGTTCTCGCCGTCACCGGCCTCGTGCTGATCAGGCGGCAGGCCGGCGGGTGGCTGCGGCTGCTCGGCCCGCTGAGCGGCACGGGTCTGCGGCGCTGGCATCTGGAAGCCGGACGGCTGGCGGCCGCCGGGCTGATCCTGTCCTCGGTCACCGGCCTCTACCTGTCGCTGGCGGGGTTCGACCTGATCCCCGACGGCTCCGCCCAGCATGAGACGCTGGTGAGCGCCAGCGGCGGCGAGCGCCGCCCGCTCGCCACGCTCGACGGGCTGGCCACGCTGACGCTGGCCGACCTGCGGGAACTGACCCTTCCCTATCCCGCCGATGCGACCGACCCGATCACCATCCGGACGGACCGCGCGGTGCGCCATGTCGATGCCGCCACCGGCGCGGTGATCGCCGAGGAGCCGCACGGCCTTGCCCGGCAGGCGCATGATCTCGTCCTTGCCCTGCATACTGCCAAAGGCATGGCGGGGCTGGCGCTGCTGCTGGCGGTCAGTTCCGCCCTCGGCACGGTGCTGTCGCTCACCGGCCTCGTGATCTGGCTGGCCAAGCGGACCGCGCCCGCGACGGTCTCCGGCAATGTCCCGGCGGCCACGGCGGAGATCGTGCTGCTGGTCGGCAGTGAAGGGGGGACGACCTGGGGCTTCGCCCGCACCCTGCACCGCGCGCTGACCGGCGCCGGCGCGTCCGTCCACCTTGCGGCGATGAACGACCTGCCGGCGGCAACGCCGCAGGCGCGGCGGCTGATCATCCTGACCGCCACCGCCGGCGAGGGCGACGCCCCGGCCTCGGCCACGCGGTTCGCCGACCGGCTGGCGCGGTGGACCCCGCCCTCCGGGCTGGAGGCGGTTGTCCTCGGCTTCGGCGACCGGCAGTTCGCCACCTTCTGCGGCCATGCCCATGCGGTGGCGGCCGCGCTCAGCGCCCGTGCCATCCCCCTCGCGCTGCCGACGGGCGAGATCGACCGGCAATCGGTCGAGGCGTTTGCCGCCTGGGGCGACCAGCTGGGCCAGGTTCTCGGCTGCCCGCTGGCGCTCGATCATCAGCCCGCCCTGCCGGCGACCCATCGCTTCCGGCTGGTCGAACGCGAGGATTACGGCCATGAGGTACAGGCGCCGACGGCGGTCCTGCGCTTTGCCATCGGCGGGCCGCGGCTGCTGCCGGCCCCGGTCAGTCGCCTTCTCAACCTTGTGCCGCGCTTTGCCGCCGGCGATCTCGTTGCCATCACCCCGCCGGGGGAGACGCGGGCGCGGTTCTATTCGATCGCCTCGTCGGACGACAGCGGCGTTCTCGAAATCTGTGTGCGGAAAGTGCCGGGCGGAGCCTGCTCGACCGTTCTCAACGCCCTCCAGCCGGGAGACGGGCTCGATGCCGCGATCCGGCCCAACCCCGCCTTCCGCCCCGATGCCAGCACCCGGCCGCTGATCCTGATCGGCGCGGGGGCGGGCATCGCCCCGCTGGTCGGCTTCATCCGCGCGGCCGGCGGCCGCCGTCCGGTGCATCTCTACTGGGGCGGGCGCAGCCCGGCGTCGGATTTCCTCTACCGGCAGGAGCTGGAACTGCACCAGATCGACGGGCGGCTGGCCGGGTGGCGCACGGCGTTCTCCCGCCTGCCGGGCGGCGGTTATGTGCAGCATCTCATCGGGCAGGATGCTGCCTGCCTCCGGGCGCTGATGGTGGCCGGCGCCCAGGTTCTGGTCTGCGGCGGGCGGGAGATGGCGGACGGCGTTTCCGCCGCGCTCGCCGAGGCGCTGGCCCCGCTGGGGTTGACCCTTGCCGGCCTGCGCGCCGAGGGAAGGCTGATCGAAGATGTCTACTGACCCCCTCCTCCACCGCGTCGCGCTGAGCGGCGCGACCATGGGCACGCGCTATTCCTGCGTGTTCCATGCCCCCCGGGCCGACGGGCACGAGGCGTTGGCCCACCGGCTTGACGATGCCGTCACCCATGTCGACCGGGTGATGTCCAACTGGAAGGCGGAGTCCGCCCTTTCCCGCCTCAATGCCGCGCCGCCGGGCGTGTGGCAGGTGGTGCCGGCCAGCCTGATCGAGGTGCTGGAGGCGGCGCTCGCCATCGAGGCGGCCTCGCGCGGGGCGTTTGACATCGGCGTCGCCGAGGCTGTCGCCGGCTGGGGCTTCGGGCCGCTGGCCGGCAAGGGCGATCAGCCGCCGGCGCCGCGCCCGGCCCGCGCCGCCACGCGCGCGACGCTGGAGATCGACCGGGTGAACGGCCGCGTCCGCAAGCATGCGCCGTTGGCGCTCGATCTGTCCGGCATCGCCAAGGGCTACGGCGTCGACCGGCTCGGCCATATCCTCGATGCGGCGGGGATGACCGGCTGGCTCGTCGGCATCGACGGGGAGATGCGCGGCAGGGGCGTGAAGCCCGATGGCTCGGCCTGGGCGGTGGGCCATGAGCGCCCGGTGCCCGGCCGGCGCGAGATCATGGGCGTGATCGAACTGACCGATCTTGCGGTGGCCACCTCCGGCACCTACCGGCATTTCCGCGAGGCGGGCGGGCGGACGGTGTCGCACACCATCGACCCGGCGACCGGCGAACCGGTCAGCGGCAGGCTTGCCTCCGTCACGGTGCTGGCCGCCACCTGCATGGCGGCGGATGCCTGGGCCACGGCGATCCTGGTGGATGGTCACTGGCCGCCGCGCAGCTTCCCCCGGCCCGCCGGCATCGAGGCCATTCTCACCCCGCCGCCGGGATTTGCGGCCTAGGCGCCGCGCCCGAACGGCAGGTCCGCCCCGGCCAGACGGCCCGATTGCACCAGTTCGACGATCAGATCATGCACCGCCTGCGCCGCCTCGGAGAGGGCGAGCGGATCGGGCAGGCAGATCGAGACGCGGGCGCTGAGGCTCGGCTCGGTGATCCGCGCCAGCGTCAGGTCGCGCCCGCCGGTGCGGCGCTGCGCCTCGGCGATCGACAGCGCCGAGGACAGCGGCAGCACGGTGGCGCCGAGGCCGGCATCGACAGCGCTCGCCAGCGTCGAGGCGGATTCGATCTCGGCCACCACATGCGGCGCCAGCCCTGCCCGCTCGAAGGCGGTATCGACCAGCCGGCGGATGGTGTGGATGCGGCTGGGCAGCAGCAGGCTCAGCCCCTCCAGCGCGGCGAGCGTCACCTCCTTCTCGCGGCCAAGGCCGATCTGCGGCGCGGCGAGAAGGCAGAGATCCTCCTCGAACATCGGCTCGAACTTCACCCCCCGGATCGGCCCGGGCTGATAGATCAGCGCCATGTCCATCTTGCCGGTCATCACCAGCTCGGACAGGACGCCGCCGAAATTCTCGTTGATGTGCAGCACGATGCCGGGGAACCGCTCGCGCACCAGCCTGAGCAGCGGCAGCGCCAGCGCCGCGCCCGCGCTGTAGGGCGCAAGGCCGAGCGAGACGGCGCCGGCCACCGCCTGCGCGCCCTGCCCCACCTCGGCATGCGCCTGGCCGAGCTGGCGCAGGATGATCTGGGCATGGCGATAGAGCGCGCGGCCCGCCTCCGTCGGCACCACGCCGCGCTTCGAGCGGATCAGCAGCCGCTGGCGGAACTGCGCCTCCAGCGCCGCCACCTGCTGGCTCAGCGCCGGCTGGGCGACATTGAGGTTGTCCGCCGCGCGCGTCAGGCTGCCGGTATCGACGATCTTGACGAAGGCGCTGAGCCGGCGCGTGTCCATGGCGCCCCCTCCCCGTGTCATAAGAATATCTTATGACGATAGATTGAACCCGTCTTTGTCGGCAATGGATAAATGCGCCAGTCTTGCGCTCTACAGGCAGAGACGGGCGAGACGCGAGATGGCCTTTTCCGATTACAGGACAGCGCTGGTTACCGGGGCTTCGGCCGGCATCGGCGCGGCGCTTGTCGCCATGCTGCGCCGCCACGGGCTGAGCGTCCACGCCGTCTCGCGCAACGGCGCGCGGCTGGAGGCGCTGGCCGCACAGACCGGCTGTATTCCCCATGCGCTGGACATTACCGACCTTGGCGCGGTGGAGGCGGCGCTGGCGCCGCTGGAGATCGATGTGCTGGTCAACAACGCCGGCGTCTCGCGCGCCGGGGATATCGCCAGCATGGATGCCTTCGGCATCGACGAGCAGGTGGATGTCAACCTCAAGGCGGCGCTGCATCTCATCCGCCTGACCCTGCCGGGGATGATGGCGCGCGATTGCGGCCATATCGTCAACATCACCTCGATCGCCGGGCTCTACAATTTCTCCGGCAACACCGTCTACCACGCCACCAAGGCGGCGATGCACATGGTTTCGCAGCAGACGCGCGTCGCCGCCTATGGCCGCCGCGTGCGCGTCACCGAGATCGTCCCCGGCCGGGCCGAGACCGAGATTTTCGGCAAGGTGATCGGTGACATGGAGGCGGCGCAGAAGCAGTTCTACGACGGGTTCGAATCCCTGAAGGTCGAGGATGTGGCCGGCGCGGCGGAATACGCGCTCGGCACGCCCGGCCATGTGAATATCGGCCAGATCGAGATCATGCCGACGTTTCAGGTCCCCGGGGGCCTGAATTTCCTGAAGCGTACCGGATAACCGTCAGCCTGCCCGAAGGGCGGCACCCGTGGAGGAGGAACCCATGAGCATCTCTCGCAGACACATTCTGGCCGGGGCCGGCGCGGCGCTGGCCCTGCCGGTTCTCGGCCGCGGCGCCTCGGCGCAGGCCCTGCCGATCAACCTGTCGTCGATCCTGCCGGAAACCAACTTCCAGGTGCGCAACGCCCGGCGTTTCGCCGAGGAGGTGGCCAAGGCGACCAACGGCGCGGTCAACATCTCGGTCAAGCCGGGCGGCTCGCTCGGCTTCAAGGGGCCGGAGCAGATGCGCGCGGTGCGCGACGGCCTCGTGCCGATGGCGGACGTGCTGACCTCGCAGCAGATCGGCGACGAGGCGCTGTTCGGCACCGACGGCATTCCCTTCCTCGTCTCCTCGCCGGCGGACCTGAAGGCCCTGCACAAGTATCTCCGGCCCGCGTTCGAGAAGATCGTGGAGACGAAGTACAACCAGAAGATCCTCTACATGGTGCCCTCGCCGGCGCAGTACATGTTCCTCAAGGTCAAGACGGACAGCGTCGCCGGCCTCAAGGGCATCAAGATCCGCGGCGCGGACAAGAACACCGTGGACACCTGCAACGCCGTCGGCATGGCGGGCGTGCAGATCCCGTGGGGCGAACTGATCCCGGCGCTGGCCTCGGGCCGCGTCGATGGCGTCGCCACCTCGGCAGCCTCGGGTGTCGATGGCAAGTTCTGGGAGTTCCTGAAGTATTTCTACCCGACCAACCACACCTGGTCGACCAACATGGTCAACATCAACCTCGACACCTGGAACAAGCTCGGCGCGGCCAACCAGAAGGTGCTGACCGATCTCGCCGCCAAATTCGAGCCGGAATTCTGGAAGATCTCGGCTGACGAGGACGAGGTCAGCCTCAAGGTCCTGCGCGAGAAGGGGATGGAGCTGGTCCCCGTCTCCAAGGATATGTCGGCCGAGATGTACAGGATGGCCAAGCCGCTCACCGCCGCCTACATGGAGCGGGTGCCGGCCTCCCGGCCGATCATCGAGGCCTATCTCAAGGACGCCGGGCGCTGAGATGACGGGCGGCGGCGCGGAGGTTCAGGCGGAGCACGGCGCGTTTGCCGCGTTCCGCCGCGCGGCGGATGGCATCGCGGTTGCGGCGGCCCATGCCGCCGTGCTGTGCCTTGCCGCGCTCGTCGCGCTGGTCACGGCCGAGATCGTGCTGGCGCTGCTCAACAAGGTGTTCAAGGCGCTGCCGCCCGGCATCGGCATCGCGTGGGAATATTCCTCCTACCTGATGGGCATCGCCTTCCTGCTCGGCTCGGGGCTGACGCTCCGGGCCGGGATGCATATCCGGGTGGAACTGCTGCTGCGCGCCGGCAACGGGCGGCATGCCCGGCTGTTCGAGGGGGCCTCGGCGGCCATCGGCACGGCGTTCACCGGGCTGCTGGCCTGGTCGCTCGGCCGGTTCACGCTGCAATCGTTCACCTCCGGCCAGGTCTCGGGCGACAGCCTGACGCCGCTGTGGATTCCGCAGGCCGCGCTGACCCTCGGCGCCGCGGTGCTGTTTCTCCAGATGCTGCTGCGCCTTGTCGCCGCACTGATCGATGCGCCGCTGGAGGACAGGACCCTCGGCATCGCCACCCTGCCCGAATGAGGAGCGCGCCATGACCGCAGTGTTTGCCGGCCTGTTCGGCCTTCTCTTCGGCATTCTCGCCGTCGGCGCGTGGATCGGCATCGCGCTCGCCGCCACCGCGATGCTGCTGGCGGTGATCTTCACCGATATCCCGATTGTCCGCCTCTTGCCGCAGCATGCGTTCAACATCCTCACCTCGTCCGATCTGGTGGCCCTGCCGCTGTTCGTGCTGATGGGCGAGTTCCTGTTCCGCACCTCGCTGTCGAAATCGCTGTTCAACGGCCTTGCGCCGTGGGCCGGGCTGCTGCCGGGGCGGCTCTTGCATGTCAACGTCGTGGCCTGCTCGATCTTCGCCGCCATCTCCGGCTCCTCCGCCGCGACCACGCAGGTGGTGGGCAAGATGACGCTGAAGGAACTGCTGGCGCGCGGCTATTCGCCGGATATCGCGGTGGGCTCGCTCGCCGGCGCCGGCACGCTGGGCTTTCTCATCCCGCCCTCGACGGTGATGATCATCTACGGCGTGCTGGCCGAGGAATCGGTGCTGCGGCTGTTCACGGCGGGGTTCATTCCGGGGGTGCTGCTGGCGGCGTGCTTCTCCGGCTGGATCATGATCCACACCACGCTCCGGCCCGATCTCGTGCCTGAATCCGAGCGCGCGCTGAAGAATGCGAGCTGGCGCACGCGCATTGCGGCCTTGCGCGAGCTGGCGCCGGCGCTGTTCCTCATCCTGTGCGTGCTCGGCTCGATGTACGGCGGCATCGCCACGCCGACCGAGGCGGCGGCCATCGGCGTGCTCGGCGCGGCGTTCGTGTCGCATCTGCAAGGCTCGCTCAGCTGGGCGACAATCAAGGATGTCGGCATCGGCTCGATCCAGGCCTGCTCGATGATGGGGCTGATCATCGTCGGCGCCTCGATCCTCGGCAACATCACCGCCTATCTCGGCATCCCCGATGCGGTGGCCGAGTTCGTGCGCTATTTCAACCTCTCGCCGATGGGGCTGATCATCGCGCTGATGGTGCTCTACCTCGTGCTCGGCACGGCGCTGGAAGGGTTCTCGATGATCGCCACCACGCTGCCGGTGGTGCTGCCGCTGATCAAGGCGGCGGGGTTCGACAAGGTGTGGTTCGGCATCTTCATGGTGCTGGTGGTGGAGATGGCCCAGATCACCCCGCCGGTGGCGTTCAACCTGTCGGTCATCCAGTCGGTCACCGGCCATTCGATGTCGTATCTCACCCGCGTGACGATGCCGTATCTGTTCATCATGATGGGGTTTGTGCTGCTGCTCGCCGCCTTCCCCGGCATCGTCTCCTTCCTCCCCGATCTGGTGCTGGGCAAATGATGGTTCCGTTCTCTCCCGCCTCCCGCGTCACCCGCATCAAGCCCTCGCCCTCCGTCGCTGCCGCCGCGCTGGCGCGCGATCTCAAAGCGCAGGGGCGCGATATCGTCGATCTCACGGTGGGCGAGCCGGATTTCGACACGCCGGAGGAGGTGCGCAGCGCCGGCAAGGCGGCGATCGACGCCGGCGAGACGCGCTATACCGCGGTCAACGGCACGCCGGCCCTGCGCCGGGCGATTGCCGCCAGCCACACGCGGGCGACCGGCCAGCCCTGCCCCGAGAACCGCATCACCGTCGGCGGCGGGGCAAAGCAGGTGATCTTCCTTGCCTTCATGGCCTCGCTCGATGCCGGCGACGAGG
>ERZ1645187.359-NODE-359-length-44685-cov-17.559019_pt1 | contig 44685 bp, 43 predicted proteins | sample MGYA00575352_ERZ1645187 | MGnify/ENA primary metagenome ERZ1645187 (study PRJEB40837, sample SAMN11349314) | freshwater sediment metagenome | isolation source: river sediment | host: Sediment | place: India: Wazaribad , New Delhi | collected 2017-02-21 ... | reverse complement strand
CCTCCGTCAGACTTAAGGTTATCGCCGCGTAAGGGTTAATGATCGGCTAACGCCGCGCCACCCGGGCGCTTGCAAGAGCTTGGCCGCCCCCGGCTTTCTGATCTTGCGGCATTCGGATGATGGTGTGCTCGCCGGCGCGCGGGGGCGGGTGTCGGGATGCAGCCAACTCTCTGACTTTGATTGATTTCCCTCGATCGCCGGAGGCGTTCGCGCCGCGCTATGGCGCCGTCGCCGCCGTCACGTCTGGCATCGCCCAGCGTTCGAGTGCCGTATCGTCCGTTTCGCGCGCGTCGACCCAACCTCCGGTTCCGTCGGAGAGCGTCTCCTTCTTCCAGAAGGGGGCGCGGGTCTTGAGGTAATCCATCAGGAATTCCGCCGCCGCGAATGCTGCCTGACGATGGCGCGAAACCGTCACCACCAGAACGATGTTGTCGCCGGGCAGCAGCCGGCCATAGCGGTGGATGATGAGCGAAGCGGTCAGCGGCCAGCGACTGCGCGCTTCCTGCTCGATACGGGCAAGTTCCGCCTCCGTCATACCCGGGTAGTGCTCGAGTTCCATGAGGATCAGGCGCTGGCCGTGTGACTCTCCGCGCACGGTGCCCGTGAACGTGACAATGGCGCCCGCATCGGTGCTCGTACCGTTCAGCCGGCGCACCTCGGCAGCGCTGTCGAAATCCTCCGCCTGGACGCGCACGGTCATTCGATCAGCCTCCGGTGACCGGCGGGAAGAAGGCGACCTCGCGGGCCCCGGCGATGGCGGCGGCCGGACGCACGTGCGTCTGGTCGATGGCCGCGCGCACGATTTCGGGACGCTCGAAGGCATCGGCGTATTCCGGGCCGCGCTGACGCAGCCAGCCGACCAGATCGGCGACACTGGTGACACTCGACGGAACGTCGAGAACCTCCTCGGCGCGGCCGACGCGCTCGCGCACCCAGGCGAAGTAGAGCACGCGGATGCGCTGTCCGCCGGGGGCGGAGCGATCAGGTGTCACGGCGGGGCTGCTGCTCATCTCGATCCCTTGCGGCGTGCGCCGGGTTCAGTGCGCCATGGCATGGCGGATGCCAGCCTTGAGATAGTCATAGCCGGTCCAGAGCGTAAGGAGGGCGGCGAGCCACAGCAGCGCGATCCCGATCAGTTCGGCCTCGGGCGCGAATTTCGCGGCGGCCGGTCCGGCGAGCAGGACCGCGAGCGCGATCAGCTGCACCGTCGTCTTCCACTTCGCCAGCGTCGAAACCCGTACCTTGACGTTGAGTTCGGCCAGAAACTCCCGCAACCCCGATACCAGGATCTCCCGGCACAGGATGATGATAGCAGCCCAGATCGATACGCCGTTGATGGTGTTGTCGTGCACCAGCATCATCAGGGCCGCGCCGACCAGCAGCTTGTCGGCGATCGGGTCGAGCATGGCGCCGAGCGTCGATTGCTGTTCCCAGGCGCGCGCCAGATAGCCGTCCAGCCAGTCGGTGAGGGCGGCGGCGACGAACAGCGCGAAGGCGGCCCAGCGGGCGACGTCCCCCTTCAGGAAATACAGGCATGCGACCAGCGCCGGCACGGCCGCGATGCGCCCGTAGGTCAGCACGTTGGGCAGGCTCAGGGAATGGCTGCGGGCGGAGGCGGCTGTCATGGTGATCTGGTACACCATCGCCACCCGTGTCCGTCAATGGGCAGCTTGTCGGGATACGCCATAACGGTTTGGATTTAATGGGAAAGCACTGATGCACCTTGTTTCGGCAGCGGGACCTCTCCCGATCTTCGGCACGAAACCCTCGCGGCCGGCAGGTCGGGCAGGGAGGCTGGCGTGAGCGGGTGCGGGCGGCTGCGGCGGTGGTCCAGCCTCGACGACGACGAGCGCGAACGCCTGCTCGCGGCCTATCAGCGGCTGGCCGACAACGACCCGCCGACGTGCGATTTTGCCGTCAAGCTGGAGCGGATGCAGCGCTGGCTCGCGCTGCACGGTGTTTCCATCAGCGAGGACGAGATCCGCGGCAAGCCGCGCTAAGCGCGTCGGCGCTCACTTGCGCTCATTTCGTCATCGTGACCATGGCCAGCACGTTGACGCCGGTGCCGGTCTTCGGCCGGTAGTGGGACATGATCACCGCGATGTCGGGCGTGACGGCGGCCCAGACGTTGGATGTGAGGGAACCGGCATCTTCGACACTGTCGTGGGCCCGGCCGACGAGGCCACGCATCGCCTCTGCGATCTGCTCGTGATCGGCACTGGCGCCCGAGATGACGCTGCAGCTGTTGACGTCGGACCCGGCGAACTCGGGCATGGCTTCGGCCATTCCGGGCTCCATGTCGGCCACGGCGACAGCGATGGTCATGGCCGCCTGTCCTTCGGATGCCGCCAGCTTCCAGCCTTTGAGTGTCTTCGAACCGCTCTCAGGCGCCAACGTCTTCAGTGCCATGCCTTCGACGGGCGTCCAGCCGCCGTTCGCGGCATATTGCTCGACCGCCGCCAGATCCGGCATCAGATCGTAGCAGCTCGACTTGAACGTCTCGAGCATCTGGCTCGACACCGTCGTAGCCGGCGGGCTCGCGTGGGCGGACGCGGTGTCGATGGGGTTGAGTATGGCTCCGACAGTAGTGGTGACACCGACTACGGTGGTGACGATGCCGATGAGTGCTGCGGTGATCTCGGCGGTGCGACGAGCAAGGGACATGGCGGCGCGGCTCCTGTTGGAAAGCGATCCTGCCCGCAGCCTGCCGCGTCGAGCCGCGCCTGTGCAGTCACGGGAGGAACACGTCCTGCCGGCGGTGGACGACCTGAATGCGTGCGCGTCAGCCGCCGCGCTCGTGGAAGAAGGCGTAGATTTTCTGCGCCATTTCTTCGGAGATGCCGCCAACCGCCTTCAGGTCCTCGACGCCGGCGCGCGACACCGCCTTGGCGGAGCCGAAGTGCTGCATCAGCGCGCGCTTGCGTGTCGGGCCGATGCCGGCGATCTCGTCGAGCGGGTTGACGCCCATTGCCTTCGAGCGTTTGGCGCGGTGGGTGCCGATGGCGAAGCGGTGCGCCTCGTCGCGCAGTCGCTGCACGAAATAGAGCACGGGATCGCGCGGTTCGAGCATCGTCGGTTTGTCGCTGCCGGGGAAGTGAAAGTGCTCGCGCCCCGCGTCGCGATCGGGACCCTTGGCAACGCCGATCAGCGTGATGCCGGTGATGCCGAGTTCGGCGAGTACTTCGACGGCGACCTTGAGTTGCCCGGCGCCGCCGTCGACCAGCACGAGGTCGGGCCGGTCCGGGAACGGGCGGTCGTCATCGAGCGATGGCAGCGGCGCGTCGTCATCCTCATCGGTGACGCTTTCAGGTAGCGGGCCGCTCGGCACCGCGTCGTCTCCTGAAGGCGCGACATCCACCGACGCGTCCTGTCCCTCGCCTGGTCGATGGCCGTCTCCCTCTCGCATCGGGGAGAGGGTGGAAGCGCGGGGGCCTTCGCCGTCAACGGTGATTGGCTCGGCGAGTCCCTCGTCCGCGAGCACCACCGTGTCGCCCGCCGTCACGCCATCTACTGGCGCAGCTTCGCTGCTCACCAGCCGTTTGAAGCGGCGCGTGAGCACCTCGCGCATCATGGCGTAATCGTCGCCGGGCGTCAGCGTCGCCGACTTGATGTTGAACTTGCGGTACTGGCCTTTGACGAAGCCTTCGGGACCCGCGACGATCATGGCACCGATGGCGTTGGTTCCGGCAATGTGGCTGTTGTCGTAGACCTCGACGCGGCGCGGCGCCGCCGGCAGGCCGAAGCGTTCGGCGACACCTGCGAGCAAGCGCGCCTGTGACGATGTCTCCGCGAGCCGCCGCCCGAGCGCCTCGCGTGCGTTGGTCAGCGCGTGTTCGACGAGCGAGGACTTCGCACCCCGTTGCGGCACGCGCACCTCGACGCGCCGGTCCGCTTTGGTCGAGAGGGCTTCGGCCAGCAGTTCGCGTTCGGCGATTTCGTGCGACAGCAGCACGAGGCGCGGCACCGGCTTGTCGTCGTAGAACTGCGCGACGAAAGACGCGAGGACCTCCTCGGTCGACAGCGCGCGATCGGCCTTCGGGTAGTAGGCGCGGTTGCCCCAGTTCTGTCCGGCGCGGAAGAAGAACACCTGGATGCAGGTCTGTCCGCCCTCCTGGTAGGCGCCGAAGATGTCCGCTTCCTCGATGCCGTCGAGATTGATCGACTGGTCGGCCGTGACATGCGCCAGCGCCCACAGCCGGTTGCGATACTTCGCAGCGCGTTCGAACTCCAGCGCGTCCGAGGCTTCTCGCATCAGGAGTTGATACATCTCGCGCACGTTCTGGCTCTCGCCGCGCAGAAAGCGCACCGCCTCGTCGACCAGCTTGCGATAATCGTCGCTGGTGACTTCGTTCGTGCATGGTCCCGCGCAGCGCTTGATCTGGAAGAGCAGGCAGGGCCGCGTGCGGCTGTCGTAGACGCTGTCGGAGCAGGTGCGCAGCAGGAACGCGCGCTGCAGCATGTTGATGGTGCGGTTGACGGCACCTGCGGAGGCGAACGGGCCGAAATAGTCGCCCTTCCTCGTGCGCGCGCCGCGATGCTTCAGGATCTGCGGCGCCTCGCGATCGCGCGCGATGAGGATGTAGGGGAACGACTTGTCGTCGCGCATCAGCACGTTGAAGCGCGGCTTGAAGCGCTTGATGAGATTGGCTTCGAGCAGCAGCGCTTCTGCTTCCGTGCGGACGGTGACGAACTCCATCGAGGCGGTCGCCGCGATCATGCGGGCGATGCGGTTGGTGTGGCCGCCCATGCGTGCGTAGTTGGAGACGCGGGCCTTGAGGCTGCGCGCCTTGCCGACGTAGATCACGTCACCCGCCGCATCGAGCATGCGATAGACGCCCGGCGAGCCGGGCAGCCGCTTGATGTAGGCAGCGATCACCTCGGGGCCGGTGCGCACGTCCGCGGCCGCTGCGGCATCGGGAGCCATAGCGGCAGGATCGGCGGGAACCTCGCGCGTGTCCTTGATCGGCATGACGGTTACATGCGGCGGCGTGGGGGCGCGCGTCAAGGCGCGCTCGGGCGGGCGAGCCGGCGGCGGATGCGTTTCTCCACGTCGAGCGCGATCAGCAGCAGCACACCGGTAGCGACGATGACGAGACCGTCGCGCAACGAGACGGCTGCCGTACCGAACAGCCGCTGCATGAACGGAACGTAGGTGAAGCCGAATTGCAGCGCGACGATTGCGCCGACGCCGATCAGCACGGCCGGCGTTCCGACCACGCCCGCGATCGTGATCGAATCCATGCGCAGGTAGCGGACCGAGAACAGATAGAAGATCTCGAGAGCGACGAGCGTATTGACGGCGATGGTGCGCGCCTCCTCGAGCGACAGGCCGCGATGTGTCGCCCACCAGAACATCGCGAATACGCCGGCCATGAACAGCACGGAGACGAGCACGATCTGCCAGACGAGTGCAGGTGTCAGCAATGCCCCCTGTGCGGCGCGCGGCGGGCGTTTCATGACGTCGGGCTCGGCCGGTTCGAACGCCAGCACGAGGCCGAGCGCGACCGCGGTCACCATGTTGACCCACAGGATCTGCACCGGTGTGATCGGCAACAGGAAGCCGCCGAGGATCGCCGCGACCACCACCATCGCCTCGCCGAAATTGGTCGGCAGCGTCCACGAGATCACCTTGGTCAGATTGTCGTAGACGGTACGGCCTTCCTTCACCGCCGCGACGATGGAGGCGAAGTTGTCGTCGGCGAGCACCATCTGGCTCGCTTCCTTCGCAGCCTCGGTGCCCTTGCGCCCCATGGCGATGCCGACATCGGCCGACTTGAGCGCCGGTGCGTCGTTCACGCCGTCGCCGGTCATGGCGATGATGCTGCCGTCGGCGCGCAGGGCTTCGACGAGGCGCAGCTTGTGTTCGGGCGACGTGCGCGCGAACACGCCGGTGCTGCGCGCCAGGGTCGTCAATGTCGCCGCGTCGGCGGCTTCGATGTCGCTGCCGCTGACGGCCGCACTGAGACCGCCGAGGCCGAGCTGACCGGCGATGGCGGCCGCTGTCAGCGCATGATCTCCGGTGATCATCTTGACGTCGATGCCGGCCTCGCGGCACTCGGCAATGGCGCGGCGGGCTTCGTCGCGCGGCGGATCGATGAGCGACACGACGCCGGCGAGCACCAGATCGCGGGCGTCGGCAAGCGACACGTGATGCGTTTTCGCCGGCATTTCGCGCACGGCGAACGCGAGCGTGCGCTCGCCCTGCCGTGCAAAGCCGGCAACGTGATCCTGCCAGCGAGCCGGATCGATCGCAACGGCTTCCCCGTCCGCCGTGAGCTCTTTCGTGCAGAGCGCAAGGATTTCTTCAGGCGCGCCCTTGACCAGCAGTGATGGTGCCGCAGCTCCGGGTGTCGCGTTCAACGTCGCCATGAAGCGATGCTGTGCATCGAACGGAATCAGCGCCATGCGCGCTTGCTTCTTGCGCAGAGTGGCAGCGTCGAGCCCGGCTTTGGACGCGAGCGCCAGCAGCGCCCCTTCCATCGGATCGCCGCCGACACTCCACGTGCCGCTGTCATGGACGAGATGTGCGTCATTGCAGAGCACGGCGACGCGCATGACGGCCCGTAAACCGGCATCGTCGCTGGCGCCATCGCGCGGGGCAGTGGCTGTGTGCGTGATGGTTCCCTCGGGACCGTAGCCGGCACCGGACACCGCGTAGACGCCCGCTGCGGTCGCGACGTGCCGCGCCGTCATTTCGTTCAAGGTCAGCGTACCGGTCTTGTCGGTGCAGATGATCGATACCGAGCCGAGCGTTTCGACTGCGGGAAGCTGACGGATGATGGCGTTGCGTCGTGACATGCGCTCGACGCCGATGGCGAGCGTCACCGTGAGCACGGCGGGCAGGCCCTCGGGGATCGCGGCGACGGCGATGCCGACCACGGCGAGGAACGCATCGGAGAGCGGATAGCCGCGCACCAGCAGCGCGAAGGCGAAGATCGCGGCTGCGAGCGCCAGGATGACGATCGTCAACTGCTGCGCGAAGCGGTTCATCTGCCGGATCAGCGGCGTCGTCGTCTCGGTGATCGTCGACAGCATCGTGGTGATGCGGCCGAGTTCCGTGCGCTGGCCCGTCGCCACCACCACGCCGGTGCCCTGGCCCTTCGTCACCAGCGTGCCGGAGTAGGCCATGCTGGCGCGCTCGGCGAGCACGGCGTCGGGCGAATCCGCCTGCGGCCGCTTGTCGACCGGCACGGATTCGCCGGTCAACGCCGACTCGTCGATGCGCAGCGCGGCGGCGCTGATGAGGCGCACGTCCGCGATGACGCGATCGCCCGCGTCGAGCAGCACGATGTCGCCAGGCACCACTTCGGCGGCCGGGATCGCCATGCGTCGTCCGGCGCGGATCACCGATGCGTTCGGGGCGATCATGGCGCGGATGGCGTCGAGCGCGCGCTCGGCCTTGCCTTCCTGCAGCACGCCGAAGATCGCGTTGATGACGACGACGCCGACGATGACGCCGGTGTCGACGGCATGTCCCAACAGCGCGGTGATGAGCGCGGCGGCGAGGAGCACGTAGATCAGGACGTTGTTCAACTGGTCGAGGAACCGCCGCAGCAGCGTGCGCGCGGGCGGGGCGGGCAGTTCGTTGCGCCCGAAGCGGACGAGCCGTCGCGCCGCCTCCGCGTCGTCGAGGCCGGCGCTGCGGCTGGCCAGCGCCTCGAGCGCGGCGGACGCCTCCAGCGCGTGCCACGTGCGGGCGATGCGGCCGATCTCGGCGTCGCGATCGAAGGCGGTGGCAGTGTCGCTTCTGGATATGTCGTTCCCGGTCATATGCCCCTCGCTCCCGGTAGCTTAGATGAGGCCGTCTCGCGCATCTGGCAACCCATCGCGCCAGCGGCGGCGCGATGCCACAAAACCGCCGCGCTCGCCACGGCGTCTGTGTCGGCATGCCGAAGCAACTCTCGACCGCCGTCGCGGTGCTCGCCGCCATCGCACTCGTCGCCATTCTCGCCGTGATGCCGTGCGCCCACGCGGCGCGGCCGCTGCCGGGCCTGCCCCGCTCCGACGGCTCGCGCTTCGAGAAGGCCGAGGACGTGCTCGCCTTCATCAACGGGTATCGGGACGACAAGAGGCCGAAGCGCCTGCCCGCGGCCGTCAGGGCGATGAGCCGCCTCGGTCTCCTGCGCGAGCCGGAGGAAGCCGGCATCTACATCGGCTTCATCGCCGGGGTGCTCGGCGAAAACGGTGACACCGCCGAGAAACTCGTTGCCGACATGTTTCCGATGTCGCCCGAGGATCAGGTCATCCTGATCAAGGCGATCGCCTATTCGGGCTTGCCGGACTGGAAGGGTTTGCTGTCGAAATTCGTCGAGCGCATGCCGGCGCGCAAGGTGCTGCTCGACCGCTATCTCTATCGCGGCGGCCCGCTGCTCGATCAGCTCATGACCGTCGAGAGCGGCGCTTTCGCCATCGACGTACACTGGGGCCGCTACTTCGCCACCGCCGAACCGGAGCCGGCGCAGAAGATCATCGCCACGCTGGCGTGGACGGCCGATCGTGACAGCGTCGAGAAGTTGACCATCGGTTCGATGGCGAAATGGACGCTCGCCACCAATGCCGCGCGCGACAAGGGTTTGCGCGACATCATGACGGACGAAGTGAACCGTCAGACCGAAGTGGTGCGAAAGCCGCTGTCCGAGGTGCTGCTGGCGGCCGAGACGATGGAGACATCGCGCATCAAGAAGGATGCGCTGAAGACCATCGAGGAACTGAAAGCCAAGGGTCCGCAGTCGGCGCGCAACACGGCATGGTGGGGGCAGGCGGGGCAGACGGTACTGGCGCTCGGTTGCGTCGCGGCGAGTGCGCTCGGCCAGGTCGAGTTCGGCATTCCCTGCGTGATCGGCGGCGCGCTATCGACGGCGGCGCTCAAGTATCTCGGGCCGCAGCAATAGACGCCGACTTGCTCAGCGTGCCACGCGCGCGACGAGGCGCGGTGCCGGCGCGACGATCGGCATTTCGAACGAACCCGCCATCGCCGACAGGCTGCCGAGCAGGCCGGTCTGCGGTGACATGTCGATCGTCGAGGGAGTGGCGGCGGTGTCGCCTGGCACGGTTCCGCCTGTCTTCGAGGAGGTCTCCGCCAGATTCGAGGGCGTTGCGCGCACGGTCAGCGGCGAACCTTGTGCCGTCGAAGCGGCTGCCTTCAGTTCGAGATCGGGCGTGCGGTAGACGTGCGAGGCGACGGCGGTCGGCGGGTCGCCGCGCCGCCATACGGTGCGCACGACCTGCCGCGGCCGCACGGCGGGCTTCGGCGCGGGCTCGGCTTCGGCGGCCGTCGCCCCGATCTTGCGTGAGGGCGCCGGCTTTGTCTCGACAACGGTTGCCTCCCACTGCGCCGGTACCGCTCGGGGCCCGCCGAGTGAGGAACGCTGCCAAGGTAGCGTCTCTCTGCGCGGGCCGCGCACGCTGTCCGGCGCACTGCAATGTTCGCGACGGAACGTCTCCGCTACATACTCGATGGAATGCCCGTAGCGCGGATCGACGGCCCACCGCCGCGCGAGATCGGAGAAGCGCACGGGGCGCCCGAGCTTGCGCGATGCCGCGATGATATCGGCCTGTTTCAGTTGCGTGCGAGGGGCGACGGGTGCGGCGAGCGGCTCGCCCGAGTAGGCGACGAGGTGCTGGATCTGGCCGAGCACGCCGGTCGAAACGTCGGGGAAACTGTCACCCGGGACGCCGCCGCCGGTGGTGCCGATACCGGCGAAGTTGTTCTGGCGCGGATCGACGTCACCCCATCGCCCGTCGGGACGGCGATAGCTGAGATAGTTGGTTTCGATCGCCATCTGGAAGAAGGCGTAGTCCCAGCGCACACGCCAGGCTTCGCCATGCTGGCGGTACCACTTGGCGATGCCGGCGAAGCGGCGGTCGAGCTGCGGATTGCGCGCGCGCAGGAATGTCATAAGCCGTTCCGGCGTGACGCAGCGCGGCACCGCATTGTCGCGATGAATGCGGATCTCGGGTGGTGCGGCGTGCGCGGCCGAGGAGCTGGCGATGGCGCTCGCGACGCAAACGGCCAGCGTCATAGCCAGTTCGCGGTGCCGGCTGTGCGCCGCCGCGCGGGCACGCGAGGTGGAACGGCGGCGCGGAGATCGGGGGACAGTGTGGGCGCGCATCGCGCTTCGCCTTTGCTGCGGGTTCGATCAGCAGCGGCCTTGCCTCCCCCGAAGCACAGGCCACCAAGGTTTCGCAGCGCCACGGCGGGCGCCGCGCGGTCTTGCAGGTTTCAGCCTTCCGGGCACATTTCGAAAGCCTTGGCGAGCGCCTTGGTCGGGCTCGCGTACTCGCCGACCGAGGAGCCGTCCTGTGCATAGGCGGCGATGTAGGCGGCGACCTCGCGCTGCTCGCGCCCTTCGTTGACGTCGAGCACGGTGAAGTTGGTCTGGCCTTCGGCGACCACCTTGATGATGACGGCCTTCTCGCCGCCGTAGCTAGCCTGCCAGACCCGGCAGGCGCCCTTCGCCTTGCTCGCGGCCACGTCGCCGGCGTCGTTCATCACGGCGCTGGACTGAGCCGCGGCGCCCGCGGCGGCGGCGGTCTTGATTTCGCCGCCCGTTGCCTTGGCGGTGGCTGCCGGCTTCGTGTCGGCAGGTGCGGAGTCGTTCGAGTTGAGCAGCGTGTAGGTGGCCGGTGCGGCGGCGGGAGCGGCACTGGCAGCGGCGTTGGAGGCGTCAGGCTCGGTTGCGGCGAGCGACGCTGCGCCAAGGCCCTTGCGTTCGCTATCGCCAGCTTCGCGGGCTTCGGCGACCGCGCGCCTGGCGGCGTCCTTGCCCTTGCCCGGCTTGTCCTTCGCGATTGCGGCGGCGGTGTCGATGGTCACGCCGCTCTTGCCGCGTGCTGCGGCCACCAGCTCGGGACGCGGATCGGCGCCGTCGCAGAACTTGCCGTAGAAGCTGTCGGCGACCGAGGCGATGTCCTTCGAGTAGCCGCGATCCTTGGGCGACCACTGGCGCGTCAGATGCGCGTAGGTCATCGCACCTTTGATGCCCTTCTGGAAGCTCTTGAGAACGCCCCACTCCTGCACCTTGCGGGTGCGCTCGGCGACCGGATCTTCGACCGTCTCGCCGGTGTACATGAGGACGTGCTGGAGGTGCGCCTTGACGCCCTCGGATACGGTCTTGAAGCTTTCGCCCGGCTCGCCGCCGCCAGTGGCACCGAGGCCGGCGAAGTTGTTCTGCTTCGCATTGACGTCGCCGATGAACTTGAGGTTCGCGGTCTCGACCATCATCTGGAAGAAGGCGTAGTCCCAGCGAAGGCCGAGCGCTTCGCCGTGGCGCATGTATTCGGTCGCAACGCCGTCGAACTTGTCGGCAAGTCCCCCGTTGCGTGACTGCGCGAAGGCCATCAACCGGCCGGGTGTGGCGCAGGCGGGAACCTTGTTGGCCCCGCCGGATTTGATCGCCGGAAGGTCGGCCGCCGAAGCCGAGGTGGCGCAAGCCAGCGCGATTGCAGAGACGGCAAGAAAGCGTACGCAAAACGTCATGATATCACCCATCAACCGCCGCCGGCGCCGGTGGGAAGCGCCAGACAGACGTTGCTGATCGTTAAACGATTAACGTTAACGCTCGGTTAAGCGGCACCCCCGTGCCAGCCTCCCATCATGCGGAGCTTTGGGGCGCGAGTGCGGGCCGGTTGCGGTGAAATTGTGTCGAATGCGGTTTGGACGGCGAAGTCGCGCCCAATCGCGCGCCGAGCCTCATCCCTTCGTCGATGTGAGGGGGCGGTGTGAGGTTGCCGCTCAGGTCAGGTGCTGGCCGCCGTCGAGCACGATCATCTGCCCGGTCATCGCCGGTGCCTCGAGGATGAAGCGCACCGCCTGCGCGATCTCGTCGGTGCTGACGCCGCGCTGCATCAGCGTCGATTGCGCTTCGGCGGCGAATTCGGCATCCGTCTGGTGGATGCTTTTGAGGACCGGGCCCGGACCGATAGCGTTGACGCGGATGCGTGGTGCAAGCGCCTGCGCCAGCATGCGGGTGGCCGTCCAGAGTCCTGCCTTCGAGATCGTGTAGGAGAAGAAGTCCGGCTTCAGGTTCCAGACGCGCTGGTCGATGATGTTGATGATGTTGCCCTCGCAGCCGGGCGCCAGATGCGCGGCGAGAGCCTGTGCGAGGAACACCGGCGTCTTGAGATTGGTGTCGAGGTGCAGGTGCCAGCTGTCGCGGGTCAGCGTCTGCAGCGTATCGAGCTGAAACTCGGACGCGTTGTTGACGAGGCAGCAGGGGGCACCGAGCCGCTTCACGATCGCCGGGATCAGCGCATCGACATCGTCGGCCCTGGCGAGGTCGGCGGCGAAGGTCTCGGCGACACCGCCCGCATCGCGCAACTCGGTCGCGAGTTCCTCGGCCGCGTCGCGGGAGCCGCGATAGTGGACCGCGACCTGCCAGCCGCGCCGGCCCATGTCGAGGGCGATGGCCCGGCCGATACGCCGCGCCGCCCCGGTGATGAGCACCGTGCGCGGGCGGGACGTGGCGGAGGGGTCGCGGGAAGCTGTCTTGCTCATGCGCCTTCGTCGGTTCTCGGAAAAGCCCGCAGGGCGATGGGCCAAGGATCTTGCGGCCGTTAGCACAATCCCACCAGGCAGACGAGGGCTGAGAATTCGTCCGGTCGCAAATCGGGAACGTCTGGGCGCGAACGTCGAGTCGTGCTCGGGCCGATCACCGGCTTGAAGTAACCAGTTGTCAACGGATCGATCTGCCTGTTTGCGAGTCAAACCGCTGACTTTTTCAGCAAACTCGACGTTCGTCGTGGCGCGGATTTGGGCAGCACTTGGTGCGCTCTTGGTCAAAACAAAGCAATCGTTGCGCGACTGCTACAGCTGCTTGGCAAGCCTTTGAATGCGGCCTCAATTCGCTTGTTGCAAAGCCGCAATTGCAGTTTCGTTAGGGTCAGCGAGGCGCGGTCGGGAGATGGCGGCTCACGGAATTGCCGGGCCTCTGTGTGGGGGGAGCGGCCAAATTTGGGGGTTTCAACGATCATGGCAAACTTCACGAAGTCGCTGCTCTGCTCCGCCGCTCTGGCGGCAACGGCGCTGGTTTCCGTCGCCGCTCCGGCATCGGCCGGCGACCTGTTCGGCCGCCGCGACGGCGGCTCCGTCAAGGACGCTCCGGCCGAGGAGCCGCGCCGCTGCTCGTTCTCGATGAACATCGGCGGCACGTCCGACTATGTCTTCCGTGGCATCACCCAGACCCTCGAAGACCCGACGGCTCAGGGCGGTGTCGATGCGACCTGCGGCATGTTCTACGCGGGCGTGTGGGCTTCGGGCGTCGACTTTGGCGGCAACCTCGTCGACGTCGAGGTCGATCTCTACGCCGGTATCAAGCCGACCTGGGGTCCGCTCACGTTCGACCTCGGCGTCATCTACTACGCCTATCCGGGCGCCAACGATCCGGGCGTCGAGTTCGACTACGTCGAGCTGAAGGGTGGCGTCAGCGGCACCTGGAACAACTTCTCGCTCGGCGGCACCATGTTCTGGTCGCCGGACTACACGCTCGAGACGGGCAACACGCTGACCCTCGAGGGTACCGCCGGCTATACGTTCGCTGCCATCGGCCCGGTCACGCCGACTATCTCGGCCTTGATCGGTACGACGCAGTTCCTCGACTCCGCCTTCGACACGCTCGACTACACCTACTGGAATGCCGGCCTCGCGCTCGCCATCGACAAGTTCACGCTCGACTTCCGCTACTGGGATTCGAACGGTGGCCCGGGCGACTTCTGCGGCGTTTCCTCGCTGTGCGACGAGCGCTTCGTGTTCTCGGCGAAGGTCACGCTGCCCTGATGACGACGGGCAGGGCGCGTGAGCCCTGCCCGCTGCCTCGCGACATCCAGCGCGATCCCGATCATCGCGCGTGGTCCGACCCCCAATCGGATCGAGAAAGCCGGAGCCCCTGTGCTCCGGCTTTTCTGTTTGCTCGACGGGAAGACTTTGGGCCGTTTCTTCAGCGCGCGAGTGGCGGCCGCGCGGCGTTGCCGATGAGCGCGACACGCGCCACGTCGGCCCGGATCTCGAGGTGGAGTACGGCCCCGGCATCGTCGCCGTCGATCTCGATGGCGACCGGTGCGCCGGCTTGGACGCGGATGCTGCGGCAAGGGATGGTCGTGATGGTCGCGCAGCGATCGGTGCGACCGAGCGCGATGGCCAGCAGCTCGGCGATCCGTCGCGGCAGGGTCGTCGCCTTCATCAATACCGCTTGTAGCTCGCCCTTCGCCAGATCCGCCCCGGGCGCGATGACGAACGTGCCGCCGTAGTGGCGGGCGTTGGCGGCGACCATCCAGCTCGCGCGGTGTGGCTGGCCGTCGACCTCGACGTCGAACAGTTCGGGGCGCTGCTTCAACGCGGCGATGGTCGGGCCGACGTAGGCGGCGCGGCCGATGCGCTGCTTCAGGCGCTGCGATAGCCGGTGAACGATGGCGCCGTCGAAGCCGGCGCCGCACATGGCGAGGAACGGATCACCGTCGGCGCTGGCGACGCGGACCTCGAGGGTGGCGCCGTGCATGAGGGTGTCGGCCAGCGCGGCGGGTTTGCGCGACAGGCCGAGTTCGGCGGCCATGACGTTGCCGGTGCCGACCGGAAGTAATCCGAGCGGCTTGTCGAGGCGGGCCGAGATCGCAGCCCGCGCCAGGGCCCTGAGCGTGCCGTCGCCACCGGCCGCGACCACGGCGTCGATACCGTCGTTGGCGCGGATGGCGCCGTCGAGGTCCTCGATCCGCTCGGTCTCGATGACGGCGGCGCTGGCACCGCGCGCGTCGAGCGCATCGACGACGGCGGCGACGAGGCGGCGGTTGTCGGTGCCGGCGCGCCGGTTGCGGATGATGAGGAAGCGGCTGCGCGGAGCCCCGGCGGCGACCGCCATTCCGGACAGATCGCCGCCGGCGCCGCTCACGCGCGTGCGCCGATCTGCGCGCGATGGCGCAGCATGTGATCGGCGAGCACGATCGCCATCATGGCTTCGCCGACCGGAACAGCGCGAATGCCGACGCACGGATCGTGGCGGCCGCGCGTGGCGATGTCGACCTCGTGCCCGGCTTCGTCGATGGTCCGGCGCGGCGTCAGGATCGACGAGGTCGGCTTGACGGCGAAACGGCAGACGAGCGGCTGCCCGGTCGAGATGCCGCCGAGGATGCCGCCGGCATGGTTGGAGAGAAACAGCGGGCGGCCGTCGGGGCCGGTGCGGATCTCGTCGGCGTTTTCTTCCCCCGACAGTTCCGCGGCGGCCATGCCGGCGCCGATCTCGACCGCCTTCACGGCGTTGATGCTCATCATCGCCGAGGCGATGTCCTGGTCGAGCTTGCCGTAGATCGGCGCACCCCAGCCGGCCGGCACGCCCTCGGCCACCACCTCGACGATGGCGCCGATGGAGGAGCCGGACTTGCGGATGCCGTCGAGATAGGCCTCCCAGGCGTGCGCCGTCTCGGGATCGGGGCAGAAGAATGGATTGGCGGAGACGGCATCCCAGTCCCACCGCGTGCGATCGACCTTGTGCGGGCCCATCTGCACCAGCGCGCCGCGGATGGAAATGCCGCGGCCCGGGAGACTGGCGAGCACCTTGCGCGCAATTGCGCCGGCGGCGACGCGCGACGCGGTTTCGCGCGCCGAGGAGCGGCCGCCACCGCGATAGTCGCGAATGCCGTACTTGGCGATGTAGGTGAAGTCGGCGTGACCGGGGCGGAACTTGTCCTTGATCTCCCCGTAGTCCTTCGAGCGCTGGTCCTCGTTGCGAATGAGCAGTGCGACCGGCGTGCCGGTGGTCACTTGCCGGCCGTTCGCATCGGGAAACACGCCGGAGAGAATCTCGACCGTGTCGGATTCCTTCCTTTGCGTAACGAAGCGCGAGCCGCCGGGCTTCCTGCGGTCGAGGTCGTGCTGGATGTCGGCGGCCTCGAGCGGGATGCCGGGCGGGCAGCCATCGACGACGCAGCCGATGGCTGGTCCATGGCTCTCACCGAAGGTGGTGATGCGGAAAAGATGGCCGAAACTGTTGTGTGACATGCAAGTCGTTGCCGGGCTCGGGCGGCGCAGGATGCGCCAAATACGCGCGGGGCGGCGCGGCGTGTGGTTTGGATCACTCTTAGGCGGGCGTACCGGCCACCGCAAGCGAGGTTTCGTGCGCGTGCCGGATGACATGGGCTCCGGTCCGGATTATCTCTCCCTAGCCCCACTGTGATTCGCTCGCGAGACTTCCCGTGTTTTGATCGGCACGCCACACTCGCGGACGTAGCTGCCTTGCGCGTAGCACTAGCCAAAACGCACGCGCCACAGCCGTGGTCATAGGGGCCGGTTCCAGTTGCGTCGGCGTCCTCAAGGGTCGCTCTCGAACGGTCTGAGCAACCGGTCTCGAGCCGTCCTCACTTGCACCAAGGAAGAGCCGGGGGCCGCTAACCCGGCTCTTTCTTTTTGCCCGCTGACATGCGCCGCCAAAGCAGCGCCGTCGCGGTATCGCTCCGTGCCCGGTAAGCATGAATGCGCCTTGCGATTGCCGTGGCGCCGCTCGTCCGCCACTTTCCGGCATCATCATTTTCCCTGCGGGATGGGGCTGCGCGGGGCGGAAACCAGGCGAGGTCGGCGTGCGCCGCCGTTATGCGATTGTCGCGTCCGTACTGCTGCTGGCATTGGCCGCCGTCACGGCCGGCGGCCGCCGTTCGCCGTCACCCCTCGTCAGCGCGGTGCCCGTTGGCGCATCCGCAATTCAAGTCAGTCAGCGCGGGCCGGTGGTGGCCCCCGTGCGCCGCAGGATGCCGGAGACGCCGCCGTTCCCCGAGGCAATCCTGCTCGCCGGCGATGTTGTCGAGCCGAGCCGGGCACCTGACGATGCGCCGGATCCGTCACGTCGTGATGCCGCGCTTGCGGCCATCCATCTCGCGGCGGATCAGGCGGCCAGGTCCAGTGTGACGATTACGGCGCAGGAGCAGGGCGCTCAGGCGACGACCGCGGAGTAGGGTTTCCGCCGGTTCGCCGTTACAGCCAGTCCATGGTGCCGCCCCTGATGACGAGGACGCGATCCTGCGGCACCTCGAGCGACGGCACGTCGGCCTCGCACACGCCCTCGACCAGCATGCAGCGGAGCGCGCGGCTGACGCCACCGTGCGAGACGACGACGCTGTCGCGTGTGACCGTCTCGAGCCAGCCGGTGAGGCGGCGGGTGAGATCGGCGTAGTTCTCGCCGCCTTCGGGACGCCAGTGGAAGGGATCGGCCTGCCGCCCGGCGACGCCTGCGGGATCGAGGCGCGGCAGGTCGCTTTGCAACTGCCCCTGCCAGTGGCCGTAATGCAGTTCGACGAGGCGCGGATCGGTGCGGAAGCCGTCCGGCGCGAGATCGAGAGCGCCGCGCAGGATGCGCATGGTGTCCTGCGTCCTGCCGAGCGGGCTCGCGACGAAATCGGCGGCGGCGATGGCCGGCAGCAGCCCACGCAGGGCCTCGCCGTTGCGGCGGGCCTGCGCGCGGCCGACGTCGTTGAGAGGTATGTCCGCCTGCCCCTGGTAGCGGCGGGTGGCATTCCAGTCGGTTTCGCCGTGACGGACGAAGTAGAGCGTGATGTCGGGCGGTAAGACAGGCGAGGCTGGCGCCATGGCGCTCAACCGGCGTCGCCCTTCACCACCGAGATGTCGGGCGCATCCTCGTTCTTCATGCCCTGCACGTGGTAGCCGGAATCGACGTGGTGGATCTCACCCGTGACGCCGCGCGACAGATCCGACAGCAGGTAGACGCCGGCGCCGCCGACATCCTCGATGGTGACCGTCCGGCGCAGCGGCGAGTTGTACTCGTTCCAGCGCAGGATGTAGCGGAAGTCCGAGATGCCGGACGCGGCCAGCGTCTTGATCGGGCCGGCCGAGATGGCGTTGACGCGGATGCCGCCCTTGCCGAGGTCGGCGGCGAGATAGCGCACGCTGGCCTCGAGCGCCGCCTTGGCGACACCCATGACGTTGTAGTGCGGCATGACCTTCTCGGCGCCGTAGTAGGTCAGCGTGATCAGCGAGCCGCCGTCCGTCATCAGCCGCTCGGCGCGCTTGGCGAGTGCGGTGAACGAATAGCAGGAGACCAGCATGGTCTGCGTGAAGTTCGTCTCGCTGGTGTCGACGTAGCGGCCGTCCAGCTCGTTCTTGTCGGAGAAAGCGATGGCGTGGACCAGGAAATCGAGCCGGCCCCACTCCTTCTCGATCCGCTCGAACAACTCGTCCATCGACTGTGGATTGTTGACGTCGCACGGAAGCACGAGCTTCGAGCCGAGTTCGGCGGCGAGCGGCTCGACGCGCTTCTTCAGGGCGTCACCCTGATAGGTGAGCGCGACTTCCGCGCCCTGGGCCGCGACGGCCTTTGAAATGCCCCATGCGATGGAACGGTTGTTGGCAACACCCATGACGAGGCCACGCTTGCCCGCCATCAAGGTGCCGGTCGCCTGGGGTTGGCCCTCGGCTGCAGTCATCGGCTCTCGACCCTTATTCCGCTTATTGTCCTGACTTCGGCCGCCAATCTACACAAAAGGGGCTGCCGGTCCAGATGGCGGGAAGGCCGTCTCCGTCGTCCTGTCGTATGGTAGGCGCGGGCCCGTCGAGAGCCCGCGCGGGTGCCGGTTCGTGGCACCCGTGCGTCCGTCCTGGGGTGATTTGCCGCGCCGGCCTGCGCCGGCGTCGTTCAGCCCTGCAGTTGCCATTGCCCGCTGCCGAGGCGGCAGGCGATGCCTTCGCTGCGCCGGCTGCGGGTGCCGGACGACAGGATGACGACGAGGTGGCGGCAGACGTTGCCGGAGGCATCGCGGAACGAGGTGGTCGGTTGCACGACGCCGGAGAGGCGGCCGTGGTAGCGGTGCCAGACGTAGGTGGAGCCGTCGCCGACCTCGCTGAGGGCGAGTTGTACGCTTTCGAGGGCGGCGATCTCGTCGTTCTGGTCCAGCGCCGTGGGTGTCAGGCCGGCAAACTTCGGCCGTGGCCAGATCTTTTCCTTGGCCTCGGGCGTAAGCCGGTCAGCAGGGCAAGTGCAGCTCGACTGCTCCTCGTCGGCGGGAGCGGGGGTGGCGGACGGCGGTGTCGCGGCGGAGGGAGGCTGCGACTGCGCGGCCGGGTCGGCGGCGCGGGCCAGATCGGGCGCGATGAAAACCGCGGCCACAGAGGCGAACGCCAGCGCCACACCGGCGGCGAGCGGGAACAGAGACACATTGCTACGCATGACGCACCACAGCTACTAGAACGACAACTCGACGCGGATCGCCGATACGAGGCGAACCTCCGGCCAGAGTGCGCCAACATGGTTAAGACGTGCTGAAGAAATGTCCTTCCGTGCGGCGCGGCAGCGGGCCGACGGCGGTGGGCGGAGACGGGGAGCGGACCACGTGTCGGAATTCGAGAGCGCAGCGAAGGGGCAGGCAACGGCGGCGGCGCCGGCCGGCGATTTCACCGCCGCAGACGAGCCGTTCGCGCTGTTCGCCGACTGGATGGCGGATGCCGAGCGCCACGAGATCAACGACCCGAACGGGATGGCACTTGCGACCAGCGATGCGCACGGCCTGCCGAACGTGCGCATGGTCCTGTTAAAGGGCCTCGATGGCGCCGAGGTGCCGGCGCGCGGCTTCGTCTTCTACACCAACCTCGAAAGCGCCAAGGGCCGCGAGCTGGCCGCCAACATGCAGGCGGCATTGCTGTTCCACTGGAAGTCGCTGCGCCGGCAGGTGCGGGTACGCGGCATCGTCTCGCGTGTCAGTGATATGGAAGCCGACGCCTACTACGCATCGCGGCCGCGCGGCAGCCGCCTCGGCGCATGGGCGTCGGACCAGTCGCGACCGCTCGAAAGCCGCTTCGCGCTGGAGAAGAAGGTGGCGCTGGTGACGGCGCGCTATCCGCTCGGCGACATCCCGCGCCCGCCGCACTGGTCGGGGTTCCGCGTCACGCCGCTGGAAATCGAATTCTGGCACGACCGCCCGTTCCGTCTGCACGACCGCGTCGTGTTCCGGCGCGAGGGGGCGAGCGGCCCGTGGTCGCGCACGCGGCTCTATCCGTGAGGCGAAGGTTGCAAGACCTTCCCAGCCCCCGGTTCCCGGGTGGCCCGTCACGGCCAGCTTGCGCGGGCGATGCAGCCGATGCCTGGAGTCGCTGCGCCACGTGCCAGAACGTGAGGGTACGACAGAGCGATCGTCTGGTGCGCGCAGCCGCCGGGTGCGGCTGCCGTGGTGCCACCGGCCAAAACCTGGGTGTCTTGCTGCCCGAACCAACGTAACAGGGCATCGTCAGCTCCGCATGACCCAACGCCGGCCGGACAAGCCGCCGCAAGATCGGCCGACACCACCCACAGCGGCTTGCGGTCGACGAGCAGGCGCACGGCGAGCGCGGCGGGTGTCTCTCGCGGGGCGCGCGAGTCGATGGGCGTTTCGACCGGCACGACGACCTCGGTGATGTGCGCCTGTCCGGCAACGCGCAGGCCTCGCTTGAAGCGGACGGCTATCGCCGTCGTCGCCGGGCGCCCCGGCACCACCTCGTCGAGCAGGAAGCGATTGGCGGCGCGCGGCTTCAGCACGGGCGAGAGCATCTGGCGCGACACGATCAGCCGCCAATCCCGTGCCGGGAACAGAATCCGCGCGTCGCTGATGCGGCGGACGCCCTGAAGGAGTACCACGTCGGCCTCGAGCGTTTCCGCGTCGAAGGTGTTGGCGGGGGCGGTGCGCCGCTCGGCGCCGAAGGTGTGGCGCCAGGCGCGGTCCGGATCGGGTAGCATGTTGAGCGCGCCGGCCGCCTTGGCGTCGTCGAGATGCCAGCTCACGATCCGCAACGGACCGAACGGCACAGCCGCCAACAAAGGTTCGCCTGCGTCGCTGCCGGGGACAGGAGCGTTCGCAGGGTTCTCGGCGTCGTCGGTTGGCAGCGTCGCAGGCGGCCGGGGACGAAGCGGCGGCAATGCGGGCAGATCGGGCAAGCCCGGTGTCGGGGCCGCCGTCGCGCCGGCACGCGTGCGCGCCGTCAGGTCCGGCTCGGCCCGCGAACCGGCTGTCGTCCACGCCAGCACGCAGAGAACCGCGAGCGTCCGAGCGAGTCGGCACGCTGCCACGCCGCGCATCTTCTCCGTCGTCTCGACCGTGGTCCTCTCTCCTCGTGCCGAATTTCAGCGCCGCATACCCCGAGCGGCGACGCCGTCACCCTGTATTTCGACTGATTCTCGCGTTACACCCGACGCCAAACTTGAAGCCTGGCTTCGTCGCCCGGCCGGGGCGGCTACGAACGACGGTTCGAGGAGAGCGGCAGCATGGGTGAGCAATGACGATTGCCAAGGTCGAAGGGGCACCGGCGCTCGCCCGCTGGAGCGCGCGCATTGCGCTGTTCGCGCTGGTGCTGCTCGCCGCGAGCATTGTGCTGCACCGCTTCTTCGGCATGTCGACGCCGGTGTTCCTCCGCCTCGTGCTGCTGTCCTTCATCGGCGCGGCGGTGGCGATCGTGCTCGGTATCGTCACCAGCGTGCGCATCTGGCGCCACGGCGGGCCGGGGGCCGCGCGCGCGGTCGTCACGTTCCTGGTCGCCGGCGGCATCCTGGCGTGGCCGCTGTCGGTGGTGCCGCTGGCGCGGTCGTTGCCCGAACTCAACGACGTCACGACCGCTCCGGCTTCGCCGCCCGCGTTCGATACACTCGCCGCGCAGCGCAAGGCGCCGGCCAATCCGGCGGCCTATCCGGCACGCTTCGCCGAGGTGCAGGCGAAGGCGTTTCCCGATCTGGCCCCGCTCCTCGTCAACCGCTCGGTCGACGAGGCCTACGATCTCGTGCTGGTGGCGGTGCGTCGCGAACGCATGAACGTCGTCAAGGAGCAGCCGCCGTCCGAGGAGAACGGTCTCACCGGCGTCATCGAGGCGGTGGATCGCACGACGGTGCTGGGCTTCTACGACGATGTCGTCCTGCGCGTCGCGGGAGGGGCGACCGAGGCCCGCATCGACATCCGGTCCGCGTCGCGCTTCGGCCGCCACGATTTCGGCCGCAACGTGCATCGCGTGCGTGTCCTGCTGCGCGGCATCGTGCAGCGGCTGGAATCGACCATCCCCGGCTCGGGCGGCGAGCGCGTCGCCAAGGGCCGCCCGACCAAGCCGGTCAAAGCGGGCTCGGCTAGGGACGCGGCGAAAGACGCTGATCGAAAGAAAGCGGCCCCTCGCCCGTGACGATGTCGCGCTCGATCAGGTGCTCGACGTGGGCCATCACCGAGAGCATGGCGGCGGTGTGCAGCTTCGGATCGAGCCGGTCGTAGATCATCGCGGCGATCTCGCGCACGTTGCTCTTGCCGTCGCGGATGGCGGCGACGATCGCCTGCTCACGCCATCGCCGGTGCAGCAGATAGGCTTTGACCATCCGCCCGGCATCCTCGATGCGCCCGCCATGTCCCGGCAGGTATGTGCCGATGCGCCGCTCCAGCAGCATCTGCAGGGAGGCGAGAAAATCAGCCATGCGGCCCTCCGGCGGCGCCACCACGGTCGTGTTCCACGCCATGACGTGATCGCCGGCGAACAGCATGTCGCGGCCCTCGAGCGCGAAGCACATGTGGTCGGGGGCATGCCCCGGCGTGTAGAGCGCGCGCAGCTTCCAGTCGGCGCCGGCGACGATGTCGTCGTGGTCGAGCGCGATGTCGGGATGGAACTCGATGTCGACGAACTCGGTGCCCGACGGGCTCGATGCGATGGTGCCGCGCGAGGCGGCGGAGCGGCGGAAGCCGGCGGTCAGCGCGCCGGTTTCCGCTTTCAGCGCGGCGGCGTTGTCGACGTGGTCGCGATGCGTGTGTGTGATGAAGATGTGCGTGATTGGCCGCCCGGCGGCGACGCGCAGGATGTCGGCGAGGTGCTTCTCGTCGGCGGGGCCGGGATCGATCACGGCGAGCTCGGTCGAGCCGACCAGGTAGGTGTTGGTGCCCTTGAACGTGAACGGCCCCGGGTTCTCGCAGACCAGACGCACGACACCCGGCCCCATCGGCGAGGGCTCGCCGTAGGCGAAGTTCATGCTGGTCTTGAAGGCGATGTCGCTGGCCATGAAGGGCCCCGCAGCAAATGATTTGACCGCGAGCGGTATCAGCCTTTGGCAGCGCGAACCAGAGGCTCGTCGTCTTCAAGGCTAATCGATCTGCTCGCAGGCCGCGAGGCCGGGAACTGAACCTGACGATCGAGCCAGTCACGCCTCGGCTGTATGCCACGGCGTTTTCGTTCGGGCGTCAGGACGAGGCAGCAGCCGCGAGTTTCGAGTGGCGATCCCTCACCCAGCTCCGCCGCATCAGCCAAAGACTCCACAGCGTGAAAATGCCGAAGCCCAGAACGCCCCATTTTGCGAAGCCCCAATCGGACTCGCGGTGCTCGCGATCGGCCATCAGGAACGGCGTCGGATGGCGGCCGTCCGGATCGTAGCGGATCACCGTCGGCTGGGCGGCGGCCTTCTCGTCGGTGAGCTGCCGGAAGGCCGTGAGGCCGATGTTCAGCCGGTCGAAGCGACGCGGCCTCCCGGCCTGATCCTGCCAGGCGAGTTGCGCGAAGTGACTGGTATTGGTGCGACCCTTGGCATCCTTGGAGGTCTCGCGCCAGACGCGCACGATCTCGGCCTTGGTCTCGACGCCGTGGTTCAGAACGTGCATTTCGGACGGAATGGTCACGAGCATCATATAGCCGAACAGGGCCGTGGCGCCGGCGCCCATGATCGGCAGCAGCAGCAGCCACCAGGAGAATTCGGTGATCGTGCCCTTGAAGCGTCGTTTCCTGTGCGATCCGAAGATGCCCAAAGCAGCCTCCCGTGCTTCCTTCGCGGTTCGCGGAAGATTTGCACGGGACATGAGCGTGTCGCCACGGGGAACTTGGCGCGCGGTGAACGCGCCCGGATGCCCGTTGCGGGCGCATCAGCGATGAAAAGCTGGAACCGAGTGAGAATGGTCGGAGCGGGGAGATTCGAACTCCCGACCCCTTGCTCCCGAAGCAAGTGCGCTACCAGGCTGCGCTACGCTCCGCCCGACCCTTCTCGCGTGTGCCGCTGAAACACGTGCGCAAGCAACACGACATCGCCCGAGCGCCGCAACGCGCCGCCCGAAGCGAGGCGGCTTTATAGCGAGGTGATCGCCCGCCCGCAAGCCGTTCCGCACAGCATGCTTGCCAGCCTCTCCAAGCCCTCGTGGGCAGTCCGACAGCGCCATTGCCCGCCCGGCGCGGCTTCATTATGGTGCGCGTCGCTTCGCGGACCTCGATGGTCCGCGCGAGCTGATGGGGCGTCGCCAAGTGGTAAGGCAGCGGATTTTGATTCCGCCATTCCCAGGTTCGAATCCTGGCGCCCCAGCCAAATCCTCCGGCGTGCTGCCCCATTTCGTCGACGGGCCGGCTCCGGGTCGAGCGAGGGGGAACGCCGTGGTCGCGGCACTGACGATGCCGCCGCTGGTGGCGATGCTGCAGGCGGGTGCTGGCGGCGGATTCTGGTCGTTCCTCTCCGATCCGCGCGTGCTCGGCGAGGCGACGCTGATCGCCAGCGGCGCCATTTTCATCGGCTTCCTCGTCCGCCGCGTCTGGCCGCGGTCCATGCAACCCTTGCTGTTCGGCTGGCTCGCCGCCACCGGCGTCGTCGCCGCGCTCGCCTATTTTGGTGTGTCGAGCGCCGGCATCGTGCTGTGGCTCTTCATCGCCGCCGCGGTTCTGCTAGGAATCCTTGCACTCGTCTTCAACTGATCGGTCGGCAATCGGGCCGCGATCGGACCTATCGGGAGCAAGGACATGACGCCCCTCGTCGCCGGCTGGCTCGCGCTCGGCATCCCCCTGCTGGTCTTCGGCCTGTTCTTCCTCGCCCGCCATCGTCCGGTGATGTTGATGTATCTCGGTGCATGCGTGATCGGTTTGGGCTATCTGACGGCCACCGGCGCCGTCGAGGACGTCGGCCGCAAGCTGCTCGGCACTGCCACGACGTCGGCGACCACTCCCGCCAAACCGGCTCCCGCCGTGCCGCCGCCCGCCCCGTCCGAATATCCGACCAAGTGAAAAGCTGATCCCATGTCCGAATTTCTGCTCGAGCTGTTCTCCGAGGAAATCCCGGCGCGCATGCAGGCGCGCGCGGCCGAAGACCTGAAGCGCCTCGTCGTCGAGGGGTTGAAGGCGCGCGGACTCGACGTCGGCGAGGCGCTGGCGTTCGCGACGCCGCGCCGCCTCACGCTGGCGGTGCAGAAGGTGCCGGCGAAGTCGCCCGCGTTGAGCGAGGAGCGCAAGGGTCCGCGCGTCGGCTCGCCCGAAAAGGCGCTCGAAGGTTTCCTGAAAGCGGCGGGCCTCAAGTCGATCGACGAGGCCGAGATCGTCAAGGACGAGAAGAAGGGCGACTTCTACGTCGCCAGGATCGACAAGCCCGGCCGCGCCGCGAGTGAGATCATCGCCGAGACCATACCGGACGTGATGGCGAAGTTCCCGTGGCCGAAGTCGATGCGCTGGGGCTCGTCGCCGTTCCAGTGGGTGCGGCCGATCCATTCGATCCTGTGCCTTCTCGGCGGCAAGGTCGTGCCGTTCGAGGTCGCTGGACTTACGAGTGGAGATGCGACGCGCGGGCATCGCTTCCACGGCCGCGAGGCGATCCACGCCAGGAGCTTCGAGGACTACGGCAAGAAGCTGATGGACGCGAAGGTGCTGCTGCCCGCGTCGGAGCGCGCGGCGGCGATTGCCGAGCAGGCGCGCGACATCGCCAGGAAGGCCAAGCTCGAGTGGGTGGAGGACGAGGCGCTGGTCGCCGAGAACGCCGGTCTGACCGAATGGCCGACGGTCTACATGGGCTCGTTCGACAAGGCGTTCCTCGACGTGCCGGCCGAATGCCTGATGACGTCGATGAAGCAGCACCAGAAGTGCTTCTCTCTGCGCGACCCGAAGACCGGCAAGCTCGCCAACAAGTTCCTCGCCGTGTCGAACCTGATCGCGGCCGACGACGGCAAACAGATCGTCGCCGGCAACGAGAAGGTGATCGCCGCGCGGCTCTCGGACGCCAAGTTCTTCTGGGATCAGGACCTGAAGAAGCCGCTCGACGAAATGGAGATCGCGCTCGGCTCCATCACCTTCCACGAGAAGCTCGGCAGCCAGAAGGAGCGCGTCGAGCGCATCGCCGAGCTCGCCGCCGAGATCGCCGGCGCTGTCGACGCCGCGCCCGAGGATGCGCGCCGCGCGGCGCAGTTGTGCAAGGCTGATCTCGTCTCCGGCATGGTCGGCGAGTTCCCCGAGCTGCAGGGCCTGATGGGCCGCTACTACGCCGAGAAGGTCGGCACCAAGCCCGAGATCGCGCGCGCCATCGAGCTGCACTACAAGCCGAAAGGCCCGACCGACACGGTGCCGAAGGAGGAGGACGGCGACAGCGTCGCGATCGCCGTCGCGCTCGCCGACAAGCTCGACACGCTGGTGGGGTTCTGGGCCATCGGCGAGAAGCCGACGGGAAGCGGCGATCCCTATCAGTTGCGCCGTGCCGCGCTGGGTGTGATCCGCATCTGCATCGAGAACGATCTCAGGCTGTCGCTGCTCAAGAAGATCGGTATTGGCGAGCGCTTGCTGCCGAAGTCGCTGAAGAAGGAAGGTCACGTCGGCCAAGACCTGCTCGCGTTCTTCGCGGACCGGCTCAAGGTTTTCCTGCGTGACCAGGGCAAGCGCCACGATCTGATCGACGCGGTGTTCGCGCTGCCGGGTCAGGACGACCTCGCCCTGATCGTCAAGCGTGTCGAGGCGCTCGACGGCTTCCTCGGCACGGAAGACGGCAAGAACCTGCTGGCCGGCGTAAAGCGCGCGTCGAACATCCTCTCGATCGAGGAGAAGAAGGACAAGACGCGCTACGACGGCGACGTCTCGGGTCCGCTGCTCACCGAGCCGGCCGAGCGCGATTTGGCGGCTGCCATTGCGAAAGTGAAGTTCGACACGCAGGCGGCCATCAACGTCGAGAACTTCGAGGGCGCCATGCGTGCGCTTTCGGAGTTGCGCGCGCCGGTCGACAAGTTCTTCGACGACGTGATCGTCAACGCCCCCGACATGGCGCTGCGCGAGAACCGCCTCAAACTGTTGAACGAGATCCGCGCCGCGACGCTTGCCGTCGCCGACTTCTCGAAGATCGCCGGCTGACCTTCCTTCCCTCTCTCCCCATCCTTCATGGGAAGAGGGACGCGCGAGCGCCGCCACCCTGCATTGGCATACCGGCACTCGTTGCCTGGATCCAGCCGTCAGCGGGCGTCGTCGTTCGTGGTGAGCTGGATCCCGGGGACGAGCCCCGGGATGACAATTGGCTGGTATCGCTGCAAATCGTGCGGGGAGGTCCGGATGGGCGTGCCCGTCCGGCGGGGCACGTCCGGCGTGCAGAATGGCCCCGCTTGGCTGCAAGCGAACCGAACTTGCCACGCGATCACAGGCTCGTCGCTTGATCGCGAAACGGTGGCGGGGCACCTTGCTGGCGAGCCAGCAGTAACGCACGAGGAACCGCACCATGAACGAGCACGCCAGGACCAAGAACCTCGTGCGCGAGTATTACGGCAAGGTGCTTGCGTCGAGCGACGACCTCAAGACCAGCGCGTGCTGCACGCCGGGCGCGGCGATGCCCGTGGGGTTCAGGGAAGCGCTCGCCAATGTTCACGAGGAGGTGCGCGCGAAGTACTACGGTTGCGGCTTCGTCGCGCCGCAGCACCTCGAAGGCGCGCGCGTGCTCGATCTCGGCTCGGGCTCCGGGCAGGACGTCTACGTGCTGGCGCAGATGGTCGGGCCGAAGGGCAAGGTGGTCGGCGTCGACATGACCGCCGAGCAGCTCGCGGTCGCGAGGAAGCACCAGGACTGGCACACGCAGCGCTTCGGCCATTGCTGCTCGAACGTGCAGTTCGTCGAAGGCTATATCGAGGAGCTGGACAAGCTCGGCCTGGAGCCGGCGTCGTTCGACGTGATCGTGTCGAACTGCGTCATCAACCTGTCGCCGGACAAGGCGGCGGTGCTGGCCGGCGCGCGCTCCCTGCTGAAGCCCGGCGGCGAGATGTACTTCGCCGACGTATATGCGGATCGCCGCTTGCCGGCTGGCCTGAAGGACGATCCGGTGCTGCTCGGCGAATGTCTCGGCGGCGCGCTCTATTGGGGTGATTTCATCGACGTCGCGCGCGACTGCGGCTTCGGAGATGCGCGTCTGGTCACGTCACGGTCGCTCAGCGTCGACGATCCCGAGCAGGCGAGGAAACTCGGCGCCGCACGGTTCTACTCGGCGACCTTCCGGCTGTTCAACATCGCCGGCCTCGAGACGCGCTGCGAGGATTACGGACAGGCGGTGATCTACAAGGGTGGCATCGCGGGGCACGAGGACGTGTTCGAACTCGATGGCCATCACCGCATCGAGAAAGGCAAGGTGTTCCCGGTGTGCGGCAACACCTGGCGCATGCTGATGGAGAGCCGCTTCGCGTCGTTCTTCACATCGATCGGCGATTTCTCGACGCATTTCGGGGTGTTCGCCGGCTGCGGCACGGCGATACCGCTGGAATCCGTAACGGAAAAATCCAGCGGCACCTGTTGTTGACGGCCACGTGTTCACTGAGAAAATTGCGGCCGGGCCCGCAGTCCTCGGGGAGAGGGACGCGAACCCGGCCATCTGATGCTCCGACCTGGGAGGGGACGGGGGAGGGAGGAGGTGGAGCACCATTTGTGCCACGATAACGTCTCCCTGAGCATGCGGTTCCGGCCGGTTCGAAATAAGTTTCGCGCGTCCGTCAGCGCAGAGAAAACGCCGAAGAACGCATGAGCCGCCTGCTGTTCGTCTATGGAACGCTGATGTCCCGGGCCGATACCGCTCTCGGCCGCGAGCAACGTGCGCGGCTGGCGCGCGAGGGCCGTTCGCTCGGCGCGGCGATGATCGCGGCGCGTCTCTACGATCTCGGGGCCTATCCCGGCATCACGCAAGTCGGCCCATGGCCGGGGCCGGATGCACGCGCGCAGATCGTGCATGGCGAGGTCTACGAACTCGACGATCCGGCGCGCACCTTCACCTGGCTCGACCCCTACGAGAGCATCTTCCCCGAATGCGCGCCCGATTGTGAATACAGACGTGAAATGGCCGACGTGGCGCTCGCGGCCGACCCGCGAAACGCTCTGCGTGCGCAGGTGTACGTGTACCGCGCCGCGCTCGGCGAAGCGCGCGAGGTCAAGGGCGGACGCTGGCGCGTTCGCACGTAGAGCATCATCCGATCGCACAGAATCGCCTTTGGCGGTTCAGCGGTCGGAAGGAAGCGCTCTCGGCGCCTCAAAGATGCGGGGTCGTATCCGTGTAGGCCGGCACTTCTGCCGCGAACCGCTCCAGCCAGTCGACCAGCTTCGGGCAGCGCGCGCGCCAGCGTCCGTCGTGGCGCAGATCGAAATGGCCGAGGCAGCAGGCGAGCGCGATGTGGCTGTAGTCGGGGCTCGAAGTCCAGTGCGGCGGTTCGGCTTCGAGCAATGCGAGCCCGGCATCGACCTTGCCCTGCTGGCGCGCCACCCACTCGGGCGTCCAGTGGGCTTCGGGACGGAAGCGCTTCTCGTAGACGATCAGCACGCCGGCGTCGGTAATGCCGTCGGCCAGCGCGGCGCGGGTCAGCATGCGCCATCGATCAGGGCTCGCGTCGGGGAACAGGCGCGGCGTTCCGGCCTTGCCGTTGGCATCGAGGTACTCGCAGATGACGCGACTGTCGAACAGGCGCAGGCCGTCGTCGAGCACGAGCACGGGTATTTTTCCGAGCGGGTTTTGCTGCAGAAGCTCGGTGCCAGGCGCGTTGGTGTCGGCGGCGACGATCTCGATGGCGCCGGTGAGGCCCTTCATGCCGGCGGCGATGCGCGCCTTGCGGCCGAAGGGCGATGGAGGTGACGTGAAGAGCTTCATGGACGGGACACCTCCGGCAGCGAGAGCCTGATCGACCGGAATGGACGTGCTCTCACTGTGCTCAAGGTGCCAATTCCCTGCTGCGTCGGCAAGGTGCGTGCTGCAATTGGAAATTGCGGAAGCCCGGCAGCGTGCAAGGAAGGCAGTTGGTGCGTGAGGGAGACGGGCGCCGAGCCGGTTAGCCCTCTCAGCCCCGGACGGTCCCCGCAGACCGTACGCCCGCCTCCCTCTGCCGCAGTGGGTTTACACACGTTGCGAGCATCTGACTGCCCCTCGTGGAAGAAGGGTGTTTCACTGTCACAGGCATGACGCGAACCTGTCGTGAGACATGTTCGATTTGCCTGATGCTGTTGACCTTCCGGTTGCTGCCATATTGGCCGCGGCTCACGGCGAACCTCCGTGTGAGAACGTGCACGATCCGGTATGTGGCATAAGCCGCTGCGGGCAGGGACAATCTCGGGCACGGCCGCGATGCCGCGGCGGATGTGTGACGTCAGACGGTGTCTTCAGCCGCCGCGCTCTCATAGGCCTCTCCCGCTTCGAGCCAGCGTTCCTCGGCCTCCGCGAGGCGCTTTGCGAGTTGCCCACGCTCCAGTGCCGTCTTCTGTGCGCCGGCCGCATCCTTGATGTAGAACGCAGGGTCTGCCAGCCGCGCGTCGAGCTTGGCGATTTCGCCCGAGAGTCGCGAAACGTCTCGCTCGGCAGTGTCCATGGCCTTCTTCAGTGGCGCCAGTTCGGCGCGGCGGCCAGCGGCGGCGCGGCGTTGATCGGCACGACTGGCCCCCTGGGCACGTGCGCCATTGGCGTCGCCGTTCGTCGATGAACGGTCGCGCGCTTTCTGCCCGCGTTCGGCGATCAACTCGGCGCGATAGCTCTCCATGTCGCCGTCGTAGGATCGGACCGTGCCGTTCTTGACGAGCCACAGCCGGTCGGCGGTCGCCTCGACGAGGTGGCGATCGTGGCTGATGAGAATGACGGCGCCCTCGTACTCCATCAGTGCGTGGATCAACGCTTCGCGGCTGTCGACATCGAGGTGGTTGGTCGGCTCGTCGAGGATCAACAGGTGCGGCTTGTGGAAGGCCGTCAGCGCCAGCAACAGCCGCGCCGTCTCGCCGCCGGAGAGTTTGCCGCATTTGGTATCGGCTTTGTCAGCGCCGAAACCGAAGGTACCGAGCCTGGTTCGCCGCTGCGCTTCGGTCGCTTCCGGCATCAGCGCGGCGATGTAGTCATAGGGTGTCTTGAGCGGGTTCAGTTCGTCGAGCTGATGTTGGGCGAAGTAGCCGACCTCGACCTTGGCGGCGCCGTAGATCTTGCCCGAGAGCGGCGCCAGCTTGCCGGCGATGAGCTTCGCGAACGTCGATTTGCCGTTGCCGTTCTGGCCAAGCAGCGCGATGCGGTCGTCGTTGTCGATGCGCAGATCGAGTCCGCGCAGGATCGGCTGCGCCGCGTCGTATCCTGCGGTCGCGCCCTCGAGTCTCAAAATCGGGCTGGCGATCAACTTCTCCGGGCTCGGCAGCAGGAACGGCGCCACGCGCTCGTCGACCTGCTCGGCGATCGGCTGCATCTTCGCCAGCGCCTTGACGCGGCTCTGCGCCTGGCGTGCCTTGGTCGCCTTGGCCTTGAAGCGGTCGATGAACGCCTGGATGTGGCGGCGCTGGTCGTCCTGCTTCTTCTTGAGTTTGAGTTCAAGGCGCTGCTTCTCGCGGCGCGCTTCCTCGAAGGCGTCGTAGCCGCCCGTATAGAGGGTGAGCTTGCCGCGTTCGAGATGCAGGATGGCGCCGACGGCGGTGTTGAGAAGATCGCGGTCGTGGCTGACGATGAGCACCGTGTGGGGATAGCTCTTGAGATAGGCCTCGAGCCACATGGTGCCTTCGAGGTCGAGGTAGTTGGTCGGCTCGTCGAGCAGCAGCAGCTCGGGCTCGAGGAACAGCACGGAGGCGAGCGCGACGCGCATGCGCCAGCCGCCCGAGTAGTTGCGGCAGGCTTCGCGCTGCGCGGGCTCGTCGAAGCCGAGGCCGGCGAGGATGGCGGCAGCGCGCGCGGGTGCCGCATGCGCGTCGATGTCCTGCAGACGGAGCTGGATGTCGGCGATGCGGTGCGGATCGCTCGCCGTCTCGGCCTCGGCGAGCAGCGCTGCGCGCTCGGTGTCGGTCGACAGCACCCAGTCGATCAGGCTCAGATCGCCGCCCGGCGCCTCCTGCGCGACGTAGCCGATGCGGTGGTTCCGTGGCAGCAGGATGCCACCCGCATCGGGGTGCGCCTCGCCGGTGATGAGCCGCAGCAGGGTGGTTTTGCCGGCGCCGTTGCGGCCGACGAGGCCGACCTTGTGGCCTTCGGGAATGGCGACGGTGGCGCCCTCGAAGATCGGCCGCCCCTCGATGCGAAAACTCAGGTCGTTGATGTGAAGCATGGAGGGGGAGGTTCTGGGGGTTAAGGGGCAGGTTCTTGGGAAAGTCGGGCCACGGTCACCTACCACCAAACCCCAGCAACCTAAAACCTGGAACCTGAAACCTTCAACCTCAGCCGGCCACCACCGGGCGCAGTGTCTCGAACAACAGACGTTCCTGCACGGCGCCGTCGGTGATCTCGACGTGCGCCTTGAACCAGTCGCGCACCATCTGGCAGACGCGCGCGGGCGGAGCTGCCGAAAGCGCCTTGGGGTCGGCAAACATCTGCAGATCCGCCTGGCTCCAGCCGAGCTTGCCGAGCTGCGCGGCGAGCACGTCGTAATCCTCCTTCTTCGGCCGTTCGTGCGCCGCAGGCTGTCCCTTGCCTTCGGTGATCGCCTCGAAGATGCGCAGCACCTGCGCTTCGACGGTCGGAGCGGCCGCGGGATCGTTGAGGATGTCGACGATCACCGGGCTCGCCTCGCCCTGGCTGATGAAGCGGTAGCAGGTGTCGGCGCTGCGCCCCGAGAGGGCCTGCAGATTGTCGAGGAACGCGGCGGCGATGGCGCGATGACGTTCCGTGCTCGCCTTGAGCGCCAGATCGGCATTCTTGCGCCGGTGGGCCACCATGCCTTCGACCAGCAGCTTGGTGACCTCGCGATCGGGCTTCTTCTGCACGGCGAGCCTGGCCGCTTCCTTGATGCGCTCGCCATACCAATCGGGGAATTGCGCCTTCAGGTAAGACCACAGCTGGCGCTTCTGCAGCACCTGATCGATGGTGGCGATGTCGGCATCCGTCGGCTCCGGCACAGGTGGCGGAGCGGCGGGCGCCGTCACTGCTGCCTTCGGCTTCTGCAACGACGCCGTGACCGCGGGTTCCGACTTGACGACCGGGACCTTGGCGTCCTGCCGGGCGCCGCCGCTGCCCGCGCCGAGCATTTGCATCAGCGAATCTTTGTTGTTGGCGATGAACCAGCCGCTGGCGCCGATCGAGGCGATCAGCACCGTCGCCAGCACGAGCGTTTTGGCCCGGCTGCGGCGCGGCGTTTCGTACTCGTCCTCGTCGGCATATTCGGCCGAGCTGCGCGTAACGGCGGTTCCGGCCGTGCTGGCGGCCGGCCCCATGGTTGCGGGACCGGTTTGCGGGCGGCCGGCGCTGGTCATATCGGCGGTGTGTGGAGCCTGCGAGCGTGTGCCCGGCTGCGTGCGCGGGTCGCTCTGCTGATACGGCTGCGGTCCTGCCGGTCCCGGCTGCGCGGCCGCGGTCGGACGCGCGGTGCTTTGTTGCCGTCCTGCCGACGACATGCCGGCGGCCATGCGGCCGGCGTCGTTCGCCATCGGTGCGGGCGAGGTCTGCTGCGTCTGCGTCTGCGGCTGCGTCTGCGGCTGCGGATTGGGCTGCTGCGCTTGCGGCTGCGGGCCGCTGCTGGCCGTACTCGCCGGTGCGCTGCGCGGGAGCGGCGGGTCGACGGGAACCTGCGGCCGAGGCGGGAACACCTGCAGCGCCGGGCGCCATTCGCTGAATCCCGGTCGCCAGATCAGGTCGGTCGGCCGCAGATGCGCGCCCTCCACGAACAGGCGCATCTCGGCGTCGCTCAGTGGTCCGTGCTGCTGGCCATCGCGCGCGATGTACCATTGAACGTCGCCGATCGGTCCTGCCCCCGATGCCGAGGAGCCCGCGCCGTCCGATCCCGTAGTGCCAGTCATTCCGCAACCTGCCCTTGGTCGGCTCCTGCCCGGTCGACCTCATCGCTCACAGCGTACGCCACAAAGTGGACCGATGCCGTTGTGGAGCCTCGCTGCCGTAGCGTCAATCTGCCGGGCGGCGTCATGCACGCCATCCGCACTCCATTCGTGCCTCGTACCGTGACGCACCCCGTTCTTGACATGAACAAACAGGCAATTCCGCGGCATGGCCCCGGTCGAAAAGCGTGTCGGCCCTCTACGAACCGGCACAGCGGATGTTCCGGGTTTCGAGAAGGGGTTGGAGAGTCGCCGCAGGACGAGTATAAACTTTAGTATTGTAGTGACGAGCCTGGGGAAGCCATGACAGCTCGATTGACCGTCCCTCTCGGGGTTATTGTTGCGCGGGAGGCGAACGAGCATCCCTGGGAGCAGGACCGCTGGCGCACCGTCGGAGTGTGCATCGACGCGCTCGACAAGGCTGACTGGCGCCGTCATCGCCGCCTCGATGCCCATTATCACACGGCGACGTTGCCGCTGACGCTGCAGCGCAAGGAAACCCTGTCGTATCGCGTCAACCTGACCAACGGCGAGCCCACGCTGTACGTGGTTTTGCGGTACGATCCGACATTGGCCCAGGATGGTGCGATCACGGTGCGCTGGGTGACCGCGTCGCCGCTCGACGCGCAGTCGCACACCGATCCGGCGCTGGACTGGGTGGATCGCGTGCCGATGCCCGCCCGCCTCATCAGCATCGTCGAGGGGTTCGTCGCCAGCGATTGCGATCAGGTCGAGGTGCTCGAGAGCCATGCCTCGCCGCAACTGATCGTGCACCGCGACGAGCTGAGGCCGTCTGCCGACGAGGCCTGAGGCTGGCCGGTTGCTTTCCGACAGGGTTGAAGGTTATCCCGGGCCGTCGGGCGCCGGCGGCCACGATCTGCCGGGGGCGGGTCTGCGCCAATGCCGGTAGCCGGGCTTCGGGCCGGTCGGGGCGGTCGCAGAACAGTCAACAAGGACAGCAGGGCATGAGCGAGAGTTCGTCCAGCGGCGCGCATCGCGATGGATCAGACCGCCCGGACCTCGATGCCGACCGTGGCCCCGGTACCGCGTGCGGCGTCAGTATACGGCTGGAGGAGCAGGCGGCGCTCGAGGGCTACGCGCGCGAAACCGGCAGCTCGGCGGCCCCGTTAGCGGCACGAGCCATGGTCAGAACCGGCGGCTGTGCGGTGGAAGCGGCGCAAGACGCTGCGGTCACAGCGGATACTCTCCGGCCGGCGCCGGTCCGGAGTCTTTGATGGATCGTGACCGCATCGTCGGCGTGATGCTCGCGGGCGGCCAGTCGCGCCGCATGTTCGCCGCCGACCCGGCCGGCGGCGACAAGGGACTGCTCGATCTCGCCGGCAAACCCATGATCGCGCATGTACTCGACAGGCTGAGCCCTCAGGTCGGCGCGCTGGTCGTCAATGCCAACGGTGATCCGTCACGCTTCGCCCGCTTCGAACTGCCGGTGGTCGCCGATACGCTCGGCGGCTTCGTCGGGCCGCTCGCCGGCGTGCTCGCCGGCATGCGCTGGGCGGAGCGCAATCGTGTCTCCGCAAGCCATGTCGTCACTGTTTCGGCCGATGCACCGTTCCTGCCGCGCGATCTCGTCGGGCGGCTGGCGCAAGCCCTGGCGGCGGCGCCGGCCGGCGAGCGCATCGCCCTGGCGCGCTCCGGCGGCCATCTGCATCCGGTCATCGGCCTCTGGCCGGTCGATCTTGCCGACGATCTCGAGATCGCGCTCGAGTCCGGCCTGCGCAAGGTGCTGGCCTGGACCGACCGTCATGGTACGCTCGGCGTCGATTTCGAGGACGAGTTGGTGAACGGCCGGCCGGTCGACCCGTTCTTCAATGCCAATACGCCGCCGGAGCTCGAAGAGGCGCGTCAAATCCTTGCCGCGATCTGAGAAGCGGGCCACATATCGAGCAACGAGAACAGAACAACCGATGAGCTGCGCGTGACCAGAGCCTCGCCCTCGCGACAAACTCCCATCATCGGCGTCGCCGGCTGGAAGAAGTCCGGCAAGACGACGCTGACCACGCGGCTGGTCGAGGAGTTCGCACGGCGCGGCCTCAAGGTCGCCACCGTCAAGCATGCCCATCACGCCTTCCAGATCGACGATGCCGAGACCGACAGCGCGCGCCACCGCCGCGCCGGCGCCGAACAGGTTGCGATCGTCTCCGGTGCGCGCTGGGCCATCGTCACTGAGCTTGCCGGCGCGCCGGAGCCGAATTTCGAGGAGGTGATCGCGGCGCTCGATCCCGCCGACCTCATCATCGTCGAGGGCTACAAGACCGCGCCGATTCCGAAAATCGAGGCGCGCCGCACGGCATCGTTCACGAAGCGGCCGCTGTCCGCCGAGGACCCGAACGTGATCGCCATCGCCGCCGATCATGCTGTCGAGGGCGAGAGCGTGCCGGTGTTCGGGCTCGACGACATCGAGGATATTGCGAACTTCATCGATGCGGCCATCGGTCCGCTCGACGGGCGCATCGCACGGGCGGTTGCCGAAGTGCGGGCGGCGGCGGCGCTGGCCCGGCCGGTTCGCCGGTCGCGCGACGCCGCAGCGAACGACGCCCGCGAGCCGCTCGACCAGCGCGCGGTTGCGGCTATGCCGGGTGGCGCTGACAAGGACGAGACATGACCGGTTGCAGGGGGCTCAGGCGGGCACTCGGCGCGGTCGCGCTGATCGCGTTGTCCGGCATGGGGACGGCGCTGGCCGCCGATCCGCGCCTGCCGCCCGGGCAGGACCCCGGCGGCCAGGCGATCGCCTTCATCTCGGGCGGCATCGACTATGCTTCGGAACGGATCGTGTCGCGCGTCGCGCGTGATGGCGAAGGTGAGATCATCGGCTGGGACTTCGTCGACAACGACCGCTTTCCCTATGTCGCCACGACGGCGACACCGGCTGATCCCGAGGCGGTCGATGCGACGTCTGCGGCGGCGGCGCTGGTGCAGGCCTATGCCCACGGGCGCATGGTGCCGGTGCGGATCGCGTCCGGCGATCCGATGGCGCTGGCGCGCGCGATCGGCTTCGTCACCGGCACACCGGCGCGTATCGTCGCCATCGGCGTGCCGCTGTCGAGCCCGGATATGCGGCGCGTGGTGCGCGAAGCGTCTCAGCGGTTCAGGGATCATCTGTTCGTCGTCGCCGCCGATCTGCCGGAACGGACCTCCGCGAAATCCGATGTGCCGGTGCCTGAGACGGCCGACGCCACCCCCGCTGCCGACACGCTCATGAACCTCGGCAACGTGCTCGTGGTCGCCGCCGCGCCGAGCGTCGACGGACGCCGCGCCGCCAGCGTGCTCGACGCCGTCGACATGATCGTCGTGCCGCGCGGCTCGACCATGTTCGTCGCGCCGCCCGCCGCGCCGCCGCGCAACGATGTCGAGGCGGTGGCGCTCGCGTCCGCATCGGCGGCGTGCCAGGGTCACGGGCGCCCCGACGGCGCGCTGCTCGGCTCGGCGGCCAAGGCAGCGACGCTCGACGCCGCCCGCCCGCTCGAGGGCAACCGCGCCGTGCGGCTGCTCGACCCGATGTGCTGGTACGGCGGCAAGCGCATGTGAATCGCTGCGTCAGCGGCGACCCGGCCTATCGCAGGAGAACACCCGTGAAAGAGTTCGAGGTGCGCCCGACACCCGACGACCCGCGCCTGTCGCGCTCGGTCGAGGGCATCGATCACGAGGGCCGCGCGGTCGTCACCGACGTCGTCACCGAGCGCCCGCTGACGCTGTTTCTCAACGCACGCGAGATCGTGACCATGATGACGATCGGCGATCATCCCGATCTGCTCGCGGTCGGCTTCCTGCTCAATCAGGGCATGCTGAAGCCGGACGACCGCATCACGGCCATCGATCATGACGACGAGATCTCGACCATCGTCGTGCGCACGGAACGGCAGACCGACTACGAGGAGAAGCTGAAGAAGAAGGTGCAGACGTCGGGCTGCGCGCAGGGCACCGTGTTCGGCGACCTGATGGACGAGTTCGATGGGGTGCGCCTGTCTGCGGACGCGCGCATCCACACGTCGTGGCTCTATGCGCTGACGAAGAAGATCAACACCGAGCCAAGCCTCTATCTGAAGGCGGGCGCCATTCATGGCTGCGTGCTGTGCGAAGCGGATCGGCCGCTGGTCTATATGGAGGACGTCGGCCGCCACAACGCCATCGACAAGATCGCCGGCTACATGTTCCTCAACGCGGTTCCGCCCGACGACAAGATCTTCTACACGACCGGCCGGCTGACCTCGGAGATGGTCATCAAGTGCGTGAAGATGCGCGTGCCGATCCTCGTTTCGCGCTCGGGCTTCACGGCGTGGGGCGTCGAGTTGGCGAGGAAGGCCGGGCTGACGCTGATCGGGCGGGCGCGCGGCCGGCGTTTCGTTGCGCTGTCGGGCGCCGGGCGCATCGTCTTCGACAGCGATCCGGCGGAGGCGGCGGAGGATGACCGGCGCTCGCATCGCAAGGGGGCAATGCCCGACGACTGATCCGGACACGTGCGCCGATGCAACACCGGCTCGCGTTCTTTGCTCGGGACGGCGTGTCGCAGTTGTCCGCGATCCGTGCCCGCCGCATAACAAGCCTATGGCAATGTTCAGGACCAGGGTGTGGAGAAGCTTCGCTGCAGCGCTCGCGCTGCTCGGCGTGCTCACCTATGCCACGGTCCTGCCCTGGCACACGAGCGCCATGGCCGCGCAGCGCTCGGTTGAAGGAACGCTGCTGGCCGGGCTGACGGCGATCTGTCATCCGGGGATCGAGACGGCGGCGTCGCAAGCTGCGGCCGATCCGTCGAGCGGCACCGCGCCGGCAGACGCTCAGGTGCACTGTCCGCTTTGTCTCGCGCTCGCTTCGGTTGCCCTCGCGGTACTGCCGGTGGTCGCGCTCGGCCTGCCCGAGCCGGATGCCCGCTCGCATTTCGCGCTCCTGTCCGATGCCGACGCCGCGCCGGCGTTACGCATCCCACCGCAAAGCCGTGGCCCACCGCTGATCGGCTGAAAGCTGCTTCGTGTGCTGGCGCGCCTGCGCCGGCCACTGCGGCGATGATCGTATTCCCAAAAGCCTCCGTCTCTTCGGGCTCAGCCGGCAACTCGGCATCGTGCGCTTCGCGCTTTCCTGGCGCAGGCGAGGCACGTGAGCTTGCTGCGAGCGAACTCGGTGCGTCGCACCTCGAAAGATTGAAACAGTCATGACCCTCCGCCTCAGCACCCTGCTGCGCGGCGCCAGCGCGCTCGGCAGCTCCCTCATCGTCGTCTCGGGTGGCGCCGTCGCGCAGACTGCGACGACAACCGCGCCCGCCTCGCTGCCGCCGGTGATCGTGAAGCAGACGCCCAAGGCAACGCCGAAGGCTGTCGCCAGGAGCAAGCCGAAGCCCCAGGTGATCGAGGACGACGAGCCGGGTTCGAAGAAGCAGCCGCAACTGGCGAAGAAGAAGCCGGCGCCGCCGCAGAGCGCGCCGCAGCCCGAGCCGGTGTCTGCACCTCCAATGGAAGCGATCACGAGCGAAGCTCAGATCGAGGCCGTCTCGCGCGGCGTCGGTGCAAACGGCCTCGCGGTTCCCGCCACCACGACCACGCTGCGCAACCAGTCGCTGGCGCCGGACCGCGTTTCGAGCAGCGATACGGCGACACTGCTGACCCGTGCGCCGGGCGTCAGCGTCTACCAGACGGGCGGCGTGTCGGGCCTTCCCGCCATCAACGGTCTCGCCGACGACCGCGTGAAGATCCTGCTCAACGGCATGGCCGTGACGAGCGCATGCGCCAACCACATGAATCCGCCGCTGTCCTATGCCGATCCGGCGCAGGTGGCGCGCGTCGAGGTGATCTCGGGCGTCACCCCGGTTTCGAAGGGTGGTGACAGCATCGCCGGAACGGTGATCGTCGAGAGCGCGCCGCCGCACTTCGCGCACACGGGCGAGGGCGCTCATACCGCCGGCACCATTTCGGGCTTCTATCGCTCGAACGGCGCCCAGATCGGCACCTCGGCCACCGCACACGCCGCCACCGATCGCGTCAGCTTCGACTATGCCGGCGCGTGGGCGCGCGGCTACGGCTACGACGACGGCCACGGCGAGCGCGTCGCCTCGACCGAGTACGAAGCGCAGAACCATTCGGCGCAGGTGGCGATCAAGAACGGCGGCGACCTGTTCGTCGTGCAGGGCGGCCTGCAGTTCATTCCGTATCAGGGCTACGTCAACCAGCGCATGGACATGGTCGACAACGAGACCTGGTTCCTCAACATGCGCTACCTCGGCAAGTTCAGCTGGGGCAAGCTCGACGCGCGCGCCTTCTACCAGCACGTCGAACACGAGATGAACTTCCTGCCGGACAAGGCCTACAACACCGTTCCGTCGCGGAACATGCCGATGCGCACCGACGGGTTCGACACCGGCTACTCGCTGAAGGCCGAGATCGACGTGACCGATGTCGACACGGTCCGCATCGGCACCGAGTTCCACCACCAGGGGCTCGACGACTGGTGGCCGGCGACCATGGCCATGGTCTCCATGATGGGACCGAACACCTACATCGTCCTCAACGATGCGACGCGCGATCGCGTCGGCACCTTCATCGAATGGGAGCGGCAGTGGGATCGCGCCTGGTCGACGCTGCTCGGCGTGCGCAACGACGTCGTCTGGATGAACACCGGCGACGTGCAGGGCTACAACAACGCGGCCGGCGGCATGGCCGGCGTCTACGCCGCGGACGCTGCTGCCTTCAATGCCCGCGATCACGCCCGCACCGACGTCAACTTCGACGCTACGGCGATCCTGCGCTACGCGCCGTCGCGCACATCACTCGTCGAACTCGGCTATGCCATGAAGACGCGCTCGCCGAACCTCTACGAGCGCTATGCGTGGAGCCGCCCGCCGGCGCAGATGGCGATGAACATGATCGGCTGGTTCGGTGACGGCAACGGCTACACCGGCAATCTCGATCTCGATCCCGAGCGCGCGCACACCGCCAGCGTCACGCTCGGCTGGCATTCGACCGATGGCGAGTACGGCCTCAAGGTGACGCCGTACTACACCTACGTTCAGGATTATATCGGGGTGCGCAAGCTCGGCGACTCGATCGGCCCGGCGCATGTCGGGTTCGTCAATCTGCAGTTCGCAAATCACGATGCGGAGCTGTATGGCGTCAACATCTCGGGCGCCATGCCGCTCGGCGCGACCGAGTTCGGCAAGTTCGCTGTGACCGGCGTCGCCGGCTATGTGCACGGCGAGAACGTCGACAACGGTGTCAGCCTCTACCACATGATGCCGTGGAATACGCGCCTCGCGCTGACACACAGGCTCGGCGGCTGGTCGAGCGCCGTCGAACTCGATCTCGTTGCCGGCAAGCACAACGTCGACACTGTGAGGAACGAGCTGGAGACGGGTGCCTACGCGCTCGTCAACCTGCGCACCAGCTACGAGGTCGATCGCTGGCGCTTCGATCTCGGCGTGACCAACCTGTTCGATACCTACTACGAGCACCCCCTCGCCGGCCATTACCTCGAGCCGACTCTCGGCAATCGCCTGCCGTCGCTCGGTGGCCGCGAGGACAAGAGCAACGTGCCGGGCTACGGCCGTTCGATCAACGTCGGTGTGACCATGAAGTTCTGATGCGTTGTCGGGCATGGCGGCTCGCGCTGTCATGCCCGCGCCGGCGTCGCTTTCGCCCGCGAGGCTCTCAGCCCCCAGCCGATGCGGGCAACCAAGCCCGGAAAGTGTGCCGTGCAGGGCCACTTTCCGGGATTTCTTTTTGCGCCTTTGCCAACAGTGCCGTTGGTGACCTCTGCAGTGGTCGAGCGCACGTGAGCGGATGCGGCCAATCGACCTGCCACCCACTCGCCCCCGACCGCGAACCCCTTGTCCGCAGGTCAGAATTCGTGCGCTCGACGAAGGAGCTGAGGCTTCCATCCCGCTCGATCACGATCTAAGGTGCGGTCATAACGAGCCGTCGGCATCGACCGGCGGCCGCGCACGAACCCGAGCGCCGGGTGAGGAAATTCTGCCTTATGGCACCACTGACATGTGACGCCTGCAAGATGCCGCCCTTCCCGGAGGACGCGCCTCTCGATGCGGCGACGGGTCTGCCGGCCGGCTGGTATCTGCGCCGCATCAATGGGCGCGCCTACACGCTTTGCGATTGCTGCGGCACCATCCGCCATTTCAAGGGTGGGGTTTCCACTTATCTCCAGCAGCACCTCGGCCTGCCGGAGGACGCGCGCATCGAGTGCGCGGACGAGCCCGGCAGTGGCCTGCACCGGACCAGAGTGCGCCGCGCGAAGCAGCCGTAATCATCGATCTCGTCGGGGGGGGCGTTCCATGAAGATCTGCTGCGACGCCTGTCAGGCCGAGTGGAATGTCGAGGTCCATGGACCGACCTTGCTCAAGGATACGCTGCCTCGTGGCTGGCGCCCGCGTCGTATCGACGGCCGCGTCTACATCCTTTGCGACGTCTGCGGCAATCTCCGCCAGTTCGTCGGCGGTCTCTCACCCTATCTTCAGCAACGCCTGAACCTGCCCTCGAATGTCGAAGTCGAATTTCCCGAGCACACCGAGATACCGAGCGACTGGTTCGACCGTATTCGCGATCCGAAACCGCGCGCTTGAGTCTGCAACCGTCCGGCGGTCGCGCAGGTCAGCGCTTTGAAAGCTTCACGTTTGATTGTCACACCGCGAGAGGAGACGCACATGGACGAGCCAGAGGTCGACATCAACAAGCTGATCGGCGTTGCCGCGAACGGTGAAGACCCGATGCAGGCCGTGCGGGCGACGGAGATCGCCGCGTGGAACGAGGCGAGAGCGGCCGAGCAGGCGCGCGCCGACGGTATCGAGCTGACGCCGGCACACCTCAAGGCCATTCGGCTGCTGCAGCAACTCTACGTCGCACGCGGCCCCGCTCCGCACGCGCGTCTGCTGGCGACGGAACTGTATGATGCCTTCGCGGCGGAAGGCGGCAGCAAGTTCCTGTATCAGCTGTTCCCCGGCGGGCCGGTGGCGCAGGGCTCCAAACTTGCCGGTGTGCCGGCGCCGCATGACACCAAGGATCTTTCGTTCGGCTCGACGTACTGAGCGGGACGACATGCAGCGCCGGTGCGGGTCCGCGCGGCCCGGCCGGCGTCGCTTTGTCCGGCCCTTGCCGCTGCCGGCCCGCGCTTAGCGCCAGACCTGCAAACAGCAGGGCTCTCATCGCCCCAGGTGCCCCATGGTGCATTACGTCCCTTTGAGCCGGCTTGCGCGCCTCGTCGGGCAGCCGCGCTCGGTGCTTCAGCGCATGGCGCAGGCCGGCGAGATGGCGACCTTCGACGGTCAGGTGGAATTGTCCGAGGTGATGCGCCTGTTTCCCGATGTGCACCTCGACGACGAGCGTGAGCTGCAGCGCGTCGAGGAGATCAAGGACAACGCGCTGCGCAAGGCTCCTGCGGCGCAGGCCTTGCCCGACAGCGCCGTGCTCTACGAGCGCCTCAAGGCGCTGGGCCGCGATTATGCCGACGCGCGTGCTCGGGTATTGCACCAGGACCGCGTTCATGGCTGGATTGGCGTCAAGCTCGACGAGGCGCGCGAATCGGGTGACGTCTCGGCGGCCTTCGCCGAGGGGTTCCTCGCGTGGCTGAGGCGCGAGCTCGATGCGCCGGCCGACGAGCTGGCGCGTCTGGCGCGGTTCATTGCCAGGGAACGCATCATGCGGGTGATGTCGGCCCACGTCACGGCGCTGCCGAAAGGGCAGACGTTCGAGGTGCTCGGTAACGAGACCATTCTCGAGGCGGGGCTGCGCGCCGGCCTGTCGCTGCCCTACGGCTGCAGCAACGGCAGCTGCGGCGACTGCAAATGCCGCGTCACGGCCGGCGAAGCGCTCAAGGTGCGCCCGCACGACTATCCGCTCACCGCCGCCGAACGGGCGCAGGGTTACGTGCTCGCATGCTCGTACACGGCCGTTGGCGACACCTCCATCGAAGTTGGTTTGTCCGGCGTTGCCGACATTCCGGAGCAGACCATCACGGCGCGCGTGCGCGCGGTCGAACCGCTCGGTGGCAATCGCATCGCGCTGCATCTGCTGACGCCGCGCGCCGAGCGCCTGCGCTATCTTGCCGGTCAATCGCTGGAAATCACCATCAACGGTCAGAGCCGCATCGCGCCGACCGCCAGTTGCCCGTGCGACGAGCGCCGCATCGAGGTGCACATGTTGTGCGATATGGACCCGGCGGCGGCCAAAGGGGCGTTCAGCGGGCTCGCCGTCAACACGGAGGTGATCGTGCGCGGTCCCTTCGGCGGCTTCGTGCTCGACGATACGTCCGAGCGTCCGGTGCTGCTGCTGGCCGCCGGCCCGGGGTTCGGGCCGGTGAAAAGCCTGCTGCAGCATTCACTGTCGCTGGAGCTTGCGCCGCGCGTGGCCATGCACCGTTTCGCCGACGCCGAGGGGCTCTATCAGGAGAACCTGCTCAGGTCGTATGCGGCGGCGCTCGACCACTTCAGCTATGAAGCGCATGCGGCTGTCGAGGACCGTGATGCTGGTCTCGCCGCGATCCTCGCTGATGTTTCGGGTCTGGCCGGCTACGACATCTACGCGGCCGGAGACGACGGCTTCATCGCCAGCGTCGAGAGGCTCGCGCGCGATGCGGGCGCCGCCAGCGTGCGCACGCTGGCGGTCGCCTGACCGCCGGACGGAGCACCCCTCGGTTTCAGATCTGCGGCAGCTTGGCGAAGCCTTTGCCGACGATCGGTCCGGTCGGCTTACCGGTCGGCGAGCCGCCCGCCTGCTCGATGGTGATCTCGTAGAGCTGCTCGAGCT
>ERZ1645187.358-NODE-358-length-44691-cov-250.876087_pt1 | contig 44691 bp, 29 predicted proteins | sample MGYA00575352_ERZ1645187 | MGnify/ENA primary metagenome ERZ1645187 (study PRJEB40837, sample SAMN11349314) | freshwater sediment metagenome | isolation source: river sediment | host: Sediment | place: India: Wazaribad , New Delhi | collected 2017-02-21 ... | reverse complement strand
CGAATCCCGGCCTCGGGGGCTCTACACCGGCGCCATCGGCTGGATCGATCTCCCCCCGGCTCCCGGTGAGTTGGCGTATGCCCAGGGTGACTTCTGCCTCTCGGTCGCCATTCGCACCCTCACCCTGGGCGCCCCGACGGTGAGCGGTTCGCCGCTGGCGCCGCGGCCGGGGACCCTGGGCATCGGCGCCGGTATCGTCAGCGACAGCCAGGCGGACCAGGAATACGCCGAGTGCCAGTTGAAGGCCCGGTTCCTCACCGCCCTCGACCCGGGCTTCAGCCTTATCGAGACCCTCCATGCCACCCGCAGCGATGGCGTTCGCCATCTCGGTCGGCATCTAGCGCGCCTCCGCCGCAGCGCCGAGTGCCTGGGATTTCGCCTGCCCTTGGCGGACATTCGTGCGGCCCTGATCGCCGCGGCCGCCGCCTTGTCCCCCGACCACCCCTGGCGCCTGAAATTGGAACTGCGCAAGGATGGACAGTTCACCCTCGGTCAGGCCCCCCTCGAACCCCTGCCCCCGGGCCCGGTCGGCCTGCTCATCGCCCCGGAGCCCATGGACGAGGCCGACCCCCTCCTCGCGCACAAGACCAGCCATCGCGCCCCTTATGACGCCGCCATCGCCACCGCCGTGCGCCAGGGGGCCTTCGACATGCTCTTTTGCAATCGCCAGGGCCTGGTGACCGAGGGCGGACGCACCAATCTCTTCGCCTTCCTCGACGGGGCCTGGCTGACGCCACCCCTGGCCGCCGGCGTCCTGCCCGGGGTGATGCGTGGCCTGATCCTGGACGACCCGGCCTGGGGCGCGCGGGAGGCCCCCCTGACCCTGGCGGATCTGCGGCGTGCCGACCGGATCCTGGTCACCAACGCCTTGCGGGGTCCGATTGAGGCGCGGCTATATCCGGAATAGGGGGCCAGCCCTGGGCAGGATAGAAGTTCGCTGGTCCTGACGTAGCCCTTCAGCCCCCCTCTCACCAACCCTCACCCGCCAGTGGGGAGGGAGCTGGAGAATCAGCGGCTTGGCTATCCATGCCAGCCCATACGGCATACGGCATGGGAGTGAACTCCATGCCAATGATCTTGAGGGACTCGTCGAGACACTGACAAGGAAAGAGGCCACCCCCGTCTTTCATACTTACCATAGGGTCGGTTCCATCAGGGCGAATCCAAAGGGGAGGCCACCCATAATCCTCAATCGCCGCCGTCCACGGCGATGGGATGGAAGCCTTGGCTACCCGGCTGGTAATGGAGCAAGGCCCCAGCCGTCATATCGAAGTACCAGCCATGTAGATGCAGGGCCCCGGCCCCCACCCGGGAGGCAATCCAGGGATAGGTCATCAGGTTCTCCAGGGACAGCAGGATGGCCGCCTGCTCGCAGGCCCGGGCCTGGAGTCCGGACGGTTTGGTGGGCAATTCCACCAGGACCCGTTCCCGCGCCCGCCGGGCGATGTCAATCCATTTGCCGATGAATTCACCCTGGGCGCCATCGTCCATGAGGGCGCGAATACCACCGCACTGGGCATGACCGAGGACGATGAGGTGCTCGACGGCCAGGGTGAGCACGGCAAACTCCAGGGCGGCCGGCACGCTGGAAAAACCGCCATCCGGCGCGTAGGGTGGCACCAGGTTGGCGACATTGCGCACCACAAAGGCATCCCCCGGCTCCGCGCCCATCAGCAGGGCGGGATCGACGCGGGAGTCGGCGCAGGCGATGATGGCCACCTTCGGGCACTGTCCCTGACGCAACTGCTGGAAGAGTTCACGGTCCTCGCTGAAATACTTTTTCTGGAATCGCCTGAAGCCGGCGATGAATCTGGCGATGTCTTGCATATGACACTACTCTCGGAAGTTGATCTGGGCATGCTCGTGAAAGATGCTGGCAATGAGGTTCATCATCAGGTCTGGGGCGAGGCCCCGCAAAAAAGTCAGTAGGGGCACGGGGTTTGCTGATAGTAAGCGCGGAGGCTAAGCTCAGTAAGACCTGTCCTTGGCTGGGGAGTGCCCATGTCCCGAATATTGTCGAGTCTGCTGCTGGTTGCCGTCATCGCCGCCGGGTGCGCCACCCCTGATCAACCGCCCGGGCCTGGCGCTGAGCGGCGTTTTCACCCGGTTGGCGCCGAGGTCAATGGCCTGGAGGTGACGCTGACCAGGCTGTCTCCCACCCTCTCCCACCAACCGGAGGCCGGCTGGTGGGAGTATGAGCTGAGTCTGGCTAACCGCGGCCCCACCCCAGTAGCGGTGCGCGACGTCAAGCTGCTGACGGCGAGCGGCCGTTACCTGCAACCCGCCCGATCTTATGGTGAAACCCAGGCGGCCCCCAACGTGGGTGCCAGCGTGGCCGGGGATGTCGCCACCGGGGCGGCCGGAATCGCCGCGGGTCAGGTGGTGCCCTATGGCGGCCTGGTGGTGACGGCGATTTCCAGCCTGGTTCGGGAGTCGGGTGCCGAAAGCCGTGTCGGGTCCGAGCAGCGTTTCCGGCTCCGTCACGTCCCCGGGGTCGAACTGGCGCCGGGCGGCAGGATGGTGGGCAGCGTCTTCTTCCCCGCCGCGGGTGACGCGCGCTCCCTGGAGATCGAGGTTTCCCGGCAAGACAAGCTCCGGAGCGCGAGCCTGCCGTTGCCTGCCATGGGCGGGTGATGGCGATCTTCGCCGTGTTTTCTGGTCAATCCCCAATCACCGGGCGCGAAAACCGCGTCGGTTCCGCATCCGGTGGATCGTGAAATCCGCGTTTACGCTGGCGATGTTCCGGAATCCCCAATAACGATCGCCTTGGAGCCAGGGCGGCCCTTCCTGACCAGGGTGCTGCTAGCCGCTTGAGGCAATTTCCAGGGCCTCGCTGGCCTCCAGCCAGGCCGTTTCGGCCGCCTCCTGTTCCGCGTCCAGTTGCTGCTTGTCGGCGAGGAGCTTGAGCAGGCGCGGCTTGCCCTCGGCCTCATAGAGGGCGGGCGCGGCGAGTTCCGCCTCCAGGGTGGCACGGTGGGCGGCGAGCCGGTCGAGTTGAGCCTCCAGCTTCTGCAGGCGCTGGCGCAGGGGTTGCGTACGCTTGCGCTCCTCGGCCTCCATGCGGCGCTGATCCTTGCGGGCGGCGGCGGAGTTGTCCGGGGTAGCGGCCGGCGTCTGTAGGTCCGCGCTGCGCGGGCTGGTCCCGCCCGACGTCCAGCCCGACGTCCCGCCAGTCGCCTCGCCCGTTGTTCTGCCCATCATACCGCCAGCCTTACCGTCGGCGCCGCCAGCCATACCGCCGTTGCCGCCGGGCCCCACTTCCGCGGCCGCCTGCTCCAGCCGGCTCTGGCGACGCAGCAGCCAGGCGGGGTACTCGTCCAGATCGCCATCGAAGGGGGCCACCCGGCCGCCATCCACCAGCAACAACTGGTCCACCGTCACCCGCAGCAGGTGGCGGTCGTGGGAGACCACGACGAGGGCGCCTTCGTAATCCTGCAGGGCCTCGCTCAGGGCCTCGCGCATCTCCAGGTCCAGGTGGTTGGTAGGCTCGTCCAGCAGCAGCAGGTTGGGCCGGCCCCAGATCACCAGGGCCAGGGCCAGGCGCGCCTTCTCGCCGCCAGAGAAGGGGGCCACCGGCTCCAGGGCCTTGTCGCCGGCGAAGTCGAAGCCACCCAGGTAGTCGCGCAGTACCTGCTCCGTGGCCTCGGGGGCCAGGCGCTGCAGGTGCTTGAGGGGACTTTCGTCCGGGCGGAGCTGGTCCATCTGGTGCTGGGCGAAGTAGCCGATGCGCAGCCCCTGGGCCTGGCGCCATTCTCCCGCCAGCAGGGGCAGGCGGCCGGCCAGGACCTTGATCAGGGTCGATTTGCCGGCGCCATTGGGGCCGAGCAGGCCGATGCGGTCACCTGGCACCAGGTCCAGTTTGATCCGGTCCAGGACCAGGCGCTCGCCGTAGCCGGCGCGGCCCCCCTCCAACACCAGCAGGGGCCGGGGGAGGCTGGGCGGGGCGCGGAAGGCGAAGTGGAAGGGGCTGTCGACGTGGGCCGGGGCGATACGCTCCATGCGCTCCAGGGCCTTGAGGCGGCTCTGGGCCTGGCGCGCCTTGGTGGCCTTGGCGCGGAAACGTTCGACGAAGCCCTGGATGCGGGCGATCTCCTGCTGCTGACGGACGAAGGCCGCCTGGCGCTGGCTGAGGCGCTCGGCGCGCAGGGCCTCGAAGGCGGTGTAATTGCCGGTGTAGTAGTTGAGCCGGCCCTGCTCGATGTGGGCGACCTGGCGGACGATGGCGTCCAGGAAGTCGCGGTCGTGGGAGATCAGGATCAGGGTGCCGGGATAGGCCCGCAGCCAGGACTCCAGCCAGATGACGGCGTCCAGGTCCAGGTGATTGGTGGGCTCGTCGAGCAGCAGCAGGTCGGAGCGGCACATGAGGGTGCGGGCCAGGCCCAGGCGCATGCGCCAGCCGCCGGACCAGGAATCCACCGGGCGGCGCTCCTCCCCAGGGCTGAAGCCCAGGCCGTGGAGCAGCCGGGCGGCGCGGCTCTCCGCCGTGTAGCCACCGATGGCCTCTAGGCGGGCGTGGAGTTCGCCCTGCGCAAGGCCATCCCCCGCCGCCTCGGCCGCCGCCAGGGCATGCTCGACCTGGCGCAGCTCGCGGTCACCGTCCATGACCAGCTCGATGGCCGGCTGGTCGCCGCTGGGGGTCTGCTGGGCGACATGGGCGATCTCCCAGCCCGCCGGCACCAGCACCTCCCCGGCGTCCGGGTGCAGTTCCCCCTTGATGAGGGCGAAGAGGCTCGACTTGCCGCAGCCGTTGGCCCCCACCAGGCCGACCTTCTGGCCGGGGTAGACGGTGAGATCGGCGCCCTCCAGCAGCAGGCGGGTGCCGCGGCGCAGTTCGACGTTACGCAGTTGCAGCATGATTTTCCGATATGGACTGACGACTCAGCCCGGCGAGTTGCGGTCCAGCCGCCGGTAGCCGATGGCCTCGCTGAGGTGGCTGATCGCGATGCCCTCGCTCCCGGCCAGGTCGGCGATGGTCCGCCCCACCTTGAGCACCCGGTGATAGCCCCGGGGCGAGAGGCCCAGCCGCGCCATGGCCTGGGTCATGAGGCGCTGGCCGGCTGCGTCCAGGGGACAGTGGCGCTCGATCTCCCGGGGCTCCAGGGCCTGATTGGGCTTGCCCTGGCGGCTGAACTGGCGCTCGCGCGCCGCTTCCACCCGGGCACGGACCTGGGCGCTGGTCAGGATCTCCGTGCCGAGAGCGGCTGGCGGGTTGGCCGGGGGGACCGTCCGGGTGTTGCTCCGCCGTCCGGGTCGGGTATCCGGTAGTGTGCCCTCGGGCGGGCCAGATCGGCCAGCCCCCGGCGGGGCGGTCATCTCCTCCGGCCGCAGGCGCGGGACCTCGACGTGCAGGTCGATCCGATCCAGCAGGGGCCCGGAGAGGCGGGCGCGGTAGCGGGCGACCTGCTCGGCGGTGCAACGGCAGCGCCCGCCAGGGTCACCCAGATAGCCGCAAGGGCAGGGGTTCATGGCGGCGATGAGCTGGAAGCGGGCGGGAAAACGGACCTGACGGGCGGCGCGGGAGATGTGGATGTGGCCGGATTCCAGGGGCTCGCGCAGCACCTCCAGTACCCGCCGCTCGTACTCTGGCAGTTCGTCGAGGAAGAGCACGCCCAGGTGGGCCAGGGAGATCTCCCCCGGGCGGGGATTGGCGCCGCCACCCACCAGGGCGATGGCGGAGGCGGTGTGGTGGGGGGAGCGGAAGGGGCGTTGGCGCCAGCGCGCCGGGTCGAAGGTCTCCACGCCGCTCACCGAGCGGATGGCGGCGACCTCCAGGGCCTCTCCCTCGCTCAGGGCCGGCAGCAGGCCCGGCAGGCGACTGGCGAGCATGGACTTGCCGGTCCCCGGGGGGCCGATGAACAGCAGGCTGTGGGCGCCGGCGGCGGCGACCTCCAGGGCGCGTTTGGCGTGGGCCTGGCCCCGGACCTCGCTCAGGTCGGCGTACAGGGCCTCCACCGGATCGAAGTCCGCCGCCCGGTAGATCCCCAGGGGCGCCTCGCCATTGAGGTGGGCGCAGACCTCCAGCAGGTGAGCGGCGGGGTGGATGCGCAGCCCCTTGACCAGGCCGGCCTCGGCGGCGTTCTCCCGCGGCAGGACCAGGGCGCGGCCGGCGTCCCGGGCCGCCAAGGCCGCCGGCAAGACCCCCTGGACGGGGCGCAGGTCCCCGGACAGGGCCAGTTCGCCGAGGAATTCCAGGTCCGGCAGGGCCTTGATCCGCACCTGCCCGGAGGCCCCCAGCACCCCCAGGGCGATGGGCAGATCGAAGCGCCCGCCCTCCTTGGGCAGGTCCGCCGGGGCCAGGTTGACGGTGATGCGCCCGGCGGGGATCTGGAAGCGGCCATTGTGCAGGGCGCCCCGCACCCGGTCCTTGCTCTCGCGAACCGCCATCTCCGCCAGGCCAACGATGTTCATGGCCGGCAGGCCGCCGGCGGCCTGGACCTCCACGGTCACCGCCGGGGCGGCCATGCCCTCCCGGGCGCGGCTGTGGAGGATGCAGAGGCTCAAGGCAGGCCTGGCTCCAGTGTCACGGTGGGCGCCTATGTTACTTGGTCAACCAGGCAGGCTGGCAGAGACGCCCTCGGGTAGGGGCATGCCAGCCAACCCGGGTACGTAGATTCCCACCCGGATGCTTTAAGGGGGGCATCCCAGCCCTTGAGCTTGGCACCAAATAAACGCTGCACCGAATAAACGCCTGCTCAGGGCGTATGGCCACCGCCGATCTTCAGGGCCTTCTCCAATTCCGCCACCTGGGCCTCCAGGTGCTCCAGCTTGGCGCGGGTGCGGGCCAGCACGGCGCTCTGCACGTCGAATTCCTCCCGGGTCACCAGGTCCAGCTTGGCCAGACCGGCCTCCAGCACGGCGCGCATGTTCCGTTCCATGTCCTGCTGCAGGGCCTGAAGCCCCTGGGGCAGACTGCCGGTCAGGCGGCGGGTGAGGTCGTCGAGGTGCTTGGGGTCGAACATGGCGTCACCTGGAAAGGGTGGGAGGGGGCGAAGGAGCCGCCGCTAGGCGCGATGAGCGCGGGAGTCAGGCGCTAAGGGCTCAGGACTTAGGACTTAGGACTCAGAACTCAGAACTCAGGACTCAGGACTCAGGGCTCAGGGCTCAGGGCTCAGGGCTCAGGGCTCAGGGCTCAGGCGCGGATTATACCCGTCGCGATCGAAAGCGCTCCCAACGGTTCCTGCCTTGAGCGGGGACGGACGGCGGGTAGATGACAGGTTGACCGTTTGGTTCCTAGGCTGGACGTTGACTGATGGAGGGAACGACTTTGGGGTTCCCTTGACCGGCCGATAACTGACGGCTGGGGGATGACCCGTGGTGAATGAGGGGAAAAGGAGGGGCGGGGGCACCATTCCGGTGCGATCAGACCGGCGCGGGTGGCCTAAGTTGGTGCGAGGTCTTACTTCAGCCCTGGCCCCAATTCGGTCGGGTGGTAGCCGGGACGCCAGTTGACAGGTATTGCGGGGTAGTTGGCATGGGTTCTGCTCTAACGCTGGTGACATCCTCATTGCCCGGCTCGTTCCGTGGCGTGCCCTAATCCCAACAGACCTATTGGATCGAGCGAGGTAATCAGCCCATGAAGTCTCACAACCTGTTACTCGCCAGCCTGGCTGGCGCCCTCATGGCCGCTCCCCTGACCCTGATCGCGGACGATGAGGGCAATCCGCCCCCCGAGCACAGCGTCAGCGCCAATATCGGGGTGGTGAGCAATTACGTCTGGCGCGGTATCACCCAGACGGACGACAAGCCGGCGGTGCAGGGTGGCGTCGATTACAGTCACAGCAGCGGGTTCTATGCCGGGACCTGGCTATCCAACGTCGATTTCAATCTGGACGAGGACAACCCCAGCGCCGAGGTGGACCTCTACCTGGGCTATACCAATAGCATCGTCGAGGACCTGACCTATAGTTTAAAGGGTATCTATTACGCCTATCCGGGGGGCCAGGATCTCAACTTCGCGGAACTTGGCGGTAGCCTGCAATACAAGTGGTTCAAGCTGGGCGTGGATTACACCGTCTATGGCGAGAATGACGAGGGCCTCTATGACGATGGCGACTGGTACTTCTCCGGCGCCTTCACCTATAGCGACCTGCCCTATGGCCTGGGCTTTGGCCTGCGCGCCGGCTATACCGATTTCAAGAACGGCGAGATCCCCTACGAGGTCCTGCTGGGCGAAGAGACCCTGGTCCGGACGGCCAGCGCCGATTACTGGAACTACGGTGCCAGCCTCACCAAGGATGCCGGGGACTTCGGTACCTTCAGCCTCAACTGGGATCAGAACAACGGCGATGACGAGATTGGTTACAACAACGATCCCAAGTTCTGGGTGGGGTGGTTGAAAACCTTCTGATGTCATGCCCCGTGCGCCGAGGCACCGGGTTATACCCCCTACTGGTTGATCGCCGCTCTTTCCCGGGTCCGACTAACGATTGGAATGATGCGACGGTAAACGAGTGAGGATGCCGATCAACGCACCTTATGACCCCTATTCACCTTCACCCCATGAAACCGTTCAAACCCCCTCTCCCCCACCCTCCCCCGCCAGGGGGGAGGGAGCATGAGCCTCAGGAGCTTGCGCTAGCTGATGCCAGCTCAGGCAGGGGATGTGAACAAATGGCCAACCCGTTTCCACGATGCCGGCCCGAGTGCCCGGCCAACCCAGGGAGTGTTCCAACATGAAATTGGTAACCGCCATCATCAAACCCTTCAAGCTCGACGACGTTCGCGAGGCCCTGTCGGATGTCGGCGTTTCCGGTATCACTGTGACCGAGGTCAAGGGCTTCGGTCGCCAGAAGGGCCATACCGAGCTCTATCGCGGCGCTGAATACGTCGTCGATTTTCTGCCCAAGATCAAGATCGAGATCGCCGTGGAGCCGGATCTGGTGGACAAGGTCATCGAGGCCATCATCAGTGCCGCCCGCACCGGCAAGATCGGTGACGGCAAGATCTTCGTCTCCGAACTGGAACAGGCCCTGCGCATCCGTACCGGCGAGACGGGTATCGATGCCCTGTAGCCCCTGGGTGCTTGTTGCTTGGATGTTGTGAAGAGGTTATGCGCATGAATAAGTTGTTAACCATCCCGCTGGCGGGCCTCGGGCTCGCCCTGGCGGGGGTCGCTGGGGCTGAGGAGGCCCTGAAACCCGCCGCGGACCTGGTCGCCGTCGCCCCCACCGTCGATAAGGGCGACACCGCCTGGATGCTGGTCTCCACCGCCCTCGTCGCCCTGATGGTCATCCCCGGTCTGGCCCTTTTCTATGGTGGCCTGGTCCGTTCGAAGAACATGCTGTCGGTGCTGATGCAGGTCTTCATGATCTTCTCCCTGATGATGGTGCTGTGGTTCGTCTATGGCTATTCCATCGCCTTCACCGAGGGCAACGCCTTCTTTGGCGGCTTCTCAAAGCTCTTCCTCAATGGAGTCACGGTGGAATCGGTGGCCGCCACCTTCAGCAAGGGCGTCTACATCCCCGAATTCGCCTATATCATCTTCCAGGCCACCTTTGCCGCCATCACCCCCGCCCTCATCGTCGGCGCCTTCGCCGAGCGCATGAAATTCTCGGCGGTGATGCTGTTCACGATCCTCTGGTTCACCTTCGCCTACCTGCCCATGGCCCACATGGTGTGGTACTGGGCCGGCCCGGATGCCTATACCGACGCCGCCGCGGCCGAGGCCGCCGCCGCCACCGCGGGCTTCCTTTTCCAGAAGGGTGCCCTGGACTTCGCCGGCGGTACCGTGGTCCACATCAACGCCGCCATGGCCGGCCTGGTGGGCGCCTATCTGGTGGGCAAGCGCATCGGCTACGGACGTGAGCACCTGCCGCCCCACAGCCTGACCCTGACCATGGTCGGCGCCTCCCTGCTGTGGATCGGCTGGTTCGGCTTCAACGCCGGCTCCAACCTGGAAGCCAACGGCCTCACCGCCCTGGCCTTCCTTAACACCATGGTCGCCACCGGCGCCGCGACCCTGTCCTGGACCACGGCCGAGTCCCTCCTCAAGGGCAAGCCCTCCCTGTTGGGCGCGGCCTCGGGCGCGGTGGCCGGTCTGGTCGCCGTCACCCCCGCCGCCGGCTGGGTCGGCCCCAGCGGCGCCCTGGTGATCGGCCTGGTCGCCGGTCTGCTGTGCCTCTGGGGGGTCAATGGTCTCAAGCGCCTGCTGGGCGCGGACGATGCCCTGGACGTCTTCGGCATCCACGGCGTGGGTGGTATCGTGGGCGCCCTGCTCACCGGCGTCTTCGCCAATCCGGAACTAGGTGGGGTGGGCGTCTATGACTACGTCGCCAACGCCGTCGCCCCCTTCGACACCGTGGCCCAGGTCACCAGCCAGGCCTGGGGCGTGGGCGTAGCGATCCTCTGGTCGGGTCTGGTCGCCCTGATCGCCTTCAAGCTGGTGGACCTCGTCGTCGGCCTGCGCGTCCCCGAGGACGAGGAACGCGAGGGTCTCGACATCACCGCCCATGGCGAGAGCGCCTATCGGTACTGATTCTGATGCGCCAGTGGCAGGGACGCCAGGGGGCCCTCGGGCCCCCTTTTCGCGCGCCCGTGAGTTTGTTGGCTTACAAGCCTTCTCGCCTCCCCTGCCGCCTGGCCTGGTCTGGTCTGGCCAGGTCTGGCCAGGTCTGGCATGGCTAGCGCAAGCCGCGGATTCTCTTGCTCCCTCCCCCCGGCGGGGGAGGGTTGGGTAGAGGGGGGTATGAAGGGTTAAGTTGGCTTCAGGTTTCAGAGGAGGGTTTTCGCGATGACCTACTGCGTGGGCATAAGCGTCGATTCGGGACTGGTGTTCGCCTCGGACTCCCGCACCAACGCGGGCTCGGACCAGGTCAGCAGCTACGGCAAGATGCACACCCTGGGCATTGCCGGGGAGCGGCAGTTCGTAATCCTGACGGCGGGCAACCTGGCCACCTCCCAGGCGGTGGTGGCCCAGTTGCGCCATGAATTCCAGGACGATCCCGACTGCCCCCTGGCCCATGCGCGCTATCTCAATGAGGTGGCCGATTACCTTGGCGAGGTCAGTCGCCAGCGCCAGAAACGCTACGTGGACAAGGACGGCCCCAACGCCGGCTTCAACCCCGCCGCCACCTTCATCCTCGGCGGCCAGATCGCCGGCGAGCCGCCGGGGCTGCACATGATCTACCCGGAGGGCAACCACATCACCACCTCCGCGGCGACCCCCTTCCTGCAGATCGGCGAGGCCAAATACGGCAAGCCGATCCTCGACCGCATCGTCGAACGCCAGACCTCGCTGGAGGACGCCGCCCGCTGCGCCCTGGTCTCCATGGATTCCACCATGAAGAGCAACGTCACCGTCGGCCCGCCGGTGGAGCTGCTGCTGTACCAGCGGGACTCCTTGGTGCTGGACCGCTACCGCCGCCTTGACGAGGATGATCCCTACCTGCGCGCCCTGCGCAATTCCTGGGCGGAGAATATCCGCCTTGCCATCGCCGCCCTGCCGCCCTTCCGCCTGGACATCCTGGCCAGCCCGCCGGACAAGCCTTAGAGGCATAACCATGCGGCCTATCAAGGCGGGACTTGCCTACTTTGCGCTGGTGTTCGGTGCCGGTTTCATGCTGGGGGTACTGCGCGGGGAGTTTTAGATGCCGCGCTTCGGCGAGCGCATGGCGGAGCTTGACGAGATGCCCCTCATGTTGGCCGTCATCCTGGTCTCAGCGAGAACCTCGGGGTTCAGGGGCTCAAGCAGGAGGCTTACGCCTTGGCGGAGAAGATCGGGCGGCAGTGGGTTCGCGGTCCAGGGTCTCCACCTCAAACCCCACCAGCGAGCGCTGCTCGCGGCTGAACTCGATGCCGATGAGATGGATCGGCAGCCCCTCGGCGCGGTACTTGTCGGCGTAACCCTTGTCCTTGATCTGCCGTAGCGCCGCCCCCTCCGGGGCCAGCTCCACCACCTTGAACTCGAACAACCAGATCCGGTCGTTGAAGCGCAGGCGCAGGTCCAGGCGGCCCTGGTGGCTGGCATCCTCCGGCACCAGGTCCAGCCCCAGGGCGGCGAGGTGGCTGTAAAAGACGCTGGCGTAGTAGCCCTCGTAACGGGCGATGGGATTGTTGCGGTACCAATCCGCGGGGATGCCGTCGAACAGGGCGCTGATCAGCGCCTGGATGCCGGCGAAATCCACCGCTTGCAGACGTTGCACCAGGGCGATGCGCTGGCTGAAGGCGCGCTGGCCATCCACCCCCAGGGCCGGCAGCAAGGCCGCGTTGAGGCTGCTCTCCACCTCTCGGTTGGGATAGCCCAGGGTATAGACCCACTGGCCGAGCCAGGGCTCCTCCACCTGATGGATGGTGAGGTAGCCGGTCTGAAAGAGCAGGGCATCGCTGTCGATGTGCTCGACATCGAAGCTCGACAGCAGCGCCAGGCTGGTCTGGCGGTGGGCTAGGTCCGGGGTGAAATAGCCGCGTTGCGTAAGCACCTCGATCAGGAAGGTCGGGGTCGCGGTCTCGAACCACCAGGGGCGAAACTGGCGCTCACGAAACAGCAGCAGCAGGTCAAAGGGGTTGTAGACCGCCTCGCCGGTCCAGTTGTAACCGTTATACCAGGCGCGGATTTGGTCCCGGTCTAGCCCTCCCAACTCCGGCGCGAAGACGTGGTCCAGGTCGGCCTCGGTGTAGCCGCAAATGGCGGAATAGTCCGCCGATACGGTGAGATCGAACAGGTTGTTCAACCCGGAGAAGAGGCTGACCTTACTGAACTTGGAGACCCCGGTGAGGAAGGCGAAGCGGATGTGGGCGTCCGAGTCCTTGATCACCGAGTAGAGGTTACGCAGGCCATCGCGCATCTCCCGGGCGATAGCCGGCGCGGTGATGTTGTCCAGGATGGGCTTGTCGTATTCGTCCACCAGCACCACCACGCGCTCGCCGGTGGCGGCATGGGCCTTGCGGATCAACTCCGCGAAGCAGCCCGCCAGCGACGGTTGCTCGCACGAAATTCCCAATGCCTCCTGATTGATGGCCAACTGCTCGCGGATCTTGACCTCGAGCTCGGCCGGTTGCCGCACCACCCCACCGCCAAAGCTCAGCCGGATCACCGGATAGCGCCGTGACCAGTCCCAGCCCCGCTCCGCCTCCAGCCCCCGGAACAGGGCCTCGTTACCCGCGAATAGCTCCGCCAGGGTGTCGAGGAATAGCGACTTGCCGAAGCGCCGCGGGCGGGAGAGGAAGTAATACTTGCCCTCCGCGATCAGCCGCAAGGCGAAGCCAGTCTTATCGACATAGTAATAATCACCTTCGCGGATCTCGCGCAAGGTCTGGATGCCGATGGGCAGGGAGCGGCGGGTCATGGCAGGGCACCGTCTTGCAGGTCGGAATCGATCGATGGCACCTGATCCTATCACGCCAATCGATGGCAGATGGAAGGGGGGCCGGGTCACGGGACCCAATGCAGCAGGTCGCGGATTACCGACCAGCGGGGCGGCTTGGCGTTCCTCGCCGCATCCCCCAGCATCCAGTAACGGTACAGGGCGTCCACCGTTCCCTTCGCCTTCTCCTCGATGATCCAGGCGTCGAGCGTTTGCGCGAGCGACTGGTTGCCCCGCGCGACGCCAAAGCCTTGCGGGGTGAAGACGGTCGGCTTGGGCACGACCAAGGTGAAACGGGGGTAGAGCAGGGTCCACGCGGCACCCTCCTCTGACAGGTCACCGATCGCGTCGACCTCCGGGAACCCCGACTCGAACACTTGCCGCTGGGCGCCGAGACCACCCAGCGGCACCAGGACCGCTTGCGGCAGCATGGACCGCGCGAAGGCTAACGCCTCCGGGTTGCCGGGAACGCCGATGCGGAGCGCCGCGCCGCGTTCGTGGATGGCATCCCAGCTGTGGAAGGCGTGGCGCAGGTGATCGGGGACGATGAACCCGACCGACGAGGTGTATACCGGCACGGTCATGGTAAATGCCTCCATGCGCCGCGCTGAAATGCCCATGGTCGACGCATAGAGATCGCACACCCCGGCCTGGAGCAGGCGCGCCGCGTCCTCCTTGCCTTCGCCTTGCACCGGCAGGAACTCCAGCGGCAGTTCCAGGCTGCGGGCCATGCGGTGCACCAGTTCGATGTCGAATCCGACCAACTGGCCGTCGGCGTTGAAGAATGACGACGGAAAATCGTCGTTGACGTAGCAGACGCGCAGCACCCCCCGCGCGCGGATCCCTGCCATATCCGCCGGCCCGGTCGCCCTGGCACTGAGCGTCGCCGGCATCTCCCGATGGACCGTGGCCGGCTGCGGGTCCGCTAGCAGGTGCAGTTCCCGCAGGGCCTGATCCTTGGTGTAAGGGGCGACGATGACGTAGGTATAGAAGGCGCGGATGCCGAGCAGCGCCCCGACCACCAGTACCGCCGTGATCGCCGTGAAACGCAGCAGGGGCCGCAGGCGTGGGCGAACCCGGCCCCGCAGCGCCTGAACGCCCACTAGCGCGGTTGCGCCGATCGTCATCACCGCGACCAGCGTACTGAAGCGGGCGCCCAGGACGTCGATAGTGACGAAGAACTGAAACAGGTCACGCGGCAGCTTGAGCAGGTCCAGCAGGAACTGGATCGTGAGGATCGTACCGCCAAACAGGCTCGCGAGTCCGGCACCGACGAACAGCGGATACTCGGACCAGGGGACCGGGGACCCGATGTACCAGCCCGCGAACAGCACGAAGGTCAGGGACAGGATACTGCCGAGTCCGGGGATGTTGTAAGCGACCGGTATCAGGACATCCACCGTCGCGTGGTCCGCTGCGCCATCGCCACCTTCCCGCTCCGCATCCAACAGCGTCTTGCACGCCGCGGCCAGCAACGGCAGCACGATCAGTACGCTACCCGCCGCAAAGGCGGTGATCAGCGGCCCGCGCAGGGCCCGGATCAGGTCCGTGTAGCGCAGCGGCGTGACGAGCGTGATCAGCCCCGGCAACACCCAGAAGCTCAGGATGACGGCCATCGTCATGTAGACGACGGCGTAGACCTGGAGACGTTCGAGTTCCTCAAGGTTCAGGGTGCCGGCCGCGCTGGCGGCCAGGGCGAAGACCCCGTAGGGGGCGAGCCTGGCGATGAATCCGGTCACCGCCATCAGCGCCTCCGCCAGCGCGGCCAAGGGCTCCAGCAGGGACTGCTTGTTCTTGACTCCGATCAGCGCGACGCCGATCAGCGCGCTGAAGACCACGATGGCGGGCATCACCGCGTTTGCCAGCGACGCGAAGGGGTTCGCGGGAATGTAGAGTTTCAGGAAGTCGACCGGCTTGGCTTCCTCCACCTGGCTGGTGCTGAAGAACGATGCCGACGCCCAGTCGGGGAAGGCCAGCGGCGTGAGCAGCAGGACCACGACACCGATGCCCCAGAGCGCGAGCAGGACGCCACCGGCCTTGAGGCCCAGCTTCTTGGCGTCGTCGAGCGTGAGCCGGCCCAGCGCCGTCATCAGCGAGGCGACGATATAGGGAATCACCGCCACCTGCAGCAGCATGATGAAGGCGTCGCCCACGCTCTTCAGGGCGTGCGCCAACTCGCCGAAGAAGACACCGGCGGCGATCCCGAGGAGGAGGCTGATCAGGACCCGTTCGGCCAGCCCGCGGCGATGTGGCCGGTGCCGGACCTGGTCAGCCCCGGTCTTGGATGTCGGGGTCGGTGCCGTGCGTCCCATCTTTGATTCCGCGGATTGGTCCCGAGCAGGGCAAGATAATGAAACCCTACTCCCTGGGGCGTGGTCGAGCAACGGCGTTTGAGGTATAGCCGCCTGGGGTTGAAGGTCCTAACTGCGGGCGTGCCGGATTCCAATTTCCCCATAGCGACCGAATAGCGAAGATCAGACACCCGGAGGAAGCCGCCTGGATTTGCAGAAGAGGATTGTCGATCACGCCGCGCAGCGCACCGAAGTCCTCGCGGGCCATGCCGAGCTAACCACGGGCATGAGACGCTATGCAGCTATGCTCACGGAGGACCCTGGCGGGGGCGATCCTTTCCGGCATATTATTTTAGGATATTGCTTTAGAGTAAAATAAAAGCGGATCTTGTTTTAGGTTTGAGGCAGGTAGGATGAAGCGCGAACTCCAGGGTAGATACGTGACCATCTCGACGGTGGGTGAGCGGGTCCAGGCCTTCGTCCCCGCGCCGCTGCCCCCGCGTCCACCCATCGACTGGACACCGGATCTGCGCGGCAAATTCGACCAGGCGCTGCTGGCGCTCGGGCGACTGGATGGCGTCTCGACCCTGCTGCCGGACACCGCGACCTTCCTATATATGTACCTTCGCAAGGAGGCGGTGCTCTCCTCCATGATCGAGGGGACCCAGTCCTCCCTGTCCGACCTGCTGTTGTTCGAGCTGGATCAGGAACCTGGCGTCCCGCTGGATGATGTGCGGGAGGTCAGCAACTACGTCGCCGCCCTCGATCATGGTCTGCGCCTGCTGGAAGGGGGATTGCCGCTGTCGCTGCGGCTCTTCCGCGAGATCCACGGCGTGCTGCTGACCCGGGGCCGGGGCGGCCATCAGACCCCGGGGGAGTTCCGACGCAGCCAGAACTGGATCGGCGGCACCCGGCCAGGCAACGCAGCCTTTGTCCCCCCGCCGGCCGCCGAGGTGTCGGAGTGCATGGGCAAGCTGGAGCTTTTCCTCCATGATCAGCCCGAGCCGACCCCGGCGTTGCTCAAGGCGGCGCTGGCCCATGTGCAGTTTGAGACCATCCACCCCTTTCTGGACGGTAACGGCCGTCTGGGCCGTCTGCTGATCCCGCTGCTGCTGTGGGAGCAAGGGGTGCTGCGGCAGCCGCTGCTCTACCTCAGCCTCTACTTCAAGACCCACCGCCAGTATTACTATGACCTGCTGAACCAGGTCCGCCTGACCGGAGACTGGGAAGCCTGGCTGGATTTCTTCGCCGAGGCGGTCATCGTCACCGCCACGCAGGCGGTGGAAACGGCGCGGCAAGTCCTCGACCTGGCCAATCAGGATCGCCACAAGGTCAGTCGCCTAGGTCGGGCGGCGGCCTCTACCCTCCAGGTCTACCAGGCGCTGTTGGCGCACCCCCTCGCCACCTCGGGCTCGCTGGTCGGGAAGCTCGGCCTCACCCCGGCGACGGTCAACAAGGCGCTTGGCCACTTGGAGCAACTCGGTATCGTCAAGGAGCTGACCGCCCGAAAACGCAACCGGGTGTTTAGCTACGCCGACTACATCGACATCATGAATCATGGCACGGAGTTGCCGGACAGGTAGGTCAAATTGCCGACCCGGCGCGGCTGGTGCAGTAATCTGTTGCCCTTTGATCCACCAGCAGTTTACCAGGGTGCAATCCACCCATGCCCCAAGATGACGCGAGCTACCAACGCCACCCCCATCACCCCCGAAACCAGGTCTCCCGGATGCCCTCGTGAATGGCGCAGATGCCGATCTGCAGTCCGTCAAGGCCCTGGTGCAGGCCGGCGGCACCCAGCTCCGCCGGTTTGATCTGATCCAGCACGTGGCTGGCCGAACGCACCCGCCGCAGCATGTCCCGATGCAGGGGCAGGTTGCCCAGACTGGACTCGATCTCGTTGAGGCAATGGCGCACGGAGCGGGGGAAGTTGCCGTCATGGAGCAGATAGGCGGCGACGTCGGTATCGTTGACGGCGATGCGCAGGTCCTTGCGGTACATCTGATAGGCGGTCAGGGCCTTGAGGATGCTGGTCCAGACGTGAACGTCGAGCTGCACCGCCTCGTCCCGGGGCCGATCGCTTAGGGGGTGGCCCTGGGTGCCGATGTCGATGACCCGGGAGCTCATGTCGGCACGTTCCAGGTGGCGGCCCAGTTCGATGAAATCGTAGGCGTGACCGCGGCTCATGACCCCATGGAGCAGGCCGGTGAGTTGCTGGCAGCGACGGATGACGCCGCTGAGAAACTCGAAACGGCCACCCCGGGCCAGGGCGCTGGCGACCCGCTCGGTGACGAAGAGATGCAGTTCGTTGATTTGCTCCCAAGCCTCGCCCGGCAGTTCCTCGCGGGAGGTGCGGCAGTTTTCCCGCGCCCAGGCAACAGAATTGGCCAGGGAGCCGGGGTTGGCGGCATCGGCGAGCAGGAAACGCAGGGTGTTGCGCTCGTCCGCCCGCGCATAACGCTCGGCGAATTGGGTCTGACCGCCGGTGATCACCGGCAGGGCCCGCCAGCCGACCTGTGCCCCCTTCGGCAGGTCCAGCAGCAGGAAATGGTAGGTGCTGACCAGGCGGGCGGTGTTCTCCGCGCGCTCCAGGTAGCGCGCCAGCCAGTAGATACGTTCAGCGACTCGGGAGAGCATCAGGCGTACTCGCTATCAACGACCCAGGTGTCCTTGCTGCCGCCCCCCTGGGAGGAATTGACCACCAGGGAACCCTTGCGCATCGCCACCCGCGTCAGTCCGCCGGCGGTGACGTAGGTATCCCGACCCTGGAGGATGAAGGGGCGCAGGTCCAGATGGCGCGGTTCCAGGGCCCCATCGCAGAGGGTGGGGGCCGTGGACAGCTTGAGGGCCGGCTGCGCGATGTAGTTGCGGGGATTGGCCTTGAGCAGGCGGGCGAATTCGTGCCGCTCCCTGGCGGTGGACTGGGGACCCACCAGCATGCCGTAGCCGCCGGACTCGTTGGCGGGCTTGACCACCAGGGTCGGCAGGTTGTCGAGGACGTATTCCCGGTCCGCCGCCTCCAGGCAGCGGTAGGTCGGGACATTGGGCAGCAGGGGCTCCTCCGCCAGGTAGTAGCGGATGATGTCGGGGACGTAGGAATAGATGACCTTGTCGTCCGCCACTCCGCAGCCGGGGGCGTTGGCCAGGGCCACCTTGCCCTGGCGCCAGGCGCGCATCAGGCCGCGAACGCCGAGCACCGACGCGGGGTTGAAGACCTCGGGGTCGAGGAAGAGGTCATCCACCCGCCGGTAGATGACATCCACCCGGGTCAGACCCTGGATGGTCTTCATGTACACCGTGTCATCCTTGCCCACCACCAGGTCGGCCCCCTCCACCAGTTGGGCGCCCATGCTGCGGGCGAGGAAGGCGTGCTCGAAGTAGGCCGAGTTGTAGATGCCCGGGGTCAGCACCGACACCTGGTGGCGGGGCCCCCGGGCGGGGGAGATGGATTGGAGCATGGCCAGCAGCCGCTCCGGATAGTCATCCACCGGCAGGATGGTGACGTTCTCGAACAGCTCCGGCAGGACCCGCTTGGTCACCTCCCGGTTCTCGATCATGTAGGAGACGCCGGAGGGCACGCGCAGGTTGTCCTCCAGGACGTAGAGGGTGCCATCGGCATCCCGCACCAGGTCACTGCCGCAGACGTGGGCCCAGACGCCATGGGCGGGATGGATGCCCACGCACTCCTGGCGGAAGCCTTTGGAGTCGGCGATCAGCTCGCGCGGCACCACGCCGTCGGTAAGCACCCGCTGGTCGTGATAGAGATCGTCGATGAAGCGGTTGAGGGCCTTGAGGCGCTGCTTGAGGCCGGCCTCCACCCACTGCCATTCGCTCAGGGGCAGGACCCGGGGGATGATGTCGAAGGGCCAGGCGCGGTCGATGTTCTCGCCATCGCTGTACACGGTGAAGGTGACGCCCTTGTCGATGATGGCCAGTTCGGCGTTCAGCTTGCGCAACCGTATCTCCTCGTCCGACAGGGATCTCAGCCAGTCGGTGAGGTGGGTCGCCGGGGCGCGGGCGGTGCCCGGGGCGCCGATGAGCTCGTCGTAGCCGCCCTGGGGATCGTACAGATTCCAATTGATGGTCATGGTGGGTCACCCATAGGCTCAGGAGGAAGATCCCTGGAGGAGGTTTCCTTTTGCTGAGGTTTTTTAAGCAATAGAAATGCCAACCGATGGCGCGGCTCTTCCAGAGCGGGTGGCGTCTGGCGGGGGACGCCGTGAATACTTCCCTGTAGGCTTGCCAACCGCATCCATGCGGTTGACACCCCCACCAGACGCCACCCGCTCCTCCCTCAAGCTACTCATGGGTCGGCTGACAAAGGGAGGCTGCGACTGGTGAGGGGATAAGGTTTCGATTTCAGCTCAATCAGGTGTGTCGCGAGGAGGGAATTCTCTCCTCGCCTGTCCATGCCCCATGGGTGGGCATGATGCGGCGGTTCCTGCCTGATTCTGGCGCATGGACGCACCGCCAGCGTCTTCTTCCCTGCGGCGGGATCTTGCTTTTCGGGCCCATTCCGCTACCCACGGGGGGCTATACCGAAGGGGGGGCGAAGTCTTGGGAAGGATCTGCACTCTTTACCCCAGTTAGTGAGCTGGCGAATCTGGCTGAAGGGGTGACTTTGGGTTTAGTACTGGCGCGGACCTTGCTAAGCGGTAGTGTCGCCTGCTGGCCCAGCCGTCCGGGAGAACCCCTTGTCCATCCACGTCGCCCTCAACCATGTCACCCGGTATCGCTACGACCGCCTGGTGTCCCTCTCGCCCCAGGTGGTGCGCCTGCGCCCGGCGCCGCATTGCCGCACCCCCATCCTGAGTTATTCCCTGCGGGTCGAACCGGCGGACCATTTCATCAACTGGCAGCAGGACCCCTTTGCCAACTATCTGGCGCGCATGGTCTTCCCGGAGCGCACCCGGGAGTTCCAGGTCAGCGTCGACCTGGTCGCCGAGATGGCGGTCTACAACCCCTTTGATTTCTTTCTGGAACCGGAGGCGGAGCACTACCCCTTTTGCTATGCCCCGGAGCTGGAACGGGACCTGCTGCCCTATCTCGCCCGGGGCGCGCTGACGCCCCGCTTCCAGGCCTTCCTCGCTAGCATCCCCCGGGAGCGGATGCGGACCATCGACTTCCTGGTGGAGCTAAACCAGCGGCTGCAACGGGACATCCTCTATCTGATCCGTCTGGAACCCGGGGTCCAGACCCCCGAGGAGACCCTGGCCCTGGGTTCCGGGTCGTGCCGCGACAGCGGCTGGTTGCTGGTCCAGACCCTGCGTCACCTGGGCCTGGCGGCGCGCTTCGTCTCCGGCTACCTCATCCAGCTCAAGCCCGACGTCAAGTCCCTGGATGGGCCCTCCGGCGCCGAGACCGACTTCACCGACCTGCACGCCTGGTGCGAGGTCTATCTGCCCGGGGCCGGCTGGATCGGCCTGGACCCCACCTCCGGTCTGCTGGCCGGGGAGGGGCACATCCCGGTGGCCTGCACCCCGGAGCCGGCCACGGCCGCGCCCATTTCGGGGGCGGTGGATGACTGCGAGGTCGAGTTTGGCCACCGGATGGCGGTGACCCGTATCCACGAATCGCCGCGGGTGACCAAGCCCTACAGCGAGGCGCAGTGGACGGCCATCACCACCCTGGGCCGGGCGGTGGACGCCCAACTGGTGGCGGGGGACGTGCGCCTGACCATGGGCGGCGAGCCTACCTTCGTCGCGGTGGACGATCTCGATGGCGCCGAGTGGAATACGGACGCCCTGGGTCCCACCAAGCGCGTCCTGGCCACCGAGCTGATCCACCACCTCCGGGGCCGCTATGGCCCGGGCGGTTTCCTACACTTTGGCCAGGGCAAGTGGTACCCCGGCGAACAACTGCCGCGCTGGGCCCTGTCCCTGTGCTGGCGGGCCGACGGCCAGCCCTGCTGGCACGATCCTGGCCTCTTCGCCGACGAGCGCCAGGGGCAGCGCTACGGCGATGCCGATGCCCGCGCCTTCCTCCTCGCCCTCTGCCGGCGCCTGAACCTGGACCCGGGCCATGTCCTGCCCGGCTACGAGGACACCTTCTATTACCTGTGGCGCGAGCGCCGGCTGCCGGTCAACGTGGACCCCTTTGATTCCCGCCTCGACGACGAAATGGAGCGGGCGCGCCTGCGGCGGGTCTTCGCCCAGGGCCTGGACCAGCCGGTCGGCTATGTCCTGCCGCTGCGCCGCGACTGGATCGCCGGCGAGGAGGGGCCGCGCTGGATCACCGGCCCCTGGTTCCCGCGCGACGACCGGCTCTATCTGCTCCCCGGGGACTCGCCCATGGGCTACCGTCTGCCCCTGGACTCGCTGCCCTGGGCGGATCGGAGCGATCAGCCCTTCACGCCGGTACCGGACCCCTTCGCCCCCGCCGCGCCCCTGCCGAGCGCCGCGGAACTGCGCCTCCAGACCGGCTACGACGCCCACCAGCAAGGGTATGGCTTCGCCGAGGGTGGGGCCGTGGCCCTGCAGGGCCAGGCCTGGCCCGATTTTCTGGACGCTGGTCAGTCCGGCTGGGGCAGTGGCCTAGGAACTGATGATGCGGAGGATCCCGGGGCTTGGCGGGGGAAGGCTGGGGGGACTGCGGCTAATGTCGGTACTGGCAGTACTGGTAGTACCGGTGGGATTGGAGAGATGAGCCCGGCTGGCGGCAAGGAGCGTACCCCGCCCCATCAGCCCGGCAGGCCCCATCCGGTGGCCGCGGGTACCCGGCCGGAACGCCATCAGTCCGCCGGCTGGCTCACCCGCACCGCCCTGTGCGTGGAGGTCCGGGATCCCCAGCGCGCCAACGGCCCCCGGGCCGAGGCCGAACAGGGGGGGCAGACTGGTGTCCTCTACGTCTTCATGCCGCCGCTCCAGCATCTGGAGGACTATCTGGAGCTGCTGACCGCCATCGAGGCGACGGCCGCCATCCAGGGCGTGAAGCTGATCCTGGAGGGCTATCCACCCCCCCGCGACCCGCGGCTGCGGGTCTTGCAGGTCACCCCTGATCCGGGCGTCATCGAGGTCAACATCCACCCGGCCCACGACTGGGACGAGCTCCAGGACCATACCGAATTCCTCTACGAGGCCGCCCACCAGGCGCGTTTGTCGACGGAGAAGTTCATGCTCGACGGCCGTCATACCGGGACCGGCGGCGGCAACCACTTCGTCCTGGGCGGCCCCACCCCCGCCGATAGCCCCTTCCTGCGCCGCCCGGACCTGCTCGCCAGTCTGCTGGCCTATTGGCATAACCACCCCGCCCTGAGTTATCTCTTCAGCGGCCTGTTCATCGGCCCCACCAGCCAGGCGCCCCGCCTCGATGAGGCGCGCCAGGACCAGGTTTACGAGATCGAGATCGCCCTGGCCGAACTGGAGCGCCAGATGGATGGCAGCCCCGGGGTCGGGTTAGGGGCTGGGTCCGGTCCCAACGGTGACGGGGGTTCTCGGCCAGATTCGCGGAGGGGTGCGGCGCGGGGCTTGCTGGACGGTGGCTTCGGCGCTGGCCCGCAACAGGTTGGTGGCGCCGTGCCCCCCTGGCTGGTGGATCGCGCCCTGCGCAACCTGCTCATCGACGCCAGCGGCAATACCCACCGCAGTGAGTTCTGCATCGACAAGCTCTACTCCCCCGACGGGCCGGCGGGCCGCCTGGGCCTGCTGGAGCTGCGCGCCTTCGAGATGCCACCCCACGCCCGCATGAGCCTGGTGCAGCAGCTCCTGCTGCGGGCGCTGATCGCCTGGTTCTGGCGCCAGCCGTACCGCGGCGCGGGCGCCACAGGGCTGACACGCTGGGGCACTGGTCTGCACGACCGCTTTTTGCTGCCCACCTTCGTCCAGTACGACTTCGAGGATGTGATCGCCGCGCTCAACCAGGCCGGCTTCGCCTTCGATCCGGCCTGGTTCGCCCCCCATTTCGAGTTCCGCTTCCCCCTCATCGGCGAGGTGGCGACCCGCGGTATCGGGCTCACCTTGCGCGCCGCCTTGGAGCCCTGGCACGTCATGGGGGAGGAGGGGGCCGCCGGCACCACGGTGCGCTTCGTCGACTCCTCCCTGGAGCGCCTGGAACTCAAGGTCAAGGGCCTGGACGACAGCCGCTATGTCATCGCCGTCAACGGCGTCGCCGCCCCCTTGCAGCCCAGCGGCCGCGCCGGCGAGTTCGTCTGCGGCGTGCGCTACCGCGCCTGGCAGCCGCCCTCGGCCCTCCACCCGACCATCGGCGTCCACGCCCCCCTGATGGTGGATATTGTCGACCGGGAGCTGGGCCGCTCCCTGGGCGGTTGCCGCTATCACGTCGCCCACCCGGGCGGTCGCCACTACGAGACCTTCCCGGTCAACGCCTACGAGGCCGAGAGCCGCCGGCTGGCGCGTTTCTTCCCCTTCGGCCATAGCCCGGGGCGGCAGGAGGTGGCGCCGGCCCGGCCCAGCCGCGACTTTCCCTTCACCCTGGACCTGCGCCGCGCGGGCTGAGCCATCGTGGAACCGCGCCCAAGCAGTCCCGTCGCGCATGTGCCCCTGTCTGACCCCGACGGGCCAGCGTCTAACATTGTGGGGCTGACATCCGACTACCAGGGACCAGCGGCCGGACCCCAGGAGACAAGCTCATGTCCCGAGGGGTCTGCGTCCCTGTCAGAGGGGGCGGTGTTCAGTCCCCGGGAGCCGGAGTCTAAGCCCAAGGGACTGATCGATAACCCTTTCTTCGGGATGACCGCCCCACCTTCCCCCGATGCCTGGGACGAACTGCGCGCGCACGACGGATCGCTCCGACCCGCTTGGGCGCGCTTCGCCGACCTCCTCCCTTCCTTGCCGCCTGGGCAGGACCTGGCCGCCGAGCTGGACCGCCGCCGGCACCAGGTGGACGAGCGGATCCTGCGCGATGGCGTCACCCACAACGTCTTCGGCCCCGAGGGTGTCGCGACGCGCCCCTGGTCGGTGGAACTGCTGCCCTTCCTGATCGCCCCCGAGGACTGGGCCCGCATCGAGGCGGGCCTGACGCAACGGGCCCGCCTGCTCCAGGCGATCTTGGCGGACCTCTATGGCCCCCGCCGACTGCTGGCGGAGGGTCTGCTGCCGCCGGCCCTCGTCTTCCGCCATCCCGGCTATGTCCGGCCCCTGCATGGGGTACGCCCCGCCGGGGGCCATCATCTGCTCATCATCGCCTTCGATATCGCCCGGGGGCCGGAGGGCGGTTGGTGGCTGGTGGCCCAGCGCACCCAGGTCCCCTCGGGGCTGGGCTATGTCCTGCACAACCGGCTGCTGGTCATGGCCCAGTTCCCCGAGGCCTTCCGCGACCTGCGGGTACAGCACATCGCCAGCGGCTACCGGCGGTTGCTGGATGCCATCGAGGGGCCGGCGCGGGATCTGGCCGGTGGTCAGCCGCCGCGACTGGCCCTGCTGACGGCGGGTCCTTACGGCGAGACCTGGTACGAGCAGGCCTATCTGGCCCGCTATCTGGGCCTCACCCTGGTCGAGGGTGGCGATCTCCAGGTGCGGGATGAACGGCTGTGGCTGAAGACGGTGGAGGGGCTGGAACCCGTCCATGGCCTGCTGCGCCGGGTCGACGACGACTGGTGTGATCCCCTGGAGTTGCGCCCCGATTCGGCCCTGGGCGTGCCCGGCCTGGTGCAGGCTGTCCGCGCTGGCCAGGTGGTGATGGCCAATGCCCTGGGCAGCGCCGTCCTGGAGTCGCCGGCGATCCTGGGCTTCCTGCCCGCCATCGCCCGCCGGCTACTCGATCAGGAGTTGCTCCTGCCCGCCCTGCCCACCTGGTGGTGCGGCGAGCCGGCGGCCTGGGACGCGGTCAAGGATCAGTTGGACGACAAGCGGGCGCGGGGCACCTTTCCCCAGGGGGGGCGGACCTCGCCGGTGTTCGCCGCGGACCTGGCGCGCATCGGGTTGGACCCGGATGCCTGGACCATCCAGAGCCGGTTGCGCCTCTCCCGCACGCCCCTCTGGCAGGGCCGGGGCTTAAGGCTCCGCCCCGCCCTGGTGCGGGTCTATGCCATCGCCGATGGCCAGGGCGGCTGGCAGCTCCTGCCGGGCGGCATGACCCGGGTGGCCCGCCGCGAGGAGGCCAGCGTCTCCATGCAGCGCGGCGGTACCAGCCTGGACACCTGGGTGCTGACGGCAGGGCCGGTGGATGCCTTTTCCCTGCTCCCGGGAAAGCTGTCCGTGGACGAGGTGCGCGGTCGCCGTCGTCCCCTCAGCAGCCGCACCGGGGAGAACCTCTTCTGGCTGGGGCGCTACACCGAGCGGACCGAACAACAGGTGAGCCTGGCGCGGGCCACCCTGCTGTTCATCGCCGACGACGGCGCCGCCAGCGGGCCCCTGCTGGAGGCCCTGTCCACCCTGGGCGTCAGGGCCGGTCTGGTCGGGGCCGGCGTTGGGGCCGGAGTCGGAGTCGGAGTCGGAGATCGCGCTGCTGCCGGAGACGGGTCCGTTGCCGGGGGCGGAGTTCGTGCCGCTGCCGGAGATGGGGCCGGAGACGGGGCCCTTGCCGGGGCCGGAGTCCGGGTTGCGGGTGGGGAGGCGGGTCCGGGGGTCTCGCCCCGGGATTACGAACGGGCCCTGCTGCGGGGCCTGGGGGCCAGCGGGGCGGAGGTGGGGCTGATCCCGGGCATCCCCTTCAACCTTCAGGCCCTGGAAAGGGTCTCCCTGGCCCTGCGCGACCGGCTGTCCACCGAACACTGGTCGCTGATGCAGCGCATGCGGGTCATCTTCTCCCGCAGCCTGAGCCCGGCGGAGGAGGGCCTGCCCGTCATGGCCAAGGCCCTGCCGGCCCTGGACCGGCTGGCGGTGCAACTGGCGGCGGCCACCGGGGCTCAGTCGGACCGCATGACCCGCGACCTGGGCTGGCGGCTCCTGATCCTGGGCCGCCTCCTGGAACGTTTGGTCGGTCTGAGCCAGAGCCTGGAGGTCTTTCTCGCCACCGGCGCCCTGGCCAGTACCGCCGGCGTCGCCCATCTGCTGGAGCTGTTCGACAGCACCATCACCTTCCGCGCCCGCTACCAGGGGCACGAGGACCTGCTGGCCCTGGCGGACCTGCTGGTGCTCGACGATACCAATCCCCGCGCCTTCGCCGGGGTGCTGCGGCGCCTGCGCACCGAGCTGTCCAAGCTGCCCGGTGCCGGAGGCGCAACGGGCAGCACCACCGCCAGCGCTACAGTCACCGCAACCGCCACCCCCAGAGCTTTCAACAGCAAAGGTGGAGCGGGGCCGGCATCCCTGGTGGCCCGCCTGCCCGCCGCGGGCGTGGGGATCAGCCTCGAGGATCTGCGCGACGTGGATGACGAGACCCTCGCCGTCATCCTCGGGGATCTGGCGCGGGACCTGCGTCAGCGGGCTCTGTCCCTGGCCGAGGAGATTGGCCATCGCTATTTCGCCCTGGCCGACGGGCCCAGCCAGGTCCAGCACATATGAGTCACCACCCGGATGCGGATGAAGGGCTGGCGCTGGCCCATGGCCAGGCTGGGCTGGTGGGAGATCAGGCTCCGGCCTTGGCGCCGGGCCCGTCACCTGCCGTCCTGGGGGAATCGGTCGCGAGCGGAGCGGATGTCCGGACCGCCCCAATGGATGCGCCCCAGGCCCCCGTCGTCCTGGAGATCCTGCACGAGACCCTGTATGACTACGAACTGGCGGTCTCCCTGGCCCATCACCTGGCCTATCTCCAGCCGTTGAGCGACGCCCATCAGCGGTTGCTGGCCCATGAACTCCAGGTCGACCCGCCCCCCGCCCGCCGGCGCGAGGGGCGGGATGTTTTCGGCAACCCCTGCTGCTATCTCACCCTGCTCAAGCCCCATCGGCGGCTAAGCGTCAGCGCCCGCAGCCAGGTGTGGGTGGCGCCGCGCTTCACTGGGCTGCAGCCGGAGGCCGCGCCGCCCTGGGAAACGGTGCGGGACCGGTTGCGTTACGTGGCGGGGGCCCCCTTCGACCCGGCGGTCGAATTCGTCCAGCCCTCGCCCTATCTGCCCCGCCTGGCCGACCTGGGCGACTATGCCGCCCCCTCCTTCCCCCCCGGCCGGCCCCTGGCGGCGGGGGCCATCGACCTGATGCGACGCATCCATGGCGACTTCCGCTACGAGGCCCGCAGCACCGAGGTAGACACCCCCGTGGCGCAGGCCTTCGCCCAGCGGCGGGGCGTCTGTCAGGATCTGGCCCACGTCATGGCCGGCGCCCTGCGCCAGCTCGGCCTGCCCGCCCGCTACGTCAGCGGCTATCTGCGGACCTGCTCGGCGACGGGCGCCGCCCTGGTGGGGGCCGACGCCTCCCATGCCTGGGTCCAGGTCTACACCCCAGGCACCCCGGGGGTGCCGGCGGACGGTTGGCTGGATCTCGATCCGACGAATGACCTGATCCCCGGCGTTGACCATGTCCGGGTCGCCGTCGGGCGTGACTACGGCGACGTGGCCCCCCTGCGCGGCGTCATCCGCGGCGGCGGCCGGCACCGTCTGACCGTGGGGGTGACGACCCGGCGGGTGCCGCCGGTACCGGATGCCCCGGATCGGTCCGAGGTTCAGGCGACCTGAGGATCAGGTTCGGCGTCATTCGCCCGTCGGTCGGATTTTTCGCTGATCCGTCAAGGCCAGGCGTTTGCTTACGGCGGGTTGGGGAATCCCCGGCAAGGACTTTGAGAGTACAGCATTGAGCAATAGGAATACTGACATGTGGCGGGTAGCGCGATCTGACACACAACAGGAGCCGGCCAAGCCGATGAAAACGGCCGTTGTCATCCAGCATCTCACCTTCGAGGACTTGGGTTTTTTTGGACCCCTCCTTTCCCAGCGAGGTTTCGCCTGGCGCTACCTGGAGGCTGGGATCGACGACCTCGCCAGCCTGGTGCCGGACGAACCTGATCTGTTGGTAGTCCTCGGCGGGCCCATCGGGGCCTATGAGGAAGATCGCTATCCCTTCCTCGCGGATGAGCTGTGGCTACTGGAGCGGCGTCTGGCGGCGGATCGGCCGACCCTGGGCATCTGCCTTGGGGCACAGCTCATGGCGCGGGCCTTGGGGGCACGCGTTTATCCCGGGCCAGCCAAGGAGATTGGCTGGAAACCCCTGCACCTGACCCCTGCCGGCAGGGCTTCGCCGCTGGCTCACCTTGACGGTCAACTCACCAGCGTCCTTCAGTGGCACGGGGATACCTTCGACCTGCCGGAAGGGGCCACCCTGCTGGCCTCCAGCGACCTCTACCGCCACCAGGCCTTCACCTGGGGACGCGGGGCCCTGGCCTTCCAGTGCCATCCCGAGGTACGGTCCCGGGATCTGGAGCGCTGGTTCATTGGCAATACGTATGAACTGGCGGCGGCCAGCCTGTCGGTGCCCGAACTGCGTGCGGAAAGTCTCCGCCTGGGCCCGACCCTGGAGCGGCAAGGCGTCCGCTGTCTGACGGACTGGCTGGCGCAACGTGGCCTGTGAGGCGGCCAACATCGCCTGGCATATATTTTGCTAGAGTGAAGTGTCGCAAGGCGCCGTTCAGCACCCATTGAAAATCGGGCGCCCGTGGGTCTTTGCGCCATCCCGGCGGCCATCGAGGTACCGCCATCCTGTCCCTGGTCACTGCCCCGGAGTTCAGCGCTATGCTCGCCGCATCATCCACGAGCCACCCTTCCCTCGATCCCGCCACCCTGACCCTGGGCGGTCAGTCTTACTCCTTGCCGGTACTGGAGGGCAGCGAGGGCGAGCGGGCCATCGACATCTCCAAGCTGCGCGACCAGACCGGCCATATCACCCTGGACCCGGGCTATGGCAATACCGGTAGCTGCACCAGCGCCATCACCTTCATCGACGGCGAGCAGGGCATCCTGCGCTACCGGGGCATCCCCATCGAGCAGTTCGCCGACAACACCACCTTCACCGAGGTCGCCTGGCTGCTGATCTTTGGCCACTTGCCGAGCGAGGCGGAATACGAGGAGTTCTCCCGCGATCTCACCCGGTTCGCCTACCTCGACGAGGGCATGAAGCACCAGTTCGAGGGCTTCCCCCGCACGGCGCCGCCCATGGCCATCCTCTCGGCCATGATCAACGCCCTGTCCTGCTTCCATCCCGAACTGCACGATCTGGAGGATGTGGACCAGTTTCGCCATGCCGCGGCGCGCCTGATCAGCAAGATCCGCACCATCGCCGCTTACGCCTTCCGCCACTCCCGGGGACTGCCCTACATCTACCCGGACCCGGCCCTGCGCTATGTGCCCAACTTCCTGCACATGATGTTCTCGCAGCCCTATCAGCAGTATCTGTGCCCCAGTCTGGTGCGCAAGGCCCTGAACCTGATTCTCATCCTGCACGCCGATCACGAGCAGAACTGTTCCACCTCCACGGTGCGCATGGTCGGTTCCAGCGGGGCCAACCTCTTCGCCTCCTGCGCCGCCGGGGTCTGCGCCCTCTGGGGTCCCCTCCACGGCGGGGCCAACGTCGAGGTGCTGGAGATGCTGGAGCGCATCCACCAGGGCAACATCAGTGCCGAGGACTACGTCAAGCTCGCCAAGGACAAGTCCAGCAAGGTGCGGCTGATGGGCTTTGGCCACCGGGTCTACAAGAACTTCGACCCCCGGGCCCAGATGCTGCAAAAGGTGGCGGAAGAGCTGATTCCCCTCATCAGCGGCGACGACCCCTTGCTGGAAATTGCCCGCCGCCTGGAGGACATCGCCCGTTCCGACCCCTATTTCATCGAGCGCAACCTTTACCCCAACGTGGACTTTTACAGCGGCATCCTCCTGCGCGCCATCGGCATCCCGACCAACATGTTCACCGTCATGTTCGCCATTGGCCGCCTGCCGGGCTGGATCGCCCACTGGTGGGAGCAGAATCAGGCCCCAGGGGGGCGCATCGCCCGGCCGAGACAGATCTACACCGGCCACCGTCAGACCGACTACATCCCGCTGGAGAGTCGCGGCGACGGTTGATCATCCGCTTGCTTTTCTCCCGGCCGGGTCTTCAATTGAAAGTAGGGGATCCATGGCCGTGGGCATGACGATCATGGCCCGCGGGGCGTTGATCCCGGTCACGGTCTTGGGAGGCCAGATCATGAAACTGCCGTTGCAAATCACCCTGCGTGATATCCCCCCCTCCGAGGCACTGGAGGGAGCCATCCGCGAGAAGGCGGACAAGCTGGACCAGTTCTATCCCCACATCATGGCCTGCCGGGTCACGGTGGGCATCGCCGGCAAGCACAAGCACCAGGGACAGGAGTTCGCCGTGGCGGTGGACCTCAGCGTTCCGGGCAAGGAGATCGTCGTCAACCGGGATCAGCACGAGGATGTCTATGTGGCCCTGCGCGACGCCTTCGACCATGCCCGGCGCCAGCTTGAGGAATTCGCCCGGGTCCATCGTGGGGACGTCAAGGCGCACGAAGTACCCGGTCGGGGCCAGATCGCCCGCCTGTTCCCGGAGGAGGGCTTTGGCTTCATCAGCGCCGCGGAGGCCGGCGACCTGTATTTCAGCGCCGAGAACGTGGCGCACCCCCGTTTCGAGCAACTTGAGGTCGGCATGGCGGTGAGCTTTCTGCCCGAGGCCGGCGGCGAGGGGCTCCAGGCCAAACGGGTCACCGCCGTGCGGGCGTGATCAAGCGCTTCCTGCTGCCCCATGCACCCCTCGCCCTCCGCCATGGATTCGGTGGCCTACGGCAACCCTTGCGGGTGGCATCGAGGAAGCCCAGGAAGGCGGTGATGAACATGTCGTTTTCGGAACAGGGCAGGTTGTTGGCCTGAACGAAGACCTCCGCCAGGGGCTGGCCCTGGCGGTCCAGATTCTGGCGGTTGAAATCCTCGGCCAGGGCCTGGTCGCCAAGACGCAGGACAAACCCGTGCTAGCATGTCCCTTGATCGATCGCGACTCCAATCGCCGACGACCCGACTCACGGACCCATGCCATGCGCCGATCAAAGCTACCCATCGGTATTCAGACCTTCCGCAAGATCCGCGAGGGGGATCACTATTACGTTGATAAGACCGGCTTTGCCTTGCGGCTGATTGATGAAGGCACGCATTACTTCCTCTCCCGCCCGCGACGCTTTGGCAAATCGCTCTTTCTCGACACCCTGGCAGAATTGTTCGAGGGCAATGCCATGCTGTTCCAGGGGCTCGAGGCCGAGCAGCGCTGGGACTGGTCGCGGCGCTATCCAGTGATTCGGCTGAGCTTTGGCGGCGGGGTGATTCAGGATCGCGCCGCGCTCGACCGTCGCATCCTGGCCTTGCTGCACAACAACCAGGTCGCGCTCGGCGTCCGCTGTCGGGATACCACTGACATCGTCAGCTGCTTCAGCGAACTGATCGAAGGCGTCCATGCCGCCACTGGCGACCGCGTGGTGGTGCTGGTCGATGAATACGATAAGCCGATCCTCGACAACCTGACCGATCCCGCCACCGCCAAGGTCATGCGCGACGGACTGCGCAACCTCTACTCGGTGATCAAGGACTCCGATGCCCACATCCGCTTCGCCTTCCTGACCGGGGTGAGCAAATTCAGCAAGGTGAGCCTCTTCTCCGGGCTCAATAATCTCAAGGACATCACCGTCGACGCCCGTTACTCGGCGATCTGTGGCTATACCGAGGCTGACCTGGACCGGGTCTTCGCGCCCGAGCTTGAAGGCCTGGACCGCGAGCAGATCCGCGCCTGGTACAACGGTTACAACTGGACGGGGGAGGCGGTCTACAACCCCTTCGATGTGCTCCTGCTGTTCGACGCGCGCCAGTTCCGCCCCTGGTGGTTCGAGACCGGTACGCCAACCTTTCTGGTCGAGGTGCTGACCGAGCGGGGCTATTTCACCCCCGACTTGGCCGAGGTGCGAGCCTCCGAGGCCCTGATCTCCACCTTCGACGTGCAGAACATGCCCTCCGAGGCGCTGCTCTGGCAGACCGGCTATCTCACCTTCACCGGCTCGCGTCAGACCGGCGCGCGTTGGGAGTACAGCTTGGGCTATCCCAATCTCGAAGTCGAGACCGCCCTCAACGACGCCCTGCTCAAGGGGCTGATGGGCGACGCCATGCAGGCCGAGCGCGCCGTCAGTCGCCTCTACGATGTCCTGGTCGCCGCCGATTGCGACGCCCTACGCCAGCACATCGCCAGCCTCTTCGCCGCCATCCCCAGCGACTGGTATCGCAACAACCCCATTGCCCAGTACGAGGGCTACTACGCCAGCGTCTTCTACAGCCACCTCGCCGCGCTGGGGCTCGACCTGGTGCCCGAGGACGCCAGCCACCATGGCCGCCTCGACCTCCGTCTGCGCTTCAACGGTCGGATCTGGCTGTTCGAATTCAAGGTCGTCGAGCTGGCCCCCGAGGGCGCCGCGCTCGCGCAGATCAAGGCGCGCGGCTATGCCGACAAATACCGCGCCGAGGGTCTGCCGATCCACCTGGTCGGCATCGAGTTCAGCCGTGAGCGGCGCGCGCTGGTCGGGTTCGAGGCGGAGACGCTCTCGCCATGAGTCGCGCGGCGCTCAGGCCCTCGACACAACGGGCCAGACGATCGTCCGCGATGCCGACTTGTTCGGCGCGGCCTACCGAACCTCGCCGGGCGCGGTGGCGATGCGCTCCTCACCAGTCGCTAGCGTGAACGCCACACCGACGCCAGTCGCGCCGGGCGCTTACTGGGCTTGGTATCCTGTCGCATCACTGATCACCGATGTGGAACATCCGACGCATGAACGCCCCCGACCAACCCTGGCGCATCCCCTATGGCGTGGCGGATTTCATCAAGCTGCGCCAAGGGCGTGAGTACTATGTCGACAAGACCCACTACCTGCCGCTGCTCGAACAGGCTGGGCGCTTTCTGTTCCTGATCCGTCCGCGGCGCTTCGGCAAAAGCTTGCTGCAATCGGTGATGGAGTGCTACTACGACACCGGGTGGGCCGAGCGCTTCGATGAGTTGTTCGCCGACACCTGGATTCACCAGCAGCCGACGGCTGAGAAAGGCCAGTATCTCTGTCTGCGCTTCGACTTCTCGGCCGTCAGTTCCACGCCGGCCGAGGTGCGCGGGTCTTTCGAGGCGCACACCCGAATTCTGTTGCTCGACTTCCTTGATCGTCATGCCGAGCGCATCCCCGTGAGCAGCGCCCGGGCCGTCATGAGCGAGCCTAGCCTGTCGCGGCGTCTCGAGCGGCTGATCAGCGAATCGCGCAAGCTCGGGTTGTCGCTCTACCTTTTCATCGACGAATACGACAACTTCGCCAACAACATCCTGGTCAACGCCGGGCGCGAGGCCTACCGGGAACTGACCCATAGCAGCGGTTTCTTTCGGGATTTCTTCGCGTTGCTGAAAGAGGCCGTCGGGCGCACCGGCAGCGGGCTGGCGCGGCTCTTCATCACCGGGGTCTCGCCGATTACGCTCGATGATGTCACCAGCGGGTTCAATATCGGCACCAATATCAGTCTGGATGCCCGTTTCAGCAGCCTGCTCGGCTTTACCCATGGGGAAATGGAGCGGCTGTTCGATGCGTTCGGGCAGGATTTCGCGGTTCATCGCGCCATCATCGATGACTGGTACAACCATTACCATTTCCATGAAGAGCGGCTCGAGCCCATCGTCAACAGCGACATGGCGCTTTTTTATCTTCAGTCGCTGGTCTTCTCGGGCAAACCGCCACGGGAGCTGATCGACCACAACGTGCGCATGGACTACGGCAAGCTGCGCCATTTGGTGCAGATCGACCGCCAGCTCGCCGATCGTGCGGCGGCGCCAGCAAGCGCTGCAAACGCCGAAGGGGCCGCGCGCCTGAATGGCAACTTCTCACGCCTGCGCAGCATCATCGAAACTGGCGAGGAAGTCGCCGCGATCCAGACCAGCTTCCCGGCCGAGGGGCTGCTGCGCCAGGACAACTTCGTCTCCCTGCTCTATTACCTGGGGCTGCTGAGCTTTGCCGGCGAGCGCGAGGGCCGGCCCTTGTTGAAGATCCCCAACCGTACCGTGCGCCAACTCATGTACGGCTATCTGCGCGACGCCTATGACGAGGTCGGGGTGTTTCGCCCCAGCACCTACGAAATCGCCGACCGGCTCAACAAGATGGCCTATCGCGGCGAGTGGCAGGGCTTCTTCGACTACCTGGCCGAGGAGATCGGCCGCCAGGCCAGCGTGCGGGACTTTTTGCAGGGGGAGAAGATGATCCAGGGCTTCCTGCTCGCCTGGCTGAATCTCTCGCCCTATTTCCAGGTCTTTTCCGAGGCCGAGCAGGCCGGCGGCTTCGCTGATCTGTACTTGGCGCCGTTCTATTTCCGCTACCCGGATATGCGCCATGCCTATCTGATCGAGCTGAAGTACCTCAGCCGCGCCGACGACAATCCCGCCAAACGCGTGTCGTTATTGGAGGCCGGCCGCGCCCAGCTGCGCCGCTATGCCGGCGATGCGCGCGTGCTGAGCCAACTCGGAGAGGCCCGGCTGCACCCGATCCTGTTGCTCTACAGCGGCTGGGAGCTGATCCACCGCGAGGCGGTGGCAACGCCCGAGGATCCATCCGGGATACAGAAAGTCGGGTAGAAGCGACATCCTGATTTGCCCTTCTGGGATATTTGGATTGAGCCGGCGTGTCGTTATGAAGGCCATTGGCAATCACCTTAGGGGGACCTTGATCCAGGCTCAGGTTCCACCCGGATCAATCAGGGGATGAGCACCACGCGCACTTCGCTACCGGGAATATCACCCTCCAGCTTCTCGCGCAGTTGCCTGACGGTATTCAGCGTGCTGGCCGTGGGGGTATCAGGGTCGAAACTTAGGGCGAGATCGATGAAGGTCCGCCCCCCTGCGCGGCGCGAACGCACGCCATGAAAGGCCGTGTAGTCATTGAAATGCTCGGCCAGGCGGCGATCGATGCGCAGTTGCAGATCCTCCCGCAGGGTTTTATCGAGCAGGTCGTTGAGATCATTGGCCAGGACGGGCAGGAACGACAGCCCGACATAGGCGACGAAGATCAGCGCCAGAATGGGATCGAGATATACCGACCAGGAAAAGTCATCCAACAGCAGCGTCAGTGCCAGACTGATGGCGAGCGCCAGCGATAGCAGAGTGTCTCCGCGATAGGCCCGCCATTGCATCTCCATGACCGGTGAAACCTGTAGCCTGGCGAGGTTGCGATGGAACCGCCACAACCAGGCGCTGACCGCACAGTCGATCAACTGGATCAACAGGCCGAAGAGGGTGAAAGTCGGGTGCAGCTCGGCCGGCGCGAACAGGCGGCCGATCGCCCAGACCGCAAATAGACCCAGGGTGCCAAGATACAGGAGGGAGCCGACGATAGCCGCCAATGACTGGATCTTGTCGGTGCCGTAATCGTAGCCATGAATGCGCCCACGACGAATGGAGCGCAGGATCTTCCAGCCCATGAAGGTGGTGAAGATGCCTCGGGCGTAGGCCGGAAGATCGCTCATGAGCAGGATCGAGCCCGAGAACACCGCGACCAGGGCCGTCGGCAGAAAGCCGGCCAGCGCCAGCAGGAAGCTGAGGAAGATCGCGCGCTCCTGTTTGCGCAAGGGGTCGCCGTGCGGGTCTGACATCAGACGGTGCCAGGGTGGCGGGTCGTGAGCGCGAGAGCCGACGCCGGTCCCGTGCTGGCAGGGTCGGTCGCGGCGTTCAGCGGCATTTGATACAGCCGGAAGCGTTTCGCCCGAAAGGAACCAACCTTTTCAAGCATGCGGTGCATGCTGACATGGTGTTCGTCCTGATAGGCCATGGATGCCCAGGCAAAACCCTGGCGTCGCGCCCGGGCCCAACTGTCATGGAAGAGCGCCGCGGCCGCCTGGGTGTGATGATACTCAGGCAGGATGCTGAATTCGCTGGTGCCGATCCCCCGGGGCGCCGCGCCATGCAGCCGTTCGTTCTCATTCGGCGCCAGCAGGTTCACCCCTACCGGCTGCCCGTCGATCTCCACGATCAGGAACCAGTGCATGTCTTCCCGGCGCGCGAGCGTGTGGAGATGGAAGGCATAGGTGTCGAAATCCAGCGGCGCATAGAGTGGCTGATCCGCATAGGCGCACGCCAGGATGTCCCGCACGATCGCCGTGTCGCGCTCGAACCGCGCCACATCGAACGACCGCACCCGGGCCGAGGCGTGACGCGCTCGATACCGCCCCAGCCGCGCCATCTCGCGCTCGAAGACCGGGTTGTCGAGCATATTGTTCTGGAAAGAGAAATAATCTTTCTCCGGGTGCAAGCCACAGGCCGCGAACAAGGCCGGATAATAATCGGGATTGAAGGATTCGCCGCTCAGGCGTCGCGCGTCGAATCCCTCCACCAGCAGGCCGAAACCGTCGAAATCCGGCGTCGGCTGACAGGGGCCCAGCAGGCGGGTACAACCCCGCTCCCCCAGCCAGTCCGCCGCCGCGGTCAGCAGCGCGCGGGCGACGTCGGGATCGGCAATGGACTCGAAAAAGCCGAAAAAACCATCCCTTGTCCCAGCCGCCTCCTGTCCCGCGACGCTGCGGCGCGTGGCACCGATCCGCCCGACGGGGCGTGCGCCCGCCCAGGCCAGGAACAGGGCGGATTCAGCCTGTCGCCAGAAGGGATTGAGCCCCCGCGCGAGCATCCGCCGGGTCCGCGCGCTGGAGTGCTCACGCCAGCGCGAATCCTGGTCATGGATGGTCCGGGGGACCTCGAGAAAGGTCTCGAAGTCCAGTCCCTCGGCGGGTATGGTGGCGATGTGAATCATGCTTGGGGCCAGCCTATCCGGCCGTGATGGTCAGGGCCAGCATGGTCAGGTCATCCGCCGCCGGGGCCTCCTGGACGAACTGGGCGACTGCCTCTCGCATACTGCCGATCAGCTCCCGCACCTGCCGTTCCGGGAGGGCGTTGATCGCCGCGACCATGCGCGGGCCGGTGAAGAAGGCACCCCGGGCGTCCTGGGCCTCGGTGAGGCCGTCGGTGTAGAGGAAGAGGACGTCCCCCGCGCTCAAAGTCAGCCGGGAGGAGTGGTAGCCCACCCCCTCCATGCCCCCCAGGAAGAGGTGGATGGGGGTGTCCAGGTAAGCAAAATCCCCGCCCGCGCGGGCCAGCAGTGGGGGATTGTGGCCGGCGGAGACATACTCCAGTTCCCCCGTGGTGGCATCGAGGATGCCCATGAAGGCGGTGATGAACATGTCGTTTTCGGAACAGAGCAGGTTGTTGGCCTGGACGAAGACCTCCCCCAGTGGCTGGCCCTGACGGACCAGGTTCTTGAGGATGGTCATGCCGATGACCATGAACAGGGCCGCCGGCACCCCCTTGCCGGAGACGTCGCCGATGCAGAAACAGAGGCGACGGTCGTCCAGGGGATAGAAGTCGTAAAAGTCACCGCCGACCTCCTTGGCCGGCTCCATGGTGGCGTAGAGGTCGAGATTGGCGATGTCGGGATAGGGCGGGAAGAGGCGCGGCAGCATGCTGGCCTGGATGCGGTTGGCGGCGCGCAGTTCGCCGTCCACCCGGGCCTTTTCCGCCGTGACCCGCGCCAGGTCGCGGATGTGGTCCTTGAGGTTCTGGGTCATGCGGTTGAAATCCTCGGCCAGGGCCTGGATCTCGTCCCCGGTGCGCACCTCCAGGCGCTGATCGAGGTGGCCGGAACTGACATAGGCCACCCCCTGCGCCAGTTGGCGCACCGGGGCCGCGATGCGTCCCGAGACCACGAACACCAGCACCAGCACGGCGGCCATGACGGCGGCCATGCCCCACAGGAGCGCGCGCATCAGGCCGTAGGCCCGCCCCATCAGCTCCGTCTCCTGGAGCGAGACGCCCAGGCCCCAGTTCGGGGTGTTGGGAATGGGGTTGTAGATGGTGGCGAAGAGGGTGCCGTCCGGACGCCGGTAGGTGCCCACCCCCCCCTCGCCCCGGGCCAGGGTCTGGGCGATCTCCTCCAGGCCCTGATAACCCTGGGCGCCGGCGTGCAGGAGGTTGAGCCGCATGCGCAACTGGTCGTTGGGGTGGGCGATCAAGAGCCCCTGATGGTCCATGACCCAGCCAAAGCCATGCTCGCCGATGCCGATGGTCCCGGCGATCTCCGACAGGGTATCCAGCAGCACCGTGGCGGCGACCAGACCGACCCGCTGCCCTTGATCGTCGGTGACGGCGGCGGCGACCACGAAGACCGTCGCCCCGGTGGCGCGGGAGACCACCGGTTCGCTGATGACCTGGTCCTGGCCCTCCACCATGATCGCCTTGAAGTAACCGCGGTCGGCGACCTGACCGGTCGCGCCGATGGAGCCGACGTACTGGCCCTGGGCATCGGCGAAGAAGACCATCTCGTAATCGGGATTGATGCCGAGCATGCGGTGGGCCAGTTCGCGTTGAATGGCCGCCATGTCCCCACCGCGAAACACGGCATCGCGGGACAGGATGCGCATGTCGTTCAGATAGCCCCGGAACAGATTGCCCAGACCCGCCGAGCGGGCACGCAAGACCTCCTGGCTGAATTCCTGGGTCAGGGGGATGACCGTGCCCTTGACCTCGGCGTACAAGAAATAACCGAGCAGGCTGAGGACGGCGGTGAGCATGAGGCCGAAGCCCAGCAGCATTTTGGCGCGGATGGTCTTCAACATGGCGATAACTCCCTGGGTAACCGGCTGGATGCCGGCCTATTATGCCCGAGGTGATTCAGCCCCTGGAAAATCGTGTCCGGTAACATTTGGTAAGGTTCCGGCTGTCGCCAGTCGGCTAACATAGCAGGCCGCCTCTCATGACCCTGCCCACCCCTCCCGCCAGAAAGGAAATCATCATGGCCCCTTTCGCCGCCGTGCTTACCCGACTGATGCGCAGGCCCTGGTATCCCGGCCTGCTGCAATGGCTGTCGGTGCTGTTCTTCCTCCCCGTGGTCGGCTACCTGCTGTTTGGCCCGGCGGACAAGGATAATCCCGGCAATCTGCTGGTCTGGCTGGTGTGGTGGCCGTTGCTCTGCGTGCTATTTCTTGTCGCCGGGCGGTTCTGGTGCGGGATCTGTCCCTTCTCCAAGGTGAGTGACGGCGTCCGGCGCCTGGTCGGTCTGCGCCGGGCGGTACCGGACTTTCTCAAGGAACAGGGCGGCTGGCTGATCCTGATCGCCTTCATCCTCCTGTCCTGGCTGGAGGAGACCCGGGGTATTCTGGATTCGCCCCGCCAGACCGCCATCCTGCTCCTCAGCATCCTCACCGGGGCCATCGTCTTCAGCCTCTTTTTCCAGGGCCGCGTCTGGTGCCGCTATGTCTGTCCGATCGGCGGCCTGAGCCAGGTCTATAGCCGGGCCGCCCTGTTCAAGGTGCGCCCCCGGGAGGACATCTGCGCCGACTGCACCACCAAGGACTGCATGGTCCCCGATGCCGGCTATGCCGGTTGTCCCATGCACCTGTCGCCCTTCGCCATGGAATCGGTAACCCAGTGCAATCTCTGCGGCGGTTGCGTCAAGCGCTGCCAGCATGGCTCCCTGCAACTGCGGTACGAGGCGCCCGCGGCGGAACTGACGGCGGAGTCCCCCATGGCGCCCGTGGTGTTGTGGCTGATCCCCTTCCTGGCGGGCCTGATCAGCCTGCTCAACGCCCTGGAAAGCGGCCGTCTCCCCCTGGAGGGCTGGCTGGAGGCGACCGCTTACACGGTCCTGATCAAGACCCTGCTCATGGCGCTGGCCTTGGGGAGCGCCTGGTGGCTGCTGCGGTCGCTGTCGCGCCTGGCCGCCAGCGCCAACCCGGGGCGCATGTCCCCGGACGCCTGGCTGGCCCTGGGCGCCCGCCCCCTGATCCCCCTGCTGCTGCTCAGCCACCTGGGTCATGTCGGGGCGGAATTCTGGCAGGACGGCGGCCACCTGCTCGGGCCCCTGGCTGGGGTCCTGGATACCCCGGGGCTGGCCCTGCCGGGCCTCTGGGGCGCGGACTGGACGGCCTATGCCAACGCCCTCTGCATCCTGCTCGGGCTTGTCCTGGCCCTGGCCCTGCTGGGCTGGACGGCGTTCCGGGCCCAGGGCATCGACCGCGCCCGCTTCGTCCTGGCCTTTGGCGCCTTCTATCTGCTCTTCGCGGGCTGGAATCTGTACGCCACCTGGCCCCTGTCGCCGGATGCGTCCCTAGGGGCGGTTCCAAAGTCGTTCCAGGCTCAGGCCCCGGCCCCCGGTCAAGCTGCGGCCCCTGGCCAGTCTGCAGCCCCCGGTCAAGCCGCGGAACGGGTCCCGCCAACGCCCCTGACTTCTCAGGTGGATGGCCAAGGGGGCGAGGGGCCTGATGAGGATGACGACGGCTGGTCCATCCTCTGGCTGTTCATCGGCATCAATGCCGCCCTGCTGGCGCTGGCCCTGATCCTCAGGCGCGAGCGCCCGGCCGCCGTGGAGAAGGAGGACTTCAGCGCCACCAAGACCTGGAACATCCGCGATGGCGACCCGGGGGCCCAGGGGGAGGTGCTGAGCTGGCTGGTCGAGCAGGCGGTCCAGGCGCGCTGGCGGGTGCCCGCCGCCGTCTCCCTGGCCAACGCCGCCCAGGAGGTCATCAGCTTTCTGCGGGGCGCCCTGCCTCCGGGTAGCAAGGTGACCGTTCTCGCCATCCTGCGCAAGAACAAGGGGGTCATGACCATCTCCCACACCGGCAAACCCCTGGCCCTGCCCGATTATCGCGGGGAACCCCAACTGGACGACGCCGGCGAGGAGGCGACCTTGGCCGGTATCGAACTGCGCCTCGCCGCGGCCCAGATCGAGCACCTGTCCTATCACGCCCGCATGTCGGACAACAAAGGCAGCTTCTCGCTGCGGCACAGCCTCTGAAAAGGATCAGGTCCGCCCCAGGACGTGCTCATCGAATTGGTCGGATTGGATCACCGAGGCAGGTCTTGGTTTTCCAAAGGGAAGAGGGTCATGCGGCCGCGACCGGCCGGCAACGGATGCGATAGCCATGGAGCCCGGCGGCCGGCGCCGCGGCGGAGGTCACACGGACGCCCGCCTGTTCCGCCAGCCACTGGAGGTAAGGACGCGGGGCGGGCCCCGGGGCCCTGGCTACTGGCGACCGGTTGCGCGCCAGGATGGTGATCACCACGGTGGGGTGGTCGCTCTCCATCCCGCTTTCCACACCCAGCCGGAGGTCGGTGGTGCCGGTGCCCACCAGGTTTTCGAGCAGGGTGGTCAGCAAGTCCTGGAATCGTTCCCGGTCGACCGTCACCCGCTGGCCCCCGGACACCGCCGGCAGCGGGGGACGTCGCGCATCGGCGCCGACCTCACGATAGGCCGAGAAGCCCTCCAGGAGTTGGTCGATCAGGTCGGCCCTGATCAGGCCCTGGAAGCGGGCTTTAACCGTCTCGGCACCCCACTCGGCCATGAGGTGCGACACCAGGGAGAAGCGCCCGGCCATGATCATGATGGAACATTTTCATTCCACCACGCGGATGGCGCTGGTCTGTCTCGCGGCCCTGATCGTCTGGCTTAGTTTTCAGAGCGACGCGCTGGCGCCATTGGCGTTTCTGGCGTTGGTGCCATGGTTCATGGCCTTGCGGGGGACCAAGGGTTGGCGTGGGCTGACCCTGGGACTGACCTTCGGCGGGTTGATCTGGCTACTCCTGACCTGGTGGGTGAAAGTCGGCGCCCAGCAATGGTTACTGCTTGCGGACCCCGGCGCCTGGCTGGTCGCCCTGCTTTTTTCCCTCTACCACGCCCTGCCTTACGCGCTCTTCGGCCTGTATCAGGGGTTAAGCCGCAACCGGGGCCGTTGGACGCCGCTAGCCCATGCCTTGGCGCTGACGGCCCTGGTCTACCTGTTCCCCAACCTCTTTCCGGGGAGTCTGGCCAATGCCCTCTTTACGCACCCGCTCTTGATTCAGACGGCCGACCTGGGCGGCGTGCCCCTGGTGTTTTGCCTGCTGGTCCTGGTCAACGCCCTGGTCGAACAAGCGATTTACCTGCACCGCGCGGGCCGGCCCATCCTGCCGGAAACCTTGGCCCTGACGGCGCTGTTTGCTGGCATCCTGACCTATGGTTGGCTGCGCCTGGAGGCCTTCACCCCAGCGGCGACTGACGGGCATGGCGTTCCATCGCTGACCCTCACGGCCATCCAGCCCAACTTGCCGGTCACCTTGGATTATCTGAGCCCGCGCGGGACGGAGGCGTTGACCGCGGCCGCGGACCTGATGAGGGCAGCGGTGGCCCGACACCCGGAAACCGAGTTGCTGGTTTGGCCCGAGGTACCCCCGTCCCTGTCCTGCGCCTGCGAGGCCGGCAAGGGCCAGGGCGACTTCGTCCGGCGGCTGGGCAAGGCGTTGCTGTTCGCCTGCGTGGAGGAGGGTGACGCACAGAACCGCCACCACAACGCGGCCTTGTTGGTACAGGGCGACGGGAACTGTGGCCCGAAGTACCGCAAACGCAAACTGCTCCCCTTTGCCGAATACCTGCCGCTGGAGGAGCGGCTGCCCTGGCTGCGCGATTGGTTCCCGGGGGTGCAGCATTACCAGCCCGGTGACGCGGGGGTGGTGCTGACGATAGGGGAGGGTGCCAAGATCATCCCGTCGCTCTGTTACGAAGGGCTGTTTCCCGAAACCGTCCGCCAGGGGCTCGCCCAGGGTGGTCAACTGCTGGTGTCCATGGCCGACGATGCCTGGTTTGGCGACCCCGCCGCCGGTCGATTGCATCTGGCGCTGCTCCTGTTCAGGGCCGTGGAATACCGTATCCCCCTGGTGCGGGTCACCAATACCGGGTCTGGGGCCTTCATCCACCCCAGCGGCGCCATCAGTGCCGGGACCTTGACCCCACCGGGGCAGGCCATGATCACCTCCGCCACTGTCCGCTGGCGTCCCGGAATGTCCTTTTATGCCGTGCAGGGTGATGTGTTCCTGACGCTGGTGGGTTGTGGCTTCTTGGGGTTGCTGGCAGGGCAGGGTATCCGGGCCCTGGCCGGGGGAAGATCCCCACTCGACCCGGGGGACGCTTGATCGACCGGTGACAGGGTGTGTACCTGGCCAGCGGGACACGAACGTTTGGCGCCAACCGCCCGGTAATATTCGGTAAGGTTTGGGCGGCTGGGTCGCGATTATCATGCCGTCCTGGTGAACAGGGGAGAGACCTGCACCTCAACCGTCGTCCGGTGACAGCCAGGGTTTTTGCTCGCCGAGGGTGATGCCGGGATGACATTGGCTGGCTTATTGCCTATCTGACGGAGCACTCGCGATGAACAAATTCCACGCATCGATCCTGACCCTCGTGGTGACAGTGAGCCTCGGCATCCTGCCTGGCAGAGCCTTCAGTGCTGGCTCCGCTGAACTGAATTGTCATCAAAACGGTGAAGGAGGCAGTAAGGGCACGGTCACGGTTAGTTACTCTTTTGGCTACCCCGCTGACTCCCAGCAACCCGCCAGGGACTGTAACAACAAGTATTCGAGCTGCGGCAATACATGTTGGGGCTGCGTCTACTGGGCCGACATTGGCGGCATCGCTAAATGTTTTGATGGCAACGGTACCTGCAAAGGCTACTGTGACTGACAACCCCCTGTCCCACGCGCGTCCGCCTGTCGTTGATCCTCAAGGCGCCGGTATGTCTGTGCCAGGATGCCCTGTCTAAAAGTATCGGGGGGATGGTACTAAAAGAAGCGGGGGACGGAGGAAAAGTGCCCTGTAATATTCGGAAAGGTTGCGACGGCCTTGTCTCGCCTATCATAGGATCATGCGCCAGACCTAGGTGGACCAAGTCACCGATACCGTTGCAGACACTATCGGTCTGTACAGCGGGTCAGGATTTCTAAATAAAGAGCCTAGCCAAGGCTGCTGCCAGCCAGGAGCTATGATATGAAAACTCAGTTGAGTTCAAATTCGTTTGGTATGCTTCGCAAAACCGGCGCGACCGCCCTGCTGTTCGCGACATTCCTCCAGGTTCCGCTGCCAGCCCATGCCTACGAAGTGGTGGTGAAGAACCCTTTCGATTTTACCGCAGTGGTAACACTTTACTATGGTCCAGGTGGTGCTCATCCACTTGAAATTAGTAAATATAGCTCGGGATCTTTTAATATACTTATCTTATGTCCAAACGGTCTTGATGGGACAGATAAGTCAGGGCGCAAATTTCAAGGTACTGATATGTTTGGCACTTGGTATGATTTTCCCCCAGCGGGCTTTCCACGTTGCGGTGATGTAAATTTTAAAATTTGTAAAATGCCGGAAGGTAGCTCGAAGGAATATTCCTTCTGTACAACGGTGTCCGGTTAAAGTCATAGGTAGGCCCTCAACATAGGCGCTAGCTC
>ERZ1645187.357-NODE-357-length-44756-cov-108.576094_pt1 | contig 44756 bp, 39 predicted proteins | sample MGYA00575352_ERZ1645187 | MGnify/ENA primary metagenome ERZ1645187 (study PRJEB40837, sample SAMN11349314) | freshwater sediment metagenome | isolation source: river sediment | host: Sediment | place: India: Wazaribad , New Delhi | collected 2017-02-21 ... | reverse complement strand
AATCCTGTCGGGTGCGCCACTTCTCGCTTCGTCGATCCGACCACGGCCGAACCGACGTGGCCCGCCGACCCCGTCGGCGGCGACCTCTCGCTCATGGACCGACCACAGTGGCCTTCTCGAAGACCCATCCGGCGCTCGCCCGAGCGCTCGCCGATCGCGACTATTCCGAACCCACCCCCGTCCAGGCGGCGGTGCTGGCCGACGACACCGAGGGCCGCGACCTGCTGGTCTCCGCCCAGACCGGTTCCGGCAAGACCGTCGCCTTCGGCATGGCGATCGCCCACGACCTGATCGGCGCCGCCGAGCGCCTCGCCGAGCCCGAGGCGCCGCTCGCGCTGCTCATCGCGCCCACCCGTGAACTCGCCCTCCAGGTCGAGCGCGAACTCGCCTGGCTCTACGAGCAGACCGGCGCCCGAATCGTCGCCTGCGTCGGCGGCATGGATCCGCGCGCCGAGCGCCGCCGCCTCGCCATGGGCTGCCACATCGTCGTCGGCACCCCCGGGCGCCTGCGCGACCACATCGAGCGCCACGGCCTCGAACTCTCCGACATCCGCGCCGTCGTCCTAGACGAAGCCGACGAGATGCTCGACATGGGCTTCCGCGAGGATCTCGAGTTCATCCTCCAGGCGACGCCGGTCGAGCGCCGCACCCTGATGTTCTCCGCGACGCTGCCCAAGGGCATCGTCCATCTCGCCCAGAACTACCAGCGCGACGCCCATCGCATCGCGGTGGCCGGCGCCAGCCGCGGCCATGCCGACATCGAGCACCGGGCCGTCCGCGTCTCGCCCAAGGAGATCGAGGCGGCCGTCGTCAACCTGCTGCGCTTCCACGACGCCCCCGCCGCGATCGTCTTCGCCAACACTCGCGAGGCGGTGCGCCATCTCCAGGCGACGCTGCAGGAGCGCGGCTTCGCCGCCGTGGCGCTGTCCGGCGAACTCGGCCAGCACGAGCGCAACCTCGCCCTCCAGGCGCTGCGCGACGGCCGCGCGCGCGTCTGCGTGGCGACCGACGTCGCCGCCCGCGGCATCGACCTGCCCAACCTCGATCTGGTGATCCACGCCGAGCTGCCGCACGACCGCGAGGTCTTCCAGCATCGCTCCGGCCGCACCGGCCGTGCCGGCCGCAAGGGGGTGAGTTGCCTGCTCGTCCCCGGCCCGCGCCGCCGCCGCGCCGAGCGCCTGCTGATGGACGCCGGCATCCGTCCCGCCTGGGGCGGCCCGCCCTCCGCCGACGAGATTCGCGCCCTCGATCGCGATCGCCTCGCCGCCGATCCGCTGATCGCCGGCGGCATCGGTGAGGACGACGCCGACTTCGCCAGGCTGCTGATGGAGAGCCGCACGCCCGAGGAGATCGCCGGCGCCCTCGTCCGCCTGTGGCGCGCCCGCCTGCCGGCAGCCGAGGAGGTCGTCGACCCGATCGAGACCGACCGTGGCGAGCGCCGCGAACGTCGCCCGCGCGACGCCGAGGAAGGCGCCGTCGGCGTCTGGTTCCGCTGCGACGTCGGCCGCGATCGCAACGCCGACCCGCGCTGGCTTCTGCCGATGCTCTGCCGTCGCGGCGGCATCGAACGCGGGGACATCGGCACCATCCGCATCTTCGACCGCGAGACCCGCTTCGAAGTGCGCGACGCCGTCGCCGCCCGCTTCGCCGCCAACGCCCGCCGCCCCGACGAGGAGAACATCTCGATCGTCCCGGCCGAGCCGATCCCGGAAGGCGCCCCGCGCGAGCACACCGGCCGCAGCCGCCCCGACGGCCCCAAGCGCCCCCATCGCGGCAAGCGCGAGCCCGGCAGTGCGCCGAAGAAGCGTCACCGCGACCGCGCCTGACGATCGCCGACCGCCGCCGCATCGCCCATGAGACGAAGAGGGCCCCGTGGGAACCGCTGTTCCCCGGGGCCCTTTCGATGTCTCCCGTCGCCGTGGTCAGGCCACCCGGCGCTCGTCGACCAACTCGCGCAACAGCCGCTCGATCTCCTGCGACAAGCGCTCCGCCTGCCCGGTGAGATCGGTCGCCAACTCGGCGAGATTGGCCGCCGCCCGGTCGGTGTCCTCGGCCATCCGCGGTAGATGATTGATCGCCGCGACCGCCCCCTGGGTGGCGTCGGTGGCGCGATGCAGGCTGCCGGTGATCTCCTGGGTGGCGACGTTCTGCTCCTCCACCGCACCGGCGACCGCCGTCGAGAACGACGACATCGAGGCGATCGCGTAGCCGATCTCGCCGACCGACGAGGCGACGTCGTTGGTGGCGCTGCGGATGTCGGCGATCTGCCGCTCGATCTCCTCCGTCGCCTTGGAAGTCTGATTGGCCAGCGCCTTGACCTCCTGCGCGACGACCGCGAAGCCCCGGCCCGCCTCCCCGGCGCGCGCCGCCTCGATGGTGGCGTTGAGCGCCAGGAGGTTGGTCTGCGCCGCGATGTCGGCGATGAGCCCGGAGATCTCGCCGATCTTGCGGCTGGTGTCGCCGAGCCGTTCGGAGACCGCCGTCGCCGCATGGGCTCGATCACGCGCCTGATCCGAGGCCTGCACCGACTGGGCCGTCTGCGACGCGATCTCGCCGATCGACGAGGAGAGCTCGGTCACCGCGGTCACCACCACCGTGCTGTCCGTCGTCACCGTATTGAGCCGGGCGATGGCGTCCGAGAGCCCGCTGCGGGTGTCGGCGGCATTGGTCGCCACGGTGCCGACCTGCTGACCGATGCGCCCGGCGAGATCGGAGAGGGAGGCGATGATCGAGCCGACCGACCAGCGGATCTTGTCGGCCACCGCCTGCATCGCCTTGCGCTCGCGCTCGACCAATTGCCGGCGACGCTCATCGGAATTGGCCGCGGCGATGCGCTCGATCGTCCGGTCGCGGAAATAGGCGACGGCGCGCGCCACCTGGGCGATCTCGTCGCGCCCCTCGGCGAGATCGATCGCCGCGGTGAGGTCTTCGTCGCCGAGATGGCGGATGCGCGCATCGAGCCCGTCGATGGCGCGGATGATCGACCGCGACGTCGCCCAGGCGAAGACCAGCGCCAACGCCACGACGACACCCGAGATGCCGAGCATCAGGAACAGGTTCGCCTGGAATCCGGCGATGCGCGCCGCCAGCAGCCGGTCGAGTTCGCCCGCCGCGCCGACCCACAACGCGTCCGCCGCCCGATGCAGGCCGGCATGCGCCGCCGTCACCGGCGCCAGGTCGACATGGGCCCGCCGCCCGTCGTCGCGCATCTCGCGCGCCGCCCGCTCGATCGCGTCGTGATAGGCGCCGGAGGCCTTGCCGAAGGCCGCGATCCGCTCGGCGAGCGCCGCTTTCACCGCGCCGTCGGGATTGCCCTGGATCGCCGAGGCGAGGTCGGCCGCGACGCCGTCGGCGGCCGAGGTGTAGGCCCCGAGCCGCACCATCAGATCGGCCTTGTCGTCGTCGGAGAGCGCCGCCGCCTTCTTCTGATCGCGCACCATCGCGAGCAGCCCCGCCGCCTGATCGATCGTCTCGGGCAGCTTCACCGTCACCGAATCCTGGACGTAGTAGCTGTCGAGATCCGGATCGAGCGTCAGATTGGACCCGTCCGCCACCTTGCTGGTCAGCGCCCTGAGCGCCGTGATCAACCCGAGCACCCGTTCGTCGCGCTGCCCCGAAGCCAGCGCAGGCAAAGCCGCGGCGACGGCCTTCGCCGCCTCGCCGGACCCCATCGCCTCGTCGAGTTCACGCCCGCGCGCCGCCAGCATCTCCGTCGACGGACGCTCGCCCCCGCCCCCGACACCGATCACCGTCGCGGCCGACAGGACCGGCCACACGGCCTGGAGATAGTGGGTTCCGTCCGCCTCCTTGGCGGCGAAGGTGATGTCCTTGCGGCTCTGAGCGACGAACAGCCAGGCGAGGAGCGCGATCGGCACCAGGAGCAGCGCCACGATGGCGACGAGCTTGTGACGGATGGCGAGGGTCGGCATCGGGGATCCCACGATTGGAATTTTTGCCATCCGATCTCACTATATTTAAACCTTCCCTAAAGGATCCCGGAGGCATGTGCGAATTTCATCGTTTGCACAAACAATGCGCAATCGCCCTTGCTTTGATCGCGTCACGATGACGCGCTTTTCGAAGACATGAAATCATGAATACGATGAACCGCGGTAGCAAGAGCGCCGCCGGCACGTCGCTCGACGCGGCGTACCGGTGCTCGTCGCAAATCTACACCAGGTCTCGAGTATCACTGCATCGTGTCGACGTCGCGACAGGAGCACGACGGACCGCTCGGCGACCCGCCGGCTCGATTGCGACAACGCGACCGCCGATTCGGAAAGCTTCATGAAAGCCCGGTCGCTGCCTGCCTCCGACTGCCGCGACCTCGTGGCGACGGCTCCGTGGGCGCGACCGCACGGGCACCCTGCGCTCAGACCACCTCGACCCAGGTCAGATCGTGGAGCACGCGCGGACCGCCGCCCCTCGCCGGTCCGACCGGGGCATCGCGCCGCCGGACGAGATCTCGGACCTGGGCCGCCAGATCGCCGGCACGCCGCGCCACGCCGATCACGTCCGGCTGCCGCAGCGCCGGCACGCGCAGCACCTCGCCGAGCCACGCTTCCACCTCCACCGTAAGATCGCCGCGGAACAGCAGCCCGCCGCCCACCGCCTGCGCCCGCTCCGCCAGATCGAGGATCTCGGCCGCCGCCGCACGGTCCCGCGGCGCCCGCCGCGCCAGCGCCGATCCGACGGCGATCCGCCCCGCGCGCTGCCCGGGCGACCACCTGGCGAGGAGTTCCGCCGACGCCAGGGTCATCTCGTAGCCGAGATCGGCGATCCGCCCCCACGGGACCGAGGTCCCCTCGTCCACCGCGGCGATCTCGAACCCCACCAGTCCGTGCGCCCCACCGCGCGCCCGGCTCCAGTCTTCGAGCCGGCTCACCACCACCGGGTCGGCGAGATCGTTCACCGCCAACGGCACGGTCAGCAGCAGCGGACAGCCGTGCCGCAGCAACTCGTCGACGAAGCCCAGCGCCGCCTCGATCCGGTGCCGCGCCGCGCAACCGCGGCCCGGCACCATCGGCCCCGCAGTGACCGCGACGCCGGCCAGCCCGCCGTCGCCCAGCGCATGATGCGGCACCCACCGCACCGCGTCCGGGTCTGCGACCTCGCACGGCCGCGCACCGGCCGCCGCCGTGAAGGCGTAGCAGGAAACAGCCTCCGCCATCACCCGATCCTCCCCGCTTGAACGCCGCATCCGACCGGCGCGCGCCTCGAGGGCGTCTCCTGTGCGGTCATCCCGCCCGCACCGTTTCGAGGAATCGGCTCATCTCGTTGCGCAGACGCGTCGAAGAGCCGTTGAGCTCGGTCGCCGCCTGGAGCACCTGACTCGCCGCGACCGACGAGTCGGACGCCGCCTGGGTGATGCCGACGATGTTCTCGGAGACCTGATGCGTCCCGGCCGAAGCCTCGGTGACGTTGCGGGCGATCTCTCGCGTCGCCAACCCCTGTTGGTCGATCGACGTGGCGATCGACGCGGCGATGTTGTCGAGCCGCTGGATCACCTCGGTGATGCCGGAGATGGCGTCGACCGATTCCCGGGTCGCCGACTGGATCTCGGCGATCTGCGAGCCGATCTCCGAGGTCGCCCGCGACGTCTGGTCGGCGAGTTGTTTGACCTCGGCGGCGACCACCGCGAAGCCCTTGCCCGCCGCGCCCGCCCGCGCCGCCTCGATGGTGGCGTTCAGCGCCAGAAGATTGGTCTGCCCGGCGATGTCGTTGATCAGATCGACGACTTGCCCGATCCGCGCCGCCGCGCCCGCCAGGGTGCGGATCTTGGTGGCCGTCGCCCCCGCCTCGCGCGACGCCCGCCCGGCGACGTCGGCGGATTCGTCCACCTGCCGCTTGATCTCGCCGATCGACGAGGTCAGTTCCTCCGCCGCCGACGCGACCGTCTCGACGTTGGTCGACGCCTCGGTCGAAGCCGCCGCCACGGAACCCGACTGGGCCGAGACCTCCTCGGCCGCCGCCGACATCGTCTGTGCCGCCGATTGCAGCCGAGCCGACGCCCCGACCACGCTCTGCACCACGTCGCCGACCGCCGTTTCGAAGGAGTCGGCGAGCGCCTGCATCGTCGCCCGACGCTCGCGCTCCGCCTCGGCCTTGGCCCGCTCCTGCTCGACCCGCAACCGCGCCGCCTCCCCCAGCGACGCCGCGAACACCTCGAGCGTCTCGGCCATGGTTCCGATCTCGTCGCGCCGCTCGGCGCCCCGCACCACCGTCGAGGTGTCGCCCTCGGAGATCCGCCGCATCGTCGCCGTCAGGTCGACGATCGGACGGGAGATGACGCGTCCGAGCAGGATCGCCAGGACGATCGCCAGCAGCGAGCCGCCGAGCGTTCCGATCTGGAGGGTGCGCAGGCTCCCCGCGAGGTCTTCCGCAGTCCGCGCGTGCACCTGCTCCTGCTCGCCGACGAGGGCGGTCAGCAGATCCGAGATGGCGCTCGTCAGCCTCTGCACCTTCTCGCGCATCGCCGGAGCCGTGCGGTCGGTGATCTCGATGTCGAGCGCCACGGACTTGTCGAAGGACGCAACGTAACGGGTCAAGGCGGCCCGAACCGCGTCGGCCGATCGGCGAGCCTCGCCCGCCGCGACCGAGGCGGAGAGCCGCTCCACCTGCCGCTCGGCCCGCTCGATCACCCGCCGTGTCTCGGCGAGGCCCTCGGCGGTGCGCTGCCGCAGGATCTTCGACACCGCGAGCCGCATCTGCTGGATCTCGACCAGCGCCGCGTTCGCCGCCTCACGCGTCGCTTCGCCGGACCGATCGTCGCCGCCGATCTTCTCGAGCTCCGTCCGCAACTGCGCCCCGACCGGTTCGAGCACATCGGTGAGGATGGCCCGGATCTCCTTGCGCAGCCCGACCACCCGCACGAGTTCGCGATCGTAGTCCTCGAAGTTCTCCACCGCCGAACGGAGCATCCCGACGTGGGCCGGGGCGGTGATCTCTCGCCCGCCCTCGCCGAGTTCGAGGCGCAGCGCCGCCGTCCGCTCCGCGAGCGCCGACTCCGTCCCGGGAAGTTCGGTGTAGATGATCTCGCGCGCCGCCCGGCGGTACTCGAGGAACTCAGCGTAGATCTTGCGGGCGGCCGTCTCCGAGTCGTTGGCCGCGACGAAGCCGTCGAAGCCGCTCGACACGGTCTGGAACGAGCGCAGCGACGAGGCGCCGATCGCCAGGAAGATGGCGATGACCAATCCGAACCCGGCCATCAGCTTGCGTGAAATCCGCAGGTCTCTGAAGAAATTCATCTCGACACCTCTCCTCGGCATCGCACACGACGCCGCGCCCTCCGCCGTCACGGAGACGAACGGAGCCGAAAAGACTCTCACAGGAACAAAGACTTCGCCGCCCGATGGCCGCCGTGAGCAACCACGCGCTGTGGCGGGTGGTGATGTGAGGAAGGGTGGCGTTGGTTCCTTAACGAATACTTAAATTTCCCTTTCCATCTATGTTTGAATTCCCGATGACATATTGGAAATCATGTTCGTTTTCATGACTCTAGCGCGTTGACGCGTGTTGTGCCCCGCGGCGGGCTACAAAAACATGCCGGATCTGGACAATCTTTCCAGTTACCCCGAGTACTCGTCGATCAACGAGATCGCCGCGCCAGCGTCGCGGACGGAGGTTCTCCGAAGAACTTCGTATACTCTTGGGCGAACCGTCCAAGGTGTGTGTATCCGAGCGCCAGTGCCGCCTGTTTGACCAAGTCGCAGGTCTCGTTGCGCAACAGATGACGACGCGCCGAGCGCATCTTGATCGCCTTGACGTAGGCCTGCAGGGTCAACCCCCTCATCATCGTCATGATGTTGTGGACGGTCCGCGGGGCCAATCGCAGGGCTTCCGCAACTTCCTCCAGCCGGACCGGCCGGTCCATCCGATCGGCGATGAACCGATCGATCTGATCGAGGACGTCGAAGTAACGTCGTGTGAACACCACCGAGGGGAAGACCACATCCCGCGCCCCGACGAAGAGGGCGTTCGCCCCATCGATCAGAGCGGATGCCAGTGCCGCAGCCGTCACCTGATCTTCGAGCGTCTCGGGATGTTCCGCGGCGCGGCGGAGGATGGCGCGGACCAGACACCGCAGACGCCGCAGCACGTCGGCGTCGACCCGATGCACGGTGAACCAGGCCGAATCGACCGGCCACGATCGCGGCACCCGCGCCGCTGGGACCGAGATCGCCACCGCCAACTGCGCCGGCGCCGCCTGTTGCGGCCAGAACGCTTGGCAGCGCGCGCCGGGCGGCCCGACCACGACCGACGTGTCCGGCAGCGGACAACCGTTCACCACGGAGTGATGCGGCTCCTCCATCCCGAACCAGACCGACGCCCAGGCGCTGGACGCGGCTCCCTCGAACAGGCTCGGCGGAAGATCCGCCACCAGCAGGCGGATGCCATCGAGGAACACCATGCCGAACCGACTGACCGCGCTGTGCTGGGTCGGCATCCAGCGGATGTTCAGTCGATCGGGTGTATCGGGAAGATCCATCGGATCTTCGACCGCATCGAAGACCAGTGCGGATGTGCTCCGATAGTCGGCGAATTCACGTCGGAAGTCCTGAACGACATCGCTATCGGGCATGACACCTTTTTCGGTCCGAACGGCCCCCGTCGGGCCGGCATCCTCGAACGGATCGTCGAGATGCACCCTTCGGCTCGCCGAATCTTCATGGTCCGTTCAGTATGGAGACGCCAGCACCCCGATATCTATCAGTATCTACTCAAACAAAGCCTGGATACAATATCCAAATCCGGCAATTGGCAGCAGATCTACCGATCGATGGAAGCCGATACCCCATACTTTCGAATGAAATACTATAGATGGGGTCACAACCCATCATGGATACGATGGCATGGCCGTTTCGCCGCCACAGCGCATGCTGTATGACGCGGAAGCTACGATGAAAAGTCCGGCCGATTACGATACGAAACGTTTCGGATGCCCCGGCTCCCGGCACGGCCGCGCCGATCGGCGCCTCGACGGCACGGCCGCACGTCGTAGGAAGGGGCGCACACGGTTGGTGCGACGCCCCTGCAAAGAAGTCGAGGAGCGGCCGATCCGCCGCCCGCTGTTTCGAGGACGTGAGCGAGGGCCGTTCAGCGCGCCATCAGCCGATCCTTGGGCACTTCCTCCGGTGCCTGCTGGGAGAAGTAGCCCTCGGTGTGGATCAGCTCCGGCCGCGCGCCGAGCCGCTTGACCGCGGCGACGCAGGCCTCGACGAACTCCGGCGTCCCGGCGATGAACACCGAATGGTGCGAGAGATCGGGGAAGTGGTCGGGCAGGATGTCCGGGATGCGGCCGTGGAGGTGGCCCTCCGCCTCCTCGCGCGTCAGGGTGGGCAGGAAGCGGAAGCGCCGGTTGCGCGCCCGCCACCACGCCATCAGGCCCCGTCAATAGACGTCGGCCGCCGTCTTGGCCGAGAACATCAGCGTCACCGGCGGCCGGTAGTTGCGCCGGAGCGCCGCTTCGGTCAGCGCCAGGATCGGCGCCAGCCCCGAGCCGGCGGCCAGACACAGCACCGGCGTGTCGACCGAGGGGTCGCCGATGAACGTCCCGTAGGGCCCGGAGAGCTTCACCTGATCGCCGATCTGCACCTTGTCGTGCAGCCAGGCCGAGGTGACGCCGCCGTCGGCGCGGGTGACGTGGAAGGTCAGTTCGCCGTCGCCGCGCGGCGCGTTGGCGATCGAGTAGCAGCGCGCCGGGATGCCGAAGCCCGGATCGCCGATCATCATGTTCTGCCCCGGCCAGTAGCGCACCGGCGCCCCCAGCGGCCGCATCGAGATCTCGGTGATCCGCGGGGTGCGCGCCACCTTGTCGGTGACGACGTAGTAGATGTTTTCGCGCGGCGGGAAGAGCTTGGGCTTGGCGTCGTCGGTGCCCCACTCGATCTCCAGCACGTCGGAGATCGGCTTGGCCATGCACATCAGGCCGAAGCCGTGCTTGCGGTCCTCCGGCGACAGCGCCATGTCGAGGACCATGCCCTGATCGAACTGGCCGGCCCGGACCTTGATCTTGCACTCGCCGCAGGCGCCCGCCCGGCAGTTGTTGGGCAGCGCATAGCCCGCCTTCTCGAGCGCCCCGAGGACGGTTTCGCCGTCGGCGCAGTCGACTTCCTTGCCCGACGGAAAGAGGCGGATGCGGCTCATGGATGTTTCCTCGATTGGCCCTGGTCGTGATTGCGACGGCGGCGGGGAACGCCCATCGCCGTCGTGCCCGGTCTTGGTGCCGGGTCGTTCATACTGTCATCGGAGGACGGAGCCCGCTACGGATCTCGCCGCGGCGCCGTGCCCTCCGGCAACGCCGAGCCCCCTCTCCCTGTCCCTCCCCCTCCAAGGGGGAGGGAACGAGGAGGCCGGGTCCGAGACGACGGCAAGCTCGGATCTCCGCAGCACGGTCGATCCGGAATGGCCACGGACCTCTCCACGCCGGTCCCCTCCCCCTTGGAGGGGGAGGGACAGGGAGGGGGGGGGGCTCGGCGGCGCGGCATCGAACCACCCCGCCGCAACGCCCAGCCCCGATTCTCAGAACACCGGGATGATCTCGTCCATGTCGATCTGCAGGACCTCCTGGCCGGAGATGCCCACCTCCGGGATCGCCGGGAAGGGGATGTCGTACTTGTCGAGCACGCCCTTGAGGTTGAGCATCGCCTTCTTCCAGTTCTCCTTCTTCGCCTCGTAGGTCGGGATGTGGAAGCCGGCGCCGCGCGCCACCGCCTCGCACTTCCTCTGCACCTCGATGAAGTCGTCCGGGATGTCCCAGAACTCGACCGGCGGCTCGAACAGCACCGCCGAGAGGAAGAGGTAGCCGGCCCGCACCTGCTTGGTGATGACCGCCGCATCCTCCTTCGGCAGCTTCGGATAGTCGCGCTCCATCAGCGCCATGCAGATCGCCATGTGGCGACCCTCGTCGCGGCCGATGTTGCGGAAGGCTTCCTTGAACACCGGCTCCGAGCAGCCCGCCGCCATCTGGTGGAAGATCGTCGCCGCGGCGATCTCGCCCATCAGGAACGACGAGAACAGCACCGCGAGCGAGTACTTCGGCACCGCCTTCTTGTAGCCGTTCCAGTAGCGGCCGCCGTTGTAGTAGAGCCACTGGGTGTTGCGCTTGGCGAGCTTGCCGAGCTCGGTCTTCGGCTCGTACTCGAGCGGCGAAGCGCAGCCGAGCAGCTTGGTGATGGCGAGGCCGCACATCTGCTCGTGGTTCTGCTCGTCACGGGTGACCGAGAAGAAGCAGCGACGGACCGGATCCTCCTCGTGCTCCTCGTAGGTCTTGATGAAGGCCGCCGCGAAGACCGGCGGCGCCGAGGCGTCGAACACGGAGAGGATCGTCCACCAGTAGGCGATCGCCTCGCGCTCCTCCCAGGTGTAGCTCTCGACGTCGAACGTGTCCCAGGGCAGCGCCTTGGGATCCCACTGCTCGCGCACCGAGGCGTCCCACACCTCCTCGAGCTTGGCGGTCTTGTCGTGCCAGGAGAGCGGATAGACGTTGGGCTGCTCGGTCGGCGGCGGCAGATCCTGCGTGAGGGCGAGCTTGGTCGGACTGGACATCGGTTCCTCCCGATCTTTGGCGATCGTCGTCTGTGTATCGCCGGCGCGACCGACATCGCCGCGACGGATTTCCCTGAGTTTCTGGAGATCAAACCGATTGAACGGCTCGTCCAGGGAGTCATACGTGATACGAGATTTCCACTCAAGTTCGTCATACTGTATCATATCATGAAGTTCACGATGCGAACCGAATTACGATCGCGAACAAACCAGGACGCGGTGACGCCTTCCGGCGCATCTGCTACCGATCCTCTCGGGCGCCCGCTGTCCGGCCGCTCCGGCCCGCCCGCCGCCGCCCTCGCCCGTTGCCGTAGGACCGCCCGTCATGGCCGACGACGCCCTCGCCCCGATGATCGACGCCCTCGCCGAGCGCCTGCGCCCCGACGCCAAGTCGCTGATCGTCTCGCTCTTCGGCGATGCGGTGGCGCCCTATGGCGGTGTCGTCTGGCTCGGCAGCCTCGTCGATCTGGTCGAGCCCTTCGGTCTCGGCGATCGGGTGGTGCGCACCTCGGTCTTCCGCCTGTCGAAGGAGGGCTGGCTCGCCTCCACCCAGGTCGGCCGGCGCTCCGCCTATGGCCCGACCGAATCCGGCCGCCGCCGCTTCGAGGCCGCCGACCGCATCATCTACGCGGCGCGCACCAAACCCTGGGGCGGCCGCTGGACGGTCGCCTTCACCGGCCTCCTCGACGGCGAGGCGCGCGAGGCGCTGCGCCGCGACCTCGCCTGGCAGGGCTTCGGCCAGTTGCTGCCCGGCGTGATGATCCACCCCGAACCCGACGAGGCGGCGCTGCGGCAGGCGCTCGCCGACGTCGTCGCCGGCGACGGCGCCGTCACCATGCGCGCCACCGGCGACGACTGGGCCCGCCCCGAGGCGCTGCGCGATCTCGTCGCCCGCGCCTGGGATCTCGCCGCGCTCGCCGCCGGCTATGCCGCCTTCCTCGACGCCTTCCGCCCCTTCCTCACGCTGCTCGAACGCGCCGAGCCGAGCCCGCGCGATGCCTTCCGGCTGCGCATCCTGCTCGTCCACGCCTGGCGCCGCGCCATCCTGCGCGACCCGTTGCTCCCCGAGGAACTCCTGCCCGCCGACTGGCCCGGCGCCGCGGCGCGTCTCCTGGTGCGCAACCTCTACCGCGCCGTCCGCGCCCCGGCCGAGACCCACCTCGCCCGCACGATGCTCACTCCCGACGGCCCGATCGGCCTGCCGGCGGCGAGCTACTGGAGCCGCTTCGGCGGCCTCGTCGAAGAGGTCGGTTGAGGGCGCGGACCTCGTCTCTCGGCAACCGGGCGAACCGCGTGACTTTTGTTCCAGCCCGGCCGGCATCCGCGTGGCAGGGTCTCTCCACTCGATCCACCCGACGAGAGGAGCAACCCGATGTCCCCCGCCGCCGCCCCGATGAAGGTCTTCGTCGACACCCACGACGCCCGCCACGGCACCTTTCCGGCCGGGATCTCACCCGAGGCCTTCGCCGGCTTCCATGCGACCTACGAGGAGGCCTGCCGCGCCGAGGGCGTGGTGTCGCTGCGCATCCACGTCGGCTTCGCCGAGGGCCGAGCCTTCTGCCTGACGCTCGCCCCCGACGCCGAGGCCGTCGCCCGCGTCCATGCCCGCGTCGGACTGCCCTACGACGAGATCACCGAAGTGGTCACCTCGGCCCCCGGCGACCTCTTCTTCGCCCGCGCCGCCTGATCCGCGAGGAGGAATGCGACATGCCGCCCGTGTCGGCCGCGGTCTTCCGGCGCTACGATCGCCCCATGCGCTCCGAGCCACCCCTCCGCCTCTTCCCGAACCTCGCCGAACTGGCGCCCGAAGGCCGTGCCCTGCTCGACGGGTCGGTGCGGCGGGTCTCTTGCACCGGCGGCACCCAGTTGGTGGCGCGCGGCGATCTCGTCGCCGGGGCCTATCTGGTCGAGAAGGGGGCGCTGCGCGTCTATTACGTCTCGGCCGAGGGGCGCGAAGGCACGCTCTACTGGGTCGAGCCCGGTCAGTCCTGCATCCTGGCGCTCAACTGCATGTTCTCCCGCCTCGCCTATCCGGCCTGGGTGGAGAGCGAGGGCGACACCGAAGTGGCGATCGTGCCCGGCGACGTCTACCGCCGGCTCTTCGCCACCGAATCCGCGGTGCAGAGCTTCACCTTCGAGGTGCTCTCCGGACGCCTCTTCGAGCTGATGGCCCTGATCGAGGAGACCGCCAGCCAGGGGCTCGAGGCCCGCCTCGCCGCCTTCCTCCTACGCCGCGCAAAGGGTGCCGCCGAGGTCCTCCTCACCCAGGATCAGATCGCCCGTCACCTCGCCACCTCGCGCGAGGTCGTCTCCCGCCTGTTGCGCAGCCTCGTCGCTCGACGCCTGGTCGCGACCGCCGCCGGCCGCATCACCCTGCTCGATCCGCCGGCCCTCGCCCGCCTCGCCGAGTGAGGCACCGCCCTTTTTTCCGGAAGCCCCCGATGTTCGAAGATCACCTCCTCCTCTTCACGGGAGTGGGCGCGGTCATCGTCGGCCTGAGCGCCGCCGCGCTCATCGTCTGGCGCGACCTCGGCCCCGTCGCCCGTCTCACGCCCATCCAACGCGTCGCCCTCGTCGTGGCACTCGCCGGCGGCGTCATCGCCTTCGGCCTCAAGATGACGGTGATCGAGACGCTCTCCCACACCGGCCGCGATCGCCTCGCCCCGACGCTGGCCACCGTCGAGCCCGCCGACCCGGCGCCGACGGTCGAAGTCGGCCGCCCGGTCTGGCAGGCGTTGCCGGCCGTCGCGCCGGCCCCCGCCGACGATCCCCCGACGCCGGAGAAGGTCGCTCTCGGCCGGCGCCTGTTCTTCGATCCCGCCCTGTCGCGCGACGGCAGCCTCGCCTGCGCCTCCTGCCACGACCTCGAGCGCGCCGGCGGAGCCGACGCCCGTCCGACCGCCGTCGGCATCGACGGCAAGGTCGGCACCCGCAACACCCCGACGGTATGGAACGCCGCCTTCCAGGCCCGCCTCTTCTGGGACGGCCGCGCCCGCTCGCTCGAAGAACAGGCGCTCGGGCCGATCGCCAACCCGATCGAGATGGGCGCCGATCTCGACGACGTCGTCGGCCGTTTGCGTGGCGACCCGAGCTATGTCGCCGCCTTCGAGACCGCCTTCGGTCCCGGTCCGACGATCGACGCCGACCGCCTCGCCCGGGCGCTCGCCGCCTTCGAGCGCACGCTGATCACCCCCGACACCCCCTTCGACCGCTTCCTCGCCGGCGACGCTTCCGCGCTGACGCCGCAGCAGATCCGCGGCATGTCGCTGTTCGAGACCGTCGGCTGCGTCGTCTGCCACGCCGGTCCGGGTTTCAGCCGGACGAGCCTCCTCGCCCCCGAGGCGGGGTCGTCGGGCTTCCGCCTCTTCCCCTCGCTCGCCTCGCCCTACGCGGCGCGCTACCGCCTCACCGACGACCTCGGCGCGGCACGAGCCGGCCGCGCCGGCCTGTGGCGCATCCCGTCGCTGCGGAACGTCGAACTGACCGCGCCCTATTTCCACAACGGCTCGGTCGCCGATCTGACGGAGGCGGTGCGCGTCATGGCGACGGTCCAGGCCGGCCGCATCGTCGGCGACGGACCGGTCGCGACGCAGGTCGAATGGTCGCCCGAGACGAAACGCCTGACCCGCCGCACCCCGTCGCCGCTCACCGAAGCGGAGGTCGCCGACATCGTCGCATTCTTGCGGGCGTTGACGAGCGATCGATTGTCGGGGCGGACGAAGGCCGTCACCACCGCCGGCGCGGAATGACCGGGCCGGCGGTCACCCCTCGGCCGTCAGCGCCTGCGACCCCTCGGCGATCAGGGTCGTGAGCAGGCCGGCATATTGCTCGCGGCTCATGCCCTTCGACGGTTTGAACCACATGAAGCTCCAGTTCATCATGCCGAACAGCGACATGGTGACGGGCTTGATCAGTTCCGGGCGTTCGGCGAGCGACGGGTTGACCGCCAGGATCGCCTCCTTGGCGTGGGCGACGAGTTCGCGCTCCATCGCCTTCAGCTCGTCCTGCGCCTCCTTGGGCAGCCGCGCCATCTCGTTGATCTGGATGACGTGCTCGTGGTCGGCGTCGCGATAGGCCTCGAGCAGGGCGCGCACCAGCGCCTCCAGCCGATCGCGCGGGCTTCCTTCGAACGCGCGCGCCTCCCGCACCACGTCGACCAGTTCCTGGAGATGGTCGCGGATGATGTCGGTGAGCAGCGCCTCCTTGTTGGCGTAGTAGTGATAGAGCAGCGCCTTGGAGGTGCCGCAGGCCTTGGCGATGTCGGTCAGCGACGTCCCGTCGTAGCCGGCACGGGCGAAGAGCTCGGCCGACTTCTTCAGGATCGTCTCGCGCTTGGCGTCGTAGTCCGCCGCCCTCGGCCGTGCCACTCCACGCTCCTCCTCAGCTCTTCGGTCGCTGGTCGAACACCCGCTTGGCCTTGCCGAGCGAGCGCTCCAGCATCCCCGGCGGCACCACCTGCACCCGTGCCGAAATGCCGATCGTGTCCTTGATCCGCCGCGACAGCCGCTTGCCGGATTCGGCCACGACGTCCGGGTAATCGGATTCCGGCCGGATTTCCACCTCGACCGTCATCTCGTCCATACGGCCCTCGCGGGTCAGCAGGATGCGGTAGTGCCCGGCCAGCGCCGGCACCTCGAGCAGCATCTCCTCGATCTGGGTCGGGAAGACATTGACGCCGCGCACGATCATCATGTCGTCGGAACGCCCGGTGACCTTCTCCATCCGCCGCATCGACCGCGCCGTGCCGGGCAGGAGGCGCGTCAGGTCGCGGGTGCGATAGCGGATGATCGGCAGCGCTTCCTTGGTGAGCGAGGTGAAGACCAGCTCGCCCTTCTCCCCGTCCGGCAGCACCGCGCCGGTCGCGGGATCGATCACCTCCGGATAGAAGTGGTCCTCCCAGACGTGCAGCCCGTCCTTGGTCTCGACGCACTCCTGGGCGACGCCCGGGCCCATCACCTCGGAGAGGCCGTAGATGTCGACGGCGTGCATGTCGAAGGCGGTCTCGATCTCGCGCCGCATCGCCTCGGTCCACGGCTCGGCGCCGAAGATGCCGACCGCCAGCGACGACTCGCGCGGGTCGAAGCCCTGCGTCTTGAACTCGTCGAGGATCGCCAGCATGTAGGACGGCGTCACCATGATGACGTCGGGCGAGAAGTCGTGGATGAGCTGCACCTGCCGCTCGGTCATGCCGCCGGAGACCGGGATCACCGTGCAGCCGAGCTTCTCCGCCCCGTAGTGCGCCCCGAGCCCGCCGGTGAAGAGCCCGTAGCCGTAGGAGACGTGCACCTTCATGCCCGCCCGCCCGCCCGCCGCCCGGATCGACCGGGCGACCACCGTCGCCCAGGTGTCGATGTCCTTCAGCGTATAGCCGACCACCGTCGGCTTACCCGTCGTCCCCGACGAGCCGTGGATGCGGGCGATCTGCTCCTGCGGCACCGCGAACATGCCGAAGGGATAGGCGTCGCGCAGATCGGCCTTGGTGGTGAAGGGGAACTTCGCCAGATCGGAGAGCTGACGGAAGTCGTCCGGGTGGACGCCCGCCGCGTCGAACTTCTTTCGATAGGTCGCGACGTTGTCGTAGGCGTGCCTGAGCGACCACGCCATCCGGCTCGTCTGCAGTGCCGTGATCTCGTCGCGCGACGCCGTCTCGATCGGGTCGAGCGTCTTGCGGTCCGGGGTGAGGTCCAACATCGGGTTTCCTCCTGAACGTCGTTGTCGTGCCTCGCGGGTCTTCTGCCCGTCCGAGGAGGCCCCACGCCGCGGCGCGGAGCCGGAAGTCGCAAGGTCTCACGCCCCCTCGACCGCCTCCGGCGGCAGGAACGTGCCCCTGATGGTGCGGGAAAGCCCGCGGAACTCGGCGATCGGCTTGCCGTGGTCGTCGCTCACCGTGACGTCGTAGACGCCGGAACGGCCGTAGCGCTGCCGCTCCTCGCAGGTCGCGGTGAGCACCTGCCCTTCGCGCGCCGGGGCGATGAAGGTCACGGTGCAGTGTTGCGCCACCGCCCGATCGTTGCGGCTGTTGCAGCCGTAGGCGAAGGCGGTGTCGGCCAGCGTGAAGATGTAGCCGCCGTGACAGGTGTGATGGCCGTTGACCATCGTCGGCCCGACCGTCATCTCGATCACCGCCCGCCCGGCCGAGACGCTGCGGATCACCATCCCGAGCGCCTGCGCCGCCTTGTCGTCGGCCCACATGATCTCGGCACAGGCCCGCGCCAGCGCGTCCGCATCCATGACTCAGCCCTTCCGCCCGGTGAACACCGGCTTGCGCTTGTCCTTGAAGGCGGCGACGCCCTCGGCATAGTCCGGCGTCGCCCCGGCGATGCGCTGCAGATCGCGCTCGAGGTCGAGTTGTTCGTCGAAGGTGTTGGTCGAGGAGGCGAGCAGAGCCTGCTTGGTCAGCGCCAACCCCTGCGTCGGCGCCTCGGCGAGACGGGCGGCGAGCGCGCGGCCCTCGGCGTCGAGATCGGCGTCGCCGACCGCCTTCCAGATCAGCCCCCAGGCTTCGGCCTGCTCGGCCCGGATCGGCTCGCCGGTGAGCGCCAGCCCCTTGGCCCGCGCCTCGCCGATCAGCCGCGGCAGCGTCCAGGTGCCGCCCGAATCCGGCACGAGCCCGATCTTGGCGAAGGATTGGATGAAGCTCGCCGACTTCGCCGCCAGGACGATGTCGCAGGCGAGCGCGATGTTGGCCCCTGCCCCCGCCGCCACGCCGTTGACGGCGCAGACCACCGGCTTCGGCATCGCCTTGATCAGGCGCACCAGCGGGTTGTAGCGCAGCTCCAGCGACTCCCCGAGGTCCGGCCGCGCCGACCCCGGCGCCACCGCCCGGTCCGAGAGGTCCTGCCCCGCGCAGAAGCCGCGACCCGCCCCGGTCAGCAACACGGCGCGCACGCTCTCGTCCGCCGCGATCGCTTCGAGCGCCTCACGCAGCGCCGCATGCATAGCCACCGTGAAGGAATTGAGCCGATCCGGCCGGTTCAGCACCACCCGGACCACCGCCCCGATGCGCTCGACCACGATCGGCGTCTCGCCGCCCACACCACCCTCGGCGGGCGCCGCGCCGGCGCCGGACTTCGTCTCGGACATGTTCGTCTTCCTCCCGTCGCGACCCGTTGCCGGCCGTCGACTCTCATGGTTTTAGAGTTGACCGACCGGTTGGTCAATATATACTCGTCGAAATCGAGAGGCCCCATGCGCCGATCCGAGCGATCGGGCCGGCATCGTGAGAAGGCCTCCGTTTCGGGAGGAAGATCATGCACGGCCGATCCGACCGTCGCGAGAGGCGACGTTCGGTACGCGTGCCGTCGTTCGCCATCGTTCCATGAACGACCCCTCCCGCCGCTCCGCATCGCCCGCCGCCCGCACCCCGGTCGGCGCATCGTCGACCGACGTTCCGAGGCACCCGATGGCCGAACCCGCCCTGCTCCGCTCCTACGCTCTCGATCGCTGGCACGCCGCCGCCGGCCCCGCCGCCGAGGTCCTCTCCGCCGTCACCGGCGAGGTGGTGGCCCGCGTCTCCTCGTCTGGCCTCGACCTCGCGGCGATGGCGGCCCATGCCCGCCGCGTCGGCGGCCCGGCGCTGCGCCGCCTCACCTTCCACGAGCGCGCGGCGCTCTTGAAGAAGCTCGCCGTCCACCTCGGCGAGCACAAGGCGGCGCTCTATGCGCTGTCCACCGACACCGGCGCCACCAAGACCGATAGCTGGATCGACATCGACGGCGGCATCGCCACGCTGCACGTCTATGCCTCCAAGGGCCGCCGCGAGTTGCCCGGCGAGACCTTCCTGCTCGACGGCGCCGTCGAGGGCCTGTCGAAGCGCGGGACGTTCGTCGGCCGCCACCTCCTGACCTCGCTCCGCGGCGTCGCCGTCCACATCAACGCCTTCAACTTCCCCGTCTGGGGCCTCTTGGAGAAGCTCGGGCCTGCGATCCTCGCCGGCGTCCCCGTCATCGCCAAGCCGGCGACCGCCACCGCCCCGCTCGCCGAGGCGCTGTCCCGGCTGATCGCCGAATCCGGCATCCTCCCCCCCGGCGCCTTCCAGTTCGTCGCCGGTTCGCTCGGCGACCTCTTCGACCACCTGACCGGCCAGGACGTCGTCTCCTTCACCGGCTCGGCCGCCACCGCCGCCATGCTCCAGCGCCATCCGAGGATCGCGGCGCAGGCGGTGCGCTTCGTCGCCGAGCGCGACAGCCTCAACGCCTCGATCCTCGGCCCCGACGCCGTCCCCGGCACGCCGGAGTTCGACCTCTTCGTCAAGGGCGTCGTCACCGAGATGACGGTCAAGGCCGGCCAGAAGTGCACCGCCATCCGCCGCGCCATCGTCCCCGAAGCGCTGATCGAGCCGGTCGGTGAAGCGATCGCGGCGAAGCTCGCCGAGATCCGTATCGGTCACCCCGGCCTCGAGACCACCCGCATGGGGGCGCTGGCCAGCCTCGCCCAGCGCCGCGACGTCCTCGCCCAGGTGGCAAAGCTGAAGACCGAAGCCGACGTCGTCTGCGGCGAGGGCGCCTTCACCGTCGACGGCGCCGATGCCGACAAGGGCGCCTTCCTCGCCCCCATCCTGCTGCGCGCCCGCGATGCGGCCTCCGCCCGCCTCGTCCACGAGGTCGAGGCCTTCGGCCCGGTCTCGACGCTCCTCGGCTACCGCGATTTCGCGGAGGCCGCCGATCTCGTCCATCGCGGCGAGGGTTCGCTGGTCGCCTCGGTCGTCACCCACGACGCGGCCTTCGCCCGCGACTTCGTGCTTGAGACCGCCGCCTCGCACGGCCGCATCCTAGTGCTCGACCGCGACTGCGCCAAGGAATCGACCGGCCACGGCTCGCCGCTGCCCCAGCTCGTCCACGGCGGCCCGGGTCGCGCCGGCGGCGGCGAGGAGATGGGCGGCGTCCGCGGCGTCCACCACTACATGCAGCGCACCGCCCTCCAGGGCTCGCCGGCCATGCTCTCGACGATCGGCGGCTCGTGGATCAAGGGCGCCCCGGAAGTCTCGAAGGACCAGCACCCCTTCCGCTATGCCTTCGGCGATCTCGCCCTCGGCCAGACCTTCCGCTCCGCGCCGCGCGTCGTCACGCTCGACGACATCGAGCACTTCGCCCATTTCACCGGCGACACCTTCTATGCCCACATGGACGAGGAGGCGGTGAAGGGCCACCCGTTCTTCCCCGGCCGCGTCGCCCACGGCTACCTGCTCCTCGCCTTCGCCGCCGGCCTCTTCGTCGAGCCGGCACGCGGGCCGGTCCTCGCCAACTACGGCCTCGACGACCTGCGCTTCATGAAGCCCGTCCAGCCGGGCGAGGCGATCGAGGTGCGGCTGACGGTGAAGTCGAAGAACCCGCGCAACGCCGACTACGGCGAGGTGCGCTGGGACGTCGAGATCACGAGCGCCGGCGAGACCTGCGCCACCTACGACCTCCTCACCATGAACGCCCACACCGCCTGAGTCGACGCCGGCCGAGGGCCGCAGCCCCTCGCAACCCACGAATCCCCCACCCCCGGCCGCACCACGGCCGGGGGTTTCGCGTTTCGCCCGGCCGTGCACCGATCCGGCGACATCATGGCGAGCCATGCCGAAAAGTGGCGAGAATACGAACGCCGCATGCGCTTCACGCATGACGGAATCCCGATGTGCGGCCTACTGCCATACCGCAGCGCACACTAGACTAAAGGCGAAACGAATTGCTCGGGTGCGGGAAATTGCGCGTCCGATCGAGAAGGAGTCTCGTCTTGCCCATCGCCCGCTTCGCCCGGACCGTCGCCTCCAACCTGCGTCGCTTCCATCTCTATCATCGCACCGTTGCCGAGCTGAACGCGCTGGGCGACCGCGAGCTCGCCGACCTCGGCATCACCCGCGGCGACATCCGCCGCATCGCCCGCGCCGGCCAGATCTGAGCCGTCGTCGCCTCCCGTTGACCGAGGTCAAAGCGCGGCGGCCGGAGTTCGCCTCCTGATGGCGCCGGCTCGCGACCCGAGGAGTGCGACGTGCCCACCCGCGATCTGCCGACCTTCCGCGACCTCCGTGCCTTCCTGGCGTTGCTCGAGAGCCGCGGCCTCCTGAGGCGGATCGCCGAGCCGGTCTCCACCGTCCTCGACATGACCGAGATCCATCGCCGGGTCCTCCACGCCGGGGGCCCGGCGTTGCTGTTCGAGCACCCGATCCTGCCGGACGGCACGCCCTCGTCGATCCCGGTCCTCGTCAATCTCTTCGGCACCGTCGAGCGCGTCGCCCTCGGCTTCGGCATCGAGCCGGAGAACCTCGACCGCCTCGGCGAGGAACTGGCGGCGCTGCGCGACCCGACCCCGCCCGACGGCATGAAGGACGCCCTCGCCAAGCTGCCGCTGCTGAAGGCCGCCCTGTCGATGCGGCCGAAGACGGTCTCCGCCGCCCCGGTCCAGGACCTCGTCCTCACCGACGCGGCGGTCGACCTGACGCGCTTGCCCGTCCAGACCTGCTGGCCCGGCGAACCGGCGCCGCTCGTCACCTGGCCGCTGGTGATCACCCGCCCGCCCGACACCCTGTCGACGGCGAAATACAACGTCGGCGTCTATCGCCTGCAGGTCGCCGGGCCGAACCGCCTCATCGCCCGCTGGCTGGCGCACCGCGGCGGCGCCCATCATCATCGCGCCTGGGCGGCGAAGGGCGAGAAGATGCCGGTCACCGTGGTCATCGGCGCCGACCCGGGCACCATCCTCGCCGGCGTTCTGCCGCTGCCGCAGGATCTCTCCGAGCTGCACTTCTCCGGCCTCACCCGCGGCGAACGCGCCCGCCTGGTGCCGGCCAAGACCGTGCCGCTGAAGGTGCCCGCCGACGCCGAGATGGTGATCGAAGGCTGGGTGTCGCCGACCGAGACGCTCCCCGAGGGCCCCTACGGCGACCACACCGGCTACTACAATTCGGTCGAGGACTTCCCCGTCATGGAGGTCTCGGCGGTCACCCTGCGGGCGCAACCGATCTATCTCTCCACCTTCACCGGCCGCCCGCCCGACGAACCCTCGCGCATCGGCGAGGCCTTCAATCGGCTGTTCCTGCCGCTCCTGACGAAACAGTTCCCCGAGGTGACCGACTTCTGGCTGCCGCCCGAGGCCTGCTCCTATCGGGTCGCTGTGGTCGCCATCGCCAAGTCCTATCCGGGGCAGGCGCGACGGGTGATGATGGGCCTGTGGTCGATGCTGCCGCAGTTCGCCTATACCAAGTTCGTGATCGTCGTCGACGCCGACATCGACGTCCGCTCCTGGGACGACGTGCTGTGGGCGATCTCCACCCGCTCCGACCCGTCGCGCGACACCATGCTGGTCGACCGCACCCCGATCGACTACCTCGATTTCGCCTCGCCGAAGTCCGGCCTCGGCGGCAAGATGGGGCTCGATGCCACCACCAAGATCGGCACCGAGACGGAACGCGAATGGGGCCGAGTGCTGACCCAGAGCCCGGAGGTTTCGGCCCGCGTCGACGAGATGTGGGGGAAGCTGGGGTTGTGACGAATTCGCAAGGCGCCGACCGGCTCAGGCGATGAGCCGCGCTCGGGGCCGGGACTCGCCCCATCGTCCCCTCCCCCCTGGAGGGGGAGGGACAGGGAGGGGGGGCTCGGCGTCGCCTCGAATTCGAAGCCAGAGAGGAGGAGCCCTCCCCCCTCTCTCTGTCTCTCCCCCTCCAGGGGGGAGAGGACCGGATGCGAGCGTCTTCGTCGATCGCGGTCCGCGACGGGCCGAGAGCCCGCGAAGAGGAATAGGATAGGGCGCTGCCCGAACCGCCGGTTCGCCCTCATTCGAACGGAGACACCATGCCCCGCGTCGTCCTCGGTCTCTCCGGTGCCTCCGGCGCGGCGATCGGCCTGCGCGTCGCCGAGATCTTGCGGCAAGGCGACATCGAGACCCACCTCGTCGTCACCGCCGCCGCCGAGCGAACCCTCGCCCACGAGATCGGCCCCGGGGCGCTCACCCGCCTCGAGACCCTCGTCCACGTCCGCCACCCGATCGGCGACATCGGCGCGACGATCGCCTCCGGCTCGTTCCGCACCGCCGGCATGATCGTCGCCCCCTGCTCGATGCGGGTGGTCGGCGCCGTCGCCGCGATCGCCGCCTCCGACCTGCTGATCCGCGCCGCCGACGTCCATCTCAAGGAGCGCCGCCGCCTCGTCCTGGTGGCGCGCGAGAGCCCGCTCCATCTCGGCCATCTCCGCGCCATGTGCGCCGTCACCGAGGCCGGCGCCATCGTCGCTCCGCCGGTGCCCGCCTTCTATCTGAAACCGACCTCGGTCGAGGCGATCGTCGACCACATCGCCCACCGCGCCGTCGACCTGCTCGATCTCCCCGGCCTGCCGCGCGCCGCCGAATGGAGCGGCGAGGAGGAGCGGCGATGAAGCCGCTCGCCACCCGCCTCGCCCCCTACGAGATCTTCTTCCCCCTCGCCGCCCTCGGCTCGATCGCCGCCATCGGCCTCACCATGCTGGCGCTCGAGGGCCGCTGGATGCCGCCCGCCGGCCTGTCGCTCTTCGACTGGCACGCCCACGAGATGCTCTTCGGCCATTTCCCCACCGCCTTCGCCGGGGTGATGCTGACCGCCCTGCCGCGCTGGACCAGACGGCCGTCGATGCCGCCGGCGATGGTCGTCACCCTCGCCTTCCTCTTCCTCGCCGCCCGCTTCGCCTACCTCGTGGCGCCGAACCCCGTATGGCTGTGGCTGTCACCGCTCGCCCTCGCCGCGCTCACCGCCTACGCCGGCTTCCGCATCGTCTCGGCCGGCGATCGTCGCGACTACGGCCTCCTCGCCCTCCTCGCCGCGCTCACCACCGCCGACGCCCTCTTCCTCGTCACCCTGCCGAGCGGCGATGCCTCCCTCGCGCTCCGCCTCGCCCTCGCTTCCGCCGTGCTGATCGCCATGGTGATGGGCGGCCGCATCGCCCCGGCGCTGACCCGCCATCTCGCCACCCAGCGTGGTCGCCCCGAGGCGCCGCCGACGCCGCGCCGCTTCGAGGCGCTGGTCTTCGCCGCCTCCATCCCCGCCCTCGCCGCCTGGGTGGCCGCGCCACGGACGAGCCTCACCGCCGTCGCCCTCGGCCTCGCCGCCGTGCTCCACGCCGCCCGGCTCGCCACTTGGCGTGGCTGGTCGACGGCCGATCGCCCACCCTTCCTCGCCCTCCACCTCGGCTACGCCTTCCTGCCGCTCGGCCTCGCCACCCTGGCCGCCGCCATCCTCCGCGACGATCCCGCCCTGGTCGACGTCGCCACCCATGCCTTCGGCGCCGGCACCTTCGGCCTGATGTGCGCGGCGATCATGACCTCGGTCGTCCGCCGCTACTCCGGCAAGGCGCTGATGGTGAGCCGGCTCGCCGACGCCCTCGTCGTCGCCCTCTTCGCCGCCGTCGCCCTCCGTCTTTCGGCGGGGCTCCTCGACCTGCCGAAGGGCCTCCTCCACGCCTCGGCGACCGCCTGGGCCCTCGCCTACGCGATGATGCTGGTGATGGTCGCGCGCGATCGGCGCCTCGCCGCGCCGGCACCCGGGGCGGAGGGTCAAACCCTTGTCGATGAAGAGTGAATTGGTAGGCCCGGAGGGACTCGAACCCCCAACCAAGCCGTTATGAGCGGCCGGCTCTGACCATTGAGCTACGGGCCCTTCCCTCCCCCGGGCCGCGCCCGTATCGGGAGGTGAGTCGCCGTCTCGCCTAGCACGGCGTGTGGCCGCCCGACAAGCACGCGCCACGTTCTGGTCACTTTCTTCGTGGAAAAGGTCGGTTCATCGCGGCCGCCGGAGGAGGATCCGGCGTGCCAGACCTCGACCGAGACGGGCGGCCCGAGAGCCGATCCCGTCCCCGCCGACGGTGGAGACGACGGAAGATCGTCCCCGTAGGCCGACCGGAGCCATCGCCCGCCGCGTCGTTCAGACCCGGCCGGACGGCTCCTCTCGGAGACGCAGCGTAGACAGACCCCAGTACCGAAGAGTTCCGTCGCCTCGAGCCGCGCCGTCGCGCACACCGAGGGACGATGCGGACCGTCGCCGGCCAGCGTGGATGCGGCCCCCGACGCGATCCGGAGGATCCGGTTCTCTGCGCCGATGCGAGCCCGGATCCCGAGCCGATGACGCCCATCCCGGGGGGAGACCCGGCGGACGCATCGACCCGAGAGGCGTGATCCCCGTGTGAGTTCGTGGAGCCCCGGGAGCCTCGAGAGCGCGAGCCGCAGAACCCATGGCGGGTGGCCGTGCCCCATCGGAGTGGAATGAATGACCCGAAACCACGACGTCGCCGCGCCCCGCGGCGCCGCCCCGCGCCGAGTCCTGCTCGCCGCCGGGTTCCTCGCCCTCGCCGCCGCCCCGGCCTTCGCCGGCTCGGCCAAGGTCCAGGGCGAAGGCATCGCCTCCTTCTACGGCCGCGAACACCACGGCGGCCCGACCGCCTCCGGCGAGCGCTTCAACATGAACGCCATGACCGCCGCCCACCGCACCGCCCCGCTCGGCTCCCGCCTCAAGGTGACCAACCTGAGGAACGGCAAGTCGGTGGTGGTGCGCATCAACGACCGCGGCCCCTTCATCAAGGGCCGCATCATCGACCTGTCGCGCGGCGCCGCCGACGTCCTCGGCTTCACCGGCGCCGGCCTCACCCGCGTCGCCATCGAGACCGCCGACGCCGGCACCCCGGCCGAACCGATCCGTGTCGCCTCGCTCGACAGCGAGACCACCGGCGCGACCGCCGAGCGTCACGAAGCTCGTCGCGCCGAGGTCGAGGCCAAGCCCGTCCTCTCCGACGCCGACCGCAAGATGATCGATCGCTCCAACTCGTCCGATCGCTGACCCCGATCGCCCGTGTTGGTGAGACGAACGGCCCCGCTCTCCCGAGCGGGGCCGTTCGCTTTTCTCAGACGCCTCGAGGATCCGGCCGAACGATCCGTCCGGATCTCGCCTCACCCCTCCTGCGGGATGACGCGCGGCTTGCCCTCGTCGTCGACGGCGACGAAGGTGAAGGTGGCGTCGGTGACCTTCTCGCGGGTCACAGTGCGGAAGCGCTGCGCCCAGGCCTCGATGTGGATCTTCATCGACGTCCGACCGATGCTCTCGACGTCGGTGTAGACGCAGAGCACGTCGCCGACCTGGACCGGCCGAATGAAGATCAGCGTATCGACCTTGATCGTCACCACGCGCCCGCGTGCCCGCTCCACCCCGCGAATGCCGCCGGCGGCGTCCATCTGGCTGAGCACCCAACCGCCGAAGATGTCGCCGTTGGCGTTGGTGTCCGCCGGCATGGCGATGACGCGGACGGTGAGTTCGCCGCGGGGGCTTTCGACGGGGAGTTCGGCTTCGGTCATGCGGTCCTCGACTGGGATGGTATCGGCGTGAAGCTAGAGGAGGAGGCGCGGCGGCGGAACCCCCGGCACTGCCCGAATCCTCATCCGATCGCACCGATCCTCACGGCCCGTGTGTCCGCGGATAGGCGTTGACCTCCGCCGGCTTCCAACCGCCGAGCGCCCCTTCCCGCGGCCGGAACACCTCGACCAGCAGCGGGTGGCACTGGACCGCATCCGACGAATGGGTCGAGCCGCAATCGCCCCCCGGACAGGCCGAGAGCACGCCGAGGAGATCGATCTCGGCGAACATCTCGAGGAAGTCTCCGGGGCGCACCGGGCTCGCCTTCATGAAGTAGCGGTGGGTGTCGCGGGTGAAGCCCGTGCACATGAAGACGTTGAGCACGTCGTGGACGAGCGGCTCGGCCTCGGCGAGCGACTTGCCCGTCGCCGCCGCCAGCCCGCGCGTCAGGTTCGAATGGCAGCAGTGGTGATAGTCGCCGCCGGTCAGCAGCCGGTTGGTATAGGGGTCGCAGCGGGTGCCGATGACGTCGTGGACGCCCGCCCCGTCGGCATCGAAGCCGTACCAGCCGAGCGTGTCGGCGGTGATCGTCGCCATCGGCCTGAGATACGGCAGGTTCGACCACAGCCGATCGCCGACTCCGACATGGGTGGCGGCGAGCGCCCGCGTCTTGCCGGAGAAGAAGCGCTCGGTCGGGTCGTGGGCGTTGAAGAGGTTGAGATCGCCGACCTGCGGCCCCTCGATCGAGACAACGCGGAAGAAATGCCCGGCCGGCACCCGGAAGGAGGCGGCATCGCGGGGCGGCACGATCACCTCGTCGACCTTCTCCATCCCCTCGCGCGCCCCCTCGTAGAAGGCGGCGTCATAGGGCGGCAGGCTCTCGACCGCATAGGTGACGACGACGGGCGCGGCGCGCCGGGCCTCGGCATCGGCGGGCGGCGGCGGGGGCTTGGGCATGTCGGGATCTCCTGGCGGCGGTCCCGCAGTTGACCCGACCGACGCCGACGCGGCAAGCGCGATGACGCACACCGCTTGTCCGCGACCGTCATGGATCGCCCTCAGCCGAACATCCTGACACCCTGCTCGGCGATGATCCGCTTGGCCTTGTCGAAGGCCATCTCGATCGCCGTGTCGCGATCGGCGAAGCGATCGGCGCGGACGAAGCGGTACTCCTTCGTCACCCCGTCGACCTCGCGCGCGATGACCCCGCAGAGCTGCCACTGCCCGCCCTCCTGGAACGGCGTGGCGCGAACGAGGAAGCCGTCGAACTCCATCGTCGGCTCGGGCAGGGACTTCTCCGCGGAACCACCGCCGAAGAGGCGTTTCAGGAAGGACATGGGGCGATCTCCACAGATTGAAGGCTGTGATCCTATTACGTCGCCACCCCGGTAGGGTGCAAAGAGCGAAGGCGATTGCACCGCGGTATTTCCACCGGTCGCCCGCCTCTCCCGCGGCGACGGCCGATCCGGATCGCTCGTGCCCCCTCCCGAGACGAAGAACCCCGGCGTTTCCGCCGGGGTTCGGTATCTCTCTCGCCGAGAGGCTCGCCTCAGTTGTCGAGGAAGCTCCTCAGCTTCCGCGACCGCGACGGGTGCTTCAGCTTCCTCAGCGCCTTCGCCTCGATCTGGCGGATGCGTTCGCGGGTGACCGAGAACTGCTGGCCGACCTCTTCGAGCGTGTGGTCGGTGTTCATGCCGATGCCGAAGCGCATGCGCAGCACGCGCTCCTCGCGCGGCGTGAGGCTGGCCAGCACGCGCGTCGTCGTCTCGCGCAGGTTCGACTGGATCGCCGCGTCGATCGGCAGGATCGCGTTCTTGTCCTCGATGAAGTCGCCGAGGTGCGAATCCTCCTCGTCGCCGATCGGGGTCTCGAGGCTGATCGGCTCCTTGGCGATCTTGAGGACCTTGCGCACCTTCTCGAGCGGCATGGCGAGCTTCTCGGCCAGCTCCTCCGGCGTCGGCTCGCGGCCGATCTCGTGCAGCATCTGCCGCGAGGTGCGGACGATCTTGTTGATCGTCTCGATCATGTGGACCGGGATGCGGATGGTGCGCGCCTGATCGGCGATCGAGCGGGTGATCGCCTGCCGGATCCACCACGTCGCGTAGGTCGAGAACTTGTAGCCGCGGCGGTACTCGAACTTGTCGACCGCCTTCATCAGACCGATGTTGCCCTCCTGGATCAGATCGAGGAACTGCAGACCGCGGTTGGTGTATTTCTTGGCGATCGAGATGACGAGACGCAGGTTCGCCTCGACCATCTCCTTCTTCGCCTGCCGGGCCTCGCGCTCGCCCTTCTGCACCATGTGGACGATGCGGCGGAACTCGACGATCTCGAGCCCGGTCTCCGAGGCGAGATTCTGGATCGCCCCGCGGAATTCCTTGATCGTGTCGCCCTCGTTCTTGACGAAGTCGCGCCAGCCGCGGGTGCCGAGGTTGGCGACGCGGCGCAGCCAGTGCGGATCGAGCTCGGAGCCGTGGTAGTTCTTGAGGAAGTCCTCGCGGCCGACGCCGTAGCTCTCGGCGAGGCGCAGCAGGCGGCCCTCGAAGCCCATCAGCTTCTTGTTGATGTCGTAGAGCTGCTCGACCAGGCTGTCGATGCGGGCCTGATTGAGGGACAGGCTCTTCACCTCGGTGATGAGGTCTTCCTTGAGCTTCTTGTAGCGACGCTCCTGGGAGGGCGACAGGGTCTCGTTCTTGAGACGGCCCTCGACCAACTGCTCCTGCAGGCGGTGCAGCTTCTTGTAGTCGTCGGCGATGCGGTCGAAGGTCTCGAGCACCTTGGGCTTGAGTTCGGCCTCCATGGCGGAGAGCGAGACGTTGCCCTCCATGTCGTCGCCGTCCTCGTCCGAGGCCTCGGCCTCGGCGATCTCCTCGCCCTCTTCGCTGCTCTCCTCGTCGACCGGCACCATCGGCGGGCCGCCGGCCTTGCCGTCGGGACCGGCGTAGGTCGCCTCGAGGTCGATGATGTCGCGCAGCAGGATCTTGCCGTCGTTGAGTTCGTCGCGCCAGATGATGACCGCCTGCAGCGTCAGCGGGCTCTCGCAGAGCCCGGCGATCATCGCCTCGCGGCCGGCCTCGATGCGCTTGGCGATGGCGATCTCGCCCTCGCGGGAGAGCAGCTCGACCGAGCCCATCTCGCGCAGATACATGCGGACCGGATCGTCGGTGCGGTCGGCCGGCTCGCGCGCCGCGGTGGTGCGCGCCGGCACCGAGGGGCTCGCCTCGGCGAGGTCGGTGGCCTCGGGCTCGTCCTCCTCGCCCTTGTGCTCCTCCTCCTCGCCGGCCTCTTCGGTCTCGACGACGTTGATGCCCATCTCGTTGAGCATGGCGAGGATGTCTTCGATCTGCTCGGAGGCGACCTGCTCGGAGGGGAGCACGTCGTTGAGCTCGTCGTAGGTGACGAAGCCACGCTTCTTGGCGAGCTTGATCATCCGCTTGACGGCGGCATCCGAGAGGTCGAGAAGCGGACCGTCCGGCGTCTCCGGGGCCTGCACCTCGGCCTCTTCCTGCTCGCCTGCCTTCGTCGCCATCGATGGTCTCCTGGAAGAACTCGGCGGTCGGCGACCGAGCCCGTCTCGAACCGTCGCCCGGGGCAGGGCGCACGAGGACCGAGGACGGCTCGCACGAAGGCGGGGGCCTTCGAGGTCGATCGACCGAAAGGTTGATTTACGGCGCTTGTCCTAAGCTCCGATTAACTGTCGTCGCACGATCGCGCCGGGGAGGCTCACCCCGGACATCGCTCGTCGGCGCGGGCGCCGGGGAACCTGTTTTCCAGACCTCTCCTCGATCGCGCGAGATGCAGCTGCGCCGATGCGGAAGCAAGGATCCGGAAAGTGGTTATTTAACGAGCGAATCGGATTGCGCAAGGGTGATTCGTCGCACGATTCGCTCGCCGAGGCGAATCGTGCGTGGCGATGCCGCCCGCCACCCGAGACGGCTGCACCCTCACCGTGCCGGCACGCCGCCCGCCGCGATGCCGCCGCCGCCGTTCGCGCCGTGCGCCTTGCGGATCTCCTTGGCCTCTTCGGCGAGTTCCTGCTCGCGCCGGGCGAATTCCTCGCGTCGCCGCGAGATGTCGCGCGACAGCCCGAGGATCCGCGCCTCCACCCCCTCGTCGGCGTCGGGGCCGACCAGCGACACCTCGCGCTCCAGCTCGCGCTCCATGTGGCGGAGTTCCAGCCGATCGAGGAAGTGCCACAGGCAGGTCTCGATCCAGCTCTCCGGCGGATGGAACTTCAGCACCTTGAAGCGTTCCTTCAGCCGCTCGCCCCGCCCCGAGATCACCCGCCCCTCGCCGTCGGTGACCTCCTCGCCGTGGAGTTCCTTGAGGAGAAAGAAGAAGCGCGGATCGATCCCCTCGTAGAAGGAGGAGATCGAGAGGTCCGAGACCTCGGTCGCCATCCTCCACAACTCGCGCTTGAACGCCTCGTGCGGTTCGAGCCCGAAGTCGAGGCCGATGATCCGCTCCGCCGCCGCCTCGAACAGGTCCGGGTATTCGACGCAGAGCCCGAGCACCACCCGCTCCAGCCCGACGAGATCGCCGTCGGGCATCGGCGGCATCGCCGCCGTCGGCTCCGGCCGACCGCCGCTCCACCCGCCCCGCTGCGCCGGCGCCCGACCGACACGGGCCCCACCCTCTGCTCGCTCGCCGCGCTCCGACGACCAGAAGAGATTGGAGAGGCGCAGCCGGTAGCGCAGTTGATAGGCGCGCTGCACCCGCCCGTCCTTGATCTCGTGGACGAGATCCTCGAGCCGCTTTTCCAGCGCCGCCTTGCGCTCCGGCGTGTCGATCGCCGCGCCGCGCGTCTCGCGGTCCCACAGCACGTCGGCCAGCGGCACGGCGCGCTCGACCTCCGCCTGGAACGCCGCCTTGCCGCCGAGCGCGATCAGCTCGTCCGGGTCCTTGCCGTCGGGCAGGAAGACGAAGTTGAAGGAGAAGCCGGATTTCAGATGCGGCAGGATGCGGTCGATCGCCCGATGCGCCGCCTTGATGCCGGCCTTGTCGCCGTCGAAACAGACGAGCGGCTCGGCGGCGAAGCGCCACATCCGCTGGATCTGCTCCTCGGTGAAGGCGGTGCCGAGCGTCGCCACCACGCTCGGGATGCCGGCCTGCCACACCGCGATGGCGTCGAGATAGCCCTCGACCACGATCACCGAGCCTTGGTCGTAGGAGGCCTGGCGGGCGCGATGGCCGTTGAACAGCATCAGCCCCTTGTGGAAGAGCTCGGTCTCCGGCGAGTTCAGATACTTCGGCTGATCGTCCGGGCTCATGGCGCGGCCACCGAAGGCGACCACCCGGCCCCGCTCGTCCTGGATCGGGATCATCAGCCGGTTGCGGAAGCGATCGTAGCTCGGCCGCCCGTCGTCCGGCTTGATGATCAATCCGGCGTCGACCATCGCCGGCTCGTCCACCCCCTTGGAGACGAGGAAACGCTTCAGCGCGTCGCGCTCCGCCGGGGCGAAGCCGATGCGGAACTCCTTCACCGTGCGCGGCTCCAGCCGCCGCTTCTCGACATACGCTCTCGCCGAGGCCCCCGACGAGAGCCTGAGTTGCTCCTCGAAGAAGCGCGCCGCCATCTCGGTGACGTCGGCGAGGCTGGCGCGATGACGCTCGCGCTTCTCCTCCCGCGCATCGGGCTTGGGCAGCGCGACCCCGGTCTCGGCGGCCAGCCGCTCGACCGCTTCCGGGAACGACAGCCCCTCCGTCTCCATCAGGAAGCGGAACACGTCGCCGTGCTTGCCGGACGAGAAGCAGTGATAGAAGCCCTTCTGATCGTTGACGAAGAAGGACGGCGTCTTTTCCGGATTGAACGGCGACAGCCCGGCGAACTCACGCCCCTGCCGCTTCAACCGCACGCGCCGCCCCACGACCTCCGAAACCGGAAGCCGCGCACGGATCTCGTCGAGGAGGTGCGGCGGGTACTTCATGGGCGGGACTATAGGGGAGATGGCGGCCACAGGCGACCACCTCGCCGCGATCTTGACGTGCGGCATGGATCGTATATACAAATGAATATCCGCTAGTCGGCGGAAAATTGCATCGCTCGAAGCAGCTACCACGGAGCGCACAGATGATTCAAAGTCTCAACCGAGAGTCGTGCGCCTGACCACCTCGGCGCGCGCTCCGCAAGGAGGCCGCATGAGCGACCATCATGAAAGCGCCCTCGATGCCTCCGGCTTCGAGTGGGACGAGAACAAGCGGAAGTCGAACATCGAGAACCATCGCATCGATTTCGTCGATGCTGCCATCGTGTTGCTCGGCAAGAATGTCGATGTGCCCTCCAGCCGAAACGGCGAGGAAAGGCGCAAATCAACGGGTCTACTCAACGGCACGATGATAACGGTCGTTTATGTGGTGCGAGATGATTGCTTTCGGATCATTTCGGCCAGAAGGGCATGGAAGAATGAGCAACGAGCGTATCGTCAGGTATACGGCTGAAGAACTCTTGAGAAAGCTCGCAACGGGCGAACTCAAGAGCGAAACCGACTGGGCTCGCGTCGACGCGATGACCGAGGCAGAAATCGAGCGCGCCATCGCCGAGGACCCCGACGCCGACATCCCCGACCCCGACTGGGAGAACGCCGTCCTCGTCGTTCCCCCGTCAAAGACCCCGATCTCCATCCGCCTCGACGCCGACGTCCTCGCCTTCTTCAAGGAAGGTGGGGCCGGCTATCAGAGGCGGATCAACGCGGTGCTGCGCTCCTACATGGACCACACCCTGAAGCGCCGATCGAAGCGCAAGCCGAACGCCGCGGAGTGAGCCACCGCTCGCTTCGCGCTGCCGGACGGGCGACGACGCGGCCGACCGCGACCGCCGCCCTCACCCGCCGAGCCGGACGAACCCCGCCAGGATCATGACCTGCGCCCCCCAGTAGAGCCACCACACTGCCAGCGGCAGCCACAGGGTGGCGAGCCTCCCCTCCTTCAGGCGGAAGGTGATCGCCGCGAGGCAGGAATCCGAGATCGCGAAGGCGAAGGCGCCGACGATCGCCGTCGGCCGGCCGTCGAGCGCCAGCGCGCTCACCACCATCGCCAGGATCGCCACCGTGTAGGCGACGACCGGCGCCCGCATCTCCCCGAGATGCGCCCACAGCCAGGCGAGCAGGCCGAGGCAGACGACGACGATGGCGATCACGCCGACGAGCCGTCCTGTCTCCGCCCCGATCACCGCCAGCGGCAGGCCGACCTCGCGGAACAGCACGACATAGACGACATGGGCGAGGAGGAAGCTGCCGAGTCCGGCGATGAACGGCTTCTCGCCGTCGAAGGCGAGGAAGAAGTCGCCGAGGCTCGAAAGCACCAGCCCCGCCAACAGGAGCCACGGCGCGCCCGAGGCGAAGGCGTAGAGCGCAAGCGCCCCGACGGCCCCGGTCTTGACCACCGCCTTGGTCCATCCGCCCGACGCGGCGAAGAAGCGGCTGCCGTAGAGGAGCGAGGTGGCAGCCGAGACGAAGAGAAGGAGAGTGAGCACGGCGTCGGATCCTCGGATGGAGCGATCGAAGGGCCGCGACCGTCACCGAGGCCCGGCACGCCCGGCGGTCGACCGATCCGCCGTCGTCACCGAACCACCGCCGGATATCCGCGGCACCCGCCGGCGGCTCCCCGCTCGGCGCGGCGAGGATACACCGCGGCGCATCGCCTCACTCCGCCCGCGGCCGGATGCGCACCACCACGTCGACGTCCTCGAGCTCCATGCCCGGCGGCAGCGTCGGCATGCCGATCACCTTGAGCTCGCCGGCCGAGATGTCGGTCACCTCGCCGGTCGAGGCGTCGTAGAGATGGTGATGCGGCGCGGTGTTGGAGTCGAACACCACCTTCTCCGAATCGATGATCAGGCGGCGCAGCAGGTTGGAGCGCTCGAAGAGATCGAGCGTGTTGTAGACCGTCGCCCGGCTGATCTCCGGCATGATCACCCGCGCCCGCGCCCACACCTGATCGGCGGTGAGGTGGATCGGCCGGGAGAGCAACACCCGCGCGATCACCAGCCGCTGCAGCGTCAGCGCGATGCCGGCGACCCTGAGCCGGTCGGCGAGGTCCTGATCGGAGATCTCGTTCATGCGAGCCGTCCCCGTCTCGCCGGACACGTCGAAGGCGGTGTCCTGGAGAAGCAGCGAACGCGGCGTGGCCTGACCCATCGAACATCACTCCGTTCAGAGGTGGGGGACGAAGTTCGTAGGATAGAACGTCCGTCCCGCCGCGGAAAGTACCGGAACTCCCCGATGGAGCCCCGAGCGAGGGCACGTCGTCCGGCCCGATCGCGCTCCGACATCGCTCCCGCCATTCTCAGCCTCCCGCCCGGCGTGCGCCGACACCGGCCATGTCCTTGGCCCGGCGCTGCAGATGGCCGAGCAGGAAGGCGATCTCGCGCTCCTCCAGCGGCACCATCCGGCGCATGGCGTTCATGTTGGAGATCCATTTCTCCGCCTCGTAGGCCTCCGGCTTCGGCAGCGCGTGGCAGAAGGAGCAGTTGGCCTCGTACATCTCCGCCGCATAGGCCTCGAGCGCCGCCCCGTCCGCCACCCAGCCGCGCGCCGCGACCCAGCCGCGAAGCCGGGTCTCGGTCCACGTCTCGTCACGCTCCGGCTCCAACCGGCTCGTGATCGGCTCGAGCGCCAGGCGATCCGCGTCGACGACCGTCGCCGCGCCGATCCGCCGCCCGAAGGCCGCATGGAGCGTCCGCACCGTCCCCTCCCGTTGCCACACCACCGCCTCGATGCGGATCCGCTCGCCGGCGCGCTCGACCACCCCGACCGGCATCCCCGGCGCCAGACGGGCGACCGGTTCGCCGCCCGCCGCCTCGGCGAAGACCTCGGCTGCGTCGAGCGAGGCGACGCTCGCTCCGATCCGCGCCTCTCCCGCCGCCTCGATCATCCGCCGCGCCATCTCGCGATGCCGGGCGGTGAGATCGGGCAGCCGGTGGGCGATACCCTTGTGGCAGTCGATGCAGGTGAAGCCCTTGGCCTCGGCCGTCTTCATCGCCTCGGCCGACTTCGGCCGCTGCTTGTGGAAGTCCATCGCCTCGTAGGCGTGGCAGTTGCGGCATTCGCGACTGTCGCTCGCCCGCATTCGTGCCCATTCGTGGCGGGCGAGATCGATCCGCCGCGCCTCGAACTTCTCCGCCGTGTCGATCGTCCCGGTGAGCTTGGCCCACAGTTCGCCGCTCGCCCGGATCTTGCGGACGAGCTTGTGCGACCAGTCCTTCGGGACATGGCAGTCGGCGCACACCGCCCGCACGCCGGAGGCGTTGGCCCAGTGCACCGAGGTCCTGTACTCCTCGTAGACCGTCGAGCGCATCTCGTGACAGGAGATGCAGAAGCCCAGACTGTTGGTCGCCTCGAGCACCGTGTTGAAGGCGCCCCAGCCGAGAACGCCGACGACGATGCCGAAGGCGACCCAGAAGGGGATCGTCGCGCGCATCGTCCATCGCCGGGATCCCGCGGACGGTTCGGTTCCGTCGCTCTCCGACATCGATGATCGGCCTCCCCGACAACGGACGCCGCCGCCCGCCGCGAAACGGACCGCCGGCCGCCCCGCGGTACGCCCCCGTCCGAGCGGGCACGCGGAACGACCGGCGGAAGAAGGCCACCGACGGGCATGGGGCGGCGAGCCCGTCGGTGGGAGGCGGAGACGCCGCCCCTCGCGAGGCGGCGTCTCGTGCGTTCCACCTCAGCCGAAGGGCTTCGGCTTGGGGGTCTTGTCGGTCGACGGCGGCAGGATCGGCAGCTTGAAGTCCGGCTGGTCGCCGGTCAGCGTCTTGAGGAAGGCGACGATCGCCGCGTTCTCGTCCGCGGTGAACTTCTTGCCGAGCTGCAGGCGGCCCATCAGGTCCACCACCTCGGTCAGCGTCCAATAGGCGCCGTCGTGGAAGTAGGGATAGGTCATCTCGACGTTGCGCAGCGTCGGAACCTTGAAGTTCAGACGGTCGGCGTCCTTGCCGGTGACCGCGACCAGACCTTCGGCCTTGCTCTTGGTCTGGTAGGGCTCGACCACGCCCATCTTCTGGAACGAGGCACCGCCGGCGGCCGGTCCGTTGTGGCAGGCGACGCAGCCGGAGTCCTTGAACAGCTCCCAACCGGCCAGTTCCTGCTTGGAGAGCGCCTTCTTGTCGCCCGTCAACCACTTGTCGAAGCGGGAGTTCGGGGTGACCAGCGTGTCTTCGAAGGCGGCGATGGCGGTCGTCACCCGGTCGATGTCGACGCCCGGCTTGCCGAAGGCCTTCTCGAACTCGGCGACATAGGCCGGGATCGATTCGAGCACCTCGATGGCGAGCGCGTGGGTGAAGGCCATCTCGCCCGGGTTGGCGATCGGGCCGCCGGCCTGGGCCTTGAGGTCCTTGGCGCGGCCGTCCCAGAACTGGGCGAGGTTCATCTTGGAATTGAGCACGGTCGGCGCGTTGATCGGGCCCTGCTGCCAGTGATCGCCGATCGAGGTCGGCAGGTTGTCGGTGCCGCCCATCGAGAGGTTGTGGCACGAATTGCAGGAGATGAACCCGGACTTGGACAGGCGCGGATCGAAATAGAGCTTCTTGCCGAGCTCGACGAGCGCCGGGTTGGTGACCTTGGCGGCCGGAATCGGCTGGATCGGCTCGTCGGCCGCCAGGACCGGCAGGCTCGTGCCGGCGACGATCAGGAGCGAGGCGAAGGCGAAGGACATGCGGCGTGACATGGGGCGGGTCTCCATCGGATCCGCCGAGGGTGGCTCGGCGGGAATGCATCTGCCGACGCTGCCGTCGGCCGGCCCTCCTCGACCGCCCTTCGTCTCTCCTCGCCCTTCCCGTCCGAAGGTCGAGCCGCGGGTGCAGTCGAGACGGGTTATGGCTTTTAGACTGCGTCCAAACCTTGCGATGGATCAAACTCCCCTGCGGCGAAACAACCGCAGGGGCGGCATGTCGCAGCACCACCACGGGTGGCAGTCGTCATCGCTCATTGCCGCGTTGCAGACATCAGAACATGCAGAAGGGCGGATGGATCCGCCGATCCATCCGCCCTTCGCGTTCGCTCTGCGATGACCTCGCTGGCGCGCCCATCAGCCGGCGAGGGCCGCCTTGACCAGCGCGCTCGCCTTGGAGAAGTCCATCTTGCCGGCGAAGCGCTCCTTCAGCGCCGCCATCACCCGGCCCATGTCCTTCGGCCCGGCGGCGCCGATCTCGGCGACGAGGCCGGCGATGGCGGCCTTGGCCTCCGCCTCGTCCATCTGGCGCGGCATGAACTCGCGGATGACGGCGATCTCCGCCCGCTCCTTCTCGGCCAGTTCCGGCCGGCCGCCCTCGTCGTAGAGCTTGGCCGAATCCTCGCGGGACTTGACCATCTTGGCGAGGAGTTCGGCGATCTCGCCGTCGGAGACCTGCTCGGCGCCCGAAGTGCGGCCGGCGATGTCCTTGTCCTTGATCGCCGAGCCGATCATCCGCAGCGTCGTCAGCCGCGCCTTGTCGCCCGCCTTCATGGCGGTCTTCACCGCCGCGTTCAGTTCCTCGCGCATGACACGCCTCCTTCGCCCGTTCGTTTCGTGTGGCGCCTCCATACACCGCTGCGGTGCGCGAGGCGACTGCCACGGAGGGATTCCCCGCCCCCGCGAGTTGACCTCTCTCCGGCCCCGGCCTATATCGCGCTCACGGGCGGGCGACGACCTTCGCGGGGTCGGACGTCGCGCGCGCAGGGCCCGCCCATCGGCCCGACGCGTCCGCCGCACCAGTTCGCGCCCCGCGCGGACGACCCCCTGCGAGAGCCGATGCCATGACCGACACCACCGCTGCCGGCGCTTCCGCGCAACTCGACGTCTGGGCCGAGAAGAAGCCGACCGCCCTCCTGGTGCTGGCCGACGGCACGGTGATCGAGGGCCACGGCCTCGGCGCCACCGGCTCGGCCGTCGGCGAGGTCTGCTTCAACACCGCGATGACCGGCTACCAGGAGATCCTCACCGATCCCTCCTACGCCGGCCAGATCATCACCTTCACCTTCCCGCACATCGGCAACATCGGCGTCAACGACGAGGACATCGAGACCGTCAACATGGCCTCCGCCTCCGGCGTGCGCGGCTGTGTGCTGAAGGCCGACATCACCACCCCGTCGAACTGGCGCTCGACCCGCCACCTCGACGCCTGGCTGAAGGCCCGCGGCATCGTCGGCCTCGCCGGCATCGACACCCGGGCGCTCACCGCGCTGATCCGCGAGAAGGGCATGCCCAACGCGGTCATCGCCCATTCGCCCGACGGCGTCTTCGATCTTCCCGCGCTGAAGGCGGAAGCCGCAGCGTGGCCGGGCCTCGTCGGCATGGATCTGGTGCCGATGGTGACCTCGTCGCAGAGCTTCGTCTGGGACGAGACCACCTGGACGCTGGGCGAGGGCTACGGCCGCCAGACCGCACGGAAGTACCGCGTCGTCGCCGTCGACTTCGGCGTCAAGCGCAACATCCTGCGCCTGCTCGCCGCTGCCGGCGCCGAGGTGATCGTGCTGCCCTCGACCGCCACCGCCGACGAGGTGCTGGCGCTGAAGCCCGACGGCGTCTTCCTGTCGAACGGCCCGGGCGACCCGGCCGAGACCGGCAAGTATGCGGTGCCGATGATCCAGGGCGTGATCGCCTCGGGCGTGCCGACCTTCGGCATCTGCCTCGGCCACCAGATGCTGGCGCTCGCCGTCGGCGCCAAGACCATGAAGATGCATCAGGGCCACCACGGCGCCAATCATCCGGTGAAGGACTTCACCACGAACAAGGTCGAGATCACCTCGATGAACCACGGCTTCGCCGTCGATCGCGACAGCCTGCCGAAGGGCGTCGTCGAGACCCACGTCTCGCTCTTCGACGGCTCCAACTGCGGCATCGCCGTCGAGGGCAAGCCGGTGTTCTCGGTGCAGTACCACCCCGAGGCCTCCCCCGGCCCGCAGGACAGCCACTATCTCTTCACCCGCTTCATGAACCTGATCCGCGAGAAGAAGGGCGAGGCGAAGCTCCCCGAGCGGGCTTGATCCGAACCCGACGAGACTTCCGCGAAGGCCGCCTCCGGGCGGCCTTCTTGCGTCTGCGAAGCGCGGCGAGTTGGCTTCGGCTTCGTGCGAGATGCGTCGAGACGGCGTCCTTCGGACTCCGGCGACGGCCGCAGAGGTCCCCGCAGGACAACGATGAGACGAGGCCTCCCCGACCGATCGGCAGGCCCGGCCCGCGTTCGACACCCCTTGGTCGCAAGTCATCCTTGATCCGGGGCGCGAACCGGTCGACGCTGCGGAAAACACCCAGGAGGAACCCCCATGACCCCGGTCCGCATCGTCGGCGTGAACTTCTCGAACTACGTCCAGTCCGTCCTGCTGGCGCTGCGCGAGAAGGGGGCCGAATACGAGCTGGTGCCGCCCCCGAGCGCGCTGAAGGAGCCGGCCCACATGGCGCTCCACCCCTGGGGCAAGATCCCGGTGGCGCTGCTCGAGTCCGGTCCGCTCTACGAGACCACCGCCATCCTGCGCTGGATCGACACCGCGCTGTCCGGCCGCGCCCTGATGCCGGCCGATCCGCTCGCCGCGGCGCGCGCCGAACAGTGGATGTCGGCGATCACCTCCTATCTCGACATCCACGCCATCCGGCAGATCGGCTCGCCGATGTTCTGGGCCGGCCGACGCGGCGAAGCCTTCGAGCCGCCGCAGGCCGCGCTCGAGGCGCTCGATCACGACCTCTCGATCTTCGAGAGCGCCCTCGGCGCCGGCCCCTTCCTCGGCGGCGACGCGCCGATCCTGCCGGACTTCCTGCTCGCCCCGATCGTCAACGCCGTGGCGCTGATGCCGCAGACCCGACCGATGCTCTACATGCGTCCGGCGCTGACCGGTTTCCTCGCCGCCGTCCACGCCCGGCCTTCGTCGGAGGGCATCCTGAGGAAGCCCGCCTGACCCGGTCCCACCCGGTCACACCCGCCGGCGGATCGCCTGCCCCAGCACCTCGAAGATCCGGGGGTGGGCGCAGTGCGCCACGTTGAAGCGCAGGAAGCGGCCGGCCGACTGCGACGGCGAGAAGACGTTGCCCGGCGCCAGCACGATCCCCTCCGCCGCCGCGAAGCGCGACACCTCGACCGCATCCACGCCGTCCGGCAGTTCCGCCCACAGGAACAGCCCCGCCTCGCCCTCGATCAGCGGTCGGATGCCGACCGCCTCGAGCTCCCGCGCCACCCGGTCGCGCGCCGCCGCGAGCCGCCGACGCAGGTCCTCGACGTGTTTGCGATAGCTGCCGTCGACCAGCATGCGGTGGACGAGCTGGGCGGCGAGGTCGTCGTTGACGAAGCTGGTGGCGAGCTTCAGGTCGGTGAGCCGTTCGACGCGATCGCCACGCGCCATCATCCAGCCGCAGCGCGACGCCGACGACAGGGTCTTGGAGAACGACCCGAGCAGAATCACCCGATCGAGCCCGTCGAGCGCGGCGAGGCGTGGCGCCGGCCGGCTCTCGAAGTCGCCGAAGACGTCGTCCTCGACCACCGCGATGTCGTTGGCCGCCGCGATCGACAGCAGCCGATGGGCGACCGCCGCCGAGATCCGCCAGCCGGTCGGGTTGTGCGGTCCCGAGTTGGTGAGCCAGGCGACCGGCCGATGGATCGCCGCCTCGCGCGCGAAGATCTCGGGATCCGGTCCGTCCGGCCGGAAGGGAATCCCGACGATCCGTGCACCGTAGAGGGCGAGCTTGGTGCGGAAGTTGTAGTAGCAGGGATCGTCGACGAAGACCGCGTCGCCCGGCCCGACCAGCAGCCGGATGGCGAGGTCGATCGCCGCCGAGCCGGAATCGGTCAGCATCACCTGCTGCGGTGACACATCAATGCCGCGCTCCGCCGCCCGTTGAGCCAGAATCCTCCGCAGCGCCGGCAGTCCGAGCGGATGGGCATAGTCGAAGAGCCGCGCCGCCGGATCGCGGGCGAGCGCCCGCAGCGCCTTCCGCAGCCCCGAGCCCTCCAACCACTCGGCCGGCAGCCAACCGCAGCCGGGCTTGAGCACCGCGTCGTCGAATTCGAGCACGCTGCGCATCACCCATTTCGGGTCGATGTCGCGCTCGGCGTAGGACGGCGTCTCCGGCACCTCGATCCGCCGCGCCGTCGCCACGAAGAACCCCGACCCCGGCCGCGACACGATCCGCCCCGCCGCCACCAGCCGATCGTAGGCCTCGACCACCGTCGACTTCGACACGCGCTGCGCCTCGGCGAAACGCCGGACCGATGGCAGCCGTGCCCCCGGCGCCAGCCGCCGCGCCGCGATCGCCGCCTCGATGCCCGCCACCACCGCCTCGGTGAGTGTCGCCGCGCCGTCGCGATCGATCGCGATCTCCATCGATCGTACTCCTCATCGTACCGGTACAGTCCGGCCATCCGTACCGAAACCGTACCTCGATCGCCGCCGGCTGTCACGGCACCATCGTCCGACCCCACCGACCGAGGACACTTCGATGGACGCACGCACCCGCGGAACGATCGACGGTCTGATCGGCGTGATCATCTTCTCCGGCTCGATCGTCGGCACCCGTCTCGCCGTCGTCGATCTCGAACCGATGTTCTCGGCCCATGCCCGCGCCGTCGGCGCCACGCTGATCGGCGCTCTGGCGCTGGCGGCGACCCGCGCGCCGCTGCCCGAGCGCCGCGACCTGCCCTCCCTCGCCGTGGTGGCCGCCGCCGTGGTGATCGGCTTTCCCGTCCTCGCCGCCTTCGCGCTGCGAGAGATCTCCGCCGCCCGCGCCACGCTCTACATGGGGCTGATCCCGCTCGCGACCGCCGCCTTCGGCGTCGCCCGGGGACTGGCGCCGCGCCCCCATCCCGTTTTCTGGCTCTTCGCCGCCGCCGGCAGCGCCGCCGTCGCCGCCTATGCCTGGGACGCCCGGGCCACCGGCTCGCTGCTCGGCGACGGCCTGATCTTCGCCTCGGTGGTCTGCTCCGGCATCGGCTACACCGAGGGCACCCGCCTGACCCACAGGCTCGGCGGCTGGCAGGTGATCTCCTGGGCGCTGGTCGTCGCCCTGCCGGTCACCCTTCCCATGATGGCGTGGCTGTGGCCCGACTGGACCCGCGTCGGCTGGCCGGCGATCGGCGGCCTCGCCTATGTCGCCGCCTTCTCGATGTGGCTGGGCTTTCTGTTCTGGTATCGCGGCCTGGAGCGCGGCGGCATCGCCGCGGTCAGCCAGTTGCAGCTGCTCCAGCCCTTCCTCGGCCTGATGGCCGCGGCGGTGATCCTGGCCGAGCCGATCGGCCCACGCCTGTGGATCGCCACCGCCGCCGTCGTCGCCTGCATCGTCGGCGCCCGCCGGTTCGCGGTGGCGCCCGTGACCGTCAGCCCGCGGCATTCTCCTTCTTGACCGCGCGGATCAGACACATCGTCTCGCGGAAGTCGGCGATCGCCTTCGCCTCATCCGGCGTGAGACTCTCCGGCGCGCACTTGGTCTCGACGATGCGCAGCAGCACCTCGAGCGCCTCGCCGATCCGTCCGATCTGCCGGCCGTAGCTGCCGACCCGCGCCAGGATGTCCTCCTCGACCTCCGGCGCCCGCGACAGGCCGAGATCGATGTTGATCAACCCGAACTGTCCGCCGGTCGAGGCGAAGCTCCACGCCCACGGATTGATCGTCTGATCGACGTTGCCGGACAACGGCATGCCGAACCGCACCTGCGGGCTGAAGGTCTTCATCCTGCGTTCCTCCTCGTGGCGAGGAGACGATGAGCGAACGAAACGCACGACGCAACCTGGAGGATGGGAGAAAGACGCGAGCGGACGGCGCGTCGGCGACGTCCCGACGCCTTCCGCCCGCGCCCTCGCCTCAGAGATTCGGCGCCTTGAACGTGTCGCAGGAGCCCATCCGGCCGCTCTCGAAGCCGATCTTGAACCAGCGCTGCCGCTGCGCCGCCGAGCCGTGGGTGAAACTGTCGGGCACGACATAGCCGCGCATCGTCTTCTGGATCGAATCGTCGCCGATCCGGCTGGCGGCGTTGAGCGCTTCCTCGATGTCGCCCGGCTCGATGAAGTCGCGATCCTTCTGGGCGTAGTGCGCCCACACCCCGGCGAAACAGTCGGCCTGCAGCTCGACCTTCACCGAGGCGCGGTTCTGCTCCTTCTCGCTCATCCGGGCGCGCGCCTGATTGAAGGCCGGCAGGATGCCGATCATGTTCTGGATGTGATGGCCGATCTCGTGGGCGATGACATAGGCCTGGGCGAAGTCGCCCGGCGCCCGGAACCGCGTCTTGAGCTCGTCGTAGAAGGCGAGATCGATGTAGACCTTGCGATCGGCCGGGCAATAGAACGGCCCGGTCGCGGCGCTCGCCTGTCCGCAGGGGCTGCGGGTGGCGCCGGAGAACAGCACCAGCTTCGGCTCCTCGTAGCGCATGCCGGCGGCCTTCGGCACCAGATCACCGGCCTGCTGCGGCACGATCTCACGGAACCGATCCTCGGTGTCGCCGAGCACCACCGCGACGAATCGGGTGAGCTGGTCAGTGTGCGCCTGCGGCCGCGCCGCCGGTCGCTCGTTGCGGGAATAGGACTGCGGCGCCTGACTGGGGCCGATCTGCGTGCCGGAGAGGAGCGACATCGGGTTTATGCCGAGCACCCAGGCGATGATCAGCATGACGATGATCGTGCCGATGCCGCCGCCACCGATGTTGATCGGCAGACCGCCCATGCCGCCGGAATAGCCGCCGCCCGGTCCGTCGTCGCCGCCGAACCCGCCGCTGTCGCCGCCGTCGCGCCGATCCTCGATGTTGCTGCTTTCCCTGTGGCCTTCCCAGCGCATCGTCGCGACCCTCGTTCGCCTGTTCCCTTCCGCGGGGGTCGCCCGCGTCGGAGACGCACGCCCCCTTATATCGTAGGCTTCGCGAAGGAAGAAAAGATACCGACCGCTCCCCACCCGGGGCCCTGCCGGCGTCCGACCACGCCCTCTTCCCCGGGCCGGTCTTTTCCCTTATAACGCCCGCCAGTCCGGACGAT
>ERZ1645187.356-NODE-356-length-44798-cov-10.546432_pt1 | contig 44798 bp, 43 predicted proteins | sample MGYA00575352_ERZ1645187 | MGnify/ENA primary metagenome ERZ1645187 (study PRJEB40837, sample SAMN11349314) | freshwater sediment metagenome | isolation source: river sediment | host: Sediment | place: India: Wazaribad , New Delhi | collected 2017-02-21 ... | reverse complement strand
CCAAAGTGTTGTGGGATATCACCAAAGACCCGGTAATCACCGAATACGATGGCAGCGTCCCCACCGGCAACATGAAAACTGTTCAACCCTGGGTCATTGAGCTGGCGAAGCGCGGAATGGAAATGGTGGTGGAAACCGGCGGTACCGCTTATGAGGAGTTTATCGGCGACACGAACAAGGTGGCTGGCAAAACTGGCACCGCAGAATACTGTGATGACTGGGCGAATGCACAGGGCTTATGTGTGCCCGGGAACTGGCCAGCGCATGCCTGGTTTGTGGGCTACGCCCCTTACGACGATCCTGAAATTGTGGTAGTGGCTTTTGCTTACAATGGCAAGGAAGGTGCGTTGTTTTCTGCGCCGATCGTGCGCAAGGTGATCGACACCTATTTTCAGCTCAAGGAAATTGATGCCGCGCTGCAGGTACCAGCCATCGGCGAATAGAATAGAAAGTAGTATGGATGATTTGACGGTAAAAGGACTAAAGGGCGGAGTTCTGATCGGCCTGCCCCCAGTCCCTTGGTATCAACAGAGGGACCTGATTATTTCGCGCATCCAAACGCAGGAAAGATTTTTCAAAGGCGGAAGGATCGCGTTGGACGTCGGCGCGACTGATTGGAACGAAGAACAGCTAGTCGGGTTGCTTCGCCTGCTCTCGGATGAGGGTGTCTGCCTGTGGGCGGTTCTGAGCACCTCATCAATGACGCAAACCGCAGCACAATCTTACGACGTCCCGATCACACTGCTCTCACAAGCCCCAGGCACCACTCAAGATCGCCGACAGCCAGATGCCTCCGGTTGGATTGTACGGGATTTACAGCCTGATGAGAAGCTGGTGCTGGCTGGGGATGTGGTCATCATTGGCAGTGTTCCCGCTGGCTGCGAAGTGCTCGCTGAGGGTTCTTTATTGGTTTGGGGTCATGCTGAAGGGGTGCTCAAAGCAGGCTGCGGTGGCAGCGATAGCGCCTGCCTTTTGATGCTACATTATCAGGGGGCGCGGGTTTTCCTTCAAGGAGAGGAAGTTGCCATCCCACGTAAAACCGCCCGCCAGGCGTCAATGGAAGTGCGCCGCATCAAAGGCAAACCCCAAGTATGTCTGATGAAGACAGAAAAGAAGCTGTGGTCAATATGAATCCACGCGAAGTCTGGAGAAAGTTTGATTTTCCACTGTTCGCCGCGGTGCTTTTCCTCTCCATCTTCGGGGTAGCGCTGATCAACTCAGCCATCGCTGGCAACGAGACTCTGGCAGGTCACCCGCAGCGTCAGGCCACTTTTTTGTTGATCGGTTTGGCTGTGTTGTTTTTGGTAGCTGCTTTCGATTATCACTACTGGACGTCGCTTACCACACCAATTTACGTGGTTACCGTTATCTTTCTCATCTTTGTTTTCGTCAGTGGGCAAGCCAGCTTTGGAGCCCAGCGCTGGTTGGAGGTGGGGCTGGTAGTGGTGCAGCCGGCAGAGCTGGCCAAGATCAGCATCATTTTGGTGCTGGCGCGCTTTTTTTCGAACCATATTACGACGGTTAACCAATGGAAAACCATCTTCCAGAGCCTGCTGCTGACGGGCGGGGTGGTGTTATGGATTTTGTTGCAGCCTAACCTGAGCACTAGCATTGTAATCTTGGTGGTGTGGGCTGCTATGTTATGGATCAGCGGACTGGAAGCTAAAAATATACTGATTGCAGTTGGCTTCGCACTACTATTTCTGCTTATTTCTTATGCACTCGATTTTCCCTATCTGGCGGATTATCAGAAGGCGCGTATTACAACTTTTCTTCAGCCTGACGCTGAAGCACGCTATGGCGATACCTACAACGTAGATCAAGCGCTGATCAGCATCGGCTCAGGTGGCTGGCTGGGCAAAGGCTATGGGCAGGGCTCGCAGGTGCAGCTGCGTTTTCTCAAAATCCGGCATAATGATTTCATCTTCTCGGTGTTGGCGCATGAATTTGGGTTTGTCGGAACTGTGCTGGTCTTAGCCCTCCTGATTTTTGTCATTGTGCGCTGTTTCATTGTCGCCCGCAATGCGCCCGATGCCTATGGCGCATTAATCGCATACGGATTTGGCGTTCTGATTGGTTTTCAGACCATCGTGAATGTCGGCGTCAATCTGCGCGTGCTGCCAGTCACGGGTTTGACACTGCCGTTTATCAGCTACGGTGGCAGCTCGTTGGTTTCGATGCTGATGGGGATCGGTTTTGTTGAAAATATCCGCATGAGAAGTGAAAAGAAAGAACCAGCTTATTGAGGCCTGACCAAAACTACCTTGGCCAAAACTGCCCTTGTTCCTTATGCTGATTGCTGGTAAAATATTGCCTCGGTTCAGTGGGGGTTCGTCTAATGGCAGGACAGCAGACTCTGAATCTGTATGTAGAGGTTCGACTCCTCTACCCCCAGCAAAAGAATACCCATCGTGGGTATTCTTTTTTTAACGGTAACAGGCCTGGTTTTCATCTGAGCCTCAGGTCGGTATAATTGCTGCATGGCAAATGAGATACAAACGCTTCCTCAAGAGAGACAGCCAAGATATTCCCCGGTCTATATGAACCTGACGGTTTTTAATGCGGGCTTCGCTACCATGGCCGTCGAGTTTGGCGCCTCGCGACTATTGGGAAATGTTTTCGGGACCAGCAACCTGGTTTGGGCAGTGATCATTGGGCTGATTTTGGTCTACCTGACACTTGGCAACTGGCTGGGGGGCAAGCTGGCAGACCGCCGGCCTGACCACCTCACATTTTTCACGGTCATCGCTTTGGCTGGTTTTTTTGTGGCCCTCGTACCGCTCATTTCCCGGCCACTGCTCAGCAGTGCCGCAGACGCTTTCGATACACTCAACTTACCCCTGTTGGCGGGCTCTTTTCTTACGGTTCTGATCCTTTTTAGCTTGCCAGTCACCATCCTAGGCATGGTGATGCCGTTTGCCCTGAAGCTGATGATTGCCGATACCGCCGTCACCGGCAAAATTTCCGGGCGAGTCTCAGCGATTTCAACTTTGGGCTCCTTCTTGGGGACGTTTTTGACGGTCCTCCTGATGATACCGACCGCTGGAACGTATCGCACTTTTTTGATCATCAGCTTGATCCTGCTTCTTACTGCGCTTCCGGGATTGCTGCTGAGCAAATCCATCTGGCGGAGCGCTATGGCAGGCCTGGGGGCGGCCGCCGTCCTCTTGTTGGCTATACTTGGCCCATCCAAAGCCATTAAAGCCAGCGCCGGGCAGATTTACGAAACTGAATCAGCTTATAACTACATACAGGTGCTGGAACTGCAGGGGTTTCGCTTTCTGCGCCTGAATGAAGGCCAGGGCGTCCACTCCATTTACCACCCTACGCAAACTTTTTATGCAGGGCCATGGTCTCAGTTTTTGGTAGGTCCGCTTTTCAATCCTGCCCAGGAAGGGCTTCCGCAAGTCGAGCGGATCGCCATCTTGGGCCTGGCAGCCGGCACTACCGCCCGCCAGGCTGCCAGCGTGTATCCCAAAGCCAGAGTTGAAGGCTTCGAGCTTGACCCTAAAATTATTGTGGTGGGTCAAGAATACTTTGGAATGAACCTGCCAGAGCTGACGGTACACGTTGAAGATGCCCGTTGGGGTTTGACCCATAGCCCAGAGTCCTTTGATTTGGTCGCCATCGACGCTTATCAGGTGCCTTACATTCCTGCCCATTTGGTGACCGTTGAATTTTTCGAGGAAGTCAGCCGGCATCTGACGGCTCAAGGCGTGGTGGCGGTCAACGTGGGCAGGGCACCGGGCGACCGCACACTGGTAGATTCGATTGCGACAACGCTGCTGCAGGTGTTTCCCAATGTCTTTTTGATGGATCTGCCAGATTCATTTAATTCGGTCCTTTTTGCCTGCAAAGACCCGCATGCCAGCTGGGAAAATTTCGCAGCAGCCCGCAGCCTGATTTCAGTTCAAGACCCGGGCAGCCTGCTGGACTATGCCAGTGCATTGACGCTGCAAGGGAAGTCGCAGGTCACCACCCCCGGCCGGATTTTTACCGACGATTTGGCGCCAATTGAAGCCATGACCAACCGTTTGGTTCTCAATCTTATATTTCAACAGGAAGTTGAGGCTCTCCCATGAAAGAAAATCGTTTTCCCAGCTTTCTTCTGGTTCTGTTCAGTCTGCTCATCCCATTTGCGATTCTGATGGGCGGCGTGCGGGCGATAATGACGCCCGCCTTTCCGGCAGGAGAATACCGGCGAGCTGCGTTTCCGCCAGACCCCTACGGCTTTAGCACTGCGGAGCGCGAAAAATGGGCCGGTTATGCCGTTCGCTACCTGACCAACAGTGAAGACATCAGTTATCTTGCCGACTTGCAAGACTTGCACGGCAGCCCAATCTTCAACGAGCGTGAACTGGACCATATGGTGGACGTGAAGCGGGTCGTGCGCATGGCATCGTTCGCCTGGTATGCAGTATTGGTTATTTCAGCCGGCATCGTCATTGCAGCCCTGGCGCTGGGCGCGTCGGAAGGGCTGCGTAAAGCCCTGAACCGTGGCGGCTGGCTGACAATTGGGCTAATGGCTGGTGTGCTGATCTTCTTGGCGGTAAATTTCAATTCTCTCTTTGAACAGTTTCACCGTCTTTTCTTTGAAAGTGGCACTTGGTTGTTTTATGCCAACGATACCCTCATCCGGCTGTTCCCAATGGAATTCTGGCGAGATGCGTTCCTTTTGGTCTTATCCTTTACTTTGGTGGTGGCCGTCATTATCGTGAGCTTGACGCGCAAGCGCAAGAAACTCTCACCCGCTTTGCCAATTTCAGAGCACACACCTGGCTCCTGATTGTTCGGCTTGTCGGGTTAACAAAAAAGAGGCCGCGCACAGGCGCGGCCTCTTGGCTTGTAACGAGGAGATTAGACAACCGGAGGGTTTTCAGCATCAATCGAAGGATCGAAGATGTGAATATTATCCATGTTGAAAACCACCTGCATTTGTTCGCCGAAGCGTGCTTCAGTGCGAGGGTCCACCCGGGCAATGAAGTTGTGTTCTCCGTTGACCAGGTAAAGGAAGATTTCATTACCCATCAGCTCGGTCACATCCACTTTGGCGGCAACCGGTTCGGCAATAATTCCGGGAGGTGCGTACTGGGGCGTGTGAATGTCTTCCGGGCGGATGCCGAAAATGATGTCTTTATCCACGACGCCTTCATAACGGCTGGTCAGGTGTTCCGGAATCTTGACGGCAAACGAGCCCATGTCTGCAACCAGGTGGCCATCTGCTTTGCTCAGCTTGCCCTTGAAGAAGTTCATGGCGGGTGAGCCAATGAAGCCGGCGACGAACATATTGGCCGGGTGATCGTAGAGCATCTGTGGGGTGTCCAATTGCTGCAGGCGGGCTTTGCTCATCACAGCGATACGTGAAGCCATGGTCATTGCTTCAGTTTGGTCATGGGTCACATAGATAAAGGTGGTCTGCAGGCGTTGATGCAGTTTGGTCAGCTCGGCACGGGTCTGCACACGTAGTTTCGCATCGAGGTTGGAGAGCGGCTCATCAAAAAGGAAAACTTTTGGCTCGCGAACGATGGCACGGCCGACAGCCACGCGTTGGCGCTGACCACCGGAGAGTTCCTTCGGGCGGCGCTTCAACAGCCCTTCAATGCCCAGGATGCGGGCCGATTCCATTACCCGGCGCTCAATGTCTTCCTTCGACATCTTGCGCAGTTTGAGCCCGAAGGCCATGTTGTCGTAGACGGTCATGTGTGGATACAAAGCATAGCTTTGGAACACCATGGCAATATCGCGGTCTTTGGGCGCGACGTCATTCACAACCTGATCGCCAATCATCACCTGGCCCTGAGTAATCTCTTCCAGGCCGGCCAGGCAGCGCAGGGCAGTGGTTTTACCACAACCTGAGGGGCCCACCAAAACCAGGAATTCTTTGTCTTGAATTGCAAGGTTTAAGTCTTGCACCGCGACAACATCACCATATTTTTTCCAAACATGATCGTACGTTACACTTGCCATATATTGCCTCCAATCTGAACGGATATAGTGGCTGTATTATAACTGAAATGCACGGTCCTAGAGGGAATTATTTGGACAACAAAGGGTTTTTAAGAGAAAAAGAGCGGCTCAAAGCCGCCCTTTTGATCGTGATGAAACTGCCTTTAGCCAATTTTTTCAAATTGGTCTTTGCCTACGCCGCAATCTGGGCAAACCCAGTCATCAGGCAGGTCTTCAAAGGGTGTGCCGGCGGCAACGCCGTTTTCAGGGTCACCAATTTGGGGGTCATAAATGTAACCGCAAGCGATGCATTCGTACTTGTCCATGTCTCTCCTTAAAAAATAATCAGTCACGAGTAATCTGCGAGCCCAGAGAAGCCTCCGTTCGCAACAATTATTATACAGTAAAACGCGCTTTTCATCCGAGCCGCTTACCAAAATTTCTAAAAATTTTTGGAACGAAGAGAGATAAAGTTAATATAAAACTTCTGAAAGAAATTTTCTGATAATAATGTTGCATTTTGAATTTGACTAAAATACAATAACTCACCTTTCGAAAGCGAATTTAAAGTGGAGCAACAACTGAAAACATTGGATGAAATTGGAGAGGGGATTGGGGTACGGGTGGTCAGCATCCTTACCGGGCGGGCTGCCCAAAACAAACTGGCTGAATTATGCATCTTTGAAGGCACCATTTTGATCGCGCTGCGCCAGGCGCCCATTGGTGGACCGGTTTTGGTGAGCGCAGGAGGGCGTGAAGTTGCCATTGGCCGAAATTTGGCCCATAAAATAAAAGTTCAGGTCATGGAATGAGATTCGTTTTAGTCGGTCAACCCAATTGTGGGAAGAGCACCCTATTCAATCAGGTTTGTGGTTACAAGGCCGAAACCGGTAACTTTACCGGTACGACGGTCACTTTTACCGAAAGCCGCGTCAGGTTGGTGGGGGATATCGTTGATTTGGTCGATCTGCCAGGCACATACAGCCTTGAGGGCAGCAACCCGGCTGAAAAAGAAGTCTTTCGTTACCTGCTTAACCATTCTTATGACTGCATCATCAATGTGCTGGACGCATCCCACCTGAGCCTGGGGCTGGCGATGACCGTGGAACTGTTGGAGCTCCAACGCCCGATGATTGTGGTATTGAATATGGTTGATGAGGCTGATCATCTTGGGATGCGCGTAGACATAAATAAACTATCAGAAACCCTGGGTGTACCTGTCGTCCCAATGATTGCGCGCATCGGACGAGGCGTGAAGGAAGTCTTTTTGACAGCCCTGCGCACGGCGCGTTTGAAGAATACCCCGCATCGCATTCGCTACTCTCAAAGATTAGAGGATGCAATTGCGGCGCTTTCGGCGTTTATTGACCCCCAACGCAGCGACATGGCTGTAGATGCAGCCGCCATCAAACTGCTGGAAAGTGACCCATTGATCACCGAGCTATTCCAGGCGCGTCAGCCTGAGGCGATCCAGGCTACAGAACGGGTTCGATCGGATCTTGCGCAAGTGGATACCGGGGAGCAAGTTTTTCGTCTTGAGCGACATGAGGCAGCGCAAGAGATTGCCGGCCGGGTCATTCTGCAGGGAACTCGAAAGCTTACCTTGCGCGATAAATTGGATAATTATCTGCTGCACCCGATCTGGGGCTATCTATTTCTGCTGATCGTGCTCTATTTGTTTTTCCAAGGTGTGTTTGCCTTTGGTGGCTTGATTGAAGGACCGCTGATGGCCTGGTTTGCAGAACTTGAAACGCTGATAATTTCTCATCTGCCGCCGGGAGGCATAGCTTCACAGTTGGCCGTCGGCTTGGTCCAAGGAATCTCGGGGGGCTTGGGCATTGTTTTGCCTTACCTGGTGCCATTCCTGTTTGGCCTGGGCCTCTTGGAAGATGTCGGCTATCTACCCCGGATTGCTTTCCTGGTGGACGCATTTATGCACCGCATCGGCCTTCATGGGGCCGCCATTGTCCCGTTTATTCTAGGTTTTGGCTGCAATGTGCCTTCCATCATGGCCACCCGTACCCTCGAAGATAAGCGTGAACGTTTCATTGCCGGCGCGCTTTCCACGCTGGTACCGTGTGCCGCACGTCTGGCAGTGGTTTTTGGGCTGGTGGCTTTCTATTTGGGCCCGCTGGCCGCCCTGCTGATTTATGTTTTTGTGCTGTTCGTGATTGCCATAACCGGCAGAATCCTGTCGCGCCTGCTCCCGGAGGATATCCCCGGCCTGATTCTTGAAATTCCTCCCTACCGTGTGCCTACTGTGCGCGCTGTCTTTCAAAAAACATGGTTTCGCGTTAAGGAGTTCATCGTTGAAGCCTGGCCGATACTGATTGCCGGTTCGGTATTCCTTGCATTATTAAATGCACTCAACCTCAGCCAGTTTGTCGATATCATTTTCCGACCGTTCACCTGGTTATTGGGGTTGCCATCGCAGGTCGGCACAACGCTCCTGTTCGGCATCTTGCGTAAGGAGCTTTCTTTGGTCATGTTGGGGCAGGCTTTGGGCAGCATGGACTTTTCGCAGGTACTCACACCTGTTCAGATGATCACCTATACGATTTTTGTAATCTTTTATATGCCGTGTCTGGCGACGCTGGTGGTGATACGAAAAGAATTGGGGACGCGCTCCATGTGGGCGATTATGGGGCTCTCGCTGGTGATTGCAACAGTTACTGCCCTGCTGGCACGCGGGGTTAGCAGCCTGATTTTTTAATTAATTTGGCTTCGCCAAGTTTTCAGGAGAAAAAGCCCCAGTCGTCACTGCGCAGCTCGGGGTCCATCAGTGTTGGGTCCCAGGGCATCGGGCTGTACTCGATTGTGGTTGGCATGGCGAGGGTTTTCTCGATCTGAGCACGGGTTTGTTCCATCAGCGCTGGCCCGTAAGGACAAAAAGGCGTGGTCAGGATCATGATGGCATGCGCCTGATTGTCATTGATGGAGATATCCCTGACCAAACCAAGCTCGAGCACCGAAAAACCGAGTTCGGGGTCAGTGACGCCGGAAAGACCGATTTCAAGGTCTTCAATCAGATCGGGATGAGTTTTTTTAATCTGCCACTCAGGCATGAAATTAGCGCTATTGTTGGCTTCAGTCATTCGTCCGCTTTCAAAACAAAAATGCATTGCGGCATTCCGGCCTGTATGGATTGCTGCAAGAATATTTTTTGGTGGAGTGCTTCGGCAAAAAAAGAGCGATCCATCTGGCAGACTTCTGGGTGATCGACACAGACCAGGTGATAGGGGCAGGTGTAATTGATCATCCGGAATTCAGAATCGTGCTGTTCCCAGGCGAGCCGGTAGCCTTTGGGCGTCAATGCCCGGCTGAGCTGATCCAACAATTCACCCAGCGGTTGTTGAGATGAGCCGATCGCCAGTTCTTCGGCCATATTTTTGCCAATTCGGCGAAAAACCTCGCTGACTTGTTCGCTTGGAAACATTTCTGTAATCTGCCCGATTAGCTGGCTGGTCAGCCTTAGGTAGTTTGTAGGAAATTTCTCGAGGCCTTTTTCCGTCAGACGAAAAACAAAACGTGGTCGGCCCACGCCATGGCGCTGCTCTTCAGAGACGATCAGCCCTTCATTTTGCAGGTTGATCAAGTGGTGGCGCACCGAAATGCCGTTGATGCCCAGCATGTCTGCGAGTTCGCTGATGGTGGCTTCATCTTGAGTCAGCAATGTGTTGAGGATAATCTCGCGCGTACTTTTCATATGATCTCTTGTTAGAACTTAGCGATGTAATTTGTGTATTTATTCTAAAATATTTTATCATATGTATAAAATAATCGTACTTTTTATGCAAATGTGATAGCGATATAATTAGAAAAATCACCTATTTATTAAAAAGGAGAAAATATGACTAGCATTATGGATGTCGAGGGAATTGGCCCTGTTTACGCTAAAAAGTTAAATGAAGCAGGGGTGCAGACTGTAGAAGCCTTACTGAAAGCAGGAGCCCTTCCGAAAGGCCGGGAAGACTTGGCGGAAAAGACCGGCATCGACCGGAAACTGATTTTGGAATGGGTCAACCATGCTGATTTGTACCGGATCAAAGGAATTGGTCAGGAATATTCCGACATGCTTGAGGAAGCTGGAGTGGATACCGTTGTTGAATTAGCCCAACGCAATCCCGAGAACCTCTTTGCAAAAATCACAGAAGTCAACGCAGCTAAAAAGCTTGTTCGCCGACCTCCGACGCTGGCAATGGTAACGGATTGGATCAATCAGGCCAAAACACTGCCGCGGATGATCCAGTATTAATTTTACAAAGCAACAAAAAACACCTCGAATGAGGTGTTTTTTGCTGCTGGTTGAACTTATTTATTTTTGTTCAAAAAATTCAGAATCGTGCTCACAACCAAGGCGCCTGACTCTTGGCGGTCTGGGCGATTGCCGAACGTGCTGCTGTGGCTGAGGGCCTGCATAATGGCTTCAAGGCTGGAACTGCCAGATTGCTTTGCAGAAAGGTAAGCCATTCCCGCACTCATCAGGTCTTGAATATCAAGTCCATCCTCGGCCTGGGTAGAACCAGCTATATTTCCACCAGCAAGACCGCCCAATAGGGTGCCCAACATACCCCCGGCAGCTGAGCCGGAAGCGCTGCCTGAAGCACCACCCATGAGTGAACCGAGCAGGCTGCTGGCCGGGTTTTCGGGCTCTGGCTGCTGGGTCATTGTGGGAACAGCGCCGCCCAATAAACTTCCCAACAGGTCGGACGGGCTGCCGCCGGCCGATGCAGGCTGCATGGATGTGCCCATCAGCGCGTTGATCAGGCTGCCGATATTCGCGCGGGTCAGCTGCTGGCCTTCCAGCGAGTCAGCGGCTTTTTGTAACCCGGCAGCGTAAACCTGAGCGGAACCACTGGGGGATTTCTTCAACAGCGTCTGGCTGGCATATGCCAGCTGCTCTGAAGCCGGTTTGTCCTTTTGTTTCGTGACCGCCTTCTGAATCGCGGTGAAGTTTTTTACCATGTTACTACCATGGTCGTGATTCAGAGTGTCGGCTTCGTCCAGTTTCTGTTGGTTGGCTGCCAGAGTTTTAACGACGGCCCCAAATAATTTTGAAAGACTGATCTCTTCAGCCATGGATAAGCTTTCTACTTCAGTTCATCGGGCAAAGCTGGGATCTTCAAGACCTGGCCAGGAACGATGATGTTCATGTTGGGTCCGATGATTTCCTTGTTGAACTCATAGATGAGCTTATAGTAATCAGGGGTGGCATGCCCATAGTAACGCAGGGCGATGTGGCTGAGGGTGTCATCTGCCGTGACGGTATGAGTGGCAATTACTGCATTCCGGGCAGCTTCTTCAGCAGCCAGTTTGCGAGCTTCAGCTTCTGCCCGGCGGGCTTCGCCCTCGGCCTGGTACTTTTCGGCCTGCTCAACGCGCTCACGGTTTTGGCGCTCTACTTCTTCAGTTTTTTCAGCGGCCTGTTTGGCGGCTTCAGCAGCGGCTTTTTCAGCCTCTTGCTTCGCCTTTTTTTCAACGGCTTCTTGTGCGGCTGCTGCGCGCGCTTCCATGTCTGCACGCTGCTTGTCTACTTCCTGTTTGGCTTTTTCGGCGGCTTCTTCCTGCTCTTTCTTGCCAAACAACTTGTCGAACAAACCTTTCTTTTCTGCCATGATTTTCTCCTTAGAATGTATAAACGTAGTTTAGCTGTAATTCAGCTTGTCAAAAGTTCTCAAGCCAGTCGACAATGACAGTAAAAGTATACCTAATAAAAGACTGAAGTGCTAATGCCAACTTTCATGTTAATAAATTAACCGTATATCTAATAAATTGACATTTCCTCTATCAACTGCTATAATAACTACCTCAACCGCTAAAAATTTCGGGTGAAAAACAGGTGATTTGGTGAAATTAGAGATAAAAAAACTACATGTGGCCATTGATGATAAAGAAATAATCAAGGGCTTTGACCTTGAAATCAACCAAGGTGAAATTCATGCACTGATGGGCCCGAATGGCACCGGAAAGTCGACCTTAGCTTATGCCATCATGGGGCACCCACACTATCAGGTGACCTCCGGTGACATTCTAATTGATGGCGAGAGCATTCTGGGGCTTTCGACAGATGAGAGAGCCCGCAAGGGGCTGTTTTTGGCATTCCAATATCCGGTGGCAATCCCTGGGGTGACCTTGGCGAATTTTTTGCGGATGGCGATGAACGCACGCGCCAAAACGGACAACCCAAATGATAAGGGAATTTCACTGATCAATTTCCGCAAGCAACTGAAAGCCAAAATGGATCTGCTAAAGATGGACTACAGCTTCAGCTCGCGCTATTTGAACGAAGGCTTCTCTGGGGGCGAAAAGAAGCGGGCAGAAATCCTGCAAATGGCCATGCTTGAACCGGCGTTCGCAATTTTGGACGAAACTGATTCGGGTTTGGATATCGACGCCTTGCGGATCGTCTCAGAAGGCGTGAATGCGCTGGCCGGCGAGAACCTCGGCGTGTTGGTGATCACGCATTATCAGCGCATGCTCAATTACATTAAGCCAGACTTTGTGCATGTGATGTACAACGGCCGGATTGTAGAATCTGGCGGTGCGGAACTTGCGCTCAAGTTGGAAGAGAGCGGCTACGACTGGGTCCGCGAACGGTTTGGACCGCAAGAAGATGCCATCCCCGTTAGTTAAACGGATGAAATAATGACTGAAAATAAAGATCAGGGATTTTTGCGAGAACTGGGAGATCGCTCTCAGTTCGACTTTGTGGATCAAGACACTGTCTCTTTTCTCAGCGAAAAGGGATTGAATGAAGATGTTATTCGCCAGATTTCTTACTTTAAAGAGGAACCGGATTGGATGCTCAACTTCCGCCTCAAGGCGTTTGAGCATTATACCAAGCGCCCAATGCCGACCTGGGGGCCGGACCTGAGCGGGCTGAAATTGGATGACATTCACTATTATGTGCGGCCGAAGCAGGTCGACCAGAAATCCTGGGATGATGTACCCGGCAATATCAAAAACACCTTCGACCGTCTGGGGATCCCGGAGGCGGAACAAAAGTTTCTTTCAGGTGTCGGTGCGCAATATGATTCTGAAATGGTTTACCACAGCGTTCAGGAAGAGTTGCAAAAGCAAGGCGTGATCTTCCTGAGCATCGAAAATGGGCTTAAACAATACCCAGACCTGTTCAAAGAATACTTCTCAACCGTCATTCCTTATCAGGATAACAAATTCGCCGCTCTCAACAGCGCGGTTTGGTCAGGTGGCTCGTTTGTGTACGTGCCCAAAGGGGTTAAAGTGGAGCTGCCTCTCCAGGCCTATTTCAGACTGAATAACGCTGACATGGGGCAGTTTGAACGCTCGCTGATTATCGCCGATGAAGGTGCTCAGGTGCATTATGTTGAGGGCTGTACCGCCCCGCTTTATCGCAGCGAATCCCTGCACAGCGGCGTGATTGAGATTGTCGTCAAAAAGAACGCACGCGTGCGCTACACCACCATCCAAAACTGGTCCACCAACATCTACAATTTGGTTACGCAGCGCGCGATGGTTTATCAGGATGGGGTGATGGAATGGGTGGACGCGAACCTTGGTTCACGTATCACCATGAAATACCCGTCGTGTTACCTGCGGGAACCGGGAGCCCACGGAGAAATGCTCTCTGTGGCTTTCGCTGGCCCCGGGCAAATTCAAGACGCAGGCTCAAAAATGATTCATTTTGCCAGCAATACCAGCAGCAAGATCACCTCAAAATCGATTTCACGCAGCAATGGTCAGGCGTCTTACCGCGGGCTGGTCAAGGTGGCATCCGGATTGGACCATGTGCAGTCAAGCGTCAATTGCGATGCACTGCTGCTGGACCGAGAGTCACGGTCAGATACCTACCCGACGATTGACATCCGTTCCAAAAATGTGACGATCGGCCACGAAGCGACGGTGAGCAAGATCGGTGAGGAACAGCTTTTCTATTTGAAGAGCCGCGGTTTGAGCGACGAGGAAGCCACGACGATGGTCGTTTCCGGCTTCATTGAGCCGCTTGTGAAAGAGCTGCCCATGGAGTACGCGGTGGAGTTGAACCGCCTGATCCAGCTACAAATGATCGGTACGGTAGGATAGACGGCGTCATGGCAATTCACACGAAAACCACCTCTTTTTTCGCGGCTGAAGGTTTGCCCGACAGCTGGCAGCCCAATCTGGCAGACTTAACTGCGCCCAATCAGACCCAACTGCGGGAGTATTACCAACAGGCCTGGCAGACAGCGGCCCAGCTTGAGTTTCCGCAGCCCGCCAGCGAGGACTGGCGATGGGTTGACTTTTCTAGCCTGGACCTGCAGGCACTTACCCCAAAGGTGAGCCCAAAGGCCAACGGTTGGCGCTCAGGCAAGGCACGCCTGGCGGCTGCTGGCGTTGAAGTGCACACTGGCCAACAGGGCAGCGCTTCGCCAGATGCAATAGGCAGCGTTGTGTTGGGGGCGCTCTCCCAAATTGAAAAAGAAGCTCCACAGCTGCTCGAAAGCCGAATTGGCACGATTATTCCCCCATCAGAGAGCAAAATCGCCGCCGTGGTGAGCGCTTTGGGCCGGCAAGGTGGTTTTATCCTCATTCCGGAAGAGACCCACGCAGAGACGCCGATTTCCATCAATGTGGCCGGCGGAGGTAATGCCGAAACAGCTTTGACCCATCAGGTCATCTGGCTGGAACGAGGCGCCAAGGCGACCGTGTTCCTTAAGTATTCCTCTCCGGCAGCAAGTGCAGCAGGTACGAATCTGCATCTCGGTTTGGTTGAAGTCTACCTTGGCGAAAATGCCGAGCTGGACCTGATTGAGATGCAGGAGTTTAACAAACAGACGCACAGTATCACGATTGAAAAGGCTCGCCTTGAGGGCGGAGCGCGGTTGAATTGGAGCTATAACGCCACTGGCGGCGCCCAGTCTAAAAATTTCCTGTATGCCGACTTGAACGGCCAAAACAGCGAAGCGCAGCTGAAAGGCTCATACTTTGCAGGAAGCAATCAGATCCTGGATATTGACACCCAACAGGATCACCTGGCACCCCGCACGAAGAGCGACCTGCTCTTTAAAGGTGCAGCCAATGGCAATGGTCAGGCAGTTTGGGAAGGCATGATTTATGTTGACCCCAAAGCTCAACTGACGGATGGTTATCAGGCGGACCGCAACCTCGTGTTGAGTGATGACGCCCTGGTAAAGGCCATCCCAGGTCTCGAGATCCTGGCTGATGACGTGCGCTGCTCCCATGGTGCCACCGTTGGCCGTTTGGATGATGAAGAGCTGTTCTACCTGCAGGCGCGCGGCATTAACAAGGTGCAGGCTGAACGGATGTTGGTTGAAGGCTTTTTCAGGGGCGTTTTTGACGTGATCCCGGATGAAAAACTGCGCGAAGAATTGCTGCGCAATATATTAAGCAAACTGGCGGAAAACTAACGGATTATAAAGAGACAGTGCCTCAGGAGGTTAAATGGTCAAGATGAGTTATATGCGTGCCCCGGAAGAGGAGAAAATCTATCAGGTGGGAGATAAAGTTGAGGTCAACTGCGACCACGAAGAAAAGGGTCAGCGTGTCAGAGGCTGGCTGAAGGGCACGGTGGTGCAGGTCGAAAACAAACTGATGGCCGTCCAGTTCAAGACCAATATCTATCTGACAGATGGTTGGATGGTGCCAGACCAAATATTGTGGTTTCCGTTCGATTCGGTAAACGTTCGGCCCTATGTTGGCAGGAAGTCAGCGCCTGCTTCAGCAAAACCGGATTTGTTGTAAACTGCCAGCTTAAGGCTGGGTAAATTTCGCCACAATCCGGATAATGTCAAACCCCTCGGCGTACGGGCGTTCAGCCAGTGCGCCATGGCGGATGGCAGTTGAGCGGATGACTTCCGGAGAAAAGTAATAGCGGTTAGCGTAGGTAGTGTATTGCTCCAGCGCCGCTATTTTCTTTTCCAAAGATTCGGGGCTTACTTCCACCAAAAAATGCGGAAAAAAGCCATAGCTACTGCGGAGCACATCGAAGCCCAAAACGGTTGTTCCCCGGAAAGCCCGCAGCGCCTCTTGAGTGACGGTTATATGATCCTGGTGAATGTCTTGCGGGGTGTGCACAAAGACGACCTCTGGGTGCAGCCGGCGGCGCAGCTCCAACATTTTTTCTAAAATTTCCTGCCGGGCGTCCGGAAAGCGGCGGGTTTCGAATGCGCCCAGCTCAACCTGACCCTCGGCAAGGCCCAAGACCCGCATGCTGTGCTGATGTTCCGGCACAAGGTGCTGCAGCTCGGGGTTTTTCTGGTTGTCTGAGAAAGTCATGCAGTACAGGTTGGCTTTGCCAGAAATCTCAGCGATAAATGCGCCGCAGCCCAATTCGATGTCATCGGGGTGGGCGCCCAGAAATAAAATGGATTTGCCAAAAAAAGTCATCGTCTCCATGGGCTGCCTACTTCGTAGCGATGAATCCACCGACCACTTTGGTCATCACCAGCTGACCTTCGCGCGCCAGACGCTGGCTGGCAACCTTTTCGATCTGGGTCATGACGTTTTCAAACTCTTCATGCGTCTGGAAGAGAGAGTTCCATAACTTGCGGTCTTCCGACATGGAGGCGCGGGTATAAACCATGAAAGGATCAACTTCGGTAAAGGTCAGCGGATTTTCAAAGATATGCTTCTCGGCCTTGCTGAAGAGCTGCTGCATGGTGGAGAAAATTTGTGAGTCGTATCGCGAGCTGCCGGGCATTGGTGGAATGGGTTTGCCGGTGGCTTCTTCAACGATTTCATAGAAGATCCGTTTATTCTCCGGCATTGGGCCAGTGGTGAAGAGCCGACCGCCGGGTTTCAGCACCCGCTGCATTTCGCTGAGGGTGAAGGGGATATCCTGGGCGTAATAGATTGCAAAACAGGCTGAAATCAGATCGAAATGATCGCTGGGAAGGTTGAAGGGCTGATTGAAATCCAACAGCCTGAAGTCTACCGGGCTGCCAATTTTTTCGTTCTCTATGCGCGCCTGAGCCAGCAGCGATTCGGACACGTCGGTACCCATAATGTGCGCCTGACCATTCAGGTACTGATGAAAAGAGAAGCATTGTTTGCCCGCGCCACAGCCGATGTCCAGAATGGTGATGCCCGGCTGCAAGTCCAGTATTTCAAGCATCCACTGATCAATGTCCTTGGCGCCGTAGCGGGAATGGATGTCAATGCGCTTGAGCAAATCGTTGGTGGTTTCTTCGAAGTTGATTTTCACGTCTTCCGCCTGTTTTTTGGTTGGTAGTGTCAGATAAGTATACAAGGCCGGTTTCTTTTGTCAAGAAAAGGCAAGAAGCCTGGCCATAGAGGGGGGAGCAAGCGACCTGAGCTCAGCTCGTCTTATGTCTTTTGATCTGGCAGCATTTCGATCAGCTGCTGCGCCAATGCTCCGGCAAAAGACTCAATATCGGCCTGGATGGACTCGAAAGTTGCGCTGCTGCCTTCGGCGGGCGTGCCGGCGATCACCACGATGAAAGCGTGCGAATTCCAGACCAGAATGCCCATATCCGCAACAATCGTCGGGTTGAGCAGGCTGCCGCGTTTGTTCATCAACTCCGCTTGTGGCAAGCCATCTTTCAGCCGGCCGAGCGTATGGACGTCATTTGCGGTGTAGGCCTTCATCAAGCCCAGCAGGTAAGCTGTAAACTGGGCATTGATTGCGCTGCCGCTGTAAAGCAGTTCAAGAGCGGCGGCCAGGTCGAGGGCTGTGCTGCGCATCGGGTCAAAGCCGGTATCTTTTAATCCCCATTCATCCAAAATATCGCGAAGGCGGCCATCGCCTCTGGCATAGTACTCCAATGTCGCTGAAGCATCGGCTTCACTGCGAACCACCATCGCTTCCAGCAGGGCTGCGAAATTGCGACCTCCCAGCCCCATCGCTTTAAGGTCGCTCAGGCTATGGCCTTCCCGCTCCTGAATTTTTAGAACCGCCATCGCAAGAGGAATTTTGAGCAGCGAAGCAGGATGGAAAGATAGGCTTGCATTGACCGCCAGCAGCGGCTGATCGGACCCGACTTCTTTCAGAAATACTTTCCATTCCACGCCTGCCGGCAGCAAAGCCATCAGTGTTTCTGGTGCTGGCAGCGCCAACTCAGCTGGAGGCGCTGCTAACTCGGTCGGAGCAAGCGCAGTCGGCGTGAAAGGAGTAGCGGTGGATAGCGGCGCAGTTGGAAAAGCGGTTGCAGTTGGTTGTTCAGCTGTGGTTGGTACCTCTGCAACTGCGCAGCCAGCCAGCACCAACACCGTCAGGCTGAGCACAACGCGGGCAGCAAAACCGCTGGAAGAAGGGCGCACCAGGTGAAAATATCTCGCCATTTCAGCAGATGCGCGGCAGCATTTCGCCTGCCAGCATGTCGAGCACGCGGGTCGTGCCGAGCGGCGTACGCATCGTGAGGTGGGGCTGGCCAGCAGCGGAGACCCGCCCGATGAGCGCCGCAGCACGGCCATAGGGATGGGACTGCAGCGCTCGCAGCGCTGCCCCGGCAGACTTTTCCGGAAGGATGACGGTGATTTTCCCTTCATTGGCCAGATAAAGCGGGTCCAGGCCGAGCAAATCGCAGGCGGCCTGCACTGGAGCATCCACCGGGATGGAAGTCTGCTCAAGCGTAATGCCTACAGCGGATTGCTGGCTGATTTCGACCAGCGTCGTGGCCAGACCGCCACGGGTGGCATCACGCATGCAGTGGACATCCGGAGCCGCAGCCAAAAGATCTTCGATGAGGTGATTGAGTGGGGCGGTGTCTGAAACGATGCCGCTCTGGAAGCCGAGATTGCCGCGGGCCTGGGCAACGGCGATGCCATGGTTGCCCAGCTGTCCTGAAACCAGGACGACATCCCCGGGCTGAGCGCGGGAGCCAGCAATCTCCAGAGCGGCAGGCGCCCAGCCGATGCCGGTCGTGCTAATGAACAGCCCGTCGCTTTTGCCCCGTTCAGTAACTTTGGTGTCGGCTGCAATTAGCTGGACACCTGCTTCAGCGCAGGCGGCGGCCATCGAATCGACGATTCGTTCCAGGTCGGCCAGTGGAAGCCCTTCCTCCAAAATAAAACTGGCGGTCAGATACTTCACGCGGGCACCCATTACGGCCACATCGTTGACACTGCCACAAACAGCCAACCGGCCAATATCCCCACCCGGAAAGAAGAGTGGCGAGACGATATGGGCATCGGTGGAGATCACCAGCCTCCCGTCGGCCCCGGCGGCTTGAATCAAATCAACTAAGGCAGCATCATTCCCCGCGGACAAGATCTCATTGCCCAGGCGGCTCTGAAAAACTTCGCGGATCAGGCTGCTGGTCATACTGCCGCCGCTGCCATGACCAATGACGATATGGTCGAAGCGGTTGAGCGGAAGCGGGCACTGCGGGCTTTCCAAAGAAGGCGATGCGGGGGCTGTCATGGTTTTACCCTGTGATAACGATAGTATGCTGCGCAGGCGCCCTCGGATGAGACCATTGGCGCGCCCAGTGGAGACTGCGGTGTGCACTGCGCGCCAAAAGCCGGGCAATCGTAGGGCTTGGCCATTCCTCTCAAGACCTGGCCGGCAATACACTGCGCTGGCTCAGACCAAGAGCCTTGCTGAATTTCGAAGCGGCTGAGGGCATTGAAGGCTTGAAATTCAGGCTGCAGATCCAGCCCGGAGGCGGGGATCGGGCCGATCCCGCGCCAAAGGCGGTCTGCCGGCGTGAAAACGCGGGTGATCATCTCTTGCGCGGTACGATTGCCCGCGTGGGTAACCACGCGAGTGTAAGCATTTTCGACTTCATGGCGTCCAGCTTCCAGCTGGCTGATGGTCAGTCGGATGCCCAGCAGCAAATCGAGCGGTTCGAAGCCGGTCACCACAATCGGAATGCCATACTGGCTGGCGATAGGCTCATATTCCCAATAGCCCATCACGGCGCAAACGTGCCCGGCTGCCAGAAAGCCCTGGACGCGGTTTTCAGGGCTGCCCAAAATGGCATGCATGGCCGGCGGTACCAAAACATTGGCTGGCAGGATCGAAAAGTTTTGAATTTGGTTACGGCTGGCGTGCAGGATGCTGGCAGCGATATTCGGCGCAGTGGTCTCAAAGCCAATTGCAAAAAATACCACCTGTTTGTCAGGGTTTTGGCGGGCAATTCGAACGGCATCCAGCGGGGAGTACACCACACGCACGTCTGATCCCTGCGCCCGGGCGCTGAGCAGGTCCTGACGGTGGCCGGGTACGCGCAGCATATCGCCGAAAGAGGTGAAAATAACATCGGAGCGGGCAGCAATCTGCAGGGCCTGCTCAATGGCTTCCAGTGATGTCACACATACCGGGCAGCCCGGGCCGTGGATCAGGCTGATTTCTTCCGGCAGCAGCTGGTCCAGCCCGTATTGCAGAATGGCATGAGTTTGGCCGCCACAGATCTCCATGATGTTCCATGGCTGAGTGGTGATTTCGCGGATTTGTGCAGCGATCTCGCGGACCAGGGCGGACTCGCGGAAAGGCTGGCTGAGGGGCAGCGTCATTGGCGGAGATCCTCAGAATTATCAGCCTTTTGACTGAACGTTTCCAGTTCTCTCAGCAGACGCAGCGTTTCCTGCGCTTCTTCCTCGCTGAGAATGTTCAGTGCAAAGCCGGCATGGACAATTATGTACTGCCCAGCTTGGGCTTCGGGGACGGTTGCCACACAGACCTCCTGCGTGACGCCACCAAAATCAACGGTCGCCATCAAGGTGCCGTCTGTTTCGTGAATTTCAACAATTTTTCCGGGAATTCCTAAACACATGGACTTACCTCATTTTGTGAAAATAGAATGTGCAGCCACTGCAGACTGGCCCAAGCTGATGCAGCCATCATTGGGAGGAAGCTGCTGATGGAATAGCGGAATGAAGCCATCTGCTTCAAGGTATGGCAATATTCTATTCATAAGATATAAATTCTGCCACACACCACCAGAAATTGCTACATGGCGGATTCCGGTTTCGGCGCGCAGCTGCCGGGCGGCGTTTAAGCTGAGCTGGATCAGACTATTGTGAAAACGGGCTGCAATCCGGGTTAGGCTCAGGCCGGCGCGCCGATCCGCTACCAACGCTATAACAAGCGGGCGGGGGTCCATCACCTCGCCATCCAGCGGAATTTCATAAAAACCTGCTTCCGTAGGGTCAGCAGCCGCTTCCAGCGCGGCGGCCGCCTGCGCTTCAAATGACACTTCATGGCAGATGCCCAGCAGACTGGCTGCGGCATCAAACAGCCGGCCCAGGCTGGAAGTGAGCGGTGCGTTGAACCCGCTTTGTACCTGATGAATAACCGCCTGTGCTTCTTCTTTGCCCAGGTAAGAGGCTGAGGGCAAGTCAGCTTCGAGCGGATCCAGCCCGGCCAGCGAGAGGTAACTGAGCGCAGTGCGGGCTGGCTTGCGCACCGCCAGATCACCACCGGGGAGCCGCGCCGGCAGCAAATGGAAGCGCCGTTCAAACCCGTGGTAACCGGCCAGGAGCACTTCTCCACCCCAAATGGTGCCATCTGAGCCGTAGCCGGTTCCATCAAAGGCCAGCCCGATCACCGGCTCGGCTGAGTCCCAATTGTTTTCGGCCAGACAAGCCGCAATATGGGCATGATGATGCTGCACTGCAACAAGCGGCAGCCCTTGCGAGGTGGCCCTGCTGACAGCGTAGCGCGTAGCCATATAGTCCGGGTGAAGGTCGCAAGCAATCAGCTTTGGCTGGACGCGGAACAGGCTTTCATAATGGCAGATGGCCTGTTCAAAAGCGGTGAGGGTCTCCTGGTTTTCCAGGTCCCCGATGTAGTGGCTGACAAAATGATATGGGCCGCGCGACAGACAAAACGTATTTTTGAGTTGGGTTCCGGTAGCCAGGAGCGGTTCGCTTTGAAAGCTCGTCACGAGCGGGGAGGGTGCAAAACCACGTGCCCGGCGAAAGAAGTACGGCTTTTCCCGCAGGAGGGCTACCACCGAGTCGTCAATTCGCATATTGATCGGCCGATTATGCAGCAGGAAGGCGTCCGCCAGGGTCGATAATCGCTCTCGGGCCTCGCTATTCGTATAGGCGATGGGTTCTTCGCTGAGATTGGCGCTGGTCATCACCAACACATCCGGAAAAGCCGGCTCAGCCTCGGTCAGGAGGATATGCAGCGGGGTGTAAGGCAGCATGAAGCCCAAACGGACCTGACCAGGTGCCACAATCGCGGCCAGTTCACGGCCGGCCTCGGTCAGCTCCAGCAATACCACCGGCGCCTGAGGGGAGTTGAGCAGCTCGCTGGCTGCCTGAGTCAGCCGGGCATAGCGGTCGATCACTTGCAGTGAAGGCGCCATCAGGGCGAAGGGTTTTGCGCTGCGCTGTTTGCGTTGACGCAGAGTTTGGACGGCATTGATGCTATGGGCGTCACAGCAAAGATGGAACCCGCCCAGCCCCTTGACCGCCAAAATTTTGCCCGCTTTCAGCCACGCTCTGGCTTGCTGCAGGGCGGCCTCAGCGTGGGCGGTGACTTGCCCGGCTTGTTCGCTCCAAATCTCCGGGCCGCAGGCCGGACAAGCTACCGGTTGGGCGTGAAAGCGGCGGTCAGCGGGGTTATGATACTCGCCCGCACAATCCGCACAGAGCGTGAACTCTGCCATGGTCGTATTTGGCCGGTCGTAAGGGATTTCGCGGATGATTGAAAAGCGTGGGCCGCAGTGTGTGCAGTTGATGAACGGGTAGCGGTAGCGCCGGTCGTGCGGATCGGCCAGCTCGCGTTTGCAGTCGTCGCAGATCGCCAGGTCGGCTGAAACCGGAAGGAAATCATCTACGTGGTTTTCACTTTCGCGGATTTCAAAGCCCGAAAAAAGCCGGTAAGGCGCATCCGCGACCAGAAAGCGGTCGATCTTGGCCTGTGGCGGCGGAAAGTTGCGCAATTCGTCGAGGAAGGCATCCACATCGCTCGCCTCACCATGCACCTCAAGCTCTACACCTCGCGACGAGTTGAGCACCCACCCCGAGAGGTGATGCTTTTCGGCGTAAAGGTAAACCGTCGGGCGGAAGCCGACACCCTGAACGATGCCCAGAATGTGGGCAGTTACATTTTTGGCAGCCACAAACCGCCGTTACTGCCGGTTGGCACGGACACGGCCTGCCAGCCAGTCCACCCAAGCCTGCAGGCCTTCTCCGGTCTTGCATGAAACCTCAAAGGTGGTCAGACCGGGGTTGAGCATTTCCACGCCCTGCTTGAAATAATCCATGCGGAAGTCAAGATAAGGCAACAGATCAATCTTATTGATCACCAACACATCCACACCGCGGTAGATGTTTGGGTATTTGTAGGGCTTGTCGTCGCCTTCAGGGATGGAAGCAATTAACAAGCTGGCATGTGTCCCCAGTTTAAAAGCGGCTGGGCATATCAGGTTGCCGACGTTTTCGACCAGCACCAAGTCAAGCTGCTCGAGCGGCAAATTCCTTAGCCCCAGTTCCAGCATGACCGCATCCAGGTGGCACTCGCCTCCAGTGTTAATTTGCACAGCCGGGCTGCCGGCCTGGGCCACCTTGTCTGAGTCGATGGTGACCGGGGCGGTATCCCCTTCAACGACGCCAAGCCGGAGGTCTTCAGGAAGGCGCTTAATCGTCTCCATGATGAAGCTGGTTTTGCCAGCCCCGGGTGATGCCATCACATTAATGGCGTAAGTGCCGTGCGCGTCGAGCAGCTGGCGGTTGCCTTCCGCCAGACGATCGTTTGAGTCCAAAATTTTCTTTACGACTTCAACAGTTTGTGCCAAGGTTACCTCATGAATTTATTTCGATTTGGTCCACCTGCATCTCATCACCTGAAATCAGGCTCAGGTGGACACTTCCGCAGGAAGGACAGGGTTTAAGGTCTTCGTCGACTTCATATTGTCGGCCGCAGTCAGCGCAGCGCATCACTGCCGGCGGGCGGTTGAAATGCAGCTGGGCACCTTCGCAAATGGTGCCCTGACTGATGTGGTCCCAATAGAATTGGATGCTGTCATCCACCAATGATGACCACTTGCCGATCGTCAGGTAAATATCCGTTACCCGTTCCGCCTGTTTTTCCCGGGCGGTATCGGCTGCCAATTGGAGGATGCTTTCAGTTACGGCGAGTTCGTGCATGGTTGCGCTGCCAGTTGACGCTTGGCTCACCAGGGAGCAGCCTCAGGCAATGATCCTTTCTGGATGGCTGTAAACATCGAACTGGCCGCGGCGCAGATAGCCGACCAGGGTCATGCCCACCTGGCTGGCCAGGTCGGCAGCCAGAGAGGTAGCCGTGGTTCGCGATACCAGGATCTGCACGCCCATGGTCTGACTTTTGAGCACCATTTCGGAGCTGATGCGTCCGCTGAGCAGCAGCACCCGCGGCGGGAAAGGCTGGCCCTGAAGCAGAAACCAGCCGGCCAATTTGTCAATGCAGTTATGCCGGCCAAGGTCTTCAACCAGATAGCGGATTTGCTGCCCGTCGCTCAGCGCCGCGCTGTGAAACCCACCTACCTGGTCGTGCAGCGCTTGCCGGCCGGCAAATTCCTGATAGCGGGCGATCAAATCTTCCGCTGAAATGCGAAACTCGGCTGCGATCGCCGGTACGGCTGGGGTTCCACCGACGGTCAGCCCGGTTGAGGTCCGGTGAAAATGGGTTGGCTTCGTGGCGGGCTGCGTGAGGCTGACCTCCACACGGGAAAAATCGTCATTGAACTGCAGGTTGGTGATGTCTTGCCGGTTGGAAATGATGTTTTCGTTCCACAAGAAGCCAGTAATCAACGCTTCCAGCTCAATTGGTGAGCAAATGAATGACATCCAGGTCTGGCCGTTGACGGCTAATTCTAAGGTATGCTCCCGGATGATGGGTTTGGAAACCTGGGTCAGGCCAGGTTTACCGGGTGAGTATTGCCAGATGCCGCGAGAAACCGCCGCCAAAGCGCCATCCGTTGAAGCTGGGTCAGCGTGTGGCTCAAAAGTTGAACCGAGCTCCGATTCAAGCTTTTCAAACAGCTGACGGGAAGCCTGTGAACACAATGCCGCTGTGCGCTCTGAGAGCGAGGGTGAGAAGGAAAAAGAATAGCCGCGCACCGAAAGCAGATAGGCTTCTGGAGCGCTGCCAGAAATGGTGTGGGTGATATCCAGCAGTTCAGCCGGGCTCATGTGGTGCGTGAAGGCCGAGCGTTGGGTAGACGGCTCGACAGGTTCAAAGACAATTTCCTCCAGCTGAGGGGAATTATGCGCGTCCAAGAAGTAAACCTGGTGATAGGCCGTTAAATCCTCAGCCATCTCAGGCAAAAGCTGGAAGAGATACAACAGGCGAACGCTGCCATCGGCACTTTCGCTCCAGGCTCCTGGGTCTTGCGGAGGGGTCAGATGCAGCCGGGCAGCCAGAGCGGCCAACATATGCCAACCCGCGCCGTCATCTTCGCGGTCGCGGTTGCCATAAGCGATAATCAAAATTTTTAGTTTTTTATCTGACATTTTAATAAACGCCTCCCCTTATGATACCTCAAAGGGGAGGCAAAAAGGGTTCGAATTCCGGCTCAGCGGCGGATCGTACGGATCAATTGTTCGTCCGAATCAAAAATCGAAATCTCGAGCGGCATCTGACCGACGGCATGGGTTGAGCATGAAAGGCAAGGGTCATGGGCACGGATGGCATGCTCCACCCGGTTTAACATCCCCTCGCGGACGTCGGGTCCGTGGACATAGGCTTTGGCTACCATGTCTACCGCTTTGCTCATGGCATAGTTGTTATGCCCGGTGGAAACAATCAGGTTGACCTTGGTTAGCTGGCCGTAGGCATTGGCCTGGTAGTGGTGAATGAGCGTCCCTCGTGGTGCTTCAATGCAGCCAACACCCTCACCGCGCGGTTCCTGGCGGGTATTGAGGATGTCAGTGCTCAGGATGTCGGGGTCCAGAAGCAGTTCCCGTGCCCGCTCAGCAGCAAAAAGCGTTTCAATCATGCGCGCGTAATGATAATACAGCGTGTTTTCGACCGGTTTACCGCTGTTGATTGCCTTGAAGTTTTGGAACTCCGCATTCGCCAGGGGTGTTGAAATCTGTCGTGAATTGTTCAACCGGCCCAGCGGACCGACGCGGTAGACGCCTTCCGGAAAGCCCAGCGGCTTGTAGTATGGGAATTTGAGATAAGTCCACGGTTCGACATGTTCGGCAATAAAGTCCAGGTAATTTTGCGGGTCAAACTCAGCCCAGGCAGAACCGTCCCTGCCGGTCAAATGAATGCGGCCGTCATACAGCTCGAGGCTCTGTTCGGGGGTTACCAAACCCAGGTAACCCGTTGGGAACACGGCAAACTTATTCACGTCTTCTTGGTTGGCTTCTGCCCAGCGCTTGATGATGGCAATTCCAATTTGAATGGTTGCAATCTGTTCTTCGATTTGTGACAGCAGCCGGTCGCGCGAATCTGCTGAAAAAGCGCGGTTCACGCCGCCCGGGATGGCAAAATTGGGATGAATGGAGCGTTCGCCCAATTCTGAGATGATGCTTTGGCCAAATTTGCGCAGGCGGATGGCCTTAAGCGTCAGTTCAGGGTCAGCCTGAACCAGGCCAATCACATTGCGCGTCGCCGGATCGTGATCGAAACCGAGGATAAGATCTGGCCCGCCCAGTTCGAAGAAGTGCATCCCGTGGCTCTGAATGACCTGACCCATGTGCATCAGTTCCCGCAGCAGTGTCGCTGGCCGTGGTGGCGGACAGCCCAAGACCACATCGCCGGCTTTGGCGGCAGCCAGATGGTGGCTGACCGGGCAGATGCCACAGATGCGCGGTGTGATTTGCTGCATCTCGGTGACCAGGCGCCCTTCGCAGAACTTTTCAAAGCCACGAAATTCATTGACATGAAAATAGGCATGCGCCACGCTTCCATCCGGGTTCAGGTGCACCGTCACTTTGGCGTGGCCTTCGATGCGTGTTACAGGTTCAATCGTGATTTTTTGTGAAGTCATGCTCGGCTCCTAATGCCAATCGTTAAAATCCCCGTCCACCTGGGGAATGCGGCCCTGTGCCAGTTCCGACAGCACATAAAAAATTGCATCAGCTGAGGGTGCACAGCCGGGCAGGAAAATATCCACTTTTACCAGGTCGCTCACCGGTCGAACGTGAACCGGCCGCGAAAGTTCCGGGTCATCGGGGATGCGACCACTCTCATCCGTGCTTTCAGTCTCGATATAAGCGCGTTCCAATGCTTTTTGGGCGCCAAAGAAATTACGCATGGCAGGAACACCGCCAAAGACGGCGCAATCCCCGAGGGCCACCAAAACCTTACAGCGCTGGCGCATCTTTAGCGCAACTTCTTCGTTATAAGTATTGGCCAGTCCACCTTCAAGGATGCCAACGTCAACGCCGTCTTCGTCGGGCTCTTTTAAATCCGTAATGGGCGTGGCGCGCAGATCGACCAGTTTTAGCAGTTCCACCAGCCGTTCGTCCATGTCAAGAAACGACATGTGGCAGCCAGCACAACCTGCCAACCAGTCTGAAGCTACTTTTGGTTTTGCCATCGAAAATCCCTTTCCATCCAGAGTGCTTGAATCTTTCATCTTATCAGGCTGCCAGTGCTTCAGCCAGACCAATTGCTTTTTGCCAATCGTCCCCCAGCGGAATGCCAACTTGCTGTGCCAGCGCCGCCAAAACTTCTCGCAAGGTGCGGGATTGTTCCTGGGGCAGCAACAGTTGAGCGGCTTCGTTTAAGCGGCTGTCACTGCTCAGATAGTGCCCATTTTCTTCGCTCCAAATGGCCGCCGGCAAAATAACGTCTGCCAGGTCCGTCAACTCAGAGGCATAAGCCGCATGCACAATCTTGAATTCGCTGCCGGCAAAGGCGGGAGTTAGATGTTCGCAGTGATGCCCGTCGCCCAGCGCCAGGAAGAATACCCGGTTGGCCTGTGGGTCATCCCAGACTTTTAAGCCAAGCCTGGCTGCAGCAGTGGCATTCGCTTTGCCTTTAAGCGGCAAGACTTTAGCACCTTGACTGCGAGCCAGCTGTATCAAATCTTCAAAAGCCTGGCGGTAGGCAGGCTGGGCGAAATCTTTGCCGATAACGAACACAGCCTGGCTCCAATCCAGCGCTGAACCGGAAAACGCATTCAGCTGGAGGGCGTTCCAACCCAGCTGGCCGGCAAGGGTGTCAGTCGGAAGCGATTGGCTTAGCGCCTGCAGTATTTCAACCACGGGGCCGTAGTCAGCAGCGGTCAAATTGAGGGCGTTAGCCGCGTTGACGGTAAGGTGCGTGGGTTCGTTTGTAATTTCAAGCAACTTCATGCCGCGGGCTGCCTGGCGTTTGATGATGAAGCCGGCCACCGGATGATCTCTGGTCAAATCCGTCCCGAGGACCACCACCATGCCGGCGCTCTTCAAATCTTGCAAACTGGCCTCAAAGCTGCCAATATCTGCAGCCAGTTCCTGGCTTAATTCGGCGCTGTGATCGTGACCGAGCAAAAAGGCATGGTCAAGCTGAAAGCTTTCTTTGAAAAAGTCCCGAAAGGCGTACAGCGATTCGATATTTTGGCGTGGGGAAACCGCCGCGTTGATTTGGTCACTGCCATGGGCCTTCAGCTGGGTGGCAACCAGGCGCAATGCTTCATCCCAGCTGGCTGGCTGAAGCGTGCCTTCCCGCCGGATCATCGGAGTCTGCAGCCGGAGGCGGACTTCTTTCAGTGGGCGATAGCGGCCCAGCTCACACAGCAGCCCTTCGGCGAATTCATCAGCTTCCCACCCGTCCAGGCGCACCAGGTGGCCATCACGGGTTTGCGCATCGCGCAGGCAGCCCAGCGCGCACTCTGTGCAGACCGTTGTTTGGTGTTTCAAGTCGGTGGAGCGACCGCGGTATGCGCTTTGGCGATCGATTAACGCTCCGGTTGGGCACATCTGAACGCAGTTCCCGCAGGAGATGCAGCTGCTTTGCCCCAATGGCACCCCATAATCTGCCACCAGATAGGCAGAGGAGCCCCGCTCTTCGAAGCCGAGCGTCGCGTTGCCGACCAGCTCATCGCACGTCCTGACGCAGCGCCGGCAGAGGATGCAGCGATTATTGTCCAAGATAAAATCCGGATGAGAAGCATCTACTCCAAAGGGCAAGTAAGCCGGTGTGATTGGCCAGTGTGTCAATCCCTCATGGTAGGCAGCCTGCTGCAGGTCGCAGTCACCGTCAGTTTCCTGACAGTACATGCAGAAATGATTTCTTTCGCTGAAAAGCATCGAAAGCACGAATTGGCGGGCTTTCTTCACTGCTTCAGTTTCAGTTTGGACGACCATACCCTCAGCAGCCGGCAGGGCGCAGGAAGTCTGCAGTGTGCGGGCGCCCTGCACCTGCACCAGACACAGCCGGCAGGAGCCATAAGGCGTCAATTTGGGGTGATTGCAAAGGGTCGGTATGGAAATCCCAGCGCGTTTGGCGGCTTCAAGGACGGTTGTTCCGGCTTCCACTTCGAGGGGGATGTCATTAATTGTCAGTTTAATCATGTTCAGCTCCATCTTGGTTGCAAGCTACAGAACTTCAACCGCATTGTAGGCACAAACCTGTTTGCAGATGCCACAGCGAATGCAGATTTCCGTATCGATGACGTGCACTTCTTTACGCGTGCCGGCAATGGCGTTGACCGGGCAATTGCGAGCGCACACGGTGCAACCGGTGCAGGCATCTTCATCAATATGATAGGTGATCAGCGAACGACAGACTTTAGCTGGGCAGCGTTTTTCGTAAATATGTGCTTCATACTCATCCATGAAATGTTCCATGGTTGAGACCACCGGATTGGGCGCACCTTGCCCAAGGCCGCAGAGACTATCTTGCTTGATTTGTTCACACAGGTGCTGAAGCAGCGGAATATCGTCTGGTTTGCCTTTGCCGTCGCAGATTCTTTCCAGAATTTCCAGGATGCGGCGCGTGCCTACCCGGCAGGGAACGCATTTGCCGCAGGACTCATCTTGGGTGAATTCCATGAAGAAGCGGGCAATGTCAACCATGCAGGTATCTTCATCCATCACAATCATGCCGCCAGAGCCCATGATCGAGCCCGCCGCCCCGAGCGTCTCGTAATCTACTGGCAGGTCCAGGTACTTTTGGGGCAGACAGCCGCCCATCGGGCCGCCGGTCTGGACGGCTTTGAAGGCTTTGTTGTTCTTGATTCCGCCGCCAATGTCAAAGATGATATCGCGCAGCGTGGTCCCCAGGGGGACTTCGATCAGACCGGTATGCGAGACATCTCCGGCGAGGGCGAAAGTTTTCGTCCCTTTGCTTTTTTCAGTTCCCATGCTGGCATACCAGTCCACGCCGCGGGCGATGATGCGGGGGACGTTGGCGTAAGTTTCAACGTTGTTGATGTTGGTGGGTTTGCCCCACAGACCCTTGTTGGCGGGGAACGGCGGGCGCGAGCGTGGTTCACCGCGTCCGCCTTCAATTGAGGCGATCAGCGCAGTCTCTTCGCCGCATACAAAAGCGCCGGCCCCCATGCGGACTTCCAGGTCAAATGACAGACCTGAGCCCATAATATCCTGCCCGAGCAAACCCATTTCACGGGCCTGGCCAATGGCAATTCGCAAGGTGCTGACCGCGATGGGATACTCGGCGCGGCAGTAGATATACCCCTGCGAAGACCCGATGGCATAAGCCGCAATAATCATGCCTTCGATGACAGAATGTGGGTCACCTTCCAGCACTTTGCGGTTCATGAACGCGCCAGGATCGCCTTCATCTGCATTGCAGACCAGGTACTTGGGCTCGCCGGCAGCCTGGCGGGCAAACTTCCACTTTAGGCCAGTCGGAAAGCCTGCCCCTCCGCGCCCGCGCAATTTGGAGTCTAAAATCGTCTGAATGACGGCTTCGGGTGTCATCTCCGTAAGCACCTGCGCAAGGGCCAGATATCCATCAACCGCGATATAGTCCTGAATGTTGCGCGGGTCAATTTTGCCAACGTTTTCGAGAATCAGGCGGATTTCCTTGTCTTTCGGTTCGCTGATTTCCTCTTCAACGACGTCGCGCATCTTGGCCGTGTATTGGCGCAGCTCACGTCCTTTGATAAAGTGCTCCATCACCAGCATGGGTACGGTATTGGCAGTGAGGGAAATGTAATGGCTGCCCTCAGGATAGACCAGGATGTCGGGCCCTTCACTGAGCGGGTCGCCGATCCGCGGGCTGTCGAGAACCTGAACTTCCTGCGCCAGATTTAATCGTTCCAATTCCTGTATTAGCTTTTTCTTAACCTCAAGCGCGCCTTTATCCACGCAAATGGGATCCATGGAGACAAGCACAGTCGAACGGTAATATGTCATGTTGACTACCCTTCCAATTTGTTTGCCTGATTGACTCAGGCCTCAATGACGTAATCGGGAACGACATGACCCCGCACGATATGTTCTTCCATAATCCTGACTGCTGCGGCCGGTGTGACTTTCCCATATGTCGTTTTTTCTCCGCTGGGCAGGATGACCTGTACGACTGGGTCCTTGCCTTCGAGGCCCATGTTGCCGGTTTGGCGCAGGATAATATCGGGGAGTTGGTGCTCTTCAATGTAGGTCAGGATGGCTTTGAGTGTTTCCCGTGCACCGGCTGCGATGCCAACCGTTCCCATACCGACGATAATTTGGGTCTTACCGGTCTGATTGCGCAGTTCCTTCACGCGCTGCGCCTCCTCTCGGATGCGCTTTAGATCATCCATGGATTTAATTGTTGGCATAGTACGCTCCTTGTTTGATTCCCGCTTCATGGGCCTCAGCCAGACCTTCTCGAATGAGGCGGGACACGAGTTCAATAATTCCCGGGTTGGTCAGCGCAACACCGTCGAGAGCCGCTTTCAGTTCGGTATCGTCCAGGTGAAAACGCTGATCGTTTACTTGATACTCAAAAATCCAATTAACTTCCGGGGCGCCGATCAGCAGGGTGAGAAAAGTATCTGCCAGGTCGCCCAGCGGCATGCGGTCAATGTGGCTATGCTGGAACTTAACGGTAATGACGGTTCCCTCACCGGGAGTCGAGTCGATTTTCAAAAATCCGTTGCAGGCCTGGGCGGCATCCTTAAGCAGCGGGAGGCCCAGCCCAACCTTGCGTGTCGTCCGGCTGGTATAAAACGGGTCGAGCGCCTGAGCGATTGTTGCCGGGGTCATTCCCCGCCCGTTATCCTGGATTGTGATCCACAGTTCATCTTGTGAGAGCAGCTCGCGGACTGAAATCTCGATGCGGGTCGCTCCGGCAGCGATGCTGTTTTCAGCAACATCCAGAATGTGCAGCGAAAGTTCTCTCACGCCGCAACCTCGCTTTTTTGCACATCTTGAACAATCCGGCCAAATTTGGAAGGCTGCAGCCGGCCATGATTCACGTCATCGACCACCACCACCGGAGCCTGGCTGCAGGCGCCTACACAGCGGCATACTTCCAGTGAAATCTGCCCATCGGCTGTGGTTTGGCCCGGGTCAATGCCCAAAATTTGGCGGGCTTTATCAATCAGTTGTGAAGCGCCACCGACGTAGCAGGCTGTGCCAATGCAAAATTTGATCACATGCCGGCCACGCGGTTCCGTGGTGAAGAAAGAATAAAAAGAGACGACACCATGCACCTTGCTGACTGGCACATGCAGCTGCTCGGCTACATAAGCCTGCATGCGCTTGGTCAGGTAGCCAATTTTCTCCTGCAAATTATTCAGGACCACCATCGTCGCGCCAGGCAGCTGCCGATATTGGTCAATCACCTGATCAATCTGGGCTTTGAGTTCGGGCACGTCAAGGGGGTCGGTGAGTTGAGAGGTGGGTGTCATGGTTTCTCCGAATATCTGTGTCGTAGCATAATATTTGTGAAAAAAGTGTCAATAGTTTACTCAATGAGTCATTATCGGTCAATCCCCGCCGATGAGGAAGACAAAAATAGGGGGATTAATACTTTGAAGCGATGGCACGCGCAATCGATTGAATGTTCACCTCCTCCAGGTCAATTTCAACTGCACCTAAAAATCCATCCAAATCATGCACATCTCCGCCTTGAATCAGATGATGGCCCTTCAGCTGTGGAAAGCGCTGCATGGCTTTTTCATCGGAGATGAAGCGGGTGATCTCGAAAATATCTACAGACAAGTCAGGCGGAATGGTCCCCAAATGTGAAAACAATCCGTTGGCCTCGCGGTCGACATGCGCCGGAATAAAAAGCCCTCCCATGCTCTGTACGAGCTGGCAGCTTTCCTGTAGAGACAGCAGTGTAGAAGTGACCAACAGTTTGTCCACTTTTCGCAGAAAGTTGCCCTGCCAATCCACCACCAGCTGCGAGCCAAAAAAAGCTTCGTTATTTTCAATATATGGCAAGTTTTGGTCGATTATGTTTTGAAAGGTCTCGGTCTGGGCCAAGGTGTCAAACAGGCACAGAGCGTGAATTTCTTCGGCGGTTTCCAGCTCGATGCCCGGGATAACATGCAGAGCCGTCCCGGAAGCAGCTTGAATGACCGCTGCCACATTTGCGCTGGCGTTATGATCAACAATTCCGATCAGATTGATCCCGCTTTCAAGGGCGGTTTCGACGATCAGCGGCGGCAGCATTTCGATGCCCGCACAGGGAGAGAGTACGGTGTGAACATGCAGCTCTGCGCGGTAGTGGCTCATCGGATGCTCTTATTGGCCACGCAGGCCCATCTCCCATAAACGGCCGATGACTTCAAAGCTGCCCAGTGGGGTTGAGAGAAGCGTGATGCCCTGCTGATTGGCGCGGGTGAGCGTCTCCTGATCGGGCCGGGCGCCTTCCGTGATGATCACCGCCGGTAGCTCCAACAGGCTGGCCACAGCCACAATGTTCAGGCTGGAAACCAGCGTCACCCAAAGGGAGCCATGCTGGGCACCAGTCATCACGCATGAGAGCATATCGGACGCATAACCAAAGGTAAGGTCAACACTGCCAAAATCGACAGGCTCGGTCAGGCAGTCCAGCTCAAGCTGCTCAATGACTTTCTGCAGGTTCATCTTTACTCAATGCGGTGTGTGGCGCTGCGGTCTTCTCCAGGTACATAATCATGAAAAGGTTGGTTCCCTTTTCTTTGCTTGAAAACAAGGTCATTTCATCGACACAATTTTTGATGTTTTTCAAACCCATACCGGCGCCAAACCCTTTGGCGCGCACGCTGGGCGGTGCGGTGGAGTACCCGGGTTCCATGACTTTGACAATATCATCAATGCCGGGGCCATCGTCATAGGCCTCCATGGTAATTTTTTCCGGCTCCACTTCTACTCGCAAAACCCCGCCATTGTTCGTGTGAATAATCAGGTTCATTTCTGCCTCATAGGCAGCGATCCCGCAGCGGCGGGCGATTTGGGGCGTCGCGCCCAGGCGCAGCAGGGCCTTTTTGATATGGTTGGAGGCCTCTCCGCCATGAATGAAATCATCTTTTTTGATGCTGTAGCGCAAGATCAGGCTGGTGCGGTCAGAAACAATATCTTCAAACAAGTGTGATGCCCGGTAACGGATGACCTCTTCAGATTGAAGATCTTTTTGAAGTGCTTTCAGCAGTCCGTCGGTAATATCGCCTTTTGTCAGCACGCCGACCAATTTGCCGGATTCGTCGACCACGGGCAGGCGCCCCACATGGCTCTTGTGAAAAACCTTGAGAGCCTCAACCACCTGGTCGGTATTGCGGGCCGTGATCACATCGGAAGTCATGTAGTCGCTTACTTTGCGGTCTATCCGTCCATCCCGCAGGCAGCGGATCAAATCTTCAATCGAGATGATACCGGCCAGCTTGCCATTCGCCTCAACTGGCGCTCCGGAAATGTGGTGCTGCTTGAAGAGGTCGAGGACGTTGAGCATGGTCATGTCTGGATGCAACCGGACCACGTCGCGCGTCATGACTTCGTCGATCGAGAGTTCATAGGCGAGTTCTTCAACCCGGGTGATCTGCTCTGCGTCCTGTTCGGTGAATTCGCGATCCTGGGTCATGAGCGCTCCCCCTGATCAATCGTTGTCAAAGATATGGTTGATGGGCTGCTCGAAGCTGGGGAGGCCGGCTTTCATCAGCCGGCCGGAAATTTCATAAAGCCCAAGCTGGGAAGAAACCACGGGCATCTTTTCGGCGATTGCCAGCTTGATCGTTTCCATGGATGGGTTTTTGGATCGGGCAAAGATCACCAGTCTGATATCCGCGATTAAAGCGGTTCGGACGACCTGGGGGTTGTTTAACCCGGTAATGAGCACAGAATCCGGTCTGACGGATGCCAATACATCACTCATCAGATCTCCAGCGAAGCCCCCCAGGATGGTCACATTAAGATTGGCATACGGCGTCAGCAGTTTGCCTTCCGTGATATCGATTATATCTTTGATATTCATCTCAACCTCTGGGTGGCGGGTAGTCAATTTATTGTACCTGAAATCGGGCATGTTATACTAAACCAAAATTCCCCGAGGGAGGCAGGCGATGAGCCAGATGATACGCAGTGTTAAGGGAACCCGCGACTTTTATCCGGAAGAGATGGCCAGCCGTCAATGGCTGATCGATTCACTCCGACTGACTTCCCAAAGTTTCGGGTTTCAAGCCTATGATGGCCCCTGCCTGGAGGCGGTTGATCTTTATGCAGCAAAATCGGGCGAAGAATTGGTCAAAGAACAGGCTTTTGTCTTTCCGGATCGCGGGGGTGAATTAATCACCCTTCGCCCCGAATTGACCCCAACTCTGGCGCGAATGGTGGCCCAGAAACAAAACGAACTGGTTTTCCCGCTGCGCTGGTGGTCTTTTGGACCCTTCTGGCGCTATGAACGGCCCCAAAAAGGGCGAACCCGTGAGTTTTTTCAGTGGAATGTCGATTTGATCGGAAGTGATAGTGTCTTGGCAGATGCCGAACTGATCGCCGTGGCAGCCAGTTTCTTCCGCCAGGTTGGGCTTAACCCTGACCAGGTTCAGATTCTGGTTAATGACCGGCGGCTGATGGATGCCGTCATGCAGTCAATTGGCGTGCAGCCCGACCAAAAGGCGGAAATGCTGCACCTGATGGATCGACTGGACAAATTGCCCGCTGAAGTCTGGGATGAAAAAGTGCGGGCGCTGGGGCTTTCGCCGATGCAATTAAGTGAAATCCACGCGATTTTGAGTGATAACAACCTTTGGGAACGCTCGAATGACCTGCGCGCGCTCTTTGAAGCCTTGGAAGGCCTGGGTGTTCAGGATTTCGTCCGGTTCAGCCCTAAAATTATCCGCGGGCTGGATTACTACACCGGCACCGTATTTGAAGCGCACGAAACCAGTGGTGAATTCCGGGCAGTCTTGGGGGGCGGCCACTACGCCAACCTGGTGTCTGATGTCGGCGGGCGCCCGCTGCCGGGCGTGGGCTTTGCCATGGGCGACGTCGTGATCATGCTGGTGCTGCAAAAGTATGGACTGCTTCCGCAGTCTGATTGGGGAAATCCACGGATTTTTGTCAGCGTCTTTGATGAGAGCACATTGGCTGCCTCGCTGGGGTTGGCTAACGAGCTGCGCCAAGCCGGGCTGGAAGTTTTGATTCCGGCTGAAATCGAGAAGTTAGCCAAGCAGCTCAAATTTGCTGATCGGATCGGCGTTCGGATGGCAATTGTGCTCGGGCCGGATGAAATCAGCCAGGGTCGGGTGACCATTAAGGACTTGAAAAGCGGGGTTCAAGACTCGGTGTCGCGCGGAGCAACCGCGACCTGGCTGAAAGCGCACTTGGCCGAGCGCTGATTGGAAATGCGGTTGGCTTGACCCTGAGAGCGCCAGGCCACTTTTACCATGTGCTGCGCTGGAGTTTCGGCTTGATTTACCGTTTGTGCCTTCTGCTTCTTGCGCCATGCGGTTGTGCTTGCCCGTGTTTGAATTGCTTTGGCGCTGGTTGGCGCGGGTTTATCCATGCTTTGTCACCCCAGGGTGACAAATTCGCTGACGAACAACACAACCCCATTCAAATACTTGCCTGAGCGGGCACGTTGTGTTAAAATGAGCGCTCAATACGGTGCCTGTAGCTCAATGGCAGAGTGCTTCACTGTGGATGAAGATGTTGAGGGTTCGACCCCCTCCAGGCACCCAAAAAACGCCCACTGGCGTTTTTTTATTCGGCATTTGAAAAATTGCCTATTATATGGAATAATATATTTTTAGCTGTGACGGAAACGAGTAATCAGCAAGCTACCTTCAGCGAACCCGAGAGAGTGTAAGCCGGGCAGGAGAGCGCTGGCGAAAATCCTTCCTGAGCTGCGAGCTGAACACCAATGGAAAAGTAAGCGAGCCGGAGTGGCATCCCGTTAGCGATGCGAGCAGTTCCTCCCGGCGGAGGGCTGCACTTAAGCGCCCGATGTGCAGTTTCGGGAAGCGGGGTGGTACCGCGAGCAACAACTCGTCCCTGGTTTTGGGATGAGTTTTTTGGTTAATTAGCCCGGCGCGCAGGCGCCAGGGACCTATGGAGGAATGATGTTTAAATCGGTTTCATCCAAACTCAACGTGACTCAAATGGAGGAGGGCGTTCTGCGCTTCTGGCGCAACAACCACATCTTTTTGAAATCCTCCACGGAACGCAAGGATCGCAAACCATTCGTCGTATATGAAGGCCCGCCAACCGCCAACGGTAAACCCGGGGTCCACCATGTTTTGGCACGGTCTTTCAAGGACATGTTCCCGCGGTATAAGACGATGAATGGCTTTTATGTAGACCGCCGCGGGGGCTGGGACACTCACGGCTTGCCAGTTGAAATTGAAGTCGAAAAGAAACTCGGCTTTACCCAGAAGAGCGAAATCGAAACTTATGGCATCGAAAAATTCAATGCGCTCTGTCGTGAATCTGCTTTTGAACGCATTCAGGATTGGGAACGTCTGACGGAGCGCATCGGATATTGGGTGGACCTTGACCGGGCTTATGTGACGTATAAGAATGAGTATATTGAGTCGGTTTGGTGGCTGCTGAAGGCCATTTGGGAAAAGAACCTGCTCTATCAGGGGTACAAGGTTGTGCCTTACTGCCCGCGCTGCGGTACGCCACTCTCAGATCATGAGGTAGCCCAGGGGTACGCAGATGCCGATGATCCATCCATCTTCGTCCGCTTCCCGCTGGTTGATGAGCCGGATACCTACCTGCTGGTATGGACGACCACGCCGTGGACGTTGCCAGGGAATGTGGCGGTGGCGGCGCATCCGGATGTTGAATACGCGCTGGTAAGCCCTGAAGGCGACAGCGGTGAGCGGCTCATCCTGGCCCGCGATCTCATCCCTCAGGTTTTTGGTGACCGCCCGGTCCGCATCCTGCGCACCATGAAGGGCAAGAATTTGAAAGGGAAAAGGTACGCTCCGCTTTTCAATTTTATGGTGCCGGATAAACCAGCCCATTATGTGGTCAATGCAGATTATGTAACGACCAATGATGGCACCGGTCTGGTGCACATTGCACCGGCTTTTGGTGTGGATGACATGCGGATATCCAAAGAATACAATCTGCCTGTTTTGATGACGATTGACGATGAAGGCCGCTTCAAAAAAGAAATTACCAACTGGGCCGGTCAGTTTGTCAAAGATGCCGACCCGCTTATCATCGCCGACCTGGAGCGGCGCGGCTTGATGTTCCGTTCCGGGCGGCTGGTTCATACCTACCCGTTCTGTTGGCGCTGTGACACACCGCTGCTTTATATGGCCCGCCCAACCTGGTTCATCCGCACGAGTCAGATTAAAGATCGTTTGGTTCAGCTCAATGAGGAGATCAATTGGGTGCCAGAGCACATTAAACACGGCCGGTTTGGCAACTGGCTGAGCAACAATGTGGACTGGGCTTTGGGCCGAAACCGCTATTGGGGCACGCCGCTGCCGGTTTGGGAGTGTAACGACTGCCATCAGCAGCTGTGTATCGGCTCAGTGGCAGAGCTTGAAAACCTGACCGGCAAAGCGCTCCAGGGAATGGATTTGCACCGGCCGTTCATCGACGATGTCACCTTTGCCTGCCCCAACTGTGGGAATGGCACCATGCAGCGTGTCAAAGAATTGATTGACGTCTGGTTCGACTCGGGATCGATGCCGGTGGCTCAGTGGCATTATCCATTTGAACATCAACAGGAATTTCAGTCTCAATTCCCAGCCGATTTTATTTGTGAAGCTGTAGATCAGACCCGCGGCTGGTTTTATTCGCTCTTGGCAATCAGTGGACTGGTTTTTGATCAGATCAGCTATAAAAATGTGATCTGCCTGGGTTTGATTTTGGATGGAGACGGACAGAAGATGTCCAAACACAAGGGCAATGTTGTGGATCCCTGGGATGTGATCGATGAGCATGGGGCGGACGCCATGCGCTGGTACATGTACACCTCCAGCCCGGCCGGCAACGAACGGCGCTTCACGAAAGAGCTGGTGGGTGAGGTGGTACGCAATTTCACCCTGACGCTGTGGAATACCTATTCATTCTTTGTGACCTATGCCAACCTTGACCATTGGACGCCAGATAACAGCATCATCCCGCAATTTAGCCTGCTTGATCGCTGGCTGCTCTCGGAACTGAACGTTTTGGTCCGCGATGTCACCACTGCATATGAATCTTACGATGTGATGGGTGCCACCCGTCCGATAGAGGCTTTTGTTGATCAACTCTCCAACTGGTACTTACGCCGATCGCGCCGGCGCTTTTGGAAAAGTGGCTCGGATGCCGACAAATCCGCCGCTTATGAGACGCTTTACCAGGCGCTGGTGACTGTCTCCAAGCTGCTTGCGCCTGCCATGCCGTTTTTGTCTGAGGAACTGTACCAAAACCTGGTGCTCTCTGTGGACGACCGCGCACCTATGTCGGTGCACCTGGCAGATTGGCCGGTGCTGCAGCCCGATCTGATTGATCCCAAGCTTAACAAGGACATGGCTTTGGTGATGAAGCTGGCCTCGCTCGGTCATGCCGCGCGCAATAAGTCCAACGTTAAGGTGCGCCAACCGCTGCCCGAAGTAGCGTTTGCCTTGGGCAGCGCCGAAGAAGCGCGGGTTGTTGAGCAGTTTGCTGACGTGCTGGAAGACGAATTGAATGTAAAAAAGGTCAGACTGCTCACGGGGAGCGGCGAAGCGGTGGACTACCGAATTAACCCGCTGCCGCGTCAGCTGGGGCAAAAATATAAAGCCATCTATCCCGAAATCCGGCAGGCCATACTCGAGCTGCCGGCCGAAGAGAGCGCGACCAAACTGTTGGAAGGGATGCCGGTCGTTGTGAACGTCAGCGGCAAGTATTATGAGATCCTTCCGGAAGAAGTGGAAGTGCACTCTGACGCGCGCAGTGGTTACGCGGTCGCTTCAGACGGCCCCTATCTGGCTGCGCTGGTCACGACGCTCTCGCCGGAACTGATCTATGAAGGCCTGGCACGCGAGTTCGTCCGGCGAGTTCAGGCGCTGCGTAAAGACTCGGGGCTTGAAATTGCTGACCGGATCGTACTGTACTTTACCGGCTCTGCTAACCTTACGGCGGCAGTGCTTGCCAATCGGGATTATATTATGAGGGAAACGCTAACCCTTGATCTGCGGAACGAACCTACCCCGCTGGGGTTGGTGAGCGCCAATGACCAGTTTGATGAAGAAACAGTAACCATTGCGCTGCGTAAAGCCAACGAATAGGAACTGCCAAGTTGAAAAAAATCTTCAGACATAACTCATTTCTTTTGCTGGTCGCCGCCCTGGTGATTGCGTTGGATCAATGGTCCAAAGAATTAGTGCGTGCTGCTCTTGATTGGAACGATTCGTTTCAGCCATTGCCGTCCCTGGGGAATTTCTTCCGCATCGTCAATTGGAAGAACACCGGTGCTGCCTTCGGTTTATTTCAGGATGGCAATACTATCCTGGCGGTATTTGCCCTGATCATTACCGTGATCATTATTGTCTACTATCAGAGCATCAGTGAGAAAGACTGGCTGGCAAAAGTCGCCCTCAGTTTACAGCTTGGCGGCGCAATCGGCAACCTGATCGACCGGCTGACCCAGGGTTTTGTGACCGATTTTCTGGCATTCGGAAATTTTCCGGTGTTCAATGTTGCCGATTCAGCAGTCACTGTTGGCGTAGCCCTGCTGATTTTGGCTTACTATCTGCAGGAAAAGCGTGCAAAATCAGCGCAGAATTTAGCGGCCGATGTTGGCAGTAACGCGGAAGCTGAGGTCAGTGGGCATGAGCCGCAGCCTTGAGTTCACCGTTTCAGCAGAAAACAGCGGACGCCTGGATAAATTTTTGTCCGCGCAGATTGCTGATTTCTCGCGGGCGCGCCTTCAGGCACTGATCGGCGCTGGCAAAGTTTGGGTTGATGGAAACCAGGCCGAAAAGCCAGCCCTCAGGCTCGAACATGGGCAGCGCGTCCGGGTTGAAATCCCGGATGAGGCCCCTGTCCAACTTTTGGAGGAGAATATCAGCCTGGATTTGATTTACCAGGATCAAAATGTCATTGTGCTCAATAAACCAGCCGGAATGATCGTCCACCCGGGGGCCGGTCACGCCGCCGGCACGCTGATCAATGCAGCGCTCGCCCGCTGGCCCGAGCTGCGCCAGGTTGGGGAAGCAGGCCGGCCAGGGGTTGTGCATCGCCTCGACAAAGAAACATCCGGCGTTTTGGTGCTGGCGCGCACCCAGCCCGCCTATCTGTGGCTGGTGCACCAATTTAAATCTCGCCGGACCAAAAAGACCTATCTGGCGCTGGTGGATGGGATACCGCCAACACCAGCCGGCCGGATTGAGGCGGCAGTCGGTCGCGATGAGCGCCACCGGCAGAAAATGGCCGTAGCTTATGCCGGCCAGGGGCGCAAGGCGGTTACCGAATACCTGACCGTTGAATCGTTCAAGAACCACACACTTCTTGAAGTTCGGCCGCTGACGGGGCGAACGCATCAAATCCGCGTGCACCTGGCTTATTTGGGCTGCCCGGTGACGGGTGACCGGGTTTATGGCCGGCGCAAACCTACCATTGCACTGGAACGTTTTTTCTTGCATGCTTATAAGCTTTCCATTATTCTTCCGGATGAAAAGGAACCCACTGAGTTCGTTGCACCACTGCCGGAAGATTTAAAACAGAAATTGAATTTATTGAGACAAGGTCAGTCATGAAACCACGCTACGATTTTCGCTCCGATACTGTAACGCAACCTACCCAAGCCATGCGGGACGCGATGGCGACCGCTGAGGTTGGCGACGACGTTTACGAAGAAGACCCTACCGTCATCCGCCTGGAGCAGGCTGCCGCGCATCTGATGGGTAAAGAATCCGGTTTATTCGTCACTTCTGGCACCATGGGAAACCTGCTGGCAGTATTGGCCCGCTGTGGCCGAGGCGATGAAGCGATCATGGGGACTGAAGGGCACACCATGCTGCACGAAGCGGGCGGCGTTTCCGCTTTGGGAGGGGTGGTGATCCATACTATTCCCAATCAGCTGGATGGTACGTTAGCTTTGGCAGACTTGCAGCGCGCGCTGCGGTCAGCTGATGATATCCATGAACCGCATTCGCGCATGGTGATTTTGGAAAATACACAAAACGCCTGTGGCGGCCTTCCCCTCAGTGTGGATTACACCGCTCAGGTCGGCCGCTTCTGCCAGCAAAACGGTTTAAACCTGCATATCGATGGCGCGCGTATTTTCAATGCAGCAATTGCCTTGGGTGTGAAGGCTGAGCGGCTGGCTGCGCCAGCCGACTCGGTCACCTTTTGCTTAAGCAAGGGTCTGTGTGCACCGGTGGGCTCAGTGCTGTGTGGCGAACGCGATTTTATCAAACAAGCCCGCCGCTTGCGCAAAATGTTGGGCGGCGGCATGCGTCAGGCCGGGGTGTTGGCTGCAGCTGGCCTGGTAGCCCTGCAGACCATGATTGACCGGCTGTCTGAAGACCACCGCCGTGCCAGACAGCTCGGCGAAGCGCTGCGTGCCATTCCGGGCGTCAGCCTGATCAAGAATTCGCCCGCCACCAATATGGTTTTCATCCACCTGGCGGAAGATCTGCCATACGATAACGCTGGTTTTATTAAAGCCCTGGCGGAGGAGGGCGTGCTGATTGGCGATACTGCGCCGCGTGAGTTCCGCCTGGTCACTCATCACGATCTGGATGATGAGGCGATGGAATACTGTGCCGCAGCCATTCAGCGCATCCTTGAAAAATGACCCCGCAGGCCTAACGATCTGCCAGCGGCTTTTTTACAGCAACGCATGTTTCCTTCACGGGCTGGATGCCATTCTTGAGGCCAAATAAGTGAACTTGAGAACCCGATTCAAACCTGCAGCAGGCATTTTGGCTGTGCCAGTGCTGCTTGGGATGATCTTTTGGCTTTTCCCAACGGCCCTTGCTCGTGGTGCCCGGCAAGCGGAGAGCACAGCGGTACCTACCCCCGCCAGCCCGCTGCCGACTGCAGCGCCTGCCATTCAGGAGTCGGAAAATGCTTACCTGACGATGGTTTTCAAGCCCGCAGCCATTCCACAGCCGACGCCGGTCGGCCCACTGGGAGGGACGTTCACCTCTCTTGCTGCTGACCCAGGCCAAAACGATAACTTGTATGCGGGCAGCTTCGAAGCTGGCATCTATAAGAGCTTTGATCAGGGTAAAAGCTGGTATTGGATGAGCTATGGCTTGGGCAACCTGAAAATTCAGTCGCTGGCTGCGCACCCCAGCAACTCAAGGGTGGTCTATGCCGGCACCTATTCGGGCGGTCTTTACAAAAGCAGCGACGGCGGTGCGCACTGGGTTGCTTCCAACGGTGGTGTCTTGAACGGCCACATCATCTACGACATTGAGATCAACCCGCTGTCGCCCGAGACGGTGTACCTCGTCAGCCGGCTGCCCAACAGCCTGGTCGGGTACCTTTATCGCAGCCTCAATGGGGGCCAATCCTGGCAGCTGCTGCTTAAAGGGGATGCTTTTCCTGGTGAGGATTACTTTTATGATGTCGACCTGCAGCCCGGGAGCAGCCTTGTCATCTACCTGGCGACCCACACCCATGGTTTTTATAAGAGCACGAATGGCGGTGCCAGCTTTTGGCCGATTAATGCCAATATTACTGACCTCTCTGCCCGGTCGATGGCTTTGGACAGCAGCCAGCCGGGCCTGGTATATGGCGGCGTGTGGCACGGAGATGGCGTCTATGTCAGTGTGGACGGCGGTAGCAGCTGGCAGAAACGCTCTGCTGGCTTGCCTCTGCAGGTCAAGATTATGGACCTCAGCGTAGATGCTTTTTCAGCCGCACCGCGCCGGGTTTTTAGTGCGACCTTCGGAAACGGGCTTTATTCTTCGGATAATTTTGGGGGGGCATGGGTTTCTCGCGGTCTGGCAGGCCAGTCTTTAAATGATTTTCTCATTGCCGATGGCTCTCCCCAGCGTTGGTACGCTGCAGTCCAGAATAATGGCATTTTCCGCTCTTCAACCTATGGAAGCAGCTGGATTGGCAGTAGCGGCGCATTGGCACTGAATAATGTTACCGACTTTCAGCTGCTGCCGGGTGAACCAGCCACCCTGTACGCTGCTTTGTATGGCCGGGGTGTTTTTCAGATTGACGGGCTTGGAACGCTTTGGCAGGAAGTCAACCAGGGGTTGGCCGATTTGCAAGTCATTCGCCTTTGGGCAGATCGGGCCGAGCTGTATGCCCTCACCTTGAGCGGTGTTTACCAGCTGAGGGCTGGGGAATGGTCTCCGGTGGCCTTGCCCCCAGTTGAAGGCGTGGCGGGGGTCGAAAAGAGCGCAGAGTACCTGGCGTTGCGCGTAGCTGAGCGAAATGAAGAAATAAACGAGCGCTTTGCTCAAGACCCTGCTGCTGCCAGCCTGGCCGGAGCCTATGGCCTGTCAAATGCCTGGTGGTCCGCAGCGCCGACAGAACAAGCTGGATTGGCCATCCCGGCAGGCGAACAGCTACGCTGCCTGCAGGATAGCGTCTGGGTAGACTGCGGCAGTTTTGCTGTGCCCATTACCATCATTGCGGATGGGCCGGCCGGCACGCTGCTGGCAGCCGGATGTGACGAATCCGGCCTGTGCCAGGTCTATCAAAGTGCTGGCCAA